>Ga0070733_10002493_pt1 | contig 13048 bp, 9 predicted proteins | sample Coa_R1_9_FD_66450 | JGI IMG/M metagenome (GOLD analysis project Ga0070733, IMG submission 66450) | Surface soil microbial communities from Centralia Pennsylvania, which are recovering from an underground coalmine fire - Coalmine... | ecosystem: Environmental > Terrestrial > Soil > Unclassified ... | reverse complement strand
AGGCCGGCGAGGGGTTACAAGAGCAGGGGCGAAGTTAGGTTGGGGCGGGCATTTTGGGATTGTTTTTCGGATTTGGGGATGTCGTCGCGAGTCAGGGCGGCGAAGCGGTTTAGGGCTTGGAAGGCTTCGTAGGCGACGGCTACTACTACGACTAGGAACGCGATAATCCAGAACACTTTTCCTCCTGCGGTACCGGCTATTTCAGTAGTGATGCGGGCGGGCGAATCGTTACAGGATTATTTGAGGGATGGAGGGGTGGTGCGTATCGATACTTTTAAAGATTTTACACAGAGTGCACAGAGCGAAGGGGGAGGAAAATTGGCGAAAGAGGCTTAGCGCAGAGATGCAGAGCACGCCGAGCGAAACTAAGCCAGTCTGGGACTGGGTTGACATCTTGGCGAGTTGGGGCGCAGCAAGCAGCGCCCCTACCCTATTGTTCGAAATGTCGTTGCGATCGATGGCGATCTGAAAACTGCGGCTACAAATTCACCTGCAAAGAGCGGGCGGGACGCCTGTCTACCGGCAGGCAGGCCGGCACTTCCAAAACCTGAGAGCACAGCCAGGAGTGGCTGTGCCACGATTACCGAGCGGCGTCGCTTCGCTCAATGCACGTCGCGGGATTTCAGGGAGATGAGGACTGCGGCTAGCAGGGTTGCCAGCATGGCGCTTAGCACGGCTATGGTTTGGGTGAATGAGTAACGGAGATTTTCGGCGCCGCCGCCACTGCTGTTGCTGCTTGTGCTGAGCGGGGCCGGTTGCCGATCTTCGGCGTTGCCGGTTACGGCTTCGGGGACTACCATTGTGGCGGCGTCAACGCCTTTGCCACCGGTGGGGCAGGCGTCCCACATTTCTGCGCCCGGGGGATAACCGCAATTGTGGGCGCGGGCTTCATTAACTACGTTGCGTTCGAAGGCCCAGCGCGACGGGACTAGCGTGCTGATCCAGCGGGCGGGAGTGGGCATTTTGTAGGCGGCGCGCACGCCTCCGCCGAGCGCGAGGATTGGCAGCAGGACGATCGGCAGCAGCGCGATGGCGCTCTCGGTGGTGCTGCTGCGGGCGGAGATTGCCAGGCCCAGCGCGGCGCCTACCAGTGAAGACAGCGTCAGGACCGTTAGCGTTTCGAAGAAGTTGCCTTTCAGACCGCAGAAGACCGTGACGATCCCCAGAAGCAGCAGGCATTGGAACGCGCACAATCCGCACAGGACCGCAAATTTCGAAAAGGCGTAGGACGGGAGCTTTAGATTTACCATGCGCTCGCGCTGGTAGATGGTCCATTCGCCGACGATATCACGGGCGGCGTTGTTGCAACCGAACCAGATGGCGGCTACGACCATAAGGAATTCGATTTCGGCGATGCCGCCGCCTAGTTCGCTGAAAACCTTCGCGGCGGCCATCGTCGGCGCGACCCCTGGGGCGTTCAAGTTGGGCGGCTCTTTTAGTGCGCCGAAAATCAGGACGATCAGGAATGCGAAGAGCGGGGCTTGCAGAGCTAGGATCACGAACTGCGCGCGGTCGCGGAATTTCAAGATCAGGTTGCGGTGGACTAGTTGGACCCATTGCTTGGTACTGAAGCGGCGGGTCGTCGAGGGCTGCGTTTGCGACGCGCCTTCGGGGACTTTTCCGGCGCGGTCCACGATGAACTGTTTGTGATATTCGGATTTGGCGAAGCGGCCGCACCATTCCGGCGTGGGGGCGCTGTTCAGCCCGGTGAGAAGCATTTCGGGGCTGAGGTCGTGGCCGTCGGCGGGTGCTGTATCGCCGGCGGGACGGGGGCGAAAAAATTGGATGGAATCCGGGTACGCAGGGCCGAAATAGGCCATGGCGCCAGGGCCGCCGGAATCGCGGGAGATCATGATGAGGTCGTCGAACTTGCGGAAGATGTTGATGCTGGGCTGGTGGATCGTGGTGATTATGGTTTTTCCGTCGCGGGCGAGGCGTTTGAGTAGTTCGATTACGCCTTCGGCGTCGTAGGAGGAGAGGCCGCTCGTGGGTTCGTCGAGAAAAAGGACCGGCGTGTCGGTGATGAGTTCCATGGCGATGTTGACGCGTTTGCGCTGGCCGCCGCTGAGGACTTTGCGTTCGGGCGAGCCGATGCGCGAATTCTTTTTGTCGCGGATGCCGAGTTCTTCGAGGAGGCTGTCAATACGCTTTTCGATTTCCGCGTCGGAGAGGTCGGTGCGCAGCTTCGCGGAAAAATAGAGAGCTTCGCGGACGGTGAGTTCGGGGTGGACGATGTCGTCCTGCGGAACGTAGCCCATTTGCTGGCGGAACAAATCGTAATAGCGGTAGAGATTCGCGCCGTTGAAGAGAACTTTGCCGGAGGCGGGCGGCGTGTAGCCGTTGAGCGCTTTGAGCAGCGTGGTTTTGCCCGACCCTGCGGGGCCCATCAGGGCGACGAGTTCTGACGGATAGACGGTGAGTGAGATGGGATCGAGCAGGCGAGTTCCGTCTGGGGCGTTGACAGTGATCTGTGCGGCTTCGATGGAAACGTTGCCGTGATTTTCGCGGCGCTCGAGGCGGCCATCGGGGCGGACTTGGAAGCGGAAACTGGCCAGGCTGATTTCCTGGCCGGGTGCGACTTGCACTTTGCCTTGAATGCGCTCGCCGTTGACGAAGGTGCCGTTCAGCGAGCCGAGGTCTTCGACAAAAATTCCCTGCGGCGTGCGGGTGATTTGCGCGTGATGCCAGGAAATCAGAGGGCTGCTGAGCGGCTGGTCGCATTGCGGATCGCGTCCGAGCATGATCGCGCCGCCCTGGAACCCGACCGATTCGCAGACGGCTTCGCCGACGATGGCGCCGCGCTCGGAAAGGAGGCGCGAAACTTTGATTTTGAAGGAGCCGAAATAGACTTCGTCTTCCGGGCGGATGGTTACGCGCGTGGAGATGCGGTTGTGCAGTTGGTTCAGCGCGGTGCCGTTGGTGGAATGTAGATCTTCGATGGCGTAGTGACCGCCGCTTTCGATGATGCGGGCGTGTTCGCGGGAGACTACGCCGTAGTCGAGGATTACGTCGCATTCTGGCGCGCGGCCGACGCGGATTACGCGGGTACCGGGGGCGGTGTCCGCGAATACTTGTGGTGTGGGTTGCGCGGACGACGGCGCCGGCCAGGGGAATGTGACGGTGGGTCCCAGGGTGATGCGCTGCTCGGCGGAGACGTCAACTGCGGTGTGAGGGATGAGCGGTCGGCCGTTGACGTAGGTGCCGTTGGTTGAGCCGAGGTCTTCGATTTCGAAATGGCCGTCGGGGTATTGGCTCAGGCGGCAGTGACGCGCGGAGACGGTGGGGTCCTTCACCACCACCTCGCAGGATTCCAGGGTGCCGAGGAGCCAAGTTGCGACGGGTTGGGTACGGCGCGTGGGCATGGGGCTCCGGTCCGTAGAGCGAGGCCATGCTACAAAGTTCCAGGTCGGTACACAAGGTGGGGAGTCGCGGTTGCGGCTCGAGAGTGCCGGGGTTAGCAAGGGTGGCGCGGGTGGAAAACTAGAAAAACGATGTGCACAGGGCGGCAAAGGGATTGAACCGGATTCATCAGTTGCCGATATGGATTGCATGGAGAGCACGACCCGAGGGCCGCAGGAACCGAGAAAGGCGATGATGGCTATCGCCAAGGTGACGTGGGAGGACGAAGACGAGACGATCCATACCGCACCGGCGATAATTGAGGATACTTCCCAATCCGGGGCATGCTTTCGGCTGAAAATCCCAATTCGGCCCGGGACCAGGGTCGAGCTGAGTTGGTGCCGAGACGATTTTTCCGGCACGACAAAATGGTGTCACGAGGATCAAGGCGAATATTTGGTGGGAATGCAGCGCGACAGGATCGCGAGCAAGGCTGTGACTCGAATGGTGCCCAAGCCGCCGCCACCTAGCGGGCGGCCGTTGGATGTTCCTCCGGTGCGAAGCGATATACCCAGAGTACGCGAGCCAGATACGCCCAGCGCGCGAGAAGTGGAAAGGGCCGCAGCGCGCGAAGTTGAAACGGTCGTCGCACACAAGGTGGAAAAGCCCAGCGAGCGCAAAATGCAGCAGGAAGAGCGGATCGAACGGCAAGACGGGTATATCCCCGCTGCCTCGTCGCCGCTTCCGGCAATGATCCAGAACTTTCCGCCAGCACGGCGCGAAGTGATTCGCAGGGGAACGCTGGTGCCGATTCCGAAACCGAAGCCGCTGCCGTTGATGCGGATTACATTTCCACCGGCAGTGATTCAAGAGCCCTTGATTGGCTTCGAAATTGCCCTTGATAACAGACGCGACGAGGCCGGGATTCGCGAGGCGACAGATTTAAGCGAGCAGTATCAGAAGCGAACAACATCGATCTTTGAAGCGCAGTGCCGGAAGCGAACAACTTCGATCTTTGAAGAGAGGACTGAAATGTCAAACAAATGGCTCAATTTGGGATCCAAGGGTCAAGAAAAAGATGGCGCGAATGGAGCCCGCAACGGATCGCCGGGCGCGATCAACGCGGCGCACCTTTCGCCGGGGATGGCTGGCGACATGACGATGACGCCGCCCCGGGGAGATCTGCTGCTTCTGGAGGATATTTACCGGACGGCGGGGATCATGGAACCGCGGATGGGCTACAGCATCAGCAAGGTGGTGGAGATGCTGAGTAACGATCACCTGCGCGGACTGGGCGACGACGTAAAGCGCGCGTCGGTGCTGATGGCGCTGAGTGCCGCGGGAATTCCGCTCGGGGATATTTTGCAGGACGCCGCGCAACGGCAGTCGGCGGTGGCGGCTTACGAGGTGGAGCAGCGCAAGAAGTTTGAGGAATACTGGACGCGGCGCGCCGAGGAAAATACTATGCTGCAAGCGGAAATGGAGCGAGTGACGCGGCAGTATGTGGAGCGCATGAATCGCAACCTGACAGAAGTGCAACAGGAGAAAGACGCATTTCAAAAGTGGCAGACCGCGATGCAGCATGAGGTGTTGCGGATCTCAGAAGCTGTGACGCTGTGCGCGCAGCCTGCGGTGTACGAATCGTCACCGACGCAAGCGGCGGCGGGCAGCAGCGAGAGCCTGGTGGCGAAAACGGCGTAGATTCGGATAGCGCGCGGCGGTTGATCATGCCGCGCGAAGCTGGGCGCTAAAGGCGGCGCCTGTTCTATCGCACGCACGGAAGTTTCCGCGGGGCAGGAAGGCCTACGCTCGCGCGAATCCCGATTTCCTCAAAGTTTGAATACCGTGCGGATTGGTGTGTGCGGTATCTTTATGTTTGGGCGGAGTCCTTGCGCTCGGGAGAAACCATTTGCCACACAGGCACAGACGCACGGAGAGAATCTTAGAGCAAAGGCTTTTACCGCAGAGTCGCAGAGGACGCTGAGAAAACCTAAGAGCACAGCCAGGAGTGGCTGTGCCACGATGGTTGGAGAGATTAAGGAAGGGCGATGGATATATTTGAGGAAGTGGTGAGGATGCGGCGGGCGGGCGAGCGCGGGGCGCTGGCTACGATTGTGCATACGAACGGGTCGATCCCGAGCTACGAGAGTTCGCGGATGTTGGTGCGCGATGACGGCTCGATAGTGGGGACGGTGGGCGGCGGGTGCGTGGAGGCTGAGGTTTGGGCGGCAGCGAAGGAAGTGATTGTGGCGGAGCAGCCGCGCAAGATGATTTTCAATTTGAATCAGGACGCGCGTTACGACGCTGGATTGATTTGCGGGGGGACGTTGGAAATTTTCGTGGAGCCGATCTTGCCGCAGCCGGTGCTTTATATTTTCGGTGGCGGGCATGTTTCGACGGCGGTGGCGCCGCTCGCGCACCAGGCGGGATTTAAGATTGTGATCGTGGAGGACCGCGAGGCTTTCGCGAATGTTGAACGATTTCCGATGGCATCCGAGATTTATACGTCTTACGACGCGGCGTTTGAAAAAATCCAGCCGAATTCGTCGTCTTACTTGCTGATTGTGACGCGGGGGCATAGCGGCGACATGCGCGTGCTGGCTTGGGCCGTTGGAACGGAAGCACGCGGGTTCACACCGCGCTACATCGGCATGATGGGTAGCAAGCGCAAGGTGATTGCGGTGTACAAGGCGCTGGAGAAGGAAGGATTTTCCGCGGCGCAGTTCGAGCGCGTGCATGCGCCGGTGGGACTGGATATCGGGGCGCTGACGCCCGAAGAGATTGCGGTGAGTATTACGGCGGAACTGATTGCGGTGCGGCGCAACGCGGCGGGGCTGCCGAACAAGTCCATCAAGATTTCTGAAGCCGCGCATCTGCTGGGTGAATGACCTGCCATGCTGGCCGCCGCGATCCTCGCTGCCGGAGAATCCAAGCGGATGGGCCAGCCGAAGGCGCTGGTTTCCTTCCAAGGATCTACTTTCGTTGAACATTTGATTGCGGCAACCCGGCATCCGCGTGTGGGGATTACGCGGGTGGTGCTGGGCGCGGGGGCGGAAGCGATCCGCGCGGATTTGAAAATTGATCCGTCGTGGATTGTGGCGAACGCGGATTGGCCGACCGGGCAGCTTTCATCGATTCATGCGGCGATACGGAGTTTGCCGGCGGGCGGGACGGAGGGGATTTTAGTTTGTCCTGTGGATCATCCTTTGGTTTCGGCGCATTTGGTGGCGGCTTTGATTGCGGCTTTTGATGTGGGAGGGAAATTGATCGTTTTGCCGAAATACCAAGGGAGGCGCGGGCATCCGGTTTTGTTTGCGGCGGCGTTGTATGCGGAATTGCTGGCGGCTCCAGCTGACGTCGGCGCGCGGCAGGTGGTTTGGGATCACGCGCGCGACGTGATGGAGGTGGAGACGGAGGAGGAGGGTGTGATTTTGAATTTGAATGATCCGGAGACTGTGCGGAGGGCGATCGGGCATTGGCGGATCGTCGGTTGATTGCGATCGAGCAAAGATTTAACACAGAGGGCACTGAGGGAAGGCGGAGGAAAATCGGAGAGCAACAGCGTTTACCGCGGCGGCGCAGAGTACGCAGAGAAGAGCACGTGCACCGGAGTACATCAACTACGCCTACCTGAACGCGGCCGCTACAAATTCAAGTGCGACTGCGGCGCCGCGGCACTGTTTGCGCCTGGGCAAGCTGGGGCGCAGCCCTTCGATCCCACACGGCGGGATCTCAGGATGAATCGCCCTGCGGGGCGATTCACAAACAGCGCCCCTACCGACGCACAAGTTCGCGTTTCGATGTAGACGGAGACGCGTTAGCCTATTTTTTTTAGGAGGGCGGCTACGCCGTCGGTGCAGAGTTGGGCGGCGTGGTAGGTGGCGGGCGGTAAGTCACCGAGAAGCGTGGAGATTTGCTCGGGCGTGATGGCGCGAACCTCGGCGGGGGATCTGCCGATGAGCAGGTCCGTCAGCGCTGAGCTGCAGGCGATGGCGGCTACGCAGCCTTGAGTTTTGAAGCGGGCGACGGTGATGCGGTCGGCTTCGAGGAGCACGGCTAGGCGCAGGACATCTCCGCAGACTGGATTTGTGACTTCAACCGTCGCCGTGGCGTCGGGCATATCACCGGCGTTGTGCGGGGCGCGGAAGTGATCGAGGATAATTTCGTTGAACATGACACCTTATGATGTTGCCGAGCATCAATCCCACAATGATAATTCTCGATGGCGTGCGGACGGTGTTGAGTATAATGCCGCGGGCGGAGTGTTGAATAGTTGATAGAGTGACAGTCAAGCCGGTTTGCCAAGGTTTCGCTTTTTTTCTTTCAATCTTGTTGACACAAGTGGGGTTAGGAAAGTAACTTAGCAGTCCCAGCCAGCGCTTTTCCGAACCGGGCGCGGAAAGCGGCCTCTCATTTCGCCTACAGAAATCGTCAGGAGATAGACAGATGCGACGAATTGGATATGTCTTCACCCTCGCGGTGGCCCTCGCAATGATGGCGAGCGCCAGCTTCGCGCAAGAAGGGAAGCTGAAGATCAAGGTAACGCCACCTCAAGCGTACTTATTCGTAGATGGGAATGCCATTAACGACGGCAGCCATACGATAAAATTGGCGGCGGGCAAGCACACCGTGGTGGTGGTGAACTACGGTTACAAGATTTCCTCTCAGGACGTAAACATTGAGGCGGGTAAGACGACGGACCTCAATGTGGCATTGGAAGCGTACGGTGACAAAGTGGCTGGCCCGTGGGGCCGCGTGTACATCAGTGGAACGGATCCGCGCGCTGCAGTGCTTTCCAACGGCAAGACGCCCGGGTATTTGGTGGGCCATGTGGATGAATTCGACAATGACTTCTGGGTCTGGAAGCAGGAACTTCTGCTACCTCCAGGGACGCATCACCTGACGATCACGCGGGCGGGCAAGGAATTGTGGTCGGGAGACGTGAAGGTGGAGGCGGGCAAGAAGACTTCGATCAACGTCGCGAAGAATTCACAGGTGGAGACGGACTGGTCGAAGCGCGATGCGGATTTGACCAAGAAGGCGCCGCTGCCGCGTTTTCATGCCGGAATCGCCAGTGCGACAATCGTGGTTGCTCCCGTGAAAGTTTCGATGACTAATTCTACGGCGAACATCAACTGCGGCCAGAGCACCAACCTGGAATGGACGACGACGGACGCTGTCGATGTGAGCTATGACAACGGCGTCGGCAAAGTGGCGAACAGCGGATCACAGGCTGTTTCGCCGCACGCTACAACGACTTACACTTTGACGGCGGTTGGACCGGGCGGGACGGTGACGGGCACGGAGACGGTGAACGTCAACACGACCGTGGTGGCCACGCTGAACGCTGCGCCGCCGGAATTGCACTACCGCAAGATCGGCGACAAGGTGATCACCGATGATTCCGGCACGTTGACTTGGACCACTTCGAATGCGGACTCGGCGGAAATCACACCGATCGGCAAAGTGGACCTGAACGGCAGCCAGACCGTCAAGGCCGATCCGGCCAAGACGGACATCGGAAGCGTGGACGAGCAAAAGAGCTACACGCTGACAGCGACGAACGTTTGCGGCGGGTCCTCTACACAGACTGCCGCGTTCCATGTCACAGGGTCAATTGAACCGATTCCGGAAGTGGTGCTGCAGAGCGTGTTCTACCCGACCGATTATCCGGATAAGAAGAACCCGCAGGTAGGGTTGGTGAAGAGCCAGCAGCTGGAGCTCGCGACCTTGGCCGCGGGATTCAAGAAATATCTGGAATACGACGGGGATGCGAAGCTTTCCGTGGAGGCTTATGCAGACATTCGCGGCTCGAAGCCACATAACCAGGATTTGAGCGAACGGCGCGTGGAGCGCATCAAGCAATACCTGGTGGACCAGGGAATCTCGGCGGACAAAATTCAGACGGCAGCATATGGTAAGGAACGCCCGATGGAGAAGTCCGAAGTGAAGACTCTGGAGAGCACCAATCCAAACCCGGCTCCCAAAGCGCGGGCACGGAACGCTCAGGGGACTTGGTACGCTTACAACCGGCGCGCGGATATTATTTTGCTGCCGTCGGGGAAGAAGTCGGCGCAGTTCTATCCGAACAATGCGGATGATTCGGGCGTTATCTGGCAGATCCCGAAGCCGGCTTTGAAGAAGGTAGAAGCGGCGCAGTAGTATTTTTTATTTTGCGCAATTGAACGCGCCGGGGAGCAACCCTCTCCGGCGCGTTTTTATTTTGGGGAGAGATTTATCGCAGAGGCGCAGAGAGCGCAGAGAAAGCCGAAAGACTTAACACAGAGTGCGCAGCGGAAGAGCGGAGAAAAATCTGAGAAAGACAGAGACGTTGATTGCAGAGGCCCAGAGAAATGCGGCGGTAGTAGAATGCTGGCGACCATGACGCGAAGGAAAAAACAGGACGGGATGCGCATTGTTTCGCTCGCGCCGAGTGTTACTTCGATCTTGCTTTCGTTGGGGGTGGGACGCGAACTCGTCGGGGTTTCGCGTTGGTGTAAGGATGTGGTGGATGTGGGTTCGCGTCCGGCGGTGGGCGATTGCTGGAAGATGGATTTGCGGGAGGTGATGCGGCTGCGGCCTTCGATCTTGATTGGGTCGGTACCGTTTGCGGCGGAGACGGTGCAGACGATTTTGGCGGAGCCGGTGGCGTTTTTGGCGATCAATCCGCGGTCGCTTGCGGATGTTTATTCTGATATTCGCACGCTGGGAAGACTGGTGGAGCGCGGGCGGGCTGCAGAAATCTTGATTCGGAAAATGCAGACCGCATTTGCGGATGTGGCGCGCGCGGCGCGACGGCATGGCGTTTCGCGGCCCGTGCGGGTTTATTGCGAGGCTTGGCCGAAGCCGCGGATCAGTTCCCCTCCCTGGGTGGCGGAGTTGGTGGAGATGGCGGGGGGAAAGATCGTGGTGGGTGCGGGCTCGCGCGTGACGGATGACGAGGTGGCGCGAGCTGCGCCGGAGTTGATTGTGTTGGCTTGGGCGGCTACGGGTGCGCGCGCGAAGGTTTCCTCGGCGGTGCGGAATCCGGCTTGGCGGGATGTGCCGGCGGTGCGGCATGGGCGCGTGGTGGTGATTCGGGATGAGCTATTGAATACGCCGGGGCCACCGTTGGTTGATGGCGTGCGCGAGTTGGCGCGGGCGATTCGGGAGTGTGCATGCTGACAGTCGTGGCTGGGTTGATTGAGGCGGATGGCGAGATTTTGGTGTGTCAGCGACGGCGTGGCGATACTTTTGAATTGATGTGGGAATTCCCTGGCGGGAAAGTGGAGCGGGGTGAGACACCGGAGGAAGCGCTGGCACGGGAGTTGCGCGAAGAGCTGAGCGTCGAGGCGGTCGTGGGCACCGAGGTCTTTCGCAGGCGGCATCGGTACGCGGAGATGCGTGAGGAGATTGAATTGATATTCTTTGCGGTGACGGTAGAGCGTGCGACGGTGCGGAATGTTGTGTTCGAGAGTATGGAGTGGCGGGCGCCGGAGACTTTGGGCGAGTTGAATTTCTTGCCGGCGGATCGAGAGTTCGTGGGGAAATTAGTGCGGCGGGAAATTGGGATCAGGCGTCCCGCGGGCGGGATTTTGTAGCGGCGACTTTCAGAACGCCATCGATCCTCGGCGCGACAGCGATGGCGCACTGAAGTGCGCCGCTACAAATTCAAATGCAACCGCGGACCTCGGAAGTCTTGAAGCCCCGGCAAGGTGGGGCGCAGCCTGCCTGCGGTAGGCAGGCAAGCAGCGGCCCCACGGGCCCGCAACTTACGGCGTGAACTCGGGGGCGCGGTCGTTGTGCCAAAAACCGAAGAGCACAGCCAGGAGTTGTGCTACGACGGCGGGCGGATGCGATTGAACTGCCGCATGCCGACCGATTAAATAAAGGAAATGATGGAAGTGTGCGCGGGCTGGCGTTGGGGTGTATTCTATTGGTGAGAAAATCGAGCAAGACGCGCCGCGCGCGGGTGACGAACGGTGGCGTCGAGAGCAGCAGCGGGCGCGATGAGAGGGCCGAACCAAGACATGAATAACGAGATCAGTTTGCCGTTGCAGGGACTGGACGCGGCGGAAATTCAGGAGTGGCTGGAATCGCTGGATTCGGTGCTGCAGTCGAGCGGGCCGGACGTGGCGTCATACATTCTGGAACGTTTGCGCGCGCACGCGAAAGTGATCGGGATCGAGATACCGTTTACCGCGAACACCCCGTACGTCAACACCATTCCACATAGCCTGCAGCCAGAACTTCCCGGCGACCAGCAGGTGGAGCGGCGCATCAAGAGCCTGGTGCGCTGGAACGCGATGGCCATGGTGGTGCGCGCGAATCGCGAAGAGCATGGAATTGGCGGTCACATTTCCACATACGCTTCCGCCGCGACGCTTTATGAGATTGGGTTCAACCATTTCTTCCGGGCGCGATCGCCGGAGTTCGAAGGCGACACGATTTATTTTCAGGGACACGCGGCGCCGGGAATTTATGCGCGAGCGTTTTTGGAAGGACGGCTGTCGGCGGAGAAGCTGGAGAATTTCCGGCGCGAATTGAAGCCGGGCGGGGGGCTTTCGTCATATCCGCACCCTTGGCTGATGCCGGATTTCTGGGAGTTCCCTACCGTTTCGATGGGCCTCGGCCCGCTGATGGCGATCTATCAGGCGCGTTATAACCGCTATTTGGAAAATCGCGGCTTGAAACCGGCGACGGATGCGAAGGTGTGGGCGTTTTTGGGCGACGGCGAGACGGATGAGCCGGAATCGCTGGGCGCGATCACTTTGGCTTCGCGCGAAAAACTGGACAATCTGATTTTCGTGATCAATTGCAATTTGCAGCGGCTGGATGGGCCGGTGCGCGGGAATGGGCAGATCATTCAGGAGCTGGAATCCGCGTTTCGCGGCGCCGGCTGGAACGTGATTAAGGTGTTGTGGGGCGGCGAGTGGGATCCGATCCTGGAGCGCGACACCGAGGGTCTGCTGGTGAAGCGCATGGGCGAATTGGTGGACGGCGAGTATCAAAAGCTGGTGGTTTCGTCGGGCGCGTACGTCCGGGAACACTTCTTTGGGTCTGACCCGCGACTGCTGAAGCTGGTCGAGCCCTTTTCGGATGACGAGCTGCGCCGATTGCAATTGGGCGGACACGACCCGCGCAAGGTGTATGCCGCTTACAAGGCCGCGACGGAGAACAAGGGATCACCGACGGTGATTTTGGCGCGGACGATCAAGGGCTACGGGCTGGGCGAGGCGGGCGAGGGCAAGAACATCACGCACCAGCAGAAGAAGCTGAACGAAGACGAGTTGCGCGAGTTTCGAACCCGTTTCGATATTCCGCTGAACGATGCACAGTGCTCGGAATTACCCTTCTATCGCCCGGCGGAAGACAGCGAAGAAATGACCTATCTGCGCGCGCGACGCCAGGAACTGGGTGGATACGTGCCGCAACGGCATGCGCGGTCGAAACCGCTGGTAGCGGATCACGAGGAACTGTTCAAAGAATTTCTGACCGGGAGTGAGGGCCGCGAAGTTTCGACGACGATGGCGTTCGTTGGGATTCTGCGAAAAATGCTGCGCGACCCGGAAATGGGGAAACTGATTGTGCCGATCGTGCCGGACGAAGCGCGGACTTTCGGTATGGAGTCGTTGTTCCGCACGGCGGGAATTTATTCCAGCGTGGGGCAGCGTTACGAACCGGTGGACGTCAACACCCTGCTCTATTACAACGAAATGAAGGACGGGCA
>Ga0070733_10002492_pt1 | contig 13059 bp, 10 predicted proteins | sample Coa_R1_9_FD_66450 | JGI IMG/M metagenome (GOLD analysis project Ga0070733, IMG submission 66450) | Surface soil microbial communities from Centralia Pennsylvania, which are recovering from an underground coalmine fire - Coalmine... | ecosystem: Environmental > Terrestrial > Soil > Unclassified ... | reverse complement strand
CTGCCAACAATCCATTCGACTCACGCACTGAGGTGTCAGCAGATGCGCGTCACATCGCAGGGCACATCGTCAAACATCTGTGGATCATCTTCGTGCTTCTGCCCGTGGTGCTAGGCATCTTGTTCGCAATCCTGTATGCCGTGGTGAAACCATGACAGACATCCCCGAGAAGGAGACCGTCGAGCAGCGCGAGGCGCGAGTCCGAGAAGCAGACTTGCGCATGAGGGAATCGAGCAGGCAGACTCGGCAACAGTCTCTTTTCGCCAAGGGCTTCGATCCGCGCACGGAGGTGTCGGCAGATACGCGCCACATCGTGAAGCACCTGTGGTTCATCTTCGTGCTTCTGCCTTTCGTGCTGGGCATCGTGGCCGCAATCCTGATCGCTTTGGAGAAACCATGAGCCGGGTGCCCCATTTCTCGCGTTCTTTGCGAGAAGTGGGGGTTTTCGCCGACACCCTACCAACCCTCAGCCAGCGCTCCGCCGAATTCTTCTTCCACGGACCGATGAACATTGGCGCCAGCTTGGGCTCATTGTGAGCCATAAATCAAAATCCCCACTTCTCGCGCAAAAAACGCGCGAGAAATGGGGCACCCAGCGGATACGCCGGCCAACGCTCAGCCGGCGCTGCGCCGAATTTTCTCTTCCCACCAAGTCCAGTCGTTGATCCGAACCAATCCCGGCTCTCCGTAGGCGTAGGATCGGTAGCTACTCCAGCGCCAATCCTCGGGATTCGCCACCAATCCGCGCACTACCGGATTGCGGTGCATGTACTTCAGCTTTTCAACCTCTTTCTGCTGGCGCCACAGATTGAAATCGTAGAAACGGCTCTGCCAGAACCTGCCGGAGAATTCGCCGCTAATCGCCAGCCGCCGGGAGACGCTCAACTTCACGGCCTGGATTGTCGTCGAGGGATCTCCTATCAACGGTTCGGAAATCAGCAGATGTACGTGTTCGGGCATGACCACGTATCCGACCACGGCAAACCGGTAGCGAACGCGCATCAACTCGAGGACAGCAAGTACCAGGTCGCGGCGCGCGGGATTGCCCAGTAGCGGCTTGCGCCGATAGCAGCTCCAGGTGATGAAATGGAGGCTTCCCGAACCGTAATAGCGGTTTAGGCCCCAGGGCATGGGAACACGCTACGCAACCGAGCGGGGTTATGTCTGTGACGGATGAACATTGGCTCGAACCTGAGGTTATCGTGAGCTATAAGTCAAAAGCCCCACTTCTCGCAAAGAACGCGAGAAATGGGGCACCCGGCCGCGCCCATTCAAAACAATCCAGCGGTCAGCGCCCGCCGGCCATGTGGAGGTGGTTCAGGCCTTTGACGGCGCGCATGTATTGGGCGCGTTCGAAGGCGGCGGGGTCGGGGCAGCGGAGCTGGCTCATGCTGCCCTGCATTTGTCGTACGGAATCGTACTCGTGTTCTTCCATCCAGGTGCGGAGTTCGCGCTCGACGTGACGCAGGTGGTTGACGCCGTGGCGCAGCAGGGACGAACACAGCATAGTGACATCGGCGCCGACCATGAGAAGTTTGATGACGTCTTCGGCGCTGTGCACGCCGCTGGTGGCGGCCAGAGCGGTCTTGACGCGGCCGAAGAGAATTCCGATCCAGGTCAGGGGCAGGCGCAGAGCTTGAGGCGTGCTTAACAAGACGTTGGGGCGGATTTCCAATTCTTCGACGTCGATATCGGGCTGGTAGAAGCGATTGAAGAGCACTAGCGCGTCGGCTCCGGCTTCGTCGAGCCGCTTCGCCATGTTGGTCATATTGCTGAAGAACGGGCTCACCTTCACCGCGACCGGAATGTGCACCGAGTTCTTCACCGCCTTCACGATGTTGATGTAGTTCTTTTCCACGTCAGGGGCCTGCAGGTCAGGGTCGGTGGGGATGAAATAAATGTTGCACTCGATGGCATCGGCGCCGGCCTGCTCGATGCGCCGCGCGAAGTCAGTCCACGCGCCCAGAGTTGATCCGTTGAGGCTGGCAATGATGGGAATACGAGTTGCCGCCTTGGCCTTGAGAATGTGATTCAAGTAGCCTTCAGGGCCAGTTTGAAATTCGCTGGGCCGAGGAAAATAAGTGAGCGATTCGGCGAAGCTGTCGGTTCCGGCGGCGAGATGGTAGTCGAGATCCGCTTCCTCCTGGCGCAACTGCTCTTCAAACAGCGAGTAGAGCACGATGGCGGAAGCGCCGGCATCTTCCAGGCGGCAGATGCCCTCGATGTCGCGCGACAGCGGCGAGGCTGAGGCCACCAGTGGGGAGCGCAGATTCAAGCCAAGATATTTTGTGCTGAGGTCGATCATGGTTTCTCCTTCGAGCAAATCGTCGTTGGCCATTGGTCGTCGTTCATTGGTCGTTGGTCGTTGGCCAATTGTTCCACCACGTTCTCTGGCGCTCAGTGCGCGGTTGTTCCAGCCGTTTCCGGGTCCGGTTTCTCCGCGGATTCTTTTGGCGCGGTGGCGGGTTCCATTTTTCGGCTGGCCATGTATTCGTACATGCGATAGCGGCGCTCGACGTCTTGCTGCGCCAGCTTCCACAATCGGTCGGCGTCTTGCGGCTTGCTCTTGGCGAGCATTTTGAAGCGGGTTTGCTGCAGCATGTATTCCTGCACTTTGCGCGTGGGAGCGCGGGAATCGAGCGCCAGCGGATTTTCACCGGCCGCGGCCCGCTCGGGATGGTAGCGGTAGAGCAGCCACTGGCCGGATTCGACGGCGACCTTTTGATCGGTCATCGCTGTGGTCATGTCGATGCCGTGGGCGATGCATTGTGAGTAGGCGATGATGATGCTGGGGCCGTCGTAGGCTTCGGCCTCGAGAAACGCCTTGAGCGTGTGCTCGTCTTTCGCGCCCATGGCGACGCTGGCAACGTAGACGTTGCCGTAGGTCATGGCCATGAGTCCGAGATCCTTTTTTGGACCGGGCTTGCCGCCGGCGGCAAACTTGGCGACCGCGGCGCGCGGCGTGGACTTCGACGCCTGTCCACCGGTGTTCGAATACACTTCGGTGTCGAGCACGAGAATGTTCACGTTGCGTCCGCTGGCCAGCACGTGGTCGAGGCCGCCGTAACCGATGTCGTAGGCCCAGCCGTCGCCGCCGATGATCCACACGCTTTTCTTCACCAGCATGTCGGCGACGGAAAGAAGTTGTTTCGCGTTCGGCGAGTTGAGCGCTTGGAGCTTCTCTTTGAGAATGTCGACGCGCTGGCGCTGTTCGTAAATGTCAGCTTCGTCTTTCTGTTGCGCGTTGAGGATGGCCGATGCCAGATCGTCGCCGACTTTGTCCGCGAGGCTACGCAACAACTCGTGGGCAAACTCGGTCTGCTTGTCGATGGAGACGCGGAAGCCGAGGCCAAACTCTGCGTTGTCTTCGAATAAAGAGTTCGACCACGCGGGTCCGCGGCCGGCGGCGTTCTTCGACCAGGGAGTTGTCGGCAGGTTGCCGCCGTAGATGGAGGAGCATCCGGTAGCATTCGCGATGACGGCGCGTTCGCCGAAGAGTTGTGAAACCAGCTTCAGATAAGGAGTCTCGCCGCATCCGGAGCACGCGCCGGAAAATTCGAACAGCGGTTCCTGCACCTGCTGCTGGCGGATGGTTCCGACTTTGATTTTTCTGCGGTCGAGTTCCGGAATCTTCAGGAAGAAGTTCCAGTTCTCGCTCTCGGGCACGCGCAGCGGGGGCTGGGGCACCATGTTGATCGCCTTCAGGCGAACCTCACTTTTATTCTTTACCGGGCAAACGTCGACGCACACGCCACATCCGGTGCAATCTTCGGGTGCGACTTGAATCGTGTAGTTCAGGCCGGCCCATTCTTTGTCGCGGGTGGTGGTCGATTTGAAAGTTGCGGGAGCGCCTGCGAGTTGTTCTTTGTCGTAGACCTTGACGCGAATCACGGCGTGCGGGCAAACCATGGCGCACTTGCCGCACTGGATGCAGATGTTCGAGTCCCACGCGGGAATTTCGAGAGCCAGATTGCGCTTTTCGAACTTGGCGGTGCCGGTGGGAAAAGTGCCGTCGCAGGAGAATGCGCTTACGGGAAGCTCGTCGCCGCGGCCGGCGTAGATTGTGCCCAGCACGTCGTGCTCGAATTTGGGAGCGCCGGGAAACGCCGCCGGAATTTCCTTCTTGCTGGTGGCGGTGGCGGGAACCTTCACCTCGAAAAGGTGGGCGAGAGTTTCGTCGACCGCGCGCATGTTCTTCTGCACGACCTCCTCGCCCTTCTTGCCATACGTGTAGCGGATGGACTGACGAATGGCCTCGATCGCTTCTTCTCCGGGCAGCACCTTTGAAATTGCGAAGAAACACACCTGCATGATGGTGTTGGTGCGCGAGCCCATGCCGGTGTCGTGCGCGACTTTGGATGCGTTGATGACGTAGACCTTGGCCTGCCTGGCAATCAGTTGCGACTGCACTTCGCGCGGCAGATGGTCCCAGACTTCATCTTTTCCGTATGGACTGTTCACCAGAAAAGTTCCACCCTGCACCAACGCTCTGAGCATGTCGTAGCGCTCGAGGAAAATCCATTGATGGCAGGCGACGAAGTTTGCTTTGGAAACCAGGTAGCTGGAGCGGATGGCCTGCGGTCCGAAGCGCAGGTGAGAGACGGTCATGGCGCCCGATTTTTTCGAGTCGTAGACGAAATACCCCTGCGCGTAGTTGTTGGTGTTTTCGCCGATGATCTTGATGGAATTTTTGTTAGCGCCCACCGTTCCGTCGGCACCGAGGCCGTAGAACATGGCGCGGACTACGTTGTCGGGCTCGGTGGAGAAGGATGCGTCGTAGTCGAGGCTGGTGTGGTTGACGTCGTCGTGAATGCCGATGGTGAAGTGATCTTTTTGCGGGCTCTGCTTCAAGTTGTCGTAGACGGCCTTGACCATGGCGGGCGTGAATTCCTTGGAAGAGAGCCCGTAACGGCCGCCAACCACGCCAGGAGCGATCTTCAGAGCTCCGTAGCCCAGCTTCAGGCCTTCGTAGAGAGCATTGACGACGTCGAGGTAAAGCGGTTCGCCGATCGCGCCGGATTCCTTGGTGCGGTCGAGAACGGCGATCTGGCGGACGGTCTTCGGCAGTGCCTCCAGGAACGACTTCACGGAGAACGGCCGGTACAGGCGGACTTTCAGCAGGCCGATTTTCTCGCCGCGGGCGTTCAGATGCTCGACGGTTTCGTGCGCGGCTTCTGCGCCGGAGCCCATCATGACGATGACGCGCTCGGCATCGGGCGCGCCGACGTAGTCGAACAGGTGGTAGGAGCGGCCGACGCGCTCAGCGAACTGGTTCATGGCCGCCTGCACTTTGGCGGGGCAGGCGTCGTAGTAGGCGTTGGCCGATTCGCGAATTTGAAAAAATACGTCGGGATTCTGCGCCGTGCCGCGCAGCACCGGACGATCGGGCGAGAGCGCGCGCTGGCGGTGCTCGATGATGCGATCCATGTTCAGCAGGGCGCGCATGTCGTCTTCGGTGAGCATTTCGATCTTGTTGACTTCGTGCGAAGTGCGGAATCCGTCGAAGAAGTGCATGAAGGGAATGCGGGTCTCGAGCGACGCGGAGTGCGCGATCAGGGCCAGGTCCATCGCCTCCTGCACGGAGTTCGAACAGAGCATGGCCCATCCCGTGGCGCGGCAGAACATTACGTCAGAGTGGTCGCCAAAGATCGAGAGCGCGTGCGTGGCCAGGGTGCGGGCGGTCACATGAAACACGGCCGGGGTAAGTTCTCCGGCAATCTTGTTCATGTTCGGGATCATGAGCAGCAATCCCTGGGAGGCGGTGAAGGTGGTGGCCAGCGATCCCGTCTGCAGAGCGCCGTGAACTGCTCCAGCAGCGCCGCCCTCGCTTTGCATTTCGACTACGTGGGGCACGCTGCCCCAGACGTTCGGAATGCCCTCGGACGACCATTGATCCGACCACTCGCCCATCGGCGACGAAGGAGTGATGGGATAGATGGCGATCACCTCGCTGGCACGGTAAGCGACGTTGGCGACCGCCTCGTTGGCGTCCATGGTCTTGAATTTGCGCTGCGTCATTATTGCGACCCCCGTTCAGATATCGACCGCGGCGGCTTTAGGCTTCATGGCCTAACCGCTCCGATATGTTCAGGATGCAGGACGGGGAGGGTGCATGTCGGGACGCAGGTTCACACAGGGATGTGATTGGGATCACAAATTCCGGGAAGGGGAATTAGGAAGGGAATTCGGACGGATCGAAGCTCGATAGAAAGTCAAAATCCCCACTTCTCGCAAAGGACGCGAGAAATGGGGCACCCGGCGCGGATTTTATAGGGCGGCAGGGATTTTCTACGGGCTCGTTCCGCCGGTGTGGCAGTCGGCACAGTTCACTTGCGTTAAATCTCCCAGATCGACGGGATGCTGGAAGGTTGGGACGGTTGTGGCGGCGACGCTGGTCGTGCCTTCGGTCTCGGACATCAAGGTGTGGCACTGGTTGCAGTCGCGGCTTACCACCTTGCCGTCGGGGCTGACGTGCTGGCCGTCATGGCAGCGGAAGCAGCCGGTGAAATAGAAGTGTCCCAGGTTGTTGGGATGGGTCTGCCAGTTGAGCTTCATCTCCGGGAACGTGGTGCGCTTGAAAATCTGCTGTACTTCAGTGACGGCGTTGCGAATTTCTAATTGCCTGGTCTTGGCCACGTCCGGATATTTGCTCTCGTAAAAACCCTCTACACCGGTGGCGATGCCGCGCATGGCGTCGTCGGTGGTGGCGTAGGCGGCGGTCAGCACGGCGACAGATTCCTGCTTGATGAAGGGCAAAGATACGTCCAAGCGGCCCGCCAGCAAAGACTGGTCGACCGACAAATCCGGCGGAACATAGATGTGCGTGGGCCGGTTGTGGCAGTCCACGCAATCCATGCGATGCCGCGGAGCCTTGGCGATCTGATCTTTGCTGAGCGTCGAATCCTTGGCGTAATACTCGGTGACGCGGCCCTGCATGTCTTCCACGTGAATATAGGGAATGGTCTGATGCTTCTCGTCGGCGGCCACGTATTCGATCTTGTTGGCGATGTTCATGTGCCAGTGGATGCCTTCGGGTGCGCCCGTGGCGGGATCGCCGCCGCCGGTTTTAATAATCATCCGAATCTGGCGGATCGTGTTCTTTTCGTCGCTGGCGTAGTGAGTGAAGACTTTAAGCTGCCCGCCGTAGAATTTCTTCGGCCAGTGGCATTGCTCGCAAGTCTCCGGTGCGGGACGCAAATTGTGTACCGGCGTGGGAATCGGCCGGGGAAACGTGTTGAAGGTCGCCGCGTAGACCTGCCGCGCCCCGGAGAGCTTCGACTTCACATACCAGGTTGCTCCCGACCCGACGTGGCAATCGACGCAGGCGACGCGCGCGTGCGGAGAGAGCTGGTAGGCAGTGAACTCGGGGTTCATGACCGTGTGACACAACTGGCCGCAGAACTGGACTGAGTCGGTGTACTCGTAAGCCTTGTAGCTGCCCGCCGCGCTCACCGTAACGAACACGATCAGGAACGTCATGAACGAGATGACTGCGCTGCGCTGAGTCTTGTCGTTGAGATCGATGCGGGGATAGAAGTCGGTGGATACAACCTTCTTTTTCCGCTCGATCAGCACACCGGCCAGCATCAGCAAAAGGCCGAGGACCAGGAAGCCGGGCGCCACCATGTAGGCCAGAATGCCGATGTAGGGGCTGGGCCGGGTGGCGATGAAATCGATCAGGACAAAAAGAAGAATGTTAGCCAGGCTGACAATCGCCAGCGCGACGCCGGCGAGGCTGACCGGATTGCGCAGCATCATGCGCAAACGGTGCCGGGGCTCCACGGGAGCCGGCGGAGCTTTCTCAGTGTCCATGCTTAACCTCGGCCGGCTCGAGTTCGTCGGTGAGTGGATCTACGGACGAACCTTTTGCCTGAGGATCTTCTGGTTGAGGAGCTACCGCTGCGGCTGAGGCCTCGGGGGCACGGGTCGTCTCGATGAATACGGCATGGTCCAGTCCGTGCTCCTCGCGATAATGCTGCCGCGTCATCTTTCCATCCCACCACGCCCAGTTCATCGGATAGACGTCTGGATCGAAGAACACTTGGTAGAAATGCCACACGATGATTGCCAGGGTCGCCAGCACAGCTTCGTAAAAGTGAATGGCGGTCGCGACGTCGAGCCACCAGCGCGGCATGTGATTGCCGACCAGAACTTTGGCCCACAGCATGACTCCGGTCACGGCCATCACGATCATGCCCCAGACCAGAGCCCAGTACTCAGCTTTTTCCGCGTAGTTGAAGCGCGCGAACTCAGGTTTCTGCGAGGTCAGGCCGAGGTAATAGCAGACATTTTGCCACGCGCCACGCACATCGTCCAGCGTGGGGAACAGATCGCGGACCAGTTTTCTCCCACGTTGGCTCAAGGCGAGATCGAAGAGGTGGTAAACGCTCGCTCCGATCAGCACGACGGCGGCGATGCGATGCAGCAACTGCCGCCGGTGCTCGCCCAGCGAAAGCATTTGCGCGAACCACGAATCCGGGAATTTCAAGGCAAAGCCGGTGATTACCAGCACGAAGAAACTGATGAGCAGGGTGGCATGCTGCAGGCGGAAGCGCAGCGGCATGCGAATCACGAAATCGTGCTGCACTTTGCGCCGCGCCACGACTTTGGCTCGCCAGATGATGAGATTATGCAGCAGCATGCCGCCGATCACGACAAAAATCATGCTCAGGTAGAAGCGGCGAATCCAGCGTACGGCCTTGCTGCCTACGTCGGCCGAGAGCGGCGCGTCCACGTGAACTCTTGCGGCAGTGAACTTTTCCGTGACTCCGGGATGGCACTGGCCGCAGGTGCGGGCGAGATTGGCATGGTTGATGGTCGACCGCGGATCGCTCGAAGGCAGAATGTTGTGCACGCCGTGGCAGCTGGCGCAATTGGCGACGACTTGCGATCCGCCCCGCGCCGCCAGCCCGTGGTAGCTGGCCAAGTACGTGGTCTCGCGGCGGCCTTCCACGCCGAACTCCTGCGAAAGCCGCATGCCTTCGTGGCAGCGCGCGCAGGTGGCCAGCGCCAGGTTCTGCGCCGCCACAGGAGAAGTCGGGTCAAGATGCGATTTGATGGAGTGAATCCCATGACAGTCGGTGCACACCGGCGCCTGCCAGTTTCCCTTGGCAATGGCCTGACCGTGAATGCTCTGCTTGAATTCCTTGGACACGGCGTCGTGGCATTGTCCGCAGGTTTGCGGCACATTGAACTTGAAAATCGGAGACTTCTCATCCTTGGCGTCGAGAATTTCATGCGTGCCGTGGCAGTCGGTGCACACCGCGGCCTTTTCCGACCCGGCAGCTACGGCGTGTCCGTGGACGCTCAGGTCGTAGGAAGCCACCATCTGCGCGCTTTGGCCGCCGTCCTGCATCACAAATCTCTGGCTGTGGCAGGCGCCGCAAGTGGCTGGGATGTTCGCATGATGGACGCGCGACTTGGGATCGCTGGCCGGCAACAGTTCATGCGGACTGCCGTGGCAATCGACGCAGGTCGCGGCCTTGCTGTTGCCTCCCTGTACGGCTTTGCCGTGGAAACTGCGATCGTAAGCAGCCTGCTCGTCGGCGTGGCAGGTGGCACAGGTAGTTTTCAGCGGAGGAGTTTCGTGCGCGGAACTTTTTACGTCGGTGTGGCAGTCGACGCAGGTAAACATGCTGCCGTGAATGGAATCTTTGAACGCCTGGGGATCGACATGCAGGCTGACCGTCTTACCGTTGATATCGTGAGTCAGCGTCGCGTCGCTATGGCACGCCAGACATTCTTCCGCGGTGGGCTTGGGAGGCTCCTTGCTGCCAGGTTGTTTGTCAGCGGCAGCGACGCTGCCGGCGGTTAAGAGCAGGATTAAAAGCGGGGACAAGAACAGGATGAGAGCAGGTCCAGACGCAAAAATGTTCCGTACTGTTCGCGTGGACATGCTCTCACCCGCCAATCCTTCAGAATCGGACGATCTCCTAGTTCGAGTTGCGGTGTCAGCTCTTGGGTCGCAGGTGTTCGGTCTTAGGCTGTTTCGCCTAACTTCAAAGACCTAAGACCAGCGCCAAACTCACCTGGCCAAGCCTACTTGCCTAACGCGCGAATGTAGGCGACCAGATCCTTGATTTCCGTGTCTTTCAGCTTGTCGCCGTAGGCCGGCATCTTGGGCGGACCGGGCTTGCCCTTGGTGATGATGTCAGTCAGTTCCGCGTCGGATTCCTTCTTCACGTCCGCCGATGCGAAGTCCCGCGTTCCCATCTTGCCGCCTTTGCCGTCAGCGCCGTGACACATGGCGCATTTCGCCTTGAAGGTTCCGGCGGCGTCTTGTGCGACTGCCGACGAAGCGCAGACCACGATCACTCCACAAGCCAGCAGAGTTACCAGGCCCATTCGAAAAGAGAGATGTTTCATATTGCTTCCTCCTTAGGAAGATTTCCCGCACGATATCACAGAGCAAGAATGGCCGGTCGCCGGACTTGCCACCTGTCTAGAAATCAGAGCGCAGTGCGAATCCGTTCCCGTTCACTGCATTCTGAGAACGGCTCGCATCCGTAGATTCGCATGCTCGCGGACATCGACCTATGGCGGAAGTCACTTCGGCCTGTGAGGAAAATCACAGGCATCGCTAAGGCCAGTTGTGACTCGGGTCACGTCTCTTACGACAAACGCCCAGAGGTACATCGGCATGATTTGGGTCACGCGTCGGTAGGACCACCATCACACCGCTCGCGTCAGGAGTGTTCCCCGAATCACGGCAAACCGCCAAAGCGTGGCAATCTGGACTTTTAAGTCATGTGACTCAAATCACAAGTCGCCGTGAGTAGGTATACGGAGGCGTCCTGTCCTTTAAGGCATGATGGCCCTTATTCGAGGTGCTTTATGGCTCAAGATCGTCGCGACATTCTGGAACTGCTTCAGTTCGAACTGAGCTTTGTGGAAGACGGAGGGTACGGGCGCTCTCCGCATAAGCCCTGGCGTGCTCCGGCTGTCTTTGAGGATTCACCGATCTGCCTCAATTTCTGCGATCCGGCACGGTCGCATCCCTGCGAGAGCTGCCTGCTGGAACAGTTTGTGCCGGGTGATCGGCGAAGCGAAAGCGTGCCTTGCCGGTTTATCCCGCTCACGCAAGACGGGCAAACCGTAGACGACTTCTACCGCACCGCGAGTCAGGCGGAGATGGAAGAGGCTCTGGCCAGCTGGCTGCGCGAGCAAATTCAGAGAATCCAGCAGGAGCGCGGGACATTGCCAAGTGAGGAAGCGGAGTAGAGGCTTGCTCTTTGCCGCCGATCCGCTCCCGCGACGAAGCAGAATTTTCAGATTGCAGACGTCAGATTGAGCAGGTCTTGAAATCTGAAATCCGGCACGAGTGAAGGCGCAATCAGATCCGCCGCAGTTTTCCCAAGGAGAAGCGAATCATGAGTCAAGAACATGCCTATCGAGTGGCCGCCTGGTGGACTTCGGGCCATACTGGCCTGGCCAAATCGGATTCCGCTCCCAATGCGATCCACTTTACCGCGCCCGCGGAGTTTGGCGGACTGGAAGGCCGCTGGACGCCCGAGGAACTGCTGCTCGCCGCCGTCGCCGGTTGCTACACCACGACGGTGCGAGCGATCGCCGGCACAGCGCAATTCGACTTTACCGATCTGCACGTGGAAGCCAGCGGCACGGTACGCAAAGCCGACTCCGGTTATGCCTTCACCCAGATCGTGGTGCGTCCGAACCTCAAGATCGCATCGGCCGAGGAGCGCGAGCGGGCTCTCGACCTGCTCAAACGGGCGGAGAGACTGTGCCTGGTTTCGCGCGCCCTGGGAACCTCGGTGAAATTCGAGCCTCAGCTCGAAGTTGTCCGCATGGCGGAGACTTGCTGAGCGCGTTGCCGGTTGCCTTGCGGCTAGAGCATTAGCAGCGCAACCACCGACGAGGGGTCGACCATCAGATTCAGGCGGAAGCCCGCCTTCTTGAAGAGGATTTGTGTAGGTAAATTGTCGCGCAGGATTTCACCGGAGAGCCGTTGAAATTTTTCCTCGCGCGCCGCGCGGATCACACTGGCAAGCAGCTCCGTTCCCACGCCGCGCCCCTGCCAGGGATCGGCCACCAGAACCGCAGCCTCGGCTTCTTCGCGATTGATCGCGCTGAACCGCCCCACTCCTAATATTTCGTGCTGTCCGCTCTCAGGATTGGTGTGGTCGGCGACCAGCGCGATTCCCTGGTCGTAACTGGCGAAACAGATGCGCACCAACCGCTCGTGTTCCACGCGCGTGCTCAGACTCATCGAACAGAAATAACGCAGGTAGACGCTGCGCTCCGAAAGTGTGCCGTGGAACCGCACCATGAGAGGCTCGTCCTCGGGCCGGATCGGCCGGATGGTCACTGGTGTGCCGTCCTTCAACCGCTTTTCCCAGACGTACTGCGTCGGATAAGGACGCGGCGACCGTCCGGCCTGCGTTATGGAATGATCCATATAGGAAAGAGTATGCTCCGCTTCGCTACGATGCTGAAAGGCGGTTGGGTCACAGTTGCCCGTGACCGGGATCACAGGCAACCAGTCCGGGCCATGGTCGGAAGTCCCGACTGGATGGTGCACCCGATGTTTTAGAATGTCGGTTCCACGGAAGCGAGTCCGTCGCGACCTGTAAGCCTCATGACCCAACTGCAGTGCGCTGCCCTTCTTTTTGACATGGACGGAGTTCTCATTGACTCCACTCCCGCCGTGGCCCGTGTCTGGAGCCGGTGGGCGGTTGAGCACGGATTCGATCCGGGCGAGGTCGTCGCCCGCGCCCATGGACGTCCCAGCCTCACCACGGTTCGCGATTATCTTCCGAATGCCGATCACGAAGCGGAGAACCGCGAAGTCGAGCGCCGCGAAATCGAAGATCTTGACGGCGTGGTTCCGCTGCCGGGCGCGCTCGACCTGCTGGCCAGCCTTCCCCTCGATCGCTGGACCATCGTCACCTCCTGCACTCGCCGGCTGGCCGAAGTTCGCATCCGGGCCGCCGGCCTTCCGCTGCCGAAGAAATTGATTACTTCGAACGACATTGCGCACGGTAAGCCGCATCCTGAGCCTTATTTGAAAGGCGCTTCCATTCTCGGATTTCCGCCCGCGGA
>Ga0070733_10002491_pt1 | contig 13059 bp, 11 predicted proteins | sample Coa_R1_9_FD_66450 | JGI IMG/M metagenome (GOLD analysis project Ga0070733, IMG submission 66450) | Surface soil microbial communities from Centralia Pennsylvania, which are recovering from an underground coalmine fire - Coalmine... | ecosystem: Environmental > Terrestrial > Soil > Unclassified ... | reverse complement strand
CTTCCCAAGATCCGCCCGGGAAGTGTCGATACAGAGATCCCATGCCATTCCCGGCCTTGGCGGCGGAAGGCCGCTGGGCAGCGGAAACACGGTCAGTTCGAGACTTCCCGTCCGGCCATGCGAAGCGGGTCCGGCCCCAGATATCGCCGCGTGTCCGCGAGTAATTGCGGGATGTTCCATCGCACCAGAACGGGCGGGCGGGTCTGGATCTTCAAAAGATGAAATTGCAAGCGGAGGCTCGGCGGCAGCACATCTGCGAGCTGCGGGCTTATCAATCGGATGACTCCGCCGATCACGACCAGCTCTGGTGGCACTCCGAATTTTGTAACGGCGATCCAATCGCCGGGGCGCGGCGGAAGACGCAGGATGCGGGCCGCTGCGGTAGTGACGAGGTCGATGGGAGAAAGGCCGGGGAGGGGCGCCTCTGCGGCGTAAGCCAGTTCGTCGAGAAGATCGCCTTCGGTGGTGATGGAAGAATCGGTGCCGAGCGCGATCGGGATTCCCGATTGCAAGACCTCGGCCGAGAGAGTTTTCCCGAGCGTGAACAGATTCGAGCGCGGGCACCAGATGACGGAGGCGCCGGCGGCGCTGACCAGATCCCAGCCCTCGCGTGAGAGGCCGACGGCGTGGACAATCACGATGCGGCGATCCAGCGCGCCGATCTGGTGGAGCTGAAAGATTTCCTGCGCGGCGCACGCATCGGTGCCTTCTCCCAGGTGAATCACGAAAGGAGCGCCGGGAGGCGTTGCAGCGAAGCCCTCGCGCACGTCCGCAGTGAACGCCAGTGAGTGCGACCAACCGCAGTCTTTCACTACTCGCACAGGAAACGCCTGGTTGAAGACGGGATGGTACGAATCGTGATGACCCACCGTGGTGACGCCGGCGGCGAGGTTGCGCAAGCCTCCCCAAATCAGACGCAGATTTTTCGGGACCAACAGGTGGCGCCGGACGGGGTCGCGTTCGGGATGGTAGATGTCGCGGGCCCACTCGGTCGCGTTGGCGTAGGGACCGGAGCCCAGGCGCGGGAACAGCGCGAATTGAAGGTGGTCGTGCGCGTTGATGAGGCCGGGGTGAATTTGAAGCCCGCCGAGGTCGAGATCGGCGCCTTCGACCTTCACATTCGTAGCCATCTCAAAGTCGCAGCCATCTCAAATTCGAACCCAGCGGGCGACAAAGATGGCAGGCGGGCGGCAAGCTTCGTCAAAGCGGTGGAGGCAACCGGCGTGCTCGAAGATCTCTCGCTCCGGCGGGCCTAGATGCGGCTCGAGCAAGCGCGAGAGCTGTAGTCCCGGGGCGTGCAGATGCGTGAGGTCATAAGGTTCATCCCTGACCTGAATCACATCTCCGCGATGGCGGAAGGATCGAGTCCAACCGCGTTTCAACGCGTCGGGATGAACGTCGCTCACGAGAAGTGTCCCGCCGGGCCGCGTGATCCGCACCAACTCCGTGAAGCATGCGGGAGCATAGCCGAGCGCAAATGCGCAGATCGTAACGTCGGTGGAAGCGTCCGGGAACGGAAGCCGGGTCGAGTCGGCCTGCACCGCCGGGCGCATCTCGATGCAGAGGTCGACGGCGATGGCGCGGGCGCCCCGTTGCGCGCAATGAATCGCCCAGCGACCGGTTCCCGCCGCGACGTCGATGACGACGAGCCCTTTCAGATTGTCAGGCAACAGCGGCGTTATCGTGCGCCCCTCCAGCGAGATCAAAGCATTCGGAGCGGAATCGTAACCTTCGGCGAGACGAGCGTAAGCCTGTCGGGGTTCGAGCACAGTCATACGCTTTCCACCTTGGGATTGCGCGGGCGCAAGAGCTTCTGCGCCAGGTTGAGCTCGAAGGGCCAGGCGTAGATGCCGAGCTTGTAGCGCCACCAGCTCAGAGTCTTGAGCGACGTTCGGGCCCAGCCGGAAATGCGCGAGTCCTGGATGGTCGGCCAGCGGCAAGCCAGCACGGTCTCGAAGGCGTCGATGAGGCGCTTGGTCCGGCGGGGCAGCCAGGGCAACGCCGGATCCTGACGAACGGTGAAGTTGTACCAGCGCGGCGACGCCCACTCCTCGGGTGTCTTGGGGAACACGATCTTGCCGTCGATCTCGCCATACATGCCGTCCGGGTGCGGCGTGGGAGTGTAATGCTGCACGATGATCTCGGCCTCGGGGTTGATGCTCTTGAGCCGCCGGATGAAGCGCATGTTGGTGTCGAGGTCGAGCTCGGGCTCCCGCGGATTGCCGATGACGAACGAGAACTCGGGGATAATATCGAACTGGCGGATGCGCGCGGCCAACTCAAGCGTCTGCGCGCTGGTGAGCTGCTTGTCCATCTCGCGCAGGAACTTGTCCGATCCGGATTCCGCACCGAGGAAGATCATCTTACACCCGGAGGCTCGGAGGGCATGCATGGTTGCGTCAGAATAACGCAGCAGAATATCGATGCGGCCTTCGCACCACCAGCTCAGGTTCAGAGGAGTGATGCGGCGAGCCAGGTCGGCGACATCGTCCTCGCGCAGGAAGAAGTTATTGTCGTAGAACTGCACCGAATCGATCGCATATTCGCGCTGCATATGCGCCAGAACGTTGGCGGTGCGTTCGGGAGATTCGGATTTCTGCCGGCCATGCGCGACTTCCGTGACACCGCAGAACTTGCAGCGGAACGGACAGCCATAGCTGGCGTGATGCACGGCGGTGCGTCGGCCGAGAAATGTGCGGGCGATATATTTCTCGGGGTGGCGCAGGCGGTGGTACGGCATCCACGGGAAGTCGCCAGGGGAGCGAATGCCGCGATCCTTGGTGTGGACGTGCAGACCGAATTGATCCCGGTAAGACAAGCCGGCGATGTTCCGGAAGTCGCGCCCATTCCGCAATGCCGGCAGCAATTCGAGCAAAGTGTCTTCGCCCTGGCCTCGCACGGCGACATCGACATAGGGTGCATTCAAGCATGTATCGGCGTAGAGCGACGGGAAATAACCGCCCCAAATAATGGTGACGCGCGGGTATTTGGCGCGAAACCACTTGGATAGCTCGACCGCTGCGACCATTTGCGGTCCCGGCATTAGCGAGACCGCGAGAGCCTCAGCCGGACTCTGTTCCATGATCCGGTCGATGGTGCCTTTGGGATCGGGATCGGCGTTGCCGTCGACAATCTCGTATTCTTCCTTGCCTTCGAGCACGGCCGCGAGCGCGAGCACGGAGAGCGGAAAGCGCCGGTTCTTGGGCCGGGTGCTGCGGGGATGGAGCAAAATGATCATTGAAACGTCGCCACCAGAATCCAGAAGCGCGAGGGCGGACGCTGCTTTTTCAGTCGTGCTCGGATGGGCCGCAGATGCCATCGCCATCCGTACCAGGGGCGATGGATTTCCCAGGTGAGCGAAAGCTTGCGCTCAAGCTCCCGGAGCGTCTCAAGGTCAAAGAATTCGATGCTTCCCAGGGCTTCCGACCGGAATCCGTATTGGCGTTCGAAAGAGATTTGGCGCTCGATTCGCATAGCTTCGCCGTGCTCCCGTCGTTTATAGATGGGCGAGTCGAGGATGACCACACGACCTTCAGGACGCAGGCAGCGGCGCGCTTCGGAGAGTGTTCGCGCGTAGTCGGACGAATAATGAATCGACGAATTGAACACCGCCAGATCGAATTGCGCGGCAGAGAACGGAAGGTCGTCGAAGCCACTTTCAATCACGGGGAAATGCGTGGGATAGTGACGTGCGGCGCCCAGTCCGTCGCCCGCATCTGTAAAAATGTCCACTGCCACGGGCGCGTGGCCCAATTCGGCAAGGCGGTAGGAAAGCCAGCAGTTTCCGGCACCGAGGTCTAGAATGCCGCATGCACGGCGCGGGAGGATTCGGCGGGAGAAATACTCGAACGAGCGTGCTCGGATGCGCCACTGCGCGGAATTGCGCCCGGTCAGATCGGCGAACGGCAGAGCGCGATAGTACGCGCTATCTTCGGATCCTCGGCCTTCAGCGCCTCGAATTTGGGCGTAGTCCGCGAGGAACCGCCGGCGTGGCGTGGAGGTTAACACTCGGCACGCCTCCGGAAAATGTAGAGCTGATGATCACCTCGGCCGATGGCGACGCGCCGTTCAAACGTGAACCACGGAGCGAAATCCGCGCGGACCTGGCGCGAGGTGGGGTAGTACACTTCGATTCCGCGCCATTGGGTTTGGCCTGACCAGCGCCTGGCGGCGTGACGTAAGCCGGTGAAGCAAAATCGCCCCATGAGGCAGATCGCCACGGGACCGGCGGGCTGAACCAGGCGCGCCAATTGCGCCGCCACCGGGTGAAGGTCCGCGACGCAGTTAAGTGCGCCGAAATTCGAAATCGCCCCGGAGAAAGCAGGCGGTGGGCCGACTCCAGTATCGAGATCCTCGATGGCCAGCACAAACGCCTTCACGCCGCGGCTTCGCGCGAGCTCCACCATTTTGGGCGCTGCGTCTATGCCGATAACGTCGATTCCACGGCTCGCAAGGTGCAGCGCGTCATCGCCGGGGCCGCAGCCAAGATCGAGGACGCGGTCGCCGGCGCGGAAGAGTCCGTCGATCTCGCGCCACACGGCGGTGCGCTGCTCGCGGCCGCGCGGCGTGCCGGTCCAGAGTTCGCTGTAGCGCGATGCGAGCCCATCAAAAGGTGAAGTCATGCGGCGCTCCTTGAACAACGCACTCATGCGTCGACCTCGGCAAAAGAGACCTCGAGCGCCGCGCGAGCCGCCGCGATTCGACTCGCATCCTGTTCCATCGAGCTGCGCAGCAGGTCGTCGGCGAATTGATAGAAACGCCGGCTGTGCCGTCCCTTGACGCGTACATCCCGATCCGTGGAAGCGCGCCATTGGCCGATGCGTACCAGCTTGTCGCTGACCTCGCTGAAATAGGGAGTGCCTTTGATGGGATAGGAAACCGTGGTGAGAAATACGTCGGGGCGGCAAGCCTGCACGTGCTCGACTGTGGCCTCGATGTCCTGAAGCTGTTCGCCCTCGTAGCCCCACATCAGGAACATTCCGGTCTGAATACCGAGGGCCTGCGCCCGATGCACCGCCTCACGCACCTGCTGTACCTGGACGCCACGGTCCATCGCGTCGAGAACGCGTTGCGATCCGCTCTCCGATCCGATCCATACGCGGAAGCAACCCATTTCCGCGAGGGCCTCGGCAACAGGCGCACTGAAGCGATCCGCGCGAGTGATGCACTCGAAAGGCACGCGGATGCCACGGCGCTTCATCTCCGCGGCATACGACAGCGTCCAACCGGTATGAATCGTGAAGACGTCGTCGGCGTACCAGAGCATGTCGGGCTGGTAGCGGTTTAGGATCCACTCGGCTTCGTCCGCCACGGAAGCAACGGAACGACGCCGGTGCGTTTTCCCAAACGTGGAGTGGCTGCACCAGCAGCAATGGTAGGGACAGCCTCGCGCCGTGATGAGAGAAACGGAACTCATCCCGTGGCGTTGCTTCCAAGCGGTAAGGTATCGCGTCAGGTCGATACGCTCGCGGTCAGGCCACGGCAGCAGGTCGAGATTGGGGATCAGAGCAGCGGCGGGCGTGCGAATCACCGCGCCGGAGGCATCGCGAAATATGGTCCCGTCCGGCGAGGGATTCCCCAACAGCAACTGTTCCAGAGCCAGCTCGCCTTCACCCTGCACCACATACTCCGCGCCCACGGCCAGATATTCTTCGGCGTAATTGGACGGCTCTGGACCGCCCAGGACGACGCGCCATCCGCCGGCGCGGGCGCGCTCCACGATGGTGATTACATTCCCGCGCGTGAGCAGATTTCCATAGACGCCGAGCCAGCCTGGAGGACCGTGTTCGAGGATGTCGTAAAGCTCCGCTTTCGATCCCCAAGTGGAATCGTAAACGTCTACCTCGAAACCCTTGTTGCGGAGATAGGCGGAAAGGTACAGAATCCCGAGCGGCGGATACGGCCGCATGACCTGCTGTTCCTTGGGATCCTCACCCAGGAAGAATCCATGCGTCAGCAGCAGGCGCACCGGAGCTTCTCAACTTTCTCCCAGGCGTGATCCAGATCGTCACTCGAGGCGGACTCCTTCACTTCCAGGTGGAGCGCGTCCGCAAGGGCGCGATAGAGCTCGGCGGGAAGCTGGCCTCGAAACATCTTCGCCAGATCCCCGCTGTCGGACCAATTGACCTTTGGGCCGAGCTGCGTATTCACGATCTGATGGAAGCGGGTGTTCGGCATGGGGTAGGAGACGGAGACGCCGATATCGTCGGGCTTGGTGTCGCGAACCAGACGGATGGTGGATTCGATATCCTCCCATTCCTCGCCCAGGTAACCGAACTGGAGAAACATGCACGCGCGGATACCGTGGCGGCGCAGGTTCTCCCGAGCCTGGCGAATCTGCTCCACGCGAATTCCCTTCTCCATGGCATCGAGGATGCGCTGCGATCCCGATTCGGCGCCCATCCATACTTCGACGCAGCCGGCGCGCGCGAGCGCTCCCACGGTGTCTCGCGTCATCAGGTCGCAGCGGGATTGGATGCGGAAGGGGATTTGCGCGCGGCGCTGTTCCACGCGCGAGGCAAACTCAGACGTCCACGCCCCAGAGAGGCCGAAAATATCGTCGGCAAACCAGAGTTGATCCGGCTGGAACAAGTCCTTGAGGCACTCCATCTCCGCCGCTACGCGGCCAGCGGAAAAGTGGCGATAGCGATCGCCGAAGAGCGGCTTCGCGCACCAATTGCAGCGGTAGGGACAGCCGCGGCTGGCCACGAGGTTCATCGAAAAGTAGCCGTGCGCTTCTCTCCAAGCCCGGCGGTACGGCTCAATATCCAGCAGGTCCCAGGCGGGCGAAGGCAGCTCATCCAGATCCGCGATTTCAGGCCGTCGGGACACCGGCTGCGGCCAGCGCAGCACGATTTCGACAAGGGTTGCTTCCAGCTCTCCTCGAATTACGCGATTGAATCCCGCCTGTAGGTATGCATCGGGATGATCGGTGGCATCGGAGCTGTTAATCAGCGCGGGAATACCGCGCGAGGCGGCGGCGCGGGCCATTTCAAACGCCAGCTCACGATTCTGCAACAGACACATCTTGGTCAGGAAATTAAAATTGTCCTCGCACACGGCGAGGATGTCAGCTTCGACGCGAGCCAGAACGGAATGAATATCGCTGTCGAAAGTAGCGTCAAAGAACGCAACGTCAACCCCCGCCCGTCGCAAAGCCGCCGCGGCAATCAGCGTTTGGAGCGGAGGATAGGGCTGCATTTTCCGGACCTGTTTGCGATCCGAGTAGATATGGTTGGCGTGGGTCAGCAGGACTAACACGCCATCGCCTCCGAAGGAGTCTTTTCGACAGGTGGATCCTCGGGAGCGGCAGGTAGTTTGTCCACGTACCTTTTGAGCCAAACCTCGAACGGGAACCAATAGAAATCGTGATCCAGCCGCCATTGCGCGGGCGCGCTGATCAGCCAGTAGGCGAGGCGCGCTCGCGCCCCTTTGCGGAATCGTCCGATATTCACCCGCCGAAAGGCCACGCGAATGTAATCGCGCATGGCCTGCACACGCTTGTGCTCCTTCCCCTTTAGCCACGGAAGGACCGTGTACTTGGGGAAGAAGTCGGCCCATTCTTCGAGCCGCTTGGGAACCTGGATGCCCAACTCGAAGGCCTTGTTCATAATGGGCGAGCCGGGATAGGGAGTGAAGATGTTGGTCCAGAACTCGGCGCCGGGATATTTCCGGCAAACATTCATGATGAGTGAAATGGATTCGCGGCGCTCCTTCCTGCCTTCGCCGGGATACCCGAAGATCATGTTGAAGGAGGGCCGGACGCCCGCTTGCGAGAGCCTGTCGGCGGCCTCATAGATGGTGTCGAGCTTCTGGAAATCCTTGTTCATCAGGTGCAGAACCTTGGGAGAGCCAGAATCGGCGCCTTGCGCGACCTGGCTGAGACCGGCGCGGCGCATGAGCTTCCATTCTTCGACGCTCAGGCGAGTCACCAGGTTGGTGGAGGCCTGAATACTCCAGTCGAAGCGGACGCCGCGCGCGCAGATTCCTTCGGCGATGATCAAGGCGCGGTTGCGATCCACCAGGAAGTTGTCGTCGACGACCCAGATCAGTTGCAGGCGATAGCGCGCGGCGAGATCGCACAATTCTTCGCTGACTTGCTTTGGCTCGAGCGCGTTCCACTTGCGCCCGTAGACGCCTTCGTTCGTGCAGTATCCGCAGTTGTAGGGGCATGCGAGACTGCTTGTGTACATCGCCCAGCGGCGTCCGCACAAACGCTCATAAGCGTCGAAATCGGCGATCTGATAGGCCTTGGGAGGCATATCCGCCAGCGGGCGCAGCTCGCGCCTTGGGTTGAATATGAGTTGTCCCTTGTCCTTGTAGCCGACGCCCGCGATGCCCCTGGGGAGTTCGCCGGCTTCGATGTGGCGAACTACGTCGAGGAAAGCTTCTTCGCCCTGCCCGACCACGACCATGTCGATGTACGGCGCGGCCAAAGTTTGATCCGGAAGCAGAGACGGGTGCCAGCCACCCAGGATCACGGGCTTGTTGGGATAAACGCGCTTGGCTTCGCGGGCGATGGCAACGGTCTCGCGAATCATCGGCCCCGTGACCAGTGAGATCGCGAGGCACAAAGCGTCGGCGAGTTCCTCGATAACGCGCTGTTGGAAATTGGGCGTGATGGTGGAGTCGATCAACTTCACCTGGTAACCGGCGCGCAGCAGCGGAGTGGATATCGCCAGAATGCCCAGCGGAGCCGTGGCTTCCGCGCTTGTAAAGGAAGGAAAGAAAAAGACGATCTTTTTAGAGGGCATTTGGCTTTTTAAAGGGCATTGTAGGCAACTAAACGATTGGACCGTCAGGCGAAAGGTACGGGAACAGGGTCCGCAACGGCGTTTGGCGCGGCCAGGATTCGCTGCAGGTTCTCCCGGAAGCGCGCCTCAGAGTATTGTGCGGCCCAGTGTTGAAGGTGCTTGGGATAGAACTCGTGCTCGCTGAAATCGAACCGTGTCAGGGCGTCTTCTAGATCGTCGCCGGTGGGGTTGGCGTAGAGAATCCCTCCATTGATGTCCTCTTGCGAGAGAATTTCGCGGGCTCCGCCGCGGCCAAGCGCAACGACTTGTTTCCCGCTGGCAAGGGCTTCGACCATCGTGATCCCAAAGTCTTCCTCTCCAGGCACCACCAGGGCGCGTGAGCGCGCGTACAATTCCCGCAACTCCTCGGCGGAAACCCGGCCACAGAATTCCACGGACGCGCCGGCCTGACGTTTCAAGCTTCGATACTCCGGACCGTCTCCGGCCACGCGCAGCTTTCGGCCTGTCCGTGAAAAGTGCCGGATCGCGTAATCCAGCTGCTTGTAGGCGACCAGCTCGGAGACAATCAAAAAGTATTTCTCGGGAGGCAGGCGGTAGAATGTTTCCACGGCCACGGGTGGATACACGACGGTAGAATCTCTGCGATAGGTTTTCCAGATTCTCCGCTGCACATTCTCGCTGTTCGCGACGAATTCATCCACGCGAGCGGCGGAAGCGTAATCCCACAACCGGAGATGGGGCGTTGCCAGGCGCATCATAAGACCCTGAATCCTGCTATGGGTCCAGTCGTTGAGGTAGGCCGGATACAGCTCCCACAAGTAGCGCATGGGCGTGTGGCAGTAGCAGACGTGCCGGGTTGTGGATTGTGTAATTACTCCCTTGGCGGGGCCGGATTCGCTGCTGATCACCAGGTCATAGCCCCGCAGGTCGAGGCTTTCGAGGGCCGACGGCATCAGCGGAAGAAGGGAGCGATAGTGCCGCCGCAAGGGATTCAGGTAGGACGCAGTAACTTTATGGGAGCGAATGGTTTCCGAGATGCGGGAAGGATCGTAGAACAGCGTGAAAATATCGGCGTCGGGGAACATGCGGCACAGCGCTTCGACGACGCTTTCCCCGCCGCGCATCCCCAGGAGCCAGAAGTGCACAATCGCAACGCGCATTTGATCCCGTAGCCTTCGACTGTTCCGCGGAGGCTCGCGGCACGGTCTTTTCGAATGTGTGCTGGCGCCGCTGACAATCAAACCGCTTGCCGACGTGTGCGGTCCGCAGGAGCTGGCACAGACTCGCGACCCTGAACTAGCAAGCGGGCCACGGCATTGGCGCGTGTTCGGGAATGCGGCGACGGTCTGCTCGCTGACCTCGACGGCAAAATTGGCCGGCGCGGCGAAGGTGATCGTAACGGCGCGATTTTTCGGAACCAGCGACGCCCTGGACGCGTTCCTGATCGCGTTTCTGTTGCCGTCCATTCTCTCCGACGTGATTGCAGGAAGCTTTACGCCGAGCCTGATTCCTTTGCTGGTCCGGGCTCAAACCACGGGTGGCTCAGAGGCTGCGCATCGCCTGATCCGAGCGGCGCTCGCCTTTTCTCTCACTACCATGCTTGCGGCCGCCGCGGGGCTTGGCGTAACCGGGCATTGGCTACTGCCCCTGGCGGGGTCGAGTTTTTCGGCGGACAAACTGCATCTCGCAACGGCGCTGTACTTCGGGTTGCTCTTCTGGCTGCCGATGAGCGCCTGCATCGCCACCTGGAAGGCGGTGCTGAACGCGAACGGTTCCTTTGCGCTGGCGGCGATCGCCCCTCTCACCACTCCGCTAGCGACGATCGTTCTGCTCTATGCATTCGCCGAAAAGTATGGCACGGCGGTGCTATGCGCGGGGACGGTGGGCGGAGTTGCGCTGGAATGTACTCTGCTCGCGTTGGCGGTGCGGCGCATGGGCTATCCGCTCGCTCCCACCTGGCGCGATTGGATGAGCCGCGAGCTGGGAAGCCTTCGCAGACAGTACTGGCCGTTGGCGGCGAGCGCGATCATTGCCTCCGGGTGCGTGATCGTGGATCAATCCGTGGCAAGCCGGCTGGGCCCGGGACGCGTCTCGGCTCTTTTGTACGGCAATAAGCTGGCTGTGGTGCTTCTTGCAGTGGTGGCTTCCGCGGCGGGAACGGCAGTGCTCCCGGCATTCTCGCGCCTGGCGGCAGCGCAGGATTGGCGACGTTTGCGGCGCTCTGTCCTGATCTACAGCGGCGCCATCACGTTGCTGATGGTCCCTCTTACGATTGCGCTGGTGACGTTCTCCGGACCGCTGGTGCGCGCCTTCTTCGAGCACGGGGCGTTTCGAGCCGACTCCGCGCAACTGGTGACGGGCGTGCAGCGCTTCGCGTTACTGCAAGTACCCTTGGCTATGCTGCTGGCGCTCGCCACCCGGCTTACCGCTGCGCTCTCGGCGAACCGATTGCTGGTGTGGATGGGCGCCGCCGCGCTGATCACCGACGTCGTTTGCGACGTTGTCTTTTCGCGCTGGATGGGCGTCGCGGGAATCGCACTCGCCACGCCTGTCGTCCAATGTGTGTCGCTTTGCGTTTTGGTGCTGTTGCTGCGACGCCGCGAGCCCAGAGTGTTCTCGGGAGGGGCGTGATAACGATGCGATTTTATCCCCTGGGCTATCCCGTGGATATCGTCGTAAGCCCCAGCGTTGACAATTCCGCGAACCGGGAAGCGGTGCTGGAGGCGGCATGGAGGAACTGGGGAGCGTGGCCGGCGCTGTTCGACGAGGCTCCTCTGCGATTCGAAATCGAGACACGCGGCGGCCCTGCTCCTCGCGACGTTCCGCGTTTTGAAGCCCCCGCGGGATGGCTGAGATTCTCCGCCGGCAAACATAACTTCGCGGTGTTCGAACTGGAGGCGCGGACCGGCTACATGAGTGTCGGCGGCAGGGCCCTGGGCAACGATACGGCATTCCGGCATCACTGGCTGGAAGCGCTGGTGCTCACCGCGCTGGATGCGGTGTTCTTCACGCCGCTTCACGCCGCCTGCGTGGCTCGCGAAGGCTCTGGAACACTCTTGTGTGGAGACTCCGGCGCTGGTAAAAGTTCCTTGGCCTACGCGTGTGCGCGGCGCGGCTGGACCCTGGTTTCCGACGACGCTGTTCATCTTGCCCCGGGGCCGGAAAGGATCGGCGTGGGCGGATCGACTTTCATCCATCTTCGCGAGCCGGCGCGGGCTCTGTTCCCGGAACTGGACGCCATGGACGGAGGAATCGCGCCCAACGGCAAGCAGGCTATCGAAATCGACGGCGAGGCTCACGGTTTCATCACGGCCCGTAGCGCGCAGGTATCGCAATGTTATTTCCTGCGGCGCAGGCCCGGGCCTGCGGTGGTGCGTCCCTTTCCGGCGGATGACTCGATTCAGTATTTTCTAAAGTACTTGTTTCCGCGCGATACGGCCGCGGCGGAGCGGCATTTGCGCCGATCTCTATCGCCCGAACCGCGATTGCTCGAATACGAACACATAAGGGATGCCATCGAGGTGCTGGAAGCATGAGACCTCCTGGAATCATGCTCCGGACGCTTTTCGAAATGGCAGCTGGTGGCGCGCCGGTGCCCACTCTCACCCTCGCGGAGTGGCGGGACCTCCTTGCGCTCGCCGACCGCACCCAGTTGACGCTCTACTTACGAGGAAGGCTCGGATTGCCGCCGTGGCTGGTGCGGGAAATTGAGTCTCGTCACGCCAAGAATACCGAGCGTCGCCGCCGTCTGCGCGCGGCCTACCTCGAAACCGCCGAGGCGCTTACCTCCGCCGGCATCCAATTCTTGTTGCTTAAGGGTTTTACCCACGAGGCGAGCCTGCGTGTGAGCAACTCCGCGCGGGTTCAATATGACTTGGACATCCTCACGCCGCCCCGTCACGTGACGCGTGCCAGGGCGGTGCTGGAGCGCATCGGCTACGCGCCTCACGGGGAACAATCCTTGTCGGAAGAGCATTCACGGCCTCTGGTACGCCCGTCGAACTGGAGCTGGCGCGAGGACTACTACGATCCCGAAATGCCCATTCCGGTAGAGTTGCACGGGTCGGTGTGGAGCGCCGAAAACGATCGGATCCGCCCCGCTGGGATGGAAGAGTTCTGGAGCCGCCGCTGCCTTATCGAAGTAGACAGTCAGCGGATTCCGGCCTTTGCAGAAGTGGATCGCCTGGCGTTTGCGGCGCTGCACGCGCTCCGGCATATCCTTCGCAACGATACCCGGCCTGCGCACGTTCTCGAGCTGGCGCGCTTCCTGGATGCATTCGCGAACGACGCCTGCCTCTGGGATCAG
>Ga0070733_10002490_pt1 | contig 13059 bp, 12 predicted proteins | sample Coa_R1_9_FD_66450 | JGI IMG/M metagenome (GOLD analysis project Ga0070733, IMG submission 66450) | Surface soil microbial communities from Centralia Pennsylvania, which are recovering from an underground coalmine fire - Coalmine... | ecosystem: Environmental > Terrestrial > Soil > Unclassified ... | reverse complement strand
AGATTACTCAATGAAGAAGATCATGGGCTTAGTACTCGGGTTATCGCTGGCCATCGGCGCGTTCAGCTTTGCTCTCGCTCAGGGCGACAAAGATTCGACCAAAGCGACCGGCAAGGGTACCGGCAAGGGCAAGGGGACTGGTAAGGGCAAGGGCAAAGACACCACAAAGTAGTCGATTGGACTCGAACTAGCTTTCCGTCCTAAGAATTCAAATGCCGCGCGGGGAACCTGGAAAGGTCTCCGCGCGGCATTCTTGTTTACGCGACCTTCATTTAGCGTCGAAACCCACCCCGGAACCCGACTCCGAACCGCGGGCCATAGAATCCGCCACCGTAGAATCCGATCCCGATACCGGGGCCCCAGTAGCCGTAAGGGTAGTACGGATAACCGTAAGCGTAGGGATAACCGTACGCGTAGGGCGACGTTGCATAGGGAGCGGCGTAGCCTCCCGGCCGCCCGGCTTGAATCTGCGGCTGGCTATAGTCGTTGGGCCCGACTGCGCGGAACGCTTGCGGCGAACGGTCTGTTGCGATCGTCACTGCGGCGTCGATGCGGAACGTCAGCACCGATTCCGGCGTAATCAGCGTCGGATGGCCGCGCGTGAGCAAGACCCCGATGGTGGAAGCCACCGCGCCGGCTCCAGCGCCAATGGCCGCTCCTGTTCCACCGGCCGCCGCGGCGCCAACCGCCGCCCCGACTCCAGTAGTTGTCCCGATGGCTGCGGCATCCCGGCCAACCGACGTGGGACCATTGCGCGTGATCAGTTCGGATTGAATGGGCACCTGCTGCCCGTCCACCAGGGTCAAGTCGGTCAACTGGACCCCCAGGTGCGAGACACCCGCCGCGCGCCCGGCTTTCTTAGCCTCGGCCACCCGGCCGGCCAATGTCTGACCGGGCTGGGCCACCACGAAGCCGTCCACCACGATGGGACGAATCAGCGTAGCAGTGAAAGCGTCGCCGGGCTGGTTCCGGTCCGAGGACAAGGCCTGGTTGATCCGAACCGTGATGAATGTGCCTGATTTTAGAGTCAACTGCGCGGGAGGAGGAGCAACTTGCGGTGCCGGCTGCGGATCGCCGGCCGCCGGAGCGGAACCGAAGCTTGTGTTCGAATCCCCAATCTTCTTCCATCCCTGATCTTGGCCTTGAGCTTGGACGCTTGGCGATGGTGCGGTATCCTGCGCTAAGACAAGGCTCGCCGCCGCAAGCAAACTGAACGTGGTTTTTAATGTCGATTTCAATCTCATACTTCGCGCCTCTCGGTCTGTTTAAAAGCATTTCGCGGGCCATTCGCAATCTATTGATAATTCAGATCTTTAGAAACACGAATCTGTTTGAAAAGCACCGGGGTGGTGGTTTTAAGCCACCCGGCTCCAGCATTTAGGATCTGAGGCTTATGCCCGGACATCTGACGATCAACTTGGAGAGCTTCTTCGGACTGGCTGTCATCCTCCTCCTGCTGTATCGCTGCGGGTCGGGCCCAGGGCAGAGTATCGAGCCGCGCCTCAAACTGGACTCTAGCGACGCGCTCCCGATGATGCTGATCGCGTTGATGATCTGTCTCGCGTACTGGCGCTCCGCCCGGATCTCCTTCCTCTCCGACGACTATGTTCTCGTGAGCATGGCGCAAAACTTCTCCGGCAACTACCGGGCTACCTTCACTCAAGGGGGCGGCGACGGCTTCTTCCGGCCGCTGGGTTACATCTCGCTCTGGTGGACCTGGCCTTGGGCAGGGCTGAACCCGATTCGCTGGCACTGGGCGGGCTTGCTTCTGCACATGGCGAACGCGCTGCTGGTGTATGCTCTGGCCGGGGCGATCGGGCTCTCGCGAAGTTCCTCCTGGTTCGCCTCGGCACTGTTCGCATGGCACGGGGCGAATCCGGAAGCCGTGGTGTGGATCGCTGGCCGTTTCGACCTGCTCGCGACTCCCTTCGCACTGGTGGCGCTGGTGGCGTTCATCAAGCTGTGGGAAGAAGGGCAGCTCGGTTGGGGAATCGTGGCATGGGCATCCCTGGCGGCCGGGCTGCTTTCGAAGGAATCCGCCTATGCGGTTCCTTTGGCGATGTTGATTTACGTGTGGTCCCGACCGGGTTCGTGGAGCCGGCGGATTCGCTACGTCGTGCCGTTCTTTGTGTTGGCTGCCGCCCTCTTCGCGTATCGATGGGCGCTCGAAGGCGGCATCGGAGGCTACCTCGGGCCAGGAGGCCGGCCGCAAGCGTTGTCGCTGAATCTGGTGACAGTGATTGAGGCGTTGGCGTTGCGGGTTTGGGCGATTCTGTTTTTCCCCATTGACTGGGCCCTGGCCTGGACGGCGGGCGCAAAGATTTTGTTGGGGATCGCTTTGGTGCTATCGCTCACGGCTTGGGTGGCGCTAGCGTGTACGATCCGAGGAAATCGGGCGCGGGTTCTAGTCCCTTTGGGATTTGTGCTCGCGACGGCACTGCCGCCGGTGCAGCAATTGCTCATCGGGACGGATTTGGAAAAGGCCCGGCTGGTGTATCTTCCTTCGGCCGGGTTTTGCCTGCTGGCGGCGTCGGCTGTCAGCATGAGTGGGCGCCGATTCCGCTGGGTAACTGGCTGCGCGCTGCTGGCTTTCAACCTGGCGGTGCTCGAGCACAATCTCACCGGATGGGAGACAGCCGCGGCAAAATCGAAACACGTTTGCGAGGCCGTGGCCGCCTGCTCAAGCCCTACATCGGTTGCGGGCCTGCCGCGGAGCCTCAACGGCGTCTACTTCTTCGCCAACGGATTGCCGGAGTGCGTCCGCATCGAACGCGACCGGAGGCCCGATCAACCTTTGCACACCTGCTCGCTGGCTTGGGACCCGGCGACGGGCGCACTGCACTCGACGCAATAACGGTACAATAACAACAGAACTGCCGGACGCTCGATCCTGCAAATCCCCAGGAAGTACCTTCTACCTTGATATCCGTCAACGACATCACCATGCGCTTCGGCGCCCGCGTTCTCTTTGAAGATGTGACCACCACGTTCCAACAGGGGCGGCGCTACGCCGTCACCGGCCCCAACGGAGCCGGCAAATCGACGTTCATGAAGATTCTGACCGGTGAACTCGAACCCACCAAGGGTTCCATAACCCGCCCGAAGAAGGTCGGGGTGCTGCGCCAGGATCAGTTCGCGTTTGATGCCTTCCGGGTTCTGGATACGGTGGTCATGGGCAACGCGCCTCTATGGGACGCATTGCAGGAGCGCGAGAAGTTCTACGACAACGCCGCCAACTGGACCGACGAAGATGGCATGCGCGTGGGCGAGCTCGAAGGCATCGTCGGCGATGAAGGCGGCTACACCGCGGAAACGGACGCAGCCATTTTGCTTCAGGGCCTGGACATTCCTGAAGCGCTGCATCAGCGCACGATGTCGCAATTGCAGGGCGGCCAGAAAATGCGCGTGCTGCTGGCGCAAGCGCTTTTCAGCAAGGCCAGCGTGCTGCTGCTGGACGAGCCCACCAACAACCTGGACCTCGATTCGGTGCATTGGCTGCAAAGATATCTGCTGGCCTATGACGGCTGCCTGATCGTCATTTCCCACGACCGCCATTTCCTGAACGAGGTCTGCACGCACACCGCCGACATCGACTATCAGAGCATCATTACGTACACGGGCGCTTATGACGAAATGGTGCTGGCGAAGACGCAGATCCGCGCGCGCGTGGAAGCCGGCAACGCCCAGCGCGAGAAAAAGATCGCGCAGCTAAAAGAGTTCATCGCCAGGTTTTCGGGCGGAACGCGGTCTTCTCAAGTCATGTCCCGCAAGAAAGAAGTAGAGCGGATCCAGACCTCGGAGCTGGCGAAGTCAAACATCCAGCGCCCCTTCATTCGTTTTCAAAACCTGCGTCCATCCGGGCGGCATGCTCTGGAGATCAAGGGCCTCTCGAAAGCCTACGGCGACCTGCATGTGATCCGGAACTTCACGGCTTCGATCGCCCGCGGTGAAAAAATCGCGCTGCTGGGCCGCAACGGAGCTGGGAAGACGACGATGCTACGCTCGCTCCTCCGCAATGCGACGGGTTACGTCGACGCTCCGGAGCGCGAATTTCCGGTCGACAGCGGAGAAGTCACCTGGGGCCATGAGGTGACCGTCGGCTATTTCTCGCAGGATCACAAGGAGTCCATCCAGCCAGGCGCGACGCTGCTCGAGTGGCTGCACGAATTCGACTCAATGGCTTCTCAGCAGGAGCTGCGCGGCCTGCTCGGTCAGATGTTGTTCAGCGGAGAGGACGCCACCAAGCGTACCGAAAACCTGTCGGGTGGAGAGGCCGCGCGTCTCATTTTCTGCCGCCTGATGCTTCAGAAACCCAATTTCCTGCTGCTCGATGAGCCGACCAATCACTTGGATCTGGAAGCGATCAACGCCCTGAACATCGCGCTCCAGAAGTACGACGGTACAGTCCTGCTGGTGACTCACGATCACGACGTCGTGGATGAAGTGGCAACGCGCATCTGGCATTTCGAGAACCGGGAAATCGAGGACTTCAAGGGTCCGTACGCCGATTACCTGACAGAGAAGGAAACCACCGCGGCATAGCGGCTAAGCGCGGCGTTGCGGTGACCGTAGTTCGCCAAGCTGTGTGCCCCAGGCGCCACTGCTGCCTAGCGGAGCGCAATCGCCAGGGAACCAGGGACCCTATCGCGACCGATTATTAACGAGAAGGCAACCGCATTACCGGCCAGCGCATCTGGAGGCACTCTCACGTTTAGTTGCAGCAAGCCCGCGACCGAGCCAGGCGACCCGCCCGCGTACAGCACCTCGCCCAGGGCTGAAGTCCCGCTAACCTCGTCACCGCTATCAAACGTTAGAAAAATAGGCAGACTGGTTCTGGGCAGAACGTCGCTGAGGATCTGGCCGTCGGCGACAGCCGGGTCTTGCTCGCCTCCTCCGGTGGCGTAAATGCTAACAATCGAGCCCCTCGCGGCAGGATTCGACGGGGAGTTGACACTTCCGTCCTCGTTTACAATCGCGAGCAGGCCCTGGCCGGAGTCATCCAGACTGAAAATCCCTGGACGAGACGGCAGCACCGGTACCGTCACCACGTCGGACGGCACGCCCTGGTACTCGACCTGAACATCCACCGAGGACTGTCCGGCTAGGGCGTAAGGAACGATCGCGCTACTCTGCGTGTCCGATACATACAGGAGCGGCGCCGGCGCTCCGTTAAACAGAATGCGGGCGCCCGCCAGCACCGTGTCGAGCCTCCCGTCGGCGGCAAGGCTCAGCGGGACCGTTCCCGAGGGCCCCATCGCCGCACCGAAGATGGTCACGATCTCGCCGGGAGCCACGCCGCCGCCCACGAAACTGGCCGCGTTTACCACGCAGTCCGGCAGGATGCGGGGCTTTAAATCGGAGACCACCGCCGCCGTTTTCTCGAGTTCCGCGAGAAAGCCTTCGCCGGTGTTGGCAACGTCGAAGTTTCCCTGCCCAACCAGGTACACCCCGGAGTCATTCACCGCCACGCCCGCCGCGGAGGAAGAGAAGGAGTAGAATGCGCCGAACTCGCGCGTCCACAGCTCTGTGCCGCCGGGGTCGTACTTCCGCGCAAACGCGTCGCCGTTTAAACCCGACCTGCACTGTCCCGGCAAGCCGCTCCCTCCGCCGACCATGTAAATGCCCGTGGCATCCGCAGCCAGGGCTCGGGCGGTAGCGCCGACTTTGAGGGCCCAAAGCTGATTGCCGCTGGCGTCGTACTTGCGCAAAAAGTAGTCCGGGCCGGGGGTTACCAAGTATATACCGGTGTTATCCGCCGCCATGGCGCCGACGAGACGCAGGGCGGGGTTGACGGATGGGAGAAACGGGCGACTCCACAGCTCATTCCCACTGGCGTCGTATTTGCGCATGGTCGTCAACGAGTCGTTTCCCCCGACCACATAGACGCCGGTGGCATCTAAAGCCAGAGCGAGTCCCGTGAAAGCCCCAGGTATCGGCGCTCCGAATGGGCGGGTCCATTGCTCTGCGCCACTGGCGTCGTACTTGCGCACATACGGAGTTGTGACCGTCGCCCCAGACACCACTCCGGCCACATAAAGGCCGCTGGCGTCAGCCGCCGTTGGGAACGAGAACAGGTCGGACTGGCTAGTCCACAACTCGTTGCCGCCGGCATCGTACCGGCGCACAAATACCACATACGGATTGTATTGCCTCCCGACCACGTAGACGCCGGCGCCGTCGGCCGCCGGGCCCCAAATCTGTTCCCCTGCTCCGAATGCGCGGGTCCACAACTCGTTACCCTGGGAGTCGTACTTGACTAATCCTTTGGCCCCGACCACGTAGACGCCGGAGGCGTCCGCCGCTAGGGCACCGGCACCGGCGATGCTGCCATTACTTGGAGTGCCGAAGGCGTCACCGCTTAGGGAGTGGAGAAAGGAGATCGTCTGCCCATGCGCCGGGCGGCTCTCGATCGCCATTCCGAGTGCGATCAGTGCAAACAATAGGCTGGAGGCACGATGCTGAACCATAGCCACCTCACTGGTTTGTGCTACTTGCGAGCATATCGTATCATATGAAATAAATGGTCATGACATAGACTCGCACCGAAACCCGCATGCGGGGTTTGAAATTCCGTCTCAAGCGCCTAAAGCCGTCGGAATGGTTCACGGCCGAGGAAGTCACAGCCTGAGACAAAGATGGGCTGGTCAATCGACACTGTAGAATCGACAAGCCCGACTGATATTACCGCCGTGCAGGAGCTCTGGACGGAATACTGGCGCTCTCTCGGTCTGGCTCCTGACTTCCAGGATTTCGCCAATGAGCTTCGCACGCTTCCCGGAAAGTATTCGCCGCCGGCGGGCCGTCTGCTGCTCCTGCGCATTGACGGACAACCGGCGGGGACGGCTGCGTTCCGCCCTGTCGGCGAAGGCGCGTGCGAGGCCAAGCGCCTGTACGTGAGCCCGGCCTTTCGGCGTCGCGGCGCAGCCGGCGCATTACTGACAAGACTGACCGAGGAAGCGCGCCTCTCCGGCTATCGCGACCTCTACGGCGATACTTTGACAAGCATGGCCCCGGCGCTGGATTTCCATCGCAGCAGAGGTTTTGTGGAAGTCGGCCCCTACTCGGACGATCCGACTCCGGGAGCCATCTATCTGCGTCTGAGACTGTGAAGCACCTGGGAGGATTTGTTCTTGACAACGGGAAAACTACCGGTGCATACTGTTTCTTCCTATAGACAGCTATAGGAGAAGGGCGATGAGCAGGCACTCGAACGACCGCCTTCAAGGCACTCTGGATCTGTTAGTGCTGAAGACTCTGGCTTGCCGCGGGCGCACCCACGGATACGGCATTACACTGCACATCCAGCAGATCTCCGACGAGGCGCTACGCGTGGAGGAAGGCTCGCTCTATCCAGCGTTGCATCGCATGACGGGAAACGGGTGGCTGAAGGCCGAATGGGGAGCCTCGGAAAATAATCGCCGGGCTCGATTCTATTCGCTTACCGCGGCCGGGCGAAGGCAGTTGGCCGAAGAAGAAGAGAACTGGGCGGCTTTAACAAAAGCCGTTAGCCAGGTGCTGCGATTCACGTAAAGGAGGCCGGCGTGTCCTGGATCAGCCGACTTTTGAATCTGGCGCGCGACCGTAAGCTGCACCGCGAGATAGACGAGGAGCTTGCGTTTCACCTGGACGCGCGTGGCCGGGACAACATGGCGGCGGGAATGCCGGCGGATGAGGCGCACCAGGCCGCCATCCGGCAATTCGGCAATCGCACGCTGCTTCGGGAAACGGCGCACGATGCAAATGTCTGGAGGCCGCTTGAGAATCTCGCGCAGGATCTGCGCTACGCAATGCGTGGCCTGCGAAGGAACCCCGGGTTCACTCTCACTGCCGTGGTTTCGCTCGCGCTGGGGATCGGAGCGAACAGCGCGATCTTCTCCGCGCTCGATGCCGCATTGTGGAAGCCGCTGCCGGTAGCGGATCCGCAGTCATTGGTGGACTTCTCCATCTCGCGCATCCGGGGCGGAGATGAGACGGACATGCCCGCGGGGCTGGTGCGGCAAATGCGGGATTCGGGAATCTTCGCCGGCATCGCCATTACCAACGCAGATGGCCTTAGCTTGTCCTACGAGGACAACCGAGCCGAACGCATCATCAGTCAGGCTGTCTCTCCCAACTACTTTTCGCTGCTGGGTGTGCGACCCCTGCTCGGCCAGGGCTTCTCGCCCAAGGTGCAGGCCGGCCAGTGGTCGGCGGAGGCCGTGCTTTCTTATAGCTTTTGGAAGCGGCGGTTCGGCGGCGATCCAAATGTCATTGGAAGGACCATTCGCCTAAATACGGTTCCATTTACAATCGCCGGGGTCGCGCCATCGTCGTTCTTCGGGTTGAGTCGCGGCTCCGACTACGAGCTCTACATTCCGCTGCTGCCCGACGGGCAGAAGCTGGCCGAGATCAAGCTGATCGACGGATTGAATGGAAGCTGGTGGGGGACCACAGCCCGTCTTCTTCCGAAGCAAAGCATGGCGGCAGCAGAGGCGGCCGCGGACGCGCAGTTGCAGGAGTTCCTGAAGACTACTCAGGATGAGGAGGTTCGGAGTTCCGGATTGCGTCATATCCGGGTTTCGGCGGGGTCGCTGGGGGATTTTGAGCGCACGCGCCAATTCAAGACGCCGCTCTATGTATTACTGGTCCTCGTTTCGATCGTGCTTTTGATCGCATGCGCGAACGTCGCCAGCATGCTGCTGGCGCGGGCGACGGCGCGGACGCGGGAGCTCTCTGTACGTCTTTCGATCGGCGCAAGCCGCGGGCGCCTCGTCCGTCAGCTCCTCACCGAAAGCATCCTGCTCTCGTTCATCGGGGGCGCGGTGGGCGTCGGGGCGGCGTACGGGGTGACGGAACTTCTGGTTCGTTTTGTCCCGCAAGGCCACGTTACCATCGCGCTCGATTTACACCCCGATGGAAGGGTCCTGCTCTTTACAGTATTTATCTCACTGCTCAGCGGTTTGGCAGTCGGAATCATTCCCGCACTTCAGGTGACTCGCGGAAACGCGGCTGCGATGCTCAAGGCGGACACCGCCGCGTCGATCGGAGAGCGGCGTAGCGCGGGAATTCGCAAAGGGCTGGTCGCGTCTCAGGTGGCCGTCTCGCTGGTGCTGCTGGTCGCCGCGGACGCCTTTGTCCACACGCTAATGCATCTGCGGCCAAACAACTACCGCGCGAATCCGGCACAAGTGCTGCTGTTCACGATGAAGCCGCAGCAGGAACTGTACAGCGACGAACGCAAACGCCAACTTGCGACCGAGCTGGTCCGCAGGGTAGCGGAAATCCGCGGAGTCCATTCAGCGGCGCTTGCGGAGTATGGTCCGCTCGGAAGCCGCGCCGGCCAAACCTTGGTCTCGACTCCTGGTCGCGATGCGCTCCGGGCGGATGTCGATGCCATCACTCCCGGCTTTTTCGAAACGGTCGGCATGGCGCGTCTGGCTGGCCGCGACTTTACGGTGCAAGACAAGCTGGGCTCGCCCCACGTCGCGATTGTGAATCAGGTGCTGGCGCGTGCGCTCTTTCCGGATGCCAAACCCCTCGGGCGAATCCTGCGCGTTCCGCGAGGCAATCAAAGCGGCGATTACGAGATCGTCGGGTTGGTGGAGGATGTTCCATATTACGATCTGCATAAGACCCCGCAACCGGCGGTGTGGTTTGCTCTGGAACAAGTCACGCCCTACATGCCGACGCTTCACGTCCGCCTGGAAGCAGCCGAGGCTGCGCCCGTGACCGCCGCAATCCGGCGTGAATTTGACGCTATCGACAAGGGATTCCCGGTTTTCAACATCCGAACAATGGAAGGCAGGATCGAGGATTCACTCGCCGGCGAGCGCATGATCGCGAGTCTCTCCGCGGGCTTCGGGGTGTTGGCATTGACGCTGGCGATTGTGGGGTTGTACGGAATCCTGGCCTACTCGGTATCCAGGCGTACCCGCGAAATCGGAATTCGAATGGCGTTAGGATCGAAATCGGGGCCGGTGCTTTGGATGGTCGTACGCGAAGCCCTGCTACTGGTGGGAACCGGTAGCGCCGCCGGAGTCGCGCTTGCGGTCGGGGTGTCGCGCGGGTTGTCGCGCTACTTCGAGGTTGTGCCTGCGGTCACGCCCGCGATACTCACTGGATGCGCGCTCACGCTGCTGCTCCTGTCGGCTGCGGCGGTTGTGGCTCCATCGTATCGGGCTTGCCGCGTGGATCCGCTGAGCGTCCTTCGGGACGAATAGAGCACACCGCGAAGCAGTCTCACAAGAGCTTCGCGATCGCGTCTTCCAGGTTCTTCAGGGGAGCCTCGCCGATGAAAGATCCCACCTTCTTTCCCGACCGGTCGTAGAGGAAGGACGCGGGCAGCGCGCCATCCCACCCCGGGTGGATGGCGGCGGCGTACTTTTCGGCATCGCCGGCGCCCTCGATGTAGAGCGGCCCGGGGACTTTTGCGGCGGCGATAAACTTGCGGGCCTGCGGCTCCTGCTCCGGTTCATCCGCGGAGATGGTCACGAAGTCGAGCCCGCGGGCACGGAGCCGGCCGGCCAGCTTCACCATCTCCGGAAGCTCGGCGCGGCAGGGAACGCAGTAGGTCGCCCAGAAGTTCACCAGCACGACATGACCCTTGTGCGACGCGATGAGCTTGGAATAGGCATCCTTGTCCAGCGGAATGAGGGACGGCCCGGCCTGTTGAGCGGTGAGCGCCGCGGCGGCGGCAAGCGCCAGAAGCATCCTCTTCACGTTATTTTTTCTCCAATTTCAGGTTCACGATAACCACCTTGCGGGTGTCGAAAACGCTGACTCGCTTCCAATCCGTGCTCAAACCTCCATGGCTGCCCTTGACCTCGTATTCGATTTCCGTTTTGAGGTTCGCGAAATGATAGGCGCCGTCGCTCTTGGTGATGAAAGAAAGGACCTGGAGGGTGCGGCTATCCTTGAGCTGAACCACGGCTTGTTCGACCGGGTTCCCGTTCGCATCCTGTACGGTTCCCTGAAGAGTGCGGAAGGAGGAATTCCCTTCTTTCTTGCTTTGGGCTCCCAGGATGGAAGCGCAGGCGAAAATCAGAATCAGCGTGAGTAGGGGCGCGACCAGCGGAACAAAGCTAGTCCTCTTCATCTTCCTCGTCTTCTTCTTCCTCGTCCCCGTCCTCGTCGAACTCGTCGTCGAACTCCTCGTCATCCTCCAAGTCTTCATCGGCTTCGGCAGCCAGCTCAAGCGGAGACACGCTGCTCACGGTCACACTTGCGCCGCATTCCTCGCAGACGAGAACATCGCCTTCGTCCAACTCCTCTTCGTCGACGTCCATGGTGGCGTCGCAAAGCGGGCAGTTCACCATTCGTTCCTCCCCGGCCGTGCGCGATGCACCACAGAGCGCCAGCCTACTCGTAGTCTTATCACGATCTGAACGCCTCCAAGGTTACGCCGGTTGAAACAATTGAGCCGCTCGGCGCAGATCGGCGGGCGAAAGCGTGACCAAAGTCTTCTCCAGGTCTTCGCCGGACTCGATCATGGCGATCAGATGCGTCGCGGCCAGCTTAAGGCACCAGGGATCGGTGAGAGCATGTCCGGTTTCCTGGCTCAAAGCTAATAGCGCCGGATGAGGCAACGCGAGCACCTTTTCCTGCTTGGGTTCGCCTTCGGTCCACAACTGAAACTTGACGTCCACGGTATCCGCGTGGCGGATTGAGATTCCGGTTTGCTGCCACCGAAATTCCACTTCCCAAAGTCGGCCGAAGGGATCCGGGCCGGCCTGGAAGCGGCGATAGTTTTCTGGCATCCCCTCAGCGTAGCAAAACAAGTGCGCCAGTCACCACGCTGAGGGCCTCGGTGGAAGGCACGCTGCCCTGGGCGAGAGTCGGGTTGCCGCCGCCGCGACCGCCCGCCGCCGCAAGCGCCGCCTTGAGACGATCGCCAGCGTGAATGCCGGAGTCGGGCGAGGCGGCCAACAGCAGTGAGGGCGGGTCTTGGCAAATCGCCAGGAAGACGGCCGAGCCGCAGGCGGCGAAGGCTTGAGCGAGGACGCGCATGGGCTCGTCGATGGAACCGTAGCGGGTCACGCGGCGCAAGCCGTCGGCATCGGGCGCGGTGGAGGCATGCAGTTCGCGGCCTTCGCGCACGGCCAAGTCGGAGGCGAGGCGCTGGTTGGATTTTTCGAGCATCTTGATTCGCGCCTTCTGCGCGGCGAGCAGTTCAGGAGCGCGCTCCGAAGGAACTGATAACTCGCGGCTGATGTCCGAAAGAATGCGATAGTCGCCGCGGGCCTGGCGCAGAGCCCGAAGGCCGCAGACGAACTCGACGCGCACGCTGCCGCGGACCTTTTCGAGCTTGCGGATCAACACGGGTCCGATCTCCGAAGTGGACCGAACGTGCGTGCCTCCGCAGGCGCTGCGATCCAGATCCGCGATGGAAACGATCCGCAACGTCCCGGTCCTTTGCGATTCCTTGCGCAAGCCGGAGACGGCGGCGGAGTCTTCGTAAGTCACGGTAACGGGCCGTGCCTGGGCCACAATCTCCGCGCAACGATCTTCGATGCGGGCGGCGCGATCGGGATCGAGCGAGGCCGCTCCTATGTCGATGGTGGATGTTTCGGCGCCCATGTGGAAGCTGAGCGTAGGAGCTGCGTACAACTCTTCGAAGACGGCCGAGAGAAGATGTTGGCCGGTGTGTTGTTGCATGTGATCGAAGCGGCGGGACCAGTCGATGCGGCCCTCGATTTCTTCGACGGTGAGGGGTGCATCCAATTGGTGCAGGACGCGGCCGTCTTCCTCCAGCACTTCGATCACGCGGGCCTCGCCGCTAGTTCCCCAAAGCGTGCCGATATCGAAGGGCTGCCCGCCGGAGGTGGGATAGAACGCGGTGCGGTCGAGAGCGACGCGGAGGCCAGTGGAATCGGCTGCAATCACGCGGGCTCGAAACTCGGTCAGATAGCTGTCGGAATAATACAGGCGCTCGGTCATGGGGCGGGCGCGGTGATGTCGAAATCGGCGCGGAGGAATTGCCAGTCGGGCATCTCATAGACGTGAAGCGTGGTGGTGGTGGTGGTAAGCACGTCGTGATCTTCCTGCGGGCCCAGGCCGGGAATCTTGGCGTCGAACTCGCAC
>Ga0070733_10002489_pt1 | contig 13059 bp, 9 predicted proteins | sample Coa_R1_9_FD_66450 | JGI IMG/M metagenome (GOLD analysis project Ga0070733, IMG submission 66450) | Surface soil microbial communities from Centralia Pennsylvania, which are recovering from an underground coalmine fire - Coalmine... | ecosystem: Environmental > Terrestrial > Soil > Unclassified ... | reverse complement strand
GCCAATCTCTTCTCCTTCGCTGAGGCTCACTCTGAGGGTAGGAGTCATCCGTGGCATGATTCATGGTAGCAGAACCCTCACCATATGTCCAGTTATTTGTTGGACACTACACTAGGTTCAATTACGAACGGGGCTGAGCCGCCAGCAGGGGGCTCCGAAAGGGCGAACGGTTTAAAGGAGTTGAGAGCAGGGGCTTCTTTTGCCGGTTTTCCGAGGAGAGGGTCCGTCGATCGATCGGGGCTTGCAGGTCCCGCCGCATCGTTTCAAATCTTGCTTCCGAATTGAATGATCAGAGCCCCCAAGACGATCACGATCAATCCGAGCCAAGTGCTGTTCGGTATCAACTCTTCAAATAGAAGCGATCCGAACAGGATGCTGATGACGGCAAAGACGGCGACGTAAACGCCGAGCATCTTCGAGAAATCCCATTTGACCACATTGACGACAATTCCGTACGAACCTAACATGATGCATCCAAGCGCGATCGCCATCGGGCGGCTCCCGCGCAGGCCCTTTCGAACCACGGCGTCTCCGCCCACCTCTAAAATTGCCGCAGCGATGAAAACGATCCAAGCAAGATAGGTCATCGACAATCCCTTCCGGGTTGATCTAGTTTGAGGAGGAAACGTCCGCTCAACGGGCAGATCGTCTCTCCCGAAGAGGCGAATCCCTTTTTCGCGACGAGCGTCCGCCGTGCGGACGCGATGTATGATCCTCCGCCGGGCCGGGTTGCGTCTGGTCCGCCTCGCGTTTGCTCGGGCCCGCCGGCGTCACCGGCTGAGCACGGTGCCGGGACGGTCCGGAATCAAGACCGCTCAATCGGTTGCGTTTTCGAAATTGAGGCGTCGCGGTCCGCCGCGCTAAGAGACGTCTCAGTCTATTGAGAGTTCGAAATAAAGTCAAGGGTGATTGTCAAGCCAAAATAGAAATGTCCTATTTCTACCAAAATAGAAGTGTCCGGGTTTCATGCTGAGAGAAAAACGGTCCTGGTTTCTCCTTCCATTGAGATCGAACTTCTTCCGGGGATGATCCTTGGAAGGTTTTGTCCCTCTGAGCTTCCGGGGCGACCCGGGCTGGATCGGTCGGGATAGAAATGGGCGGCTAACGCAGGGCCTTCCTTTGTATGTCAGATAGCCGGAGCCGTTGAGCCTGGGACCGGAGGACGGACTGCTTGGCGACTTCCATCCATACCTGAGAGCGGCCCGCGGCGCTGCACGCGCGGTACGTGAGGCGATTTCTTCTGGAGATCTTCCAAGAGAGTGTGCTCATAGATTACCTTCCATCCCATTCAGACGTATGTCGCCCGGCAAACGGCCCGGCCGGAAGGCCGAGACAGGAAAACGACCCTGTACCGACTTGCGGGCATTTCTTAGGGCACACTGACCGAGGGGGAGTGACCTTCGTTCCGATCCGTGCTTATGGGAAGAAGGCCGAGCACGCGGTTGGGGATCTTGGGAAGGGTACGCGGTCCTGATCGAAGGGGAGATCTGCTCTTCGAGTGGAAGGGGGCGGGGAGAGAAGCCCACCGAATGCTCTTTAGTCGCCGCACAGAAGATCTATCCGGGGACGGCCAACGGAAAGGAGGTCGATCAGCGGAGGCGATAAACACCCCGAAGCAGATGTTCCGCTTTGATTTTAAATTTTTGGATCGTGCCGAACCGGTCTGTATGCCGTAGCGGTTTAAGGTTGGCCTGCCTGAGGGGGCATGTTATAATGACGAACGTCCTACAAGGATCCTCGGTGGTCTTCTTGTTACGATCCTTCACAGCAGACAAACGCTGAGGACCCCAAAGCGGGAGGAGCATATGCCAGTCGATTGGAGAGGTCATATCGTCAGCATCCCGAAGGTGCTTCGAGGAAAACCGCGAATCAAAGGAACACGGATTCCAGTCAGCCTCATTCTCGGATATTTGGCGGCGGGGACGACTCAGGAAGGAATCATCAGGGAGTTCCCGGACCTGACTAAAGAGTAGATTGCGGCCTGCCTCGACTATGCCCGGGCATTATCCGGGTTTGAGGTTGCGGCTTCATGAGCCTCCGGTTCTTTGCCGACCATTGCGTCTCCAACCTTGTCATTCAGAGTCTACGCAATGAGGGGCATCAGGTGTTTCGTCTCTAAAGATGACATTCCTTCTGACTCTGTTGATCCTGTCGTGATTTCCAAGGCGGAGGAACTTGATTCAATCTTGATCTCCTGGAATGGAGATTTTTCGGATATCGTCGCCTATCCTCCGGCGGTTACAGGGGGAATCGTCGCCCTTCAGGTCAGAAACCACCCTGAAGTGATCCCGGAGATCATGAGCCTTCTGGTCTCTCATTTCTCCGCACATTCTGAGATGGCTCACGATAAAGGGAAACTCTTCGTGGTGGAAGCACACCGAATCAGAATCGGGACATAGCTGCGTTCGGAAAGTTTTGGTTTTATATACGATTAACCCGTTTATTTACGGGTACGATCTTTTCTAAAAATTGAGCCTTTACTTTTTAAACGCCTTCTTATCATTGCGGAAGAAGATATCCACCCTCCTCGTATGCCGCAGGCAACTTCTTTAACCGAAAAATGATTTGAAGACATTGCAGCCATGGGCTGAAGCCTCTGTGACCCGTGCTTGTCGATGATGTCGGGGCGGCGTATCTGCGGGGTGGACGACCCCTCACCGCTTCCCGGTACCTGTTGTTAGAGACCATGGCCCGGTGGAAGAGCTTTCTGCTCCTGCCGAGACACTCCGCGTCCGTGGCTCCAATACGTCGGCGATCAGCCGCACAGCCGTTTCAAGCCTTTTTTCTGGATCTCGATTCACTGCGGATACTGGGTTCCCCAACCGCCTGGAGAGCGCTTGCCATGAATCCTCAACCACGATCGAGGTTGCGCGGATTCAACCGGCCGGAGATCCAAACTCGGTCTACTGGAGGTTTTTATCGGTCGAGAGCGGGCTCCCTCCCCCGGGTTTTTAGCCGAAGGCATCGGAGAGTTCGGAGAACAGAACCCCGGTGAGAATCAGGATCCCTCCGGCGAGACCCGTCACGGTGAGCCTTTCTCCGAGCGTGACATAACTCAGCACCGACGCCCAGACCGGCTCCAGTGTGAAAATGATGGCGGCCCGGGTCGGGGAGGTTTCGCGTTGGAACCGGGTCTGAATCGACGTCGTGATCAGCGTTGCGAAGAGGGAGGTGTAGGCGAGAACCTCGTAGGCAGCCAGCGTTCTGTGAAAGAGGGGTGTTTCCAGGAGAGGGAGGGCGAGCCAAGCCGTTAGAGCGCAGGTCGCCATCTGGAGAAAGGTCACCTGCCGCACATCCGTGCCCCGGGTGACCCGGTTTAAGTCGACGATGTAGTAGGCGAAGAAAACCGCACAGAGGAGGGTGAGCAGATCCCCTCGATTCAACCCCTCGGTTTGAGGCGAGGTGAGGAGCCAGAGACCGACCGTGACCACGCCAATGCCGAGGAGATTTCCCCTCTGAAAATTCCGGCGGTCGAAGAAGACCTGGAACAGCGGGGTGAAGACGACGAGGGTCCCGGTGATGAACGCGGACCGGGAGGGTGTGGTATAGAGCATTCCAACGGTCTGTGCGGCGAAACCGAGAAAGAGAAAGAGGCCTAACCGCGTACCCCGTATGAACGTTTCCCGATCAGGAATCAGGAGGCTCCCCGGAGCGAAGAGCACAAAGAGGACCGACGCGATACTGAATCGAAGGGCAACCAACAGAAGGGGAGAAACGTCCGGAAGTCCAGCCTTCACAATTGGAAAGGTCCCCCCCCAGAGGAACGTGGCGAATAGCAGACTCAGTTCGGCTTTCGTGCGCGGGGACCATCGGGGCAAGGGGCTCCTCCAATCGCGCCATCATACCATAGTTGCCTTTTCCCCTGGTCTTCGCTATAGTGGCTGGAGTTATCCCGTTTAGGATCCGGAGCGATTTTGGCTCGACCATCGATCCAGGACCTCCTCCTCGCGCCTCAGCTCTCCCCGGAAGCGGTGCTGGAACTGCTCGCCCCCTACGGGTTTGTCGATCCCCACCTTGCCGATGCCACGCTCCAGGCGATGGCGAAGGAGCCTTCTTCCAGAAGACTGTTGGCGGAAATCCTCGAACCCCTTCTCGCCGAACTCTCGCGCTCCCCCGATCCGGACCAGGCCCTGATTTATTTCGGGCGCTTCACGGAGTCGGCGCTCAGCCCCATGACCTTTCTCTCCTATTTGAAGGATGTTCCCCATGCGATTCCCCTGTTGGCCCGCGTTTTCGGCGCCAGCCCCTTCATGTCCCAGATCCTGCAACGCGATCCTTATCATCTTTATTTTATCTGCGATCCGCGGGTCTTAGAGAAGGGACGATCGCGCAAGGACCTCGATCAGGAGCTTCGTCAGGTGTTTCGAACGATCCGCTCTTCTCAGGCCCGAATGGATTTGTTGAGGGCTTTTAAAAGAAAGGAGATGCTCCGTATCGGGGTTCGGGACCTCCTTCGGGAATCGACCGTCGGACAGACCGTTCGGGATTTGACGGTCTTGGCGGATCTGGTCGTGAAAAAGACGCTGAAGATTTGCCGGGAAGATCTCCGGAAAAAATGGAGCCCGCCGCCGGGATTGGGGTCCGGTTTTGTCGTTTTGGCCATGGGAAAGCTCGGGGGAGGCGAGCTAAATTTCAGCTCGGATATCGATCTGATTTACCTCTATGAGCAGAAAAAGGGAGGCGCCTTGTCAGCGAAGCGAAGCTCCGGGGCGAGAGTCGCCGCGAGCGAGTACTATCAGTATTTGGCGCAGGAGGTGACCACGGCTCTCTCCCGAATCACGCAGGAAGGGATGCTCTTCCGGGTGGATCTTCGGCTCCGTCCCGAAGGGAGCACGGGAACGATCGCGGGCTCCCTCAGCAGCTATCTGCGCTACTATCAAACGCGCGGAAGAAACTGGGAACGGCTGGCCCTCCTCAAGGCCTGGCCCATTGCAGGGGATCTTCGCCTCGGCCGGAGATTTCTCAAAAGGATTCGGCCCTTTATTTTCCCGCGGTCGGTCGGTGAGGAGTTTTTTAGAGAAGTCTGGGAGGTGAAGGGGCAGATTGAGCGGAAATTGAGTTCAAAAGGAGATCGCTCCCGGAACATTAAGCTGGGCGCGGGAGGGATCCGGGAGATCGAGTTTTTGGTTCAGACGATCCAGGTCGTCTTCGGCCGAAAAAACCCCCACATTCAGGACCGAAATACCCTCTCAGGAGTGAAGAAGCTTCAGGAAGCCGGCCTGTTGAGCGACGAAGAGGGCCATGGCTTGAAAGAAGCCTACCTGTTTCTCCGAGACGTCGAGCACAAACTCCAGATGGTCGATGAGACCCAGACCCATTCGCTCCCTTCCGACACGCAAGGTCTGCGACGTTGTGCCCTCCGACTCGGCTATCGGGATCAGGCGAGCGCAAGGGCGGAGGTCCAATTCCAAGCGGACCTGGATCGTCGCCGCGCCTGGGTCCGCCGGCTCTTTGAGGGTCTCTTCCATTCGGGGGGATCGAAAAGGTTCCGGCGGCGGAGGCCCCTGAACCGGAGAGGATGAGGAGCTCGACGCTTATTAATAATTTCGCCGTGGCGTGGAGGGTTCCTCGACCGCCCGGGATCCTGGGCGGCGGCTTTCTCCATTCAAAAACCGGGATTCAAAGAATCGACGCGCGTATCCCATCTGTTTTTCGATCTGCTTCTGCAGGCGTTCCTTTTCCCTCCACCAGGGCGACTTGAGGTATCCCAGGCGTCGGGCCAGAAATGTAAACTCATCGGAGAGCGGGTCCGGGAGCAGCAGGTCCGTGGCGTTGCCTCGGACGATTCTCAGGGCATCGATCAGTCTGCGAAGAAAGAGATAACTCTCCTGCAGGCGATTTCGCTCCCCGGGCGACAGGATATGGCACGAGCTGAGACGGCCCAAGGCCTCGAGCGTTGCGGGGGACCGGACCTCCGGTCGGGAAGCGCCGTGCTCGATCTGAAGAAACTGGACGGCGTATTCGATGTCGATAATTCCTCCGGGACTGAATTTCGCATTGATCCTGCCTCGGGGGACCAGCTCCCGGATCTGTCGCTCCCGCAAGTGAAGGGCCGTCCCCAGGTCCCACCACGCTCCGCTATAAACGAAGCGGTCGCGGTGAGCCTCAGCTCTCTTGCCCAGACGCTCATCACCCGCCGCCCGCCGAAGCTTGATAAGCGCCTGACGCTCGAACGGGGCGGCGGACCCCTGGGGGCTGAAGTAGTGGCGAAAAGCCGCAAAGGAGGTGGCGAGGGGCCCTTTTGATCCGAACGGTCGGAGTCGAAGGTCGATCTCGAATATGCCGTTACGCTTCGACTCCACAAATCGGAGAAGCTCCGCGGCGAGCCGGTTAAAAAAGACGCTGTTCTCCAGAGGGTCTCGTCCATCGGTCCGGCCCTCCTCGGCATAAATCAGCAGAAGCTCGATGTCCGAGGCATACCCCAATTCCCGGCCGCCGAATTTCCCCAGGCCCATCAAGGCGAAGGGAACCGTTCGTCCGGAAAGGCCCCGGGGAGCGCCATGCCTCCCCTCGAGCTCGCTGCGGCAGGCTCGGTAGGTCTCTTCCAGCAATGCTTCGGCGAGAAAGGTGATCTCCTCAGAGAATCGGATTAAGTCTCCGCGGGGATCGGCCAGATGGGTCATGTCAATGCGGAAGATCTCGCGGTCTTTGAACCGGTTAAAGAGCCGTCGGCGCTCGGTCCAGGGCTTGGCCGCCGTTATCTCCACTTGAAGCCGGCGGCGAAAATCCTCCTTCTTCTCGGGCGCCCGGCGGGAGGGGAGCGTTTTGAGGATGGGGAGGAGGTTTTCGACCTGCATCCTGAGGAAGTCCTCCCAAAGGAAATGACTCGCCCCTAAGGTCCGAGCCAATAGATCCAGGTTTTCATTTTTCCCCAGCAGAGAAAGGTTTTCCCGTCTTCTCTGCTTTTGAATCACCTGATCGATCAGCAAATCGAATTGATGCATGGCCAGTGCCGGGTCAGGCGCGTCGATGAGGTGATCCATAAACTGCTGGATCAGGACGGCAGCCACCCGCAGCGTGGCCTGTTCAGAGGGGCTCAGCTTTCGCCTCCCCCGCTCCCTGAGGACGAAACGGTTGAGGACCCGCGGCCCGTCGTTCTGAATCTCAACCGATCTGATATAGAGGTTCCTGAGCGAAAGGGTGTTCGCGAGGGAGAAGAGAAATCCCGGGGTATCGACCGATTGGATCTCCATGGAGGTCCAGTGCGCGGGCGACGTGTGATCGAAGCGGATCTTCATCGGAGCGCGCGGGCCCGATCGGCGCCGCTGGACGGGGGAGAGCTGCTCGACCCACCGGCGGTTGACTTGGGCCCGAGCCTCGGTGAACTGCCCCGCTTCCAGCAGGGCGATCAAGGAGGCGAGCTGCGCAAAGAAGATCTCCTCCCTCCCCTGGTCGAAGGGAAGACGATGGATGTTGCGAACCCGAAACTGGTCAATGACCCTCTTTCTCTTTCGGGCGCGCTCTGCATAGGTGTAGGCCTCTCCCGCTTCAACCTCGAGGCCGAAGGAGGCGATATGCCCGCAGAAGATCGCAAATTGGGAAAAATAGTCGAAGCCGGCCAATGTCATCCGATAGCGTTTTTCACCCAGAGATTGGACCGAGAGGCGGATCGGGTGCGCGGGGTCGACGGAGGCGAGCAGGCCCAGGTGCATCACGATTTCCTCGATGGTATGGCACGGGAAATAGCCGGGATCCATTCGGACAAAGAAATCCTCCCGAATCTCTTCCGAAATTTTTGGGGTCCTCTCTTTGATTTTTTGGCGGAGTCGATCGATCAGCATGGTCCATGGCCTGCAAAGGGAAAAAAGCATTGGGGCGGCGGAGAATGGATTGACTGAACTCGGGCCTTCGTTATAACTTTAACTGCGACAAACGGAAAGACCGAGTACCGGCCGGGACTCGCGAGCGCGCAGACAGTGTCTTCACGGCGGGGCGCCGTCGGGGCGGTCCCGCGCAGACCCGGGAAAACGCCGCCTCGAGGGGGATAGGTCGATTGGGCACCTCCGACTGGATCCAGACTGGAAATCGGGCCTTTTCAGCGGGCGACTATGCCCGGGCGCTCCTCTGCTATCAAAGGGCCTTAGAGCTCGTGCGCGGGGACCCGGACCTGTTGGCCGATCTGCATGGAAATCTCGCGAATGTCCATGCGGTGACCGGGCAGGGGGCACTGGCCGTCGAACACTATCAGAAGGCGATCGCGATTCTGCGCGGCACCGAGGATTACGGGCGGCTCGGGACGACGTTCGTCAATCTCGGAAATCTCCATGCCGATCAAGGGGACCCTGCCTCCGCGATTCATTTTTATCAGCAGGCGACGGTCCTGCTGGAATCCCAGGAGAAGTGGGCTGAACTGGTGACTCTCTATGGAAATTTATCGCTGATGTCGCTGAAGCGGGAAGATCCGAATGCGGCCCTCCAGTATGCCGAAAAGGGGGCCGCGCTCGCCCGGGAAATTCATCACCCCGAACGGCTCGCAGACGCCCTCCATCGGCTCGCCAAAGCCAACGGGGCCTTGGGGAGAGTCCAGATCGCCGAAGGGATCAGTCAAGCCGCCTACCGCCTTTATGCGCAAGCGAACAATGATATGGGATGCGCGGCGACCCTCTATCATCAGGCCTCTCTGTACGAGGTCCTGGGGAGATTGACGGAGGCGATCCGATGCCTGGAGCGCGTCGTCGCCATCGATGAACGCTACGATCTCCCCAAACTGGCCGAGAACCGGGAGTGGCTTTCTCGGCTCAGAAGGAAGGCCGATCCGGAACGCCCGACTTAAACCGGGAGCTCCTTCGATCTGCTCAACAGATAATCGAGCCAAAGGTTCGTCAGCTTTTCCTGGACGGAGTTCTGCTTGAGCCGCGCGTTCAGGTTGGAAAAGTCGACCTCGTCCATCTTCTGATCCTGGTTAAAGCAGGTGAAGACGGCCCCGGCCGGGGCTCCGGTCGCCGGGTCGTGATGCCGCTGCAGGCACTGGGCGCAGACCTCTTTCATCATGCACTGCATCGGAGAGTTGATCGAGGCAAGGGCCACATGGGTCTCCTTCAAAAAGGGCTTCAGGACGTTGTGGCGGGCCTGCTGAACGGCGGCCATCATCCGGTCGGAGCCGATGGCGATGATCCGATCGGTCTCCTGAAAGCGGACGGAGGTCTCTCCGAGCGCGCCCCGGGCGTAAGCGCTCATCGCCTCGACGATGTTTCCAATGAAGCTTTTGTCCTGGGGTCTTCGTGCGCTGATGGCGGGGCCCGCATCGGTGCTCCAAACGATGACGTCGGAGGCCGCCTCGATCTCTTCGACCTTGAAGAGATCCCGGTGAGTCTTATACCCGGCAAAATAGAGGACCCGATTCCCCTTCTCCCGAAGCGCCTTTCCGATGGAGAAGAGGACCGCGTTGCCCAATCCCCCTCCGGCCAGAACGACGGTTTCATTGCCGGGGGGCAGGTGGGTCGGACTTCCGGTCGGCCCCATCACGACCACGGGCTCCCCCGGCTTGAGGGTCGCGCAGAGCCGGCTGGAGTGGCCGAGCTCCAGGGCGATCAGGGAGAGCAGCCCCTCCTTCCGATCGACCCAGGCGCCGGTTAAGGCGACCCCCTCCATGGCGAGTCGGGTGCCCTCCACGATGGCCGCCGCCGACTCGTAGTTTTGAAGGCGATAGAACTGTCCCGGGAGGAATCCTCTCGCCTGAAAGGGGGCGCGGACCACCACCTCCACAATCGTCGAGGTCAGTCGGTTGACCCGATGGACGCGCGCGAGGCACCCCTCGTCTAATCTTCTGACGAGCGACTCGAACCGAACCCCGTCGGTGTGGGGCTCGCCCCCGTTTTGCGGGGTGATTTCCGAGGCGAAAAGGCGGGAGATCTGCGCGAAACCTTTTTTCGCCGAGGCGATGGCCTTCACGACGTTCCCTGCAAACGTGGGATGGTTATCGCCGTAGAAGGTGATCAAGCGGCCGGCGCTCCGGTAGGACGTAAAGAGCGTCGCAGAGGCCGAGGTCAGCGTCTCGGGGGCCTTTTTTTCGATGAGCTCCGGGATATCCGACCCGTTCCAGCGGGGCTCGAATTTCTGGAAGAATTTACCCTGCTCGTCAAGCCTGAATGTACCGGGCCGCTCTTTTTCATAGACGATATTCGGTGAGGTGCCCGCGGCGATGAAGACGCCTTTGGCCGGAAAGGTGAAGATCTCGCCGGTCGAGCGCCATTTTCCCCGCTCGTCCTGCTTCTGGCGTTCGAATCGGACGGCTTGGACCGCGCCGCACGGGTCGGGAACGCACTCGACGGGGTTCATATTTTCGACGAAGTAGATCCCCTCCTCAAGGGATTTGATGATCTCCTCGTGATTGAGTCGGTAGGCGGGGGAGTCGGTCATTGCCTTTCGATAGAGGATGGAGACGCCCCCCCAGGATTGGACGAGCCGGGCCAGGTCCGGGAGGGTTCCGGCGGCCTTCGCCCGCTCCCGCTCGATGCGCAGTGCCTCGGCGTGGGCGAGAAATTCCTGAAGGATCCGTCTCTCCTCCTCATCGAACCGTTCCCAGACGCGGTCCCGGCCGATCTCTCGGGTGAGGATCTCGACCCGGTCCCGGACCTTCTCGACCTGGACCGGGTAGTAGGCCATTAGCTCGGTGGCGGTGTCGATCGCGGTCAGCCCTCCCCCGATCACCACGGCGGGGAGCCGAACCTGCAGGCTCGCCATGCTGCTTCGCTTCGCCGCTCCGGTCAGCTGCAGGGCCATCAGGAAGTCGCTGGCCATCCGGACCCCCCGGATCAGGTTGTTCTTCATCTCGACGAGGGTCGGACGCCCGGCCCCGGTGGCGACCGCGATGTGATCGAATCCGAGTTCCCAGGCGTCCTCGACCGTGAGAGTCCCTCCGAATCGCACGCCGCCATAGACCCGGAATCGGGAACGGCGGGCCAAGGTGAGATAGATCAGCCGAAGAAAGTTTTTATCCCACCGAACGGTGATCCCGTATTCTGCCACGCCGCCGAACCCGGCGACGGTCCGCTCGTCAAGTTCTTCATAGAGATCTTGAACGCTGCGAATCGGCTGCGGGGGGATCCGCTCGTCCCCGACCCACGCCTGGGGAAGGGGCTCGATCTTCAGGCCATCGACGCCGCAGACCCCGAATCCGTCATTCAGAAGCAGCTGCGCCAGACTGAATCCGGCCGGGCCCATGCCGACCACCAGGATATTCTTTCCATTATAGGGGAGCAGATAGGGACGCTGGACGTTCAGCGGATTCCACCGGGTCAAGAAATCATAGATTTCGAATCCCCAGGGAAGGTCAAGGACATCCGTCAAGATTCGGGTCTCGATCTGGGGGATATTGACGGGATCCTGTTTTTGATAGATGCATCCCTTCATGCAATCATTACAGATCCGGTGCCCCGTCGCCGGAATAGCGGGATTGTCGATCATCATGACCGCCAGGGCCGCGATGGTTTCGCCATCCCGCTTCAAGAGGTGGGCCTCAGAGATCTTCTCATTGAGGGGGCAGCCGGTGAGGGGAATCCCGAGGGGATTTTCCTTCAGGGCCCCGTCTTTTTCATGCAGGCCCTTCGAACAGGAATCCTTTTCCCGCTCGTGGCAGAAGATGCAGTAATGAACTTCGCTGAGGGTCTGCCTCAGCGTGTATCGTCGATCGGTTAAGACGAAGCCCTCGCGACGGCGGCGCGTCTCTTCGGGTCCCTGGATGAACTCACCCCGCTCGTCTGGGGTTCTCACCGTCTCGACGAGTCGCAAGAAATCGAGTTTCTCCGGGAGTTTAAAGGAGGCCCATTCTGAGACGGCCCTCCGTCCTTCCGGCTGGTGGAAGTGGGCGCAGACCCACTGCTCCGCGATTCGCAGGAGGCTGCGGACGACCTCGCTCCCCGCTTCGTCGCGTTGGATCGGACCGGAGCCCGGAAATAGAGGGTTCGCGGACGAAAAGGAGGGCTGGGCGGACAGGGATCCGCAGATTTCGGCCAGCCTCGCTCGGGACGGTCCGGCGTCAACCTCCTGGCCTTTGACCTTGCGGATCAAGGTTTTTTCGATCTCCATCAGAGAGACCACCGTTCGGGCGACCGAGTCCTCCCGATCGTCGCGCGGGAGGAGAGGTCCCAGGACGCTCTCTTCCAGGGCGCGCATCTGCTCCTCCAGACGAGTGCGGTCCAACTGGATCGACTCCGACGGGCCGTAGGCCTTCAAGGCGCGCCGGATGATAAACTGTTCCTTGAACTGAGAGATCGGTTTTTCCGATTCAGCGCGATCCCGGTCCCGTGCGGCGTCCATTCCCACCCGAAAAAGACGGGCCACGAACCAGCCGAGATAGGGGGCCAGACGGACGATCACTTCCGATTCTTGGACGGGATTGAGCCCGGTTCCCCGCTCCTTGCGGTAGGACGCAAAGCTCAAGGCGAGTTCCGGATCGGCCGACTCGACTTCCCAATAGAAGCGTTCTGCCAATTCTTTAAGTCGGGCCGGGATAAAAAGATCGGGATAGGAGAAACCCTCGATTCCCAGTTCAAGCCGCTCTGGCGCAACGGAGTCTCTCATCGTCATCGACCTTGCCCCGGTTCTGTGCGGGAGAATATCATCTTCGCCTCGATCGGATCTATAAGGTTTGGGAAAAACGATTCGGCGGTCCTGTACGCGATCCGAGGTGAGCGCGTTTTCGCTGAAGAGCGGAGGGAGGCCCGGATTTCGCGCGTCCCTTTTCCTTTGCCGATCCGCGCACGGGCGGGTGTTCCCGGGCGTTCGGCCTCGGCGCGAACGCGCAGAGGGCCCGAAGGGAGAGGGATCGATCCCAAGAAAGGTCCGCTCCCTCAGGACGTGACCTCGGGAGATCCTCGAATCAAGATCGACCCCCTCGAACGAAGACCCTGCCCCGCCGGGTCTGGACGCTGGGCAGGCTCTTCGGGCGGGCTTAGGTCGGTTCGCCGATATCTTCGTCCCAGATCCGGGGGTTGGCCTGGATATAGGTCGAGAGCAGGCCGATGCATTCTCTGGACGAGCGATCGATTAGGCGCACGCCGTGCTCTTGCAGCCAACCGATTCCCCCTCGGAAGTTGACCGACTCTCCGACGACCGCAG
>Ga0070733_10002488_pt1 | contig 13061 bp, 10 predicted proteins | sample Coa_R1_9_FD_66450 | JGI IMG/M metagenome (GOLD analysis project Ga0070733, IMG submission 66450) | Surface soil microbial communities from Centralia Pennsylvania, which are recovering from an underground coalmine fire - Coalmine... | ecosystem: Environmental > Terrestrial > Soil > Unclassified ... | reverse complement strand
TGGGGGTTCACCACACCCGACCAGACCACGTTCAACCTGCCCGACACGGCATCGTTCAACGGGCAGCAGCTGGTGTTCGAGGAAAACGGCACCCCGCCGGTCGCCAACGCCACCCCGCACGCCTGGGCCGCGCTCGTCGGCGCGAGCGGCCTTACCCCGGTATCGCATGCGACCGGCACGGCCTTCCGCGGCCCGCAGGACCCACCGGTCATCTGCCCGGTCAGCTCGCAGCCGGACCTGTTCCGGTGCGATGACACCGCCTATGGCAAGGGCGCGGGCGGTGAGCTGACCTATGCGGTCAGCGTGCCCGCGCACACCAGCCGGACGATCTGGTTCACCGTGGCCGGATCGGACCAGGGAGTGGCCGCCGCCCGGGCCCAGTTCCAGCTGGCCAGCGCGGACCCAGCGGCCGAGCTCGCGGCGAAGATCGCGTCGCGGCGGCTGGTGGACAGCCAGACCCAGGTGTCGCTGCCCGGTGACCCGATGCTGGCCCAGTCCGTCACCTGGAGCAAGCAAGACCTCGCCGACCTGACTCAGCAAGCGGATAACCTGCACATCCGCGACACCGAGCAGGGCACCGTGTACCCGCCGCCCATCGGGTTCGTGCGCAGTATCCGCTTCGAGGGCGCCGGGTTCCCGGACTATCCGTGGATGTTCGCCACCGACCAGGAGTACACGGTGTTCGCCCTGCTCGCTGCCGGGCAGTTCGCGACCGCCGAGGATGGCCTGCGTTCCCTGGCCCGGGTGAGCATGATCGCCAACCACGACTCGGGCAAAGTGGTGCACGAGACCGTCACCGACGGGTCGGTCTACTTCGGCCTGAACGACGAGCCCGGCGACATCGACGAGACCGCTAAGTTCCCGGACGCGGTAGCCATGGTGTGGCGGTGGACCGGCGACAACGCCTTCCGTGACGAGTTGTACGGGTTCGTCAAGAAGAACATGCACTACATGATCGGCCTGGCCAACGGCGATGATGACCTGTGGCCGGATGGATCGGGCAACGTCGAGTCCAGCGTGCTCGGCGCCGACGCGGTGGACGTGGCGGTGTACACCATCCGCGGCCTGTACGACCTGGCCGACATGGCGGCGAGCAAGGGCGACACCGCCACCCAGCAGTGGGCCGGCCGTCACGCCGCGGCGATGGTGCAACGATTCTCGCGCGACTGGTGGATGCCCAGCATCCCGCAGTTCGCCGACTCGCTCGCCGACCCGGGCAACACCCAGCTGATGCAGCGCTGGTGGACCGGGGTCACCCCGATGGAGGCCGAGCTGTACCCCAGCGGCGTGCAGCAGCCGGGCCTGGTCCCGCCGTCCCAGGCGCTGCCCGCGCTGGCGCTGCGGCAGACGTCGTGCTACTCGGGCACCTACGGCATGTACGTCGAGGGCGGGCCTGGCTGTGACCCGGGCACCTACCAGGGCCACACCCAGCAGGCTTACACACTCAACACCGGCGTGATGGCGGTGGGCCTGGGCAACTACGGCCTGCTCGGCCCCGGCCAGCAGCAGCGTTACACCAGCGACCTGGCCCAGCTGCAGCTCGGCACCGCCGCCGAGCAGCCCGGCACGATGCCCGAGATCGGCCCATCACCCGACTTCACCGCCAACATCGACCAGCCGTTCAACGAACGCTCCTCACTGAACCAGGCCTGGGGAACCTACGGCGTGCTGTGGCCGGTGGTCCACCAGCAGCTCGGGGTCAGCCCGCAGCTCGGCCACGGCCTGCTCGAGGTGCTGCCAGCCGTGCCCCCCGGCCAGCCCTCGGTCAGCGGGACGAACATCAAGGTCGGGACCGGCTCCATCGACGTCACTGCCACCCACCACGGCAACTCCTGGACAACCACGGTCACCGCCCACCTGGCGTGCACCCTGCACGCCGGCGCCACCCTCCCCGGCAGCGCCCAGATCCACCGGGTGACGCTCAACGGATCCCCCGCCAGCTACACCGTCCGCGACACCAACGCGGGCCGCCAGGTGATCGTATCCACGCCGTGCAGCGGCCAGACCTGGAAGGTCCACATCATCGCCAGCTGACCATGGTCATGAGAGCCTTATCTGTTCCCGCTGTTGCCCGGTCTGACCCGGCCAGCGAGGGGGCGCCCGGCCGCCCGGCGTCGATAGCCCCGGCCTGCTCAACCAGCACGCGGTCCTGAGCCACGCCCGGCCGGCAACACTGCCAGCCCGTCTGCACGTCCGCTCCAGTCGTCAAGCGCCGGAACCGGGCCAAGGCAAGGCAGACCCGGCAGACCCACACCGGAAAAACCGGTGGGCACCCGTATCAAATCACGGCTATCGGCCCTCCGTAGACGTAAAGCGGCCAAGACCACCCGGGCGCCTGGCAGGTTCCACATCGAGGAGTACGTCATGATCACGAAAGCGCGCCCAACGGTGGCGCCCCCCGGCCGGAGGGCGGTGGGCAAGGCGCCATCCTGGCGCGGGCTCCGGGCGGTTCTCGCCGAGCGCCTGCCGATCCTGCTTCTCATCCGCGGCGCATGACCTGGCTCAGAGTACGTGGCGACATCTGCGGCAAGACAGGAAAGCCGTGACCGCACAGACACATGAAACTCACGATTGTCCTTCAACAAAGGGGTGATAGACCAAATGAAATGGAAAATGACCGTAGCCGCCGCAACGGCAGCGCTCACCGCCACGCTCGGCATTGCCGGCGCCGCCGGAATCGCCGACGCGTCGACCGGGCATGCGGCGCCGCACGCGCGGGTGCTGGTCCCGCGCGGCATCACGCTCCATCCGGTCACGATCAGGAAGAATGGAAAGCCGGCGGTCACCGTCCCGTGGCGGAAGGTAAAGAACCACGTGGGGCCGCTTGGCAGCGGGAACCTGCTCTACCAAGGCGGCCCGGTCCAGGGGGACCCTGAATTGTACCTGCTGTTCTGGGGCAATTGGTGGAGCTCAACCTGTCCCAGCCAACAGGGCAACGGAAGTGCCGACGAGAACTATCTGTACAACTACTACCACGGCATGGGGTCCGTGTATGACAACATTTCTCCCATCGCCAGCCAGTACGGCGACTCCAGCGGCACGTTCCCGGGGTTCCCGACCGCGGCCGGGCAGGCGTTCATCACCTGGAACGTTGCCTGCTCCGATCCCCCTCAGTCCGCCACCGATGCCCAGCTCGCCGCCGAGGCAGCCAGTTATGCGTCATTCCTGGCCGGTGAGGGTTACACCATCGACAACAACACTCAGATCGTGGTTGTCAGCCCGTCCGGCACAAACCCCGGCGGCGGGTTCGGCAGCCAGTACTGCGCGTACCACAACTGGACCCAGATGAGCAACGGCACCCTCCTGTCGTGGACGAACCTGCCCTATATCCCGGACGCGGGCGGGAATTGCGGCGCGAACTTCGTGCAGAACGGGTTCGATGGCTGGTCGATCGTAGGTGGCCACGAATACATGGAGTCGGTCACCGACCCGTTCCTCAACGCATGGTATGACGCCTCAGGTGAGGAGATCGGTGACAAATGCGCCTGGACCAACCTGTTCACCCAGACGCTCGGGCCCTGGGGCACAGTCGCTCAGCAGCCCGAATGGGACAACTCCACGAGCAGTTGCCGGCCCGTGGACACGATCACGGTGAGCAATCCTGGTAACCAGACCACCAACGCTGGCACGGCGGTCAGCCTGCAAATCAACGGCTCCTCGAGCGAGAGCAACCCGCTCGCCTTCTCCGCATCGGGGCTGCCCAACGGGCTGCACATCAACTCGGCTGGGCTGATCACCGGCACCCCGACCACCGCGGGTACCTCCACAGTGACGGTGACCGCAACCGACACCACGCCCTCGGTGACGGGATCGGCGACATTCACCTGGACGGTCAAGTCCACCGTGCACTCCGGGCCGATCAAGAACGTCTTGGCCGGAAAATGCCTGGACGACTCCCACGCTGGCACCGCCAACGGCAACGACGTTCAACTGTACACGTGCAACGGGACCCTCGCACAGAAATGGACCGCGGCGGCGGGCAACACCCTGACGGTGCTCGGGAAATGCCTCGACAACCACAACAGTGCCAACGTCAACGGCAACGAGATCGACATCTGGACATGCAACGGCACCGGCGCGCAGAAGTGGGTCCACCAGTCCAACGGGAGCTATCTGAACCCGGCAACCGGAAAATGCCTGGACGACTTCCACTCCGGCACCGCCAACGGAAACGAGATCGACCTGTACAAGTGCAACGGCACCGCGGCGCAGAAATGGACCGGGCCCTGAGTAACTGAGCCTGATCCCTCAACGGGCCCTGCCGGCCGCCCTGGCCGGCAGGGCCCCCCTCGCGCTCTGCGAACTGAAAAACAACCGCTGGACCGCGATGTTGTGCTCAGGCGTGAGCGCGGGCAGCGGCGAGTCCCACCCTCGTCATGGGCGTTTGGCGGGTGGTCCCGAGCTGGCCGCTGACAGGCGTGGACGAGGCGGCCGGCGGGTTTGGGACTACCTTGGTCAGAGCCGGTTCAGTGCCTTGCGCATGCCGGCTTCGGCTTGATTGCCGAGGCGTTCGAACGCGGGCTTGAGCAGTGGGGCGACCATCCGGGATAGGCCTTTGAAGGTGAACTCGGCGGCGTAGGTCACCTCGGTTCCGGACGCCACGGGCCGGAAGGTCAGGGTGTCAACGGCGATGACGGTCTTGTTCTCCCCCCGAAGCTGAATGAGTTCGTGGTCCACCAGTTCCTCGACGACGTAGGTCAGCTGGGTCGTCCGGCCGAGAAATGTTGAGGTGTTGAGGTAGGTGGTGCCGACTCCGCCGTTGCCGTCCCGGCGCACAGTGGTCACCGTGCCTGGGTCCCAGTCAGTGGTCGTGGTGAAGTCGCAGAGATAGCCGAACACCGCGTCCAGGGGTTTTCCGACGACGACGGTCTTGAGCAGTTTCATGGTGTCCTTTGCTTCTGGTGGTCTTGGCCGGGGGTGTTCGGCCGGACGGGTGTCAGGCAGCGAGGTGCTTTTCCACAGGGCCGTCCAGGCGCGGGTGGGGACAAGGCGCGCGGCCTTCATCAGCAGGGCCATCGGGGCGGGGAAGACGATCTCGGTGCGCTCACGCTCCAGTCCGTCGCAGATGGATCGTGCGGCCTGGCCGGGATCGATGATGAAGGGCATGGGGAAGGGGTTGCCGGCCGTGAGGTCGGTGCGGACGAAGCCGGGGCAGACAGTCGTGACCTGCACGCCGGTCCGGGCGAGGTGGACGCGCAGGGACTCGAGCAGGTTGATCTGGGCCGCCTTGGTCGCGCCGTAGGCTTCGGCGCCGGCCAGCCCGCGGTAGCCGGCCACGGACGCGATGCCGGCGATGACGCCGTGGTGTCGCTGCAGCATGCCGGGCAGCACGGCCGCGATGGCGTTGCTCATCCCGGCGAGGTTAACCCGGAGGTGCTGGTCGAAGACGCCGGTGTCCCAGTCCGCCGGGTTCATCTGCTTCCAGTAGCCGGCCGACAGCACCGCGAGGTCGATCGGGCCCAGCTCCTGCCGGACTCGTGCTGCAGCGGCCGCGATGGCGGCGGCGTCGGTGACGTCGGCGGGGAGGACCAGCATGTCCCCGCCGGCAACGTCGTGGAGCTGCTCTTTGCGGCGGGCAGAGATCGCGACGGTCGCGCCACGGCGCAGGAGTTCGCGCGCCACGGCGGCGCCGATTCCGCTGGATCCGCCGATGACCCAGGCGACCTTGCCGTTGAGCTTCATGCCGGCTTCCTGGTGATCTGGAGCTGGCTGACGCCGAGGTAGCCGCTGCGGAAGCCGGCCTCGCTGTAGGCGAGGTAGAACTCCCACATGCGGCGGAATGTCTCGTCGAAGCCCTGGGCGTGGATGCGGGGCCACTGGCCGAGGAAGCGTTCCCGCCACATGTGCAGCGTCCGGGCGTAGTGCGGGCGGAGCTCACGCTGCCGCGTCACGCGCAGCGTGGTGCGGGCCGCAAGGGCGTCGTCGACCGCCTGCAGGGAGGGGATGATGCCGCCGGGGAAGATGTATTTCTGGATCCAGCTGAAGCTGCGCCGGGTGGCGAGGAAACGGTCGTGGTCCATGGTGATGGCCTGGATGGCGACCCTGCCGCCGGGAGCGAGGAGCCGGTCCAGGGCCGCGAAGTAGGCGGGCCAGTAGGCCTCCCCGACGGCCTCGATCATCTCGACGCTGACGATGGCGTCATACTCGCCGCCGGCCTCGCGGTAGTCCCGCACCCGCACCTCGACGAGCCCGGACAGGCCGGCGGATTCCACCCGCTCACGGGCTAGCCGCATCTGCTCGTGGGACAGGGTGATCGTGGTGACGCGGGCACCGCGCTGCGCGGCGCGGATGGCGAGCGATCCCCATCCGGTGCCGATCTCCAGCAGCCGGGTGCCGGCCTGGACGCCCGCGAGGTCGAGAATCCCGTCGATCTTACGCAGCTGTGCCTCCTCGAGCCGGGTTGCGGACTGCACGGGCTCGCTGTCGCCGAACCACGCCGAGGAGTACGTCATCGTCGGGTCCAGGAAGGCGGCGAAGAGGTCGTTGCTGAGGTCGTAGTGAGCGGCGATGTTGCTGCGCGAGCCGTCAAGGGTGTTCTCCTGGTCATGGGGGACGGCCCTGTCGGCGAAGACACGCAGCCGCTGCAGGGCCGGAGGAATCAGGGTGGTCAGCTGCGAGGCGAAGGGTGTCAGCAGGTCGGCCAGGTCGGTGCCGGGCCCGGCCCGCCAGTCCCCGGCCATGTAGGCCTCCCCGAACCCGATCTTGGCGTCGCGGCCCAGCCGGGTCAAAAACGCCGCGGGGCGAACGACCTCCAATTCGGGCGATGCCAGCGACCCCGCTCCGAGCACCCGGCCGTCCGGGTAGGTGACGCGGACAGGGACCCGCCGTAGGGCGTGCTCGAAGATCACCCGCGCGATGCCGGCTCTGAGCGGCGCCCGCGGTGTGGCGGCGGCGGTCGGCCACCTGATGGCGGTGGAGATGGTCATGGTCAGATTCCTTCTTGCCGGGTGTGCGGCGGGTGAGCGCGGACGGGCAGGCCACGAAGCCACAGCCAGATGCCGTGCACCCGGATCAGGGCCGAGACCCGCTGGGTCATGAGGGGCTGGCGGATGAGCCGGCAGGCCAGGCTCCGGCTGGTAGCGGGCTCGGGCCTGCCCCGGAAGGTCGCCGAGAACGCGACGGCGCCCTCGCGGCGCAGCGTCACGGTGGTGGCGACCAGGTCCGGTCGCAGGGTAAGCCGCAGTTCGTAGGTGCCGCTGACGTCGAAGAACGGGGAGACGTGGAAGTCCTTGCCGGTCACGGCGGCCCCCGCCTCGTCCGGCCGCAGGAGGTAGGCGTGCCGCTCGCCGTAGGTGTTGTGAACCTCCGCGACGACGCACGCGAGGACCTCGTCGCTGTCATAGCACCAGAAGACCGAGAGCGGGTCGAATACGTGGCCCAGGACCCGGGCGCCGGCCAGCATGAGCACCCGTCCCCGGTCACCGAGCTGGACGCCGTTGACTGCCAGGTAGTTCTCGATGTTGCCCTTGATCGGCAGGCTGGGGTTGCCGAGGTGGTCAGCGCTGCTGAAGCGCGCGAACGCCCGCAGGTGCCAGGGCTGGCGGGGGAGACAGTCCAGGTCGACCAGCCACAGGTAGACCCGGTGCCGGAAGGCATGCCGCACCGGCCCGGGGCGCAGGTGCGTGACCTGGCCGGCGACCAGCGCTGGCAGCTGGGGCAGCTGCGGGCGGGCGGGCGCAGACGCCGGCGTGAGGAGCGAGGCCGTGCTCACCAGGCCATCCCGAAGTGCCGGGCGGCCTCCATACCGGAGCGGCACCCGTCCTCATGGAAGCCCCAGCCATGGTAGGCGCCGGCGTACACGGTGCGGTCGGTGGCGAGGTCACCGAGCTGCGATTGCGCCCGGACCGCCTCAGGCGTGTAGATCGGGTGCTCGTAGTCCATCGTCGCCACGATGCACTCCGGGGCGAGACGTTCGCGGTCGTTGAGCGTGACCAGGAAGTCCTGGGCGGCACGGTGTCCCTGGAGCCGGTTCATCCAGTACGTCACCACGGCGGGCTGGCCGGGCCGGTGGCAGGACGTCATCCGGTAGTTCCAGCAGGCCCTGGCCTGCGCGGCGTCCGGCAGGACCGAACTGTCAGTGTGCAGCACCGTGACGTTGCGCGAGTAGCCGAACTGCTTGAGGGTGCTGACCTCTGCGTCGCTGGGGTCGGCGAGCAGGCCGAGGGCCTGGTCGGCGTGGGTGGCGATGACGACGCGGTCCACGGCGGTGACCTGCCCTGTGACGTCCCGGATCTGGACGCCGTCCTCGTTGCGGGTGACGTCCGTGACCGGGTGGGACGCACGGATGTCCGGCAGGAGCCCGGCGAGTCGTTCGACGTAGCTCCGTGACCCGCCGGTCACGGTGTACCACTGGGGTGATCCGCCGGCCCGGAGCATGCCGTGATGGTCGAGGAACCGGAACAGGTACCGGGCCGGGTAGGCCAGCGTCGCCTCGCGCCCGGCCGACCACACGCACGAGACGACCGGGATGGCGTAGTGGGCGATGAAGTAGCCGCTGAACCCCTCCCGCTCCAGGAACTCGCCGTAGGTCGTGAGGTTCTCGTCATCGGTAGTTCGCAGGAAGGCCAAGGCGCGCCGGCGGAACCGCGTGACCTGCCACAGCATCCGGAGGAACCGGGGGTCGATGAGGCGGCGTGGCTGGGCGAGCACGCCGCGCAGCCCGCGGCCGCCGGCATACTCCAGTCCGCACCCCTCGCAGCGGACGCTCATGCTCATCTCGGCCGGACGCACCTGCACGTCCAGCTCGCCGAAGAGCCTGCCCAGCCAGGGGTAGGTCACGTCGTTGCAGACGATGAACCCGCTGTCGACAGCGTGCCGCCGGCCATCGGAATCCGTGACGTCGTGAGTGTGCGCGTGGCCGCCGAGCCGCTCCTCCGCCTCGAAGAGGATGACGTCGTGGGTGCGGGAGAGCAGGTAGGCCGCGGTCAGGCCGGAGACCCCTGCACCGATCACGGCAACAGACGGCCGCGGTGCGTCCGCGGCCGTACCGTGCTCCTGGGGAACAGAGCCGGTAGCGGTCGCTGGGCCGGCGGCGTAGGAACCCATCATGTTCAACCTTCGTCTAGGGTTTGTCTAGGTGTGACGATAGCTTTCGTGACCAGCCTTGTCAAATGTCTGTCAAGGTACTGTAGAGTGCTGGCATGGACACTCCCGACGGCCCGCCGGTGCTGCGCATCGGTGAGCTGAGCCGGCGCCTCGGCGTGAGCGACCACGTGCTGCGGGCGTGGGAGAGCCGCTACGGCCTCCTGCAGCCGGTGCGCTCAGCGGGCGGCTTCCGGTTGTACTCCGAGGCGGACGAGTCGCGGGTGCGCCGGATGCGGGCCCACCTCGCGCGCGGGCTGTCGGCCGCCGAGGCGGCGCGAGCGGTGCTCGGGGAGGACAACGGGGCCGGCCATGGCCGGGCCGCCGGGCCCGACGGCGCCGCGCCGACGGCAAGTGAGCTGCCCGGTGACCTCCGGCAGGCCCTCGACGCCTTCGACGAGCCAGCCGCCCAGGCAGTCCTGGACCGGCTCGTGTCCGACCTGTCCCTGCCGGCAGTGCTCCGCGACGTCGTGCTGCCCTACCTCGCCGAACTCGGGGAGCGCTGGGAACGCGGCACGGCCAGCGTCGCCCAGGAGCACTTCGCCAGTAACCTCATCCGCGGCCGGCTCGCCGGGCTGGCCCGGGGCTGGGGGAACGGGCACGGCCCTCGCGCCGTCCTGGCCTGCCCACCCGGGGAGCTTCACGACCTGGGGCTGATGGTCTTCGGCATCATTCTCAACCGCAACGGGTGGAGAATCGACTACCTCGGGATGGACACCCCGGTCGAGGAACTGGCGCGGACGGTCGACGCGAGGCACCCGGACCTCGTCGTCCTGGCCGCGACCGTCCCGGAGAACCTCGAGCCCCACGTTGCCCAGCTCACTGCGCTCGCCCGGCGCGCTCCGCTCGCCCTGGCAGGAGCCGGCGCCACGGCGCAGATCGCGACCGCGGTGGGGGCCCGGCTGCTGGCGGGCGACCCAGTGACCGAGGCCGGGCAGGCCGGGTGGCAGCGGTGAGAGTGCTCGTGGCCGGCGCGTCCGGTTTCGTCGGCCGCCGGCTGTGCCCGGCCCTGGCCAAGACCGGCCACGACGTCGTCGCCATGACCCGCAACCCCGCCGGTTACGCCGGGGCGGGCAGTCCTGTCTACGGAGACGTTCACGACCCCGCCACCCTGGGCACCGCCATGGCCGGCTGCGAGGTGGCCTACTATCTCGTGCACTCGCTCGGCCACGCGGACTTCGAACGCAAAGACGCCGCCGCCGCGGCGGCATTCGGGCGGGCGGGGGCGCGGGCCGGGCTGCAGCGCATCATCTACCTCGGAGGGCTCGGCGACGACAAGGACGCGCTGTCGGCGCACCTGCGCAGCCGCCGTGAGGTCGAGAGGCTGCTCGGATCGGCCGGGGTCCCGGTGACCGTCATCCGGGCCGGGATCATCGTCGGGTACGGCGGCATCTCCTGGGAGCTGACCCGCCAGCTCGTCGAGCACCTGCCCGCCATGATCACGCCCAGATGGGTCGCCACCCGCACCCAGCCGATCGCCGTCGACGACGTCGTGCGCTACCTGCTCGGGGTGCTGGCCCTGCCCGAGGCGGCGGGCCGGGTCTTCGAGGCCGGGGGACCCGAGGTGCTGCAGTACGCCACCATGCTGCGCCGCGTCGCCGCCATCCAGGGCCGCCCGCTACCGATCCTGCCGGTGCCGCTGCTCACCCCCCGGCTGTCCTCACTGTGGCTGACCCTGGTCACCGATGTCGACACAGCCACCGGCCGGGCGCTTGTGGACTCGATGACAAACGAGGTCGTCGTGCGGGACCCGTCGATCCGCGACCTTATCCCCTTCGACCCCATGCCCTACGACGACGCGGTGCGCAAGGCGCTTGCCGAGCGCGCCCGGGCGAAACGTGCCGGCCGATGACCGCCGGCCGTTCAAGCCGGCGGCGGGAACGCGCCACGCCCGCACGACACGACTCCCCGCTCCCCGGCCATTTCCCCGCGGCCCACGCGGAGGCGGCGACGGTCCGCGCCCGGCGCCGGCGGGTTGTCACCGCCACCGGCATCTGCGGCCCGGGCCTGCTGGGGATCTCGCTATCCACCAAAGCCGGTTCCCCCCAGTTCTACCTCCTGACGATGGGCCTGGCCGGCACCTGGGCCGCCGGCGCCCTCAGCTCCGGACCCCTTCCGCTGAACCTGACCCAGGGCCGGGAAGACGCCCGGCGCCACCCGGTGGTCATGCCCGTGCTCACCGGTGCGGCCGCATTCGGGCTCTTCTACGGCACCGCCCAGCTCGCCCGGCACATTCCCCCGCTCAACCGGGCCATCGGCAGCGTCCTGCGCTATGCAGACGACGGCTCAACGCCCCTGATCCTGGCCACCGCGTCAGCCAACGCGGTGGCAGAGGAACTGTTCTTCCGCGGCGCACTCTGGTCCCTCGTGCAGGACTCGCACCCCCTCGCCAAGACCACCCTCGCCTACGCCGCCACCACCGCCGCGACCCGCAACCCCGCGCTCGTGCTCGCAGGAACCGCGACCAGCGTGCTCTTCGGCCTCCAGCGCCACACCTCCGGCGGCATCCTGGCCCCGGCGCTCACCCACCTCACCTGGTCGCTCCTCATGCTGCGCTACCTCCCGCCCCTGTTCCAGACGCCCCGGCCGGCCGAGATCACCCGGGACTGACCGCACGGGAGTTGAGACATCCGGTGCCGAGCTGTCGATTTCGCGGCCCACCGTTCGTCTTACCGCGTGACTACCTGACCGGCGAGGAGGAAGCGATGAAGTACGTCATGCTGATCTACCAAGGTGATGCGCTTGAGCGCCAGGCCGCGCTGTCCGAGGATGAGCGGAAGCAGGTCGGGGCCGACTACCAAGGGATCAATGAGACGCCGGGCGTCACCTCCCTGCCGCCGCTGGGCTTGGCCGAGAACGCGACGACGGTCCGGGTCGAGGACGGCAAGATCCTGACCACCGACGGCCCGTTCGTCGGCATGAAGGAGGCCGTGGGCGGCGCGTTCATCCTTGAGGCGAACGACCTTGACGCGGCCATCGAGGTGGCCGCCCGCGTCCCGGCGGCGCGCTACGGCGGCGCGGTCGAGATCCGCCCTTCGGAGGTGTACTGGTAACGACGCTCGAACAGGTCTTCCGCGAGGAGTGGGGCCGCGTTCTGGCCACCCTGATCGGCTTCCTCGGCGACTTCGACCTCGCCGAGGAAGCCGCCCAGGAGGCGTTCGCGCTGGCCGCCGACCGATGGCCACGCGACGGCGCCCCCAGCAACCCGCGCGCCTGGCTGATGGCAACGGCCCGGAACCGGGCGAGGGACCGCATCCGCCGCGACCGGGCCCTCACGGCCAAGCTCGGCCTGCTCGTCGCGGGCAATCCGGCTGAGGTGCCGATGAAGAGCACGACGTTTCCGGATGAGCGTCTGGAGCTCATCTTCACCTGCTGTCACCCGGCGCTCGCGGTCGAGGCGCAGGTTGCGCTCACCCTGCGCACCCTCGGCGGGCTCAGCACCGACGAGATCGCCCGTGCCTTCCTGGTACCGGAGCGCACGATGGCCCAGCGGCTGGTGCGAGCCAAGCGAAAGATCAAAGCAGCGGCGATTCCGTTCCGGGTGCCGCCGGTTCACCTGCTCGGCGAACGCCTCGACGCCGTTCTCTCCGTCATCTACCTGATCTTCAACGAGGGCTACGGAGGTCGCGACGAACTGGCGGCGGAGGCAATCTGGCTGGGGCGGGCGCTGGCCGAACTCCTCCCAGACGAGCCCGAGGTTCACGGCCTGCTGGCGATGATGCTCTTGCACGACTCCCGCCGTGAGACACGGTTCAGCGACGGCGAGCTCGTCCTGCTCGCCGATCAGGACCGGTCCCGCTGGAACACCGGGCAGATCGCCGCCGGGCGCGCCGAACTCGACCGCGCGCTGGCCCTGGGTGACCGCGGGCCCTATGTGCTGCAGGCCGCCATCGCCTCGCTGCACGCCGAGGTGCCGTGCGACTGGGTGCAGATCGGGGCTCTCTACCGCGAGCTCACCCGCCTGACCGGCTCGCCCGTCG
>Ga0070733_10002487_pt1 | contig 13063 bp, 12 predicted proteins | sample Coa_R1_9_FD_66450 | JGI IMG/M metagenome (GOLD analysis project Ga0070733, IMG submission 66450) | Surface soil microbial communities from Centralia Pennsylvania, which are recovering from an underground coalmine fire - Coalmine... | ecosystem: Environmental > Terrestrial > Soil > Unclassified ... | reverse complement strand
ACTCTCATTCACTTAAAATCCCAGCGGCTGCGTGCCCTGCGGAATCATCGAGTCCGTCTCCATATTCGCGAACACCAGATGATCGCTCGTCCCCTGTACGTACACGCCGTACTGATCGAACCAGTTCACCAGCAAATGCTGAAACGTCAGCCACGACTGCCCGTTCACGTTGATCACCGGCACATTGCTCAACGCCATCGGCACAATCGCCGCCCCATCAGGCGCGTAATTCGCTGGATTCCCTACCGAGTACACATAAAGATGCCCGCTCGCCAGATAAAAGTCCCACTGCGCCGTCAAATTAGAAGTCGCCGCCGCAACCTTCTGTCCCCACACCGACCCGAACAAACAAAAATTCACGGCCGAAAATGTTGCCGGCACCGCCGCCTTCCACGCATTCCCCGTAACGTTCACCCACCCCGACACCGGAATCGCATAGTACCCCGTCAAATTGGGAGGCGCTCCCGCCCCATACGCATCAAACGCAATCGGATTCCCTGAACTCCCCGATGACGGCGGCACCAAACTCTCATTCCAAACATCCCCTCGCCTGAACAGAATCGAATCCCCCGCCGCAAACGTCTGTGCATTCACATGCCCAATCGTCTGCCACGCCGCCCCCAAAGAAGTCCCCGCATTCCCGTCATTCCCCGTGCTCGAACTAACGTAGTAAGTCGTCGCGCCAGCGAGCGGGACAAATGCAAAGAGCGCCGCGACCGCCAACCCTGTCTTCCTGAGCGAAGCGCGGCGGCAAGCGAAGCGCGCCACCGCGCACAGTCGAAGGATCCCTACTCGGTATCCACTGTCGGTCATGTTGTCCGGCATTCCCACCACAGACCCCCTCCGCTTCAAAACAAAAGGCCATCAGCTCAAGCCGATGGCCGGGTGCCCCACCCTTGTCGCGTTTTTTTTGCGACAGGGTGGGGATTTTGATTTCCTCGCGTAGTCTGAACCCTCCGCGCCTACTTCCCCTTCACCACAATCTCCTCGCACCCTCTCCGGTACGTCACCCGCGCGCTCTTACACCGTGGCGGATTCACCCGCGCATCGCACTGCACTAGCATGATCTCCGACGCACAATTCACCGGAATTAACAGGCTCGGCAGCGGGACGCCTCCACTCCGGCGCATGCACCCCGTCAGCCCAATCGCCGATAAAAGAATAAGAACAAACCCCCGACTCCTCACGTCTGTCACCGCCCCTCAATAAAAATGGCCACCGCATTCGGTGGCCATAGCAACCATTCCCCATCGGGGTGCCCCGTCCTTCTTTTGCGTTCTGTGCGAAAGAGGGTGTGACTTACCCTGTGCTCCCCTGTGTCCTCTGTGGTTAAACGCTTCCCTCTGTGTCCCCCGTGTCCTCTGTGGTTAAGCTTCTAATTCATCATCCACGCCGGAATCAGCGCCGCAACCTGCACCGAGTCTGTCGGACACGTCGCCGTCGCCGGCAACGTTCCTCCGCTTGAGATCGCGACATTCCCCACGTTCGAGGTCCCCGTTCCTCCCGCGAACGTCACGCCCGCGCTATCTCCATACAGGACTGCCGTGCCCGACGTAGCCGAAGCCGTCAACCCCAGGTAATAGCGTCCCGGCTGCAACGTCACGCTGCCGCCGGTCCAACTTACCGTATGCGCTCCGCTCGTCATGGCTGTGCTTCCCGCGATCGATCCCGTATGCGCCACCAGAGTGCATGTCCCCGCCGACGTCCCCGAATAAATTCCAAGATCGTAAGTCGTCGAAGACGTGTCCGCTGTCGCCACGTAATAACTTACCTGCGTCGTAGTCTTCTGGAACCCCAGCATCACTCCAAAAAGAGCCGCCTTGTTCGCGCTCGACGAAAACACCGTTCCCGAACTGCTGGCGTGCGGTACCGGCATCCATACCGTCGAACTGTTGTCCGGCGGCACGGCGCCATGCACAAACGCCGTCGTCGCAATCTGTGTCGTATTCGTATTCGCCGCCGCCGTCGGCGCCGTCGGCGTCCCCGTCAGTCCAGGAGATGCCAGCGCCGCCGCTCCCGTAATCTGTCCCACCGAATAATCTCCGCTTTGCGCCGTGATCGTTCCAGTCCTGCCGAACACGCTGGCTGCGCCACTCGTTGCCGGCGATTCCAGTGCCGCCCTCAGCGAATAGGTCCCCACTCCCGTATTCGTCGACTCCACCCGTCCCAGCACCTGCACGCTCGCCGGGCGCGTTGCTCCCGCATCGTGGCAATCCCCCGCATTCGAAGTACTGGCGACCACAAAATCTCCCGCGACCGTCGATCCATCGAACGAACACGGAACATATCCGCGATACGTAATCACCGCATTCCCGCTCGTCCCCGATCCATTGCTCACAATCCCAATCACTCCATCCGTGCTCGAAGTCGCCGCCTTCACCGCGCACGCCGGAGTCGCCGCGTTGTACACCGCCAGAAAATTCAGCCCTGTTCCGGAACTCGAGTCGTTGCACAACTCGAAATTCTCCCTCCCCGTCGTCAGCGTATCGAACGAAGTCGCCGCATAAATCGTCTGCGGTGCCAGCGTAGTCGACCCGATATTGATCGAATTATTCAAGAATGGTTTCAGCGTGCTCGTCGTGTCGATCCCCCACCGGATGCTCGATCCAATCCAGAACCCGATCCCTCTCTGCGACGTGCCCGTTCCCGCATTCTCGTTCTTCACCACGAAGTAGCCGTCCGTCGCATCCCATCCCAACCCCGTACGTTCATACGTCGAAGAGTTCGTATAGGTCCCGTAAACATGAAGTCCCTGCCCATTCGTCCCGTTGTACTCGCCCAGGTCGTTGGCGTCTTCTTGGGCCAGATTCGAAAAATAGGAACTGGTTCCGCTCGTCGCCACCTTCTGGGGTGTCCCCGCATTCGCTGAAATGTAGAAGTTCCCATCGTTCGAAATCCCAAGCGCCGACGTCCCCGCGCCCGCCGCCGGCATCGCCGTTCCTGGAATCGGCGTGTTGATCGTCCACGGCCCCGCCACCAGCAGCTGGCCATTCACCGTCAGATTTCCGCTGAAGCTCCCGCTCGGCGCCGTGATTCCCCCCAGCCCCGCGTAGTTCAGCGTTGTCCCGTTATCGGTAAACACGCTGTCTCCGCTCACCGCCGCTCCACTGCCGGAGTACATCGCCACCTGTGACGCCGTCCCGCTATTCACGGTCCCTGACCCCCCGCCTCCACTTCCGCAATCCGCTCCTGTCCCGGTCAATACTCCCGTCGAACTCACATGCAGGCACTGCGACCCCGTTCCCGTTACCGGCAGCGTCACTGTTCCAGCCGTCACCGCCAGACTTCCATTCACGTTGACCGGAACATTGAAAGTCTTCGCCGCCGCCGTCAGCCTCTCCTGATAATTCGTCCCGCTCGGCACCCCATTGATGTACGACGTAATCGAAGTTCCCGCCCGCTCCGACATTCCGCCAGCCTGGTCCAGTCCGATTGCCATGTCCCCGGCATCGTTCGTGGGACGCTCTCCGATTGTCGCCATCGTCTTCGCGAAATTCGAGTCTTGCAGAGTAATGATGTCGTTCGGAGAGTTGATCACCTTCCCAAAATTCAACCGCCCCTTGCTATTCACCACCGGACCGCCATTCGAGGTATCCTGTTCCTGAAGCACCGTCGCAATCGATCCCGACCCGCCGCTGTACTCGCTGGCCAGGCAATGGATCCAGATCGGACTTCTCCGATAACCCACTCCCCCGGCATGGCATTGCTCGGCGATAATCGATACCCCCGTCGTTCCTTGGCTCGCAACCGCCGAGGGATTGGCCCACGTTTGATCGGTCAGCAGCACCGTATTGTTGATCGCAAAGTTTCCCGGCCAGAACCAGAACAGCGGAAAGAACTGCTGCGTCTGCACTGTGTAAGAACTCGCTGCCGCCTGCGTGTCAGTGAATGAACACATCCCGTTCGTAGCGCACGATCCCGAAATGTTGGTCGCGATGGCATAACTCCCCGTTCCGAACGGAGCCGGAGAAGCGGTGCCCGTCACCACCAGCACATCCCACGTCAGCGTTCCCACCCCCGCCGTACTGGCGATCTGAAGTTCTACCGAAGGCCACATCAGCGGTATACTTACGCTCCCATTCGTCGGCTCCGCCGACCCGATAAATAGCACCGGCCCGTAGCCTTGCGTCGAACTCCGTGGCACCACGAAATAAGATCGTTCAGCCCCGCCCCCACCCCCGGAGGCGAAAAACGGAGTGTATCCACTCGTCGGGAATGTGCCCAGCACCTTCGTTCCAGTTCCGCCTTGCACCACAAATCCGTCCTGCGATGCAATACCGTTCGGGAAGACTCCCGGAACTATGTACAGCGGGTTCATCGACCCTCCCGTCGATTCCTGGTAGATGTTCTGGAAGGTGGCCGGCTGCAACCCTCCGAAGTATCGGATGCCGTACACTGGGAAACCCTGGCACACCGTGTCCGTCATCACGAATCCATTGCCTCCGCCGGTCGCGCAATTCACACCGGTGATTTCAGAACCGTGGATGTACGTGATCCCATTGTTCCCCTGATCGTTGCGTTGATAAACGAAAGCCCCGATCGGCCAGTTCGCCGTCGCATTCAGCACCAGCGTCGAACGGTTCGTTACTCGTTCTACAATGAACTCCTGATCGTTGTCGTTCACGATCCCGTAACTGAAATATCCAAACCCCGCCGGATTACTCTGGAAAATGTTGATGTCCTGCACCACCACGTGATCCGAATTGTTTTCAATAAAGGTGTTCAGGAGATTGCAGAAGCCGAACGTGCTGCTGCTTGCGCCAAACGAGCCCGTTCCAAAACTCGTTGTAAAACTCGTGGAGGTCGGAACGCTCAGAACCGTCGAACTCCAGTGCTGCTCCGCATTCTGCGAATGGTATTCGCAGTCCACCATATCTCCCACTAGGAACGGATGCGCGCTCGCCGTCGTGACCGTGTAGGTCCCACTCGTGGCCGAGACGCTGGAAACCTGCACCCCGTCCACGTTCACCGTCGAGGTGCCCGAGAGGTTGTAGATCTTGTGATGATGTACATACGGATGTCCCTGCGTCGTTCCCACATAAATGCAGCGGTCCCGCGTCGAACAAGCTAGTAATGCTCCTGCTCCGTCCAGAACTCCTCCGCGCCCTCGCAGATAGATCGACGCGTAAACGTTGTACTGCTGGCCCGACGCCAACTTCACATACGGACTCGTCTGTGCCGCCGAGCCGAGGGCTATGTCGTTCACCCACGCGTCATTCCACGCTTCCTGAATCCCCGTCGACGCCGATCCCACCGCGTATCCTGCGCTGTGTGGAAACGCCGTGGTGACCGTGATCGTTCCGCTGCTTGCTCCCGCCGCACAGCTCCCGCCCGTCACCGGCACTGCTTCCGCCGTTCCCGTTCCTGAAATGTAAACCTTGTAGGTGTAGTGATTCGCGCTCGCCGCCGTGTCGATCCCCATCGGGCACGGGCTCAGATGAATCGTCACGTTTCCTGCGGTCGCCAGACTATCCGCCGGCGTTTGCGCCCAGTTCCAGCTTGATGTCACATACCGGATGTTTGCCAGATTGTTGGTCGCAAATTGCGTTCCCCCGGGCTGCGCGATCGTTTGACTGGCAGTCGGGCTCGTCGAAATATCTCCCGCCCCACCCCCTCCTCCGCAAGCGGCCCACGTCCCATTGCCGAAGAGGCAAGTTCCCGACGTTGCCAATCCTGTTCCCAATTCGCCCGCCGGAACCAGTCCTGTAATCAGATCGGCCTTCGATGCCAGTCCCACATCCACGTATTGTTTCGTCGCCGCCTGGTTCGCCGACGCCGGATTCCCCGGCAGCGTGATCGGTCCCGTCATGGTTCCACCCACCGTCGGCAAATAAACTCCTGCTCCCACATTCGACACCGAAGTATCCACGTACGCCTTGTTCGCAACCTGCCCCGTAGTCGTCGGCGTAGGAACGCTCGGCGATGCAGTGAATGTTTTGGCTCCGCTGATACTCTCCGTCGCCGCCAGGTGCACAACCGCGTTGTCATTCGCCTTCGTCGCCAGTTCCGAATTCACATACTGTATGGAAACCGCCTGTCCTGCCACCCCCGATCCCGGAGTGATCCGCACTGCGGCCAGGTTCGCCGGCGACGCCGTCGGCACAATCCAGTACTCAGTCTTCACCTGCCCCGGACCAATCTGGTAGACAACCGTGTAATACATCCCCGCCGGAGTCGCTCCCGCATTCGGCACCAGCGCCACACTTAGCGCGCCGTTTGTTCCCAGCGTCGTGTTGGTCGCCCCCGCCGCGACTGCCGTCCCGCTGGCGGTCGCAAACGGCGGCCACGAGATCAGCAAGCTTCCTTGCGCCGGGCTCCCACTCGCCGAATACACCGTATCCGCCACCGTAGTCGTCGCCGGACCACTCTGGGGCACGGGCGCCGCTCCCCAAGCCGTAGACCCTATCCCGGAAGTCGCAACTATCGCCAGCACCCAATAACAAAGCCGCCCCACAGGGCGGCGGCCCGCGTCACGCATCGTCTCCTCCATCACATCTCCTCTAGGCCATCGAAAACGGGCAGGGATTCTGACTCGATCCCAACCAGTGTCCCGTGTGGTTAACCCGCGTTCCTCTGTGTCCCCAGTGTCCTCTGTGGTGAATCCTGAATCTCTCAGTGTCCTCTAGTCCGTAGTTGATTCCCCCGCGAAGAAATCTTCCACGCTCTCCACGTACACCTCGGCAAAATCCGCCACCGGACGCTTGTCCTCAATCAAGTGCCGCGCGTCCTGCAGGTCCCATCCCCTCGACCGCAGAACCGCCAGCGCCATCATCGGGGCCCGGTGCACGCCCGCCGCGCAATGAATGAACAACTTCGCCCCAGGAATTTTCAGCGCTCTCTTGGCAAAATCCACGCCGCGCCGGAACAACTCCGCTGGCTTCGGCTCGAAGTCGTCGTCCGTCGGATTCCACAGCACTTCAATGCCGTAAGGCTTCGCCAGCTGTGTGTCATCAAACTCAATCTGCATGTCGATGATGTGCGTGATCCCCGCCTCCGCCACCCTCGCCATGTTGTCCGCGTTCCAAATTCCGCCTCCGACCCCGATCTGGTCGGTGATCCACGTGATATCCATCCCCATCCTATGCCGTGTTTTGTGGGAAGCAGTTATGTGTGCGGCGGGCACTCCAGCCCGCCTTGGTTCAATGCGGGAAGGAGCCTTCGCCTTCGGCCCCACCCAAACCGCCACCGCTGACTCTCGTCGCACCCGCTCCGCCCCATTCTACGGTATCGCCCGCCTCAATCACTTGCCCTGGTGAAGCGCACTCCCGCGTTTCTCCGCGTCCTTCGCGAATCCTCCGCGGTTAAAGTCTTTTTGTTCTTATGAAGGGTGGGTTTTCCCGCGTTACACTTCCACTGGCTCCTTCCCCTCTTCGCCGCTAGTCTCCGATGCAGCGTTTTTCCCTTCCTCCGCAGGTTTCGGAGCCGGAGCGTCCGCGACTGTCGTCGTCTGTACTTCCTCGTCCTCGTCACGCCGAATCGGTTCCTCCGGAATGTTCAACCGCCGCAGCAGTGTCTTCGCCAGGCAGTCTTCCTCCGCGCTCGCGGAATCCTGATCCGCCTGCGCTGGAAAGATCGATGCCATCTCAAACAGATACTTCATCGTGGCCAGCTGCCCCTTCTTCCCCTCGTCAATCACCGCCTGCGCCATCTCCACCGCCTCCGACTCCACCATCTTCGAGACTTCCTTCCGCACTCCCGCGGGATTCGTCTCTTTCTCGCTCTTCTTCGAACTTTTCTTTTTTGCGGATTTTTTTGCCGCTGTCGCACTCTTCGCTTTTTTCTTCATTGCCCCATACCGAACTCCCTTGGACCCTTGCCTTCTCCCAAAAAGCTGAGGGCGCGCCCCAAGGCGCGCCCTCTACAGGAATTTTCTTTTTTCCTTACTCTCTATATTCAGAATATCAAATCGCCTGGGGCTAACCGGAAATTTTTCAAAATTTATATTTCCCATCTTCCCAATCACTTGCGGAGATTTGGTCGGTTTTACCCCCTTGACAAGATTTTTGGCGATTCGAATCCACTCGCTCCAGCAGTCCCACCTCGACCAAAATCTGGCTCAACAAGTCCAAAACGACTGGAATATACGTTCGCACGGTCCTCTCCGTGCAGTTCAGCAGTCTTCCGGTCGCCGCTTGATCGTGCTCTTGCAAAATGTGCCGGGCAATCATCTGCCGCGAAAATTCATCCAGCCGTTCCAGGCATTTCTCCATGTCGTGCACGAAGATGACTCGATCTTCAAACGTAACAACGGTATAGGTCGTCACCTTCGCCCGAAAAAACTCACCCCCCAACATCGAAGGTAACCTTCCCGTCTCAATCGAATAACGCATATACCGCCGCAGCATCGCCACTGTCCTGCTCCGGTAGATCCGCCGCTCTCGATCCTCCTCTCGAGATCTGTCCTCAATCTCATACGAAGTAAGCCCTGATCCCGTGGATAGCCCATCCTTCGCGTTCTTTGTGAAGGGTGGGCACGGTGCACCACTCCCCTCCGACCTCTCCGTTCGATGAGCCGGAACTCGCCCCGGAAACGAATGGGCGATCAACTCTTGCGCCGGAACGCTGGGCGGCCCATCCTTCGCGTTCTTTGCGAAGGGTGGGGGCGCTGCACCCTCCGCCTCATCCTTCGGTCGCTCCGCTTCCGCTGCGATCCACGTGATCATGTCGCTCATGCCGCACCTCCAGCCGCCGCTTCAAAGCTCGTCTCCTCGTCGTCGTCGATTTCGAACTCATAGTCCTCGACCGCCGTGTGCGGCCGTACCGGCAGCGTGAGTCTTCCCGGCTTCACCTTCGGAGCCGGCAAGTCCGCCACTTTGGACTGGCAGTGATCGCAGTAAACAATTCCCGTACCTCGCTCCCGCACCCACAAACCACCGCAATGCTCGCAATACTTCAATTCCACGCGTACCGGTTCGCTGCCGCCGTCTTTCGGATCGCTTTTCATGTCTCCTCCAAGGATTTCGGTTCAAGGAGCTCTTGCCGCCGGACGCCTGAAATTGAAAAAAGCCCTGCGCTCGATTTTCGCCACTTGTGCGGAAACCAAACGCAGGGCTCGTTTCTCTTACGATGGCCTGCTTGAGCTATTTAGTTGGGGGTGAATTCCAGGAAATCACCGCATCGCCTGCCGAACTTTCCGATATTTGCCGCTAACTCCTTCCGCGTTTACGTTTCGTGCGCGGCCTCGTCGTCTACTCCTCCACCCTCCCGCTGGCGGAAATAACTTTCCTCGTAGCCCGACTTCAGCACGCGTCCGTTTTTCATCACCACGCTTACCCGTCCTGTAAAGCGGAGCGACAACAGCAGGTGCTCCATGGATGCCGACAGCACTTCCGCCGACTGCACTTTCCTTCGGAATTCTCCGAAGTTCTTCTCCGCATTCGAGTTGTCTGGCTTGCTGGTCATGGCTTTCCACCCTGGAGCATACTTTTGGTCGTACATTGCGGCGATCCTATAACTGTGAATTTTCTCAGTCAAGGTTGGATACACCAACGCGGGCTGTGGAAAACTTTGGAGGCTCGGCGAAAGGCGTCAACCCCACCAAGGACACAAAAGTTCACGAAGGTTTCTTCCCGGTCTGTATTCCCTTGTGTACCTTCGTGTCCTTCGTGGTGGATGCCTTTCTCTTGGCACGGACGGATGCTGTCCGCTTAGCGCCATGCTATTCCCCGGTGCTATACTCCGGCCCATGAAGTTCAAAATCCTGCAGGATAATCTTCGCAAGATCCTTTGGGAGCGGATCGAAGCAGGCGAACTCACCGGCCTCCATTTGGCCCAGCAGACCGGATTCAAGCAAGCGCACATCTCCAACTTCCTCAATAAAAAGCGCGGTCTCAGCCTGGAAGGCATGGACAAAGTTCTGTCGGTGCAGCATCTTTCCGTGCTCGACCTGCTCGATCCTTCCGAAGTCAACAAGCGCGCGACCATTCTGCCCCCCAGCGGCGACGAATTCGAAAACGTTCTGCTCACCGACTCCTCCACCGCCGCCACCCAGCCGCTCGTCACCAGCATGCAGGTCAAGGAGATCCTGAAATTCAAGAAAACCTTCCTGCGCAAGCTGAAAGCGGAAACCGAAGGCGACCGTTCCGCCTGGCAGCGCTTCGTGCTCATCAAGCTCGATGCCAAGGAAGCCATGAGTATGTATCCGCGGCTCATGCCCGGGGCGACGCTCTTGATAGACCGCCATTACAACTCACTTACGCCCTATCGCAAAGGTGAGTTCAATATGTACGCTGTTCTGAAAAACGATAATTGCACGGTGAAATACGTCGAAGTCGCCGGAACGCATTTAATTCTTCGCCCCCACAATCAATCTTCTCCCATCGAAGTAATCGCCATGGACGAAGGCAAGTCCGCCGCGGATTATCTGGTCGGTAGGGTCTGTCAGGTAGGGTTGGAAGCCTGATTCAAGATTGCTGGTCGCTCGTAATGGCCTGTCATCCTGAGGCCCGCGTCTTTTGCGCACCGATGCCGCCGGCAGAGTGCACAGGTCCTGCGGCCTGCAAAGAACGCAGCCCTCAGGATGACATGAGGGTGTGAGCGCTTTACTAGACCCGGCTGCAAAGTCGTTCATTCACGGTTTTCATCGTGACTGAGGTTTGCGGCTCGGATCTATTTCGGGTTAGTGCGGTAGGCCCACAAATCGGTGGTCTGCCGTTGCAGCTGGACGAACGATGCGGCTGGAGCGGGCTGGGCCGTTACTGCCGATGCATTCGCTTCGCGCACCGCCGATTCGACGAGGTTGTGCATTGGAGCGAGCGAGCACGCCGGATCGGTCACGGTTGCGTCTCCGGCCAGCAGGAAAGCCTGGCAGCGGCAGCCGCCGAAATCTTCAGTGCGGCGGTCGCAGCTGCGGCAGGGTTCGGGCATCCAGCCTTCGCCCCGGAATTTCTGGAACGAACTCGATTCCTGCCAGATCCAGTCGAGAGCTTTTTCGCGCGCGTTCTCGAATGACATTCCAGGCAACACTTCGGCAGCGTGGCAGGGGAGAACCTTGCCGGTGGGATTGATGAGCATCAATCTTCGTCCCCAGCCGCCCATGCAGGCCTTGGGATACTTCGCGTAATAATCGGGCACGACGGAGTCGATACGAATGCGTCCGGCGAGGCGCTTCTCAGCGTCGGCCACGATCGCGATCGCTTTCTCAAGCTGCCCGCGCGTGGGTATGAGCGCGGCGCGGTTGGCCAGCGCCCATCCGTAGTACTGGGCATGCGCGATCTCAACCCGGTCGGGATTCAGTTGCTCGATGAAGGCGATCATCTCTTCGAGATGATCGAGATTCTGGCGGTGCACGACCAGGTTCACGGTGAATGCCAGCTTCTTTTCTTCAACCCGTCGCCGGATCGCGTGCGAGAGTTCAATTTTGTGCGCATGCGCTTTCGCGCCCGCGATCCAGTTGGCGGCGGCTTCGCGGGAATCCTGAAAACTGATCTGGATGTGGTCGAGACCGGCTTCGACCAGTTTTTGCAGGCGATCTTCGTTGAGGCCGATGCCGGAGGTGATGAGGTTGGTGTAGAGTCCAGCCGCGCTGGCCGCCGCGATGAGTTCTGTGAGATCAGGACGCGCCAGCGGTTCGCCTCCGGTGAAGTGCGCGTGCAGCATGCCAAGTTTGCCGGACTGCTGGAAGACGCTGGTCCACTCCGCGGTCGAAAGCTCCGCCTGCGTGCCCGCAAGCTCCAGGGGATTGGAGCAATACACGCAATGCAGCGGGCAGCGGTGCGTGACTTCGGCGATGAGGGCGAGCGGGTTGGAGAGCATTGGCAAGGAATAATTGTCCCCACCTTTAGCCTAAATCAATATCCGGCTTCGCGCCCATGGCGGACCGCTAGTATCACGACTTCTTTCCCATCATAGTGATAGAGGGCGATATATGCTCCATGTCCGAATTCAATTACCCATTCGCGAAACTCAGTCGGCATTTCTTCCACGGGTCGGCCAATCTCAGGATGCTTGGTCAGAGCTTTGACGCCTTGCCGGATGGCTTTGATGGCGCGCTTGGCTGCGTCCCGACTCTTGGGGGCAAGGAAATCGTGGAGACGGGCAACATCGAGCAGCGCAGGTTGCGACCACTTCAGGCGCGGCATTTTGGAGAAGCGGTGCGCTTCCCGGCTTCGAGCTTGGCGAGCCAGGCGTCGGCTTCTTCGCCGGTTAGGTGCAGGCCGGTTGCCTGATAGTGATCCCATGCCGCGAGCGCGTCCTGCCGGAATTTCTCGCGCTTCTCTTCTCGCTCGACGTATTCCTCTATGGCTTCGCGCATGAGCCAGTGCGGCGATCGTCGACGGACCGAGGCGAGCTGCTGTACGCGTTTCTTAACCGCGTGATCAAGTTTCAGGCTGGTGGTGGAGGTTCTTGGCATGGTGTTCGAAAGTATTACCTTGTCACACTATAGCACGAGGACGGCTAGTAATCCACGATCCGCTTCTTCTGGAGCTGTTCCAGGAATTGAGTGATATCGGCGCGAATCTTCTCCGGGTCCGCGGTGCTAAATTGTTTCTGCAGCTCGGCGATGATGTCGCCGAACTTGCGCTGGCCGTCGCAGCGTTCGAGCACCTGGCGTCCGGTGCCTTGCAGCTTGATGGCGCCTTCGGGGAACAGGATCATGCGAACTTCTTCCGAGTTACTCTCGGGACCCCAGCGGCATCCGGCGGCGAGGTGGGGCTGGCTTGTGTCTAGGGGAGGAGGCATGGCAGGTCCTTGAGTTCCGCGCGGGCAGAGAAAAAGCAGGTTCCTCCACGATGCTCGCTTCGCTCCGCTGCGGTCGGAATGACAACACTTAGGAAGATGCGCGGCTTCAGTCCAGTCGGAATGACAAGCGTTCGTGGCGCGCGCTGAAGCATTTTAGCTTGCCTCGATGCGGAAGGCGCCGGGCGGGGGCCAACCGGGTTGTACATACGAGAAATAGAGCGCATCGAGCTGCGCCCATAAAATGTCGCACTTGTCGCGCAGGGCCTGGAGCGCGAGTTCCTGTTCGTGGCGCGTCTTCGCATTTTCGAAAACGTAGTTGATGGCGAATTTGGCGTCTTCAGGCGCCTGCGTGAGGCGCGCTTCGAAATAATCCAGGCCGCCG
>Ga0070733_10002486_pt1 | contig 13068 bp, 14 predicted proteins | sample Coa_R1_9_FD_66450 | JGI IMG/M metagenome (GOLD analysis project Ga0070733, IMG submission 66450) | Surface soil microbial communities from Centralia Pennsylvania, which are recovering from an underground coalmine fire - Coalmine... | ecosystem: Environmental > Terrestrial > Soil > Unclassified ... | reverse complement strand
ACTGCTGGCGTTCAGCCGGAAGCAGGTGCTGCTGCCGAAAGTGCTGGACCTGAATGAAGCGGTGGCGGACGTGCAGAAAATGCTGACGCGGGTAATTGGCGAGGATATTGAGCTGATCGCAAAGTTGCATCCGTCGCTGGCGTCGGTGAAGGTGGATCCCGGTCAGGTGGAGCAGGTGCTGATGAACCTGGCGATCAATGCACGCGATGCCATGCCGCAGGGCGGAAAGCTGTTGATGGAAACGTCGAATATGGAAGTGGACGCCGAGGACGGGCGCGATCTGGAATTGAAGGCCGGGCGGTACGTGATGTTGCAGGTGACCGATACCGGACATGGAATGGACGCGGGGACGCTGGGGCACATCTTTGAGCCGTTTTTTACGACCAAGAAAATGGGCAAGGGCACGGGGTTGGGGCTAGCGACGGTTTACGGAATTGTGAAGCAAAGCGGAGGAAGCATCCAGGTAGAGAGTGAAGTGGGGCGTGGATCGGAATTTCGGATTTATCTGCCTGCCGCGGATGGCGGAACACCGAAGCAGCGCGGTCCGGTTGCCACCGAGGTGGTGGGCGGAAGCGAGACGATTTTGATCGTGGAAGACGAGCCCGACCTGCGCGAGCTGACGCGCATTTTTCTGGAAGGATACGGGTACAAGGTGCTGCAGGCTGCGAGCGCGGAGCAGGCGGTGCAAGAAGCGGATCGGTTTCCGGAGCGTATTGATCTGTTACTGACTGACGTGATTATGCCGGGGATGAGCGGGCGGCGGCTGGCGGAGAAAGTGCTGAGCAAGCGACCGCAGACCAAGATCGTGTATATGACCGGGTATACCGACGACATGGTGGTGCAGCATAAAGTGCTGGAGCCGGGAGTGAAGCTCCTGCAGAAACCGTTCAGCAAGGCGGAGCTGGCGCTGAAGGTGCGATCGACGCTGGATGGGCAGTAGGAGCGCAATTTCAGATTGTGGATTTTAGATTGCAGAATTGCGGCATTCCAAGAAGAGCTTAACCACAGGGGACACTGAGGAACACAGGGGGAAAACTGCCTATGGGAACTGGCGAAGTGGCTGATCAGAAGATATGGGTGACGCTGAACGGGCTGCCGCTGCGGTTTCGGCTGGAGTGGCCGTTTCATCCGTCGACGTCAGGGGCGGATTTCTGGGTGTTGCATGGGGACATCCGGCTGGAAGGGTCGGGGGGTCTGCACGCGCCGGTGGCAGTGAATCTTTCCCAGACAGTACGCGAAGTGTTGCCATCAATGGAGCCGAAGGATGTGGAGGCGCCAGTCATCAATGCGCTGCGCAAGGAAGTGGACCGGAGACAGATTGAGTTTTTGAAATCGGGGAAATTGCTGCCAGTGCCGTTTTCGAGCCGGCATTACGATTTCAAGCGAGGGCAGTGGGTGTTTGGCAAGGCAACGGATGAGGCGATGGCGGAGTTTGTGGAGAGAAAAGTTTATTGGGAGACGAAGCTGCAATCCCCACCCAGAGTTTGGATGGGGGATCCGGCGGAGGTGCAGTATTTGCAGACTACGGCTGAGCACTTGATGCAGATTGCGGCGCGCGTGGCGGGGGATGGATTGTTGAGAATTGACGGCGAGTATGCCGAGGCTACGCAGAGGTTGATGAATGAGGCGGAGCGGTTTGAGAGCGCGCGGCTTCGGGCGGTGGAGGAGTTGGAGAAAAAGCACGCGTATGAGCGAGGGTAGATAGTACCGCGTGCTGAAGGAACAATGCTGGGATCGCTAGCGCGGCGTGAAAGGAATTTGGAGTGCGAGTGGCATGGATATGGGCTTGCCGTCACATGTACCCGGTCTGAAGTGCCAATCTCGAACCATGTTCCACGCTTTTTCGTAAGTGTGCTTGTCCGCTGGCCTCAGGACTCTCAGATTCTGCGGTTTCCCTTTCGCATCAACTACGAGCCACACCTTTAGCCACGCCACATTTTCAAGGTCGAGCGCGGGAGACATAAACCCTCCGCCGGACGCGGCCGGGAGAACAGTCTTCCCCGAGCATTGTCCCAACTCGATTGCTTCCGCTGGCGGGCCGAAGAGCGCCGGATCCATGGGAGGCGCGATGGAGATGTCCGTGACGCTCGCGCTGATGGCTTTGTGGCGATCTTCAAAGCAGCTCACTTCGCGCGGAAAAGCATAGTCCCCAAACTTCTGAAATTTGCCGTACTCACAGGACCAGCTTGCCAAGTTCCGCGGACGCTTCTCAGGAAACACCTTTTCCAGCAGGACCCCGCTTTTCTTTTCGAAACAGAAAGCGAGGCCGAAGTCTACGAGGACAGGCCGGGTAAAGGCACACTCGGCCGTAACGTTCGCGCTCGTGCGTTCATTCACCGATTGGAATTTAAGATCCAAAGAAGCCGGTGGGAGGACAGTCATCAGAGTGGGAAGCTTGTTCGCCTGAACGGGAAAGCCTTCGGGGAAAAGAAGCCAATGTCTGTCACCCCCGCGGACTTCGATATACAGCTGGTCCCGAATAACTGTTTCGCGCCGCCATTGCGAATCCGAGAACCAAGTCTCGGTGTAAGTTCCCTGGACGGTATCGAGATCATCTCCCGTAAAAGAGAAGGTTGCTTTTAGACGGAACGGCGGAGCGTTGGGAGAGCGAATGTCAGAAAGCTGGCGGGCGTGCTGCAAGAGCTGTTCGGCGCGCGCCTGGACCTCCTGGGCGACACCTGAACCGCAGAGGCACAGCAAGCAAAGGGCTGATAGAAAACCATGGTTCATGAAGAGGCGAACCGCCAACATGCTATACGAGTGCTGCGGAAAAACGAAGGAGGAAGATCAGGCGTCCGATTTCCTTCGCGAGAACAATCCCCAGCAGAATCTGGGGGCGATGGCGTAATTTATTTGCACTAACACGATGGCGGCGATGCTGTAGTAGGTGTTTAGAAAACAGAGGGCGGCGCCACATGCGTAGAGGGATTGCGCGATTACGATGCGGCGGATTACTGCGGGATGAATTTCTGCGGGGAGATCTTCGGCGAGGAGGTGGGCGCGGGTGGCGTAGCTCCAACTCCAGTAGAGGAGGAGGCCAAGCAGAAGAATGTTGAACCAATAGAGCAGGAGCGCCATCCGATAGTGGATGAACTCGGCGAGCAGTGAGGTGGTGAACGGGGTGAAGCAGATGGCGCAGAGGAAGGCGATGTGAATCCAGGCGAGGTTGCGGTCGGAGCGGACGAACTGGTTGAGCTGGGTTTGCTGGCCGACCCAGAAGATGCCGTTGGTCATGACGCTCATCAGGAAGATTAGAATGCGCGGTGAGAGTACGACGAGGGCATGCCAGAGATCGCGCTCGGAGTGAACGGCTTCGGCGGCGGGGATACGGAGGTCGAGCACGAGCAACGTCATGGAGACGGCGAAGATGCCGTCGCTGAGGGCGGCGAGGCGCTCAACGCTTTGTCCGGCAACACGGTTATAGAGGGAGTGCATCGAAAGGAGTTTAGCGTGTCGAGTGGAAGCGGGCAAAGATTCCTGGGCGAAAGAGGCCGCGTAGCGCGCGGAAGGGTGAACGGGTTGGGGACGATACGTGGCGGGCTTGGCGGGACTCTTCTGTTATTGGCGTCTTTCGCGGTCAGTTCCGGCCAAACGCTGGCTCAGGAAGAGCCGAGTCAGCCGGTTTCGCAGCAGTCTGCCAAACCGGACCAGGAAAAAAAGGAGAGTTCGAATCCAGCGGTGCAGGCCGCCGACATCACGAAGAAAGTTGGCGATGCGGTGCTGGATAAGGCGCGCGATTGGGAGAACGGATGGTTCACGGGCGCGTACGTGGGAAGAACCCGGGAGATGTTGACGCTGACCACGCCGCAGCGTGAGGAAATTTATTTGCAGCAGACGTTCACGACTCCCAGCGCCTATTTCAAGCGCATGATTGCGGCAGGAATCGATCAGGCGCGCGGGGTGCCTTCGCAATGGGACGACGGGTGGGGCGGATATTCCGAACGATTCGCTTCGCGCGAAGGACAATTCATTGCGGCAAATAGTCTTGCGGCGCTGGGAAATGCAAAACTGCATTACGAGCCGCGCTACGACCAGTGCCGGTGCAGCGGCTTCCGGCAGCGGACGCGGCATGCGATCCTGCGGAATTTTCTTACCTACAACGAAAGCGAGCGGGAGTTGCGTCCGCAGTGGGCATTGTACGGGGGTGCGTTCGGTGGAGGTTTGATTTCGACGGCGTGGAAGCCGCATCCGAGAAACGCGTTTGCCGAGGGCGGGTGGGCAATGCTGGAGCAGGCGGGATATGGCGCGGCGCTGAATTTTTTTATCGAGTTTGCGGGAGATATTAATCGGAAGCTGGGGATGCGGAAGAGATAAGCTCGCACCACGGGGACACAGGGGACGAGAGTCAAGTGCAGAGGTCCTTCGCGGCAAAGAACGCCGCTCAGGATGACAGTGTTGAAGGGCTTCTTAGGACTTGCGCACGAATTGGGCTACTACTGTTCCGAGATTCAGGAGGGACATGAGAGAGATGATGCCGAGGGAGATGACGCAGTAAATGCACCAGACGCCGAGGACGTTCTTCTCGATGTTGGCGAGGTAGAGGGAGAAGGAGAGTCCGGCGAAGGTGGGAACCAGCAGCAAACGGTAGGAGCGGAAGAAGGCGAGGGCGCCCATGAGGATGTATCCGGCAATGCCGACACCGGCGACGGGGATGGGGCCGACCATGGCGAAGGAGCTGTGGTTGACGACTCCGCAATCCCAGTGCTCGTTGATGCTGCAGGGGGAATCGCCGTACTCGCGGTAATGCTCGCGCAGAGCGAGCGAAGAAACGACAATGCCGAGTACGGCCAGGATTAAGAGCAGGTATTTCATGAGTCTCCTTGTTGCGTCAATGCGTCTCAGGGGCAAAGCCCAGATTCAATCGTGCCATTGATCGCAGCGCTGAAGCGCTGCGCCACTCAAAACCTGAACCCCAGACGCGACCGATTTCTTTCGGTTTCGCAGCGGCTAAAGCCGCAATTGTTTTGGAATCCCGGCGGCCCGGCTAGAAGCCCGGCCCTTTCAAACCTGATGCGGCGGTCGCGTCTTTTATTAAATCAGAAACTTGCCAGTCGCTGCCGTGATACCACTTTATGATTTTGCCGTCGGGGCCGATGACGGCGGTGCTGAGGTTGTGGGTGATGAGTCCGGCTTCGGGCTTCACGGTTAGGGCGAAGAAAGCGGCGATCTTCGGGAGGTCGGCGGCGGTGGGAGCGGCGAATTCCCAGCGAGCGAACAGTGCCGGGTCGTGCGTGTGGGCCACGGAAAAACCGTAGTCGCGGAGAACTTTGGGCGTGTCGTGCTCGGGATCGAAACTGACGCTTAGAAGGTGTGTGCCTTGCGTTGAGCCGAGTTGCTTGTAGATTTCGGCGAAGTTGCTGCTCATGCGCGGGCAGAAATCGGGGAACGGGCAGCGAGTGTAAATGAACGTGACGAGCACGGTCTGGCCGCGATATCGCTTCAGGGAAATGTGTTTGCCACTTTGATTGGTGAAAGAAAAGTCGGGGACGTCTTCGCCGGGAGCGGGCATGTGAAGCGCGGCGGCGGGCGCGGGAGGCTGCGAGTGGCCGGTGATTTTCACGTTTTCGAGCCAGGAGTCGGAATATCCGTTGTCGTTTCCCGGTTCGACGACCAGGTCGGCGGCGATGGCGTCGCTGGGAGAAAGTTGAGTAAGCGTTGCGGGCGGCTTGATTTTGTACGACATGGCCATAGGGTCCATGAAGCCGGGCACGTTGTCACCGTCGATCACCGCAGATTGGTCCTGGGCGTCGACGGTTATTACGCGGCCGGTGAAGGCGTAGCGCTTCGCGGCGGCCTTCGGGGAACGATGGCACGACGAAAAAAGAAATGCACTGCCACAGATCAGGGCAATCAATAGAGCACGAACGGAATGATCGGTCGGGTTTTTCACACTGTAAACACTTTAACGCGGACGGAGACTTTGGGGCCAGCGGCAGTCCGACCCGGCGGCTAAAGCCGCGAATCTCGTGGGCACTTGCGGCGAGGCTGAAGCCGTGCCCCTTCAAACTCTGGTCCGTATTGTTGCGGCTCCGATTTTGTGAAATCCTCAGGGCGATCAGAGTCGCGGGCAGGAGTGCCCGCACTACAGATTTCACACGGCGAGGCTTTCGATGGCATGCAATCCTGAGGTATTGAAACATGTTCCGCTGTTTGCGTTACTGGACGAAGAAGAGACGGCGGTGCTGGCCGGGCAGGTGCGGTTGAAAACGTTTGCGCCACGGCAGCGGATTTACAAGATCGGCGATACCAGCGGGCAGGCGTATGTGGTGGTCTCGGGGCGGGTGCGAGTGGCGACGGTCGATCAGGATCATCAGGAGGTGGTGGTCGACGAACCGTCGCACGGAGAGTTCTTTGGGTTTGCTTCGATGCTGGAGCAGACTCCGCACCAGACGGAGGCGGTCGCGATTGACGATGCGGTGTGTCTGGAAGTGGATCAGAAAGATATTGCGGTGCTGCTGCAGCGCAAGCCGCTCGCCGGAATGGATATGCTGCGGGTGCTGGGACGACAATTTCATGCTTCCCAGCAACTGGTGCGGTTGCGGGCGAACCGGCATCCCAATGACGTGATCGAGAAGGATGCGACGTTTGGCGAGCGTGTCGCCGATGTGGTTGCAGGGTTTGGGGGATCGTGGACTTTCATTATTGCGTTCAGCATCGCGCTGGCGATCTATATGACGATCGACGCGGCGCTGGGCAGGAAGGCCTGGGACCCGTATCCGTATATTCTGCTGAATCTGTTTTTGTCGATGCTGGCGGCGGTGCAGGCGCCGATTATCATGATGAGCCAGAACCGGCAGGACACGAAGGACCGGCTGCGCGGCGAACTCGATTATGACGTGAACCGGCGGGCCGAGGCGGAGATTCAAGGGCTGGCGCGCAAGCTGAATGTGCTGGGAGAAAAGATTGGCGATGTGGAGGACATGGTGCGGGAGAAGTTGGGGAGAGCGTAATGTCTTCGATGAAGAAAAATTTGTGCCGGGCGGTGATCGAGGTCGGGTTCATCATCTTCCTGTTCTATGCCAATCTTTTGATGGGGGAGTTTGAGCGGTCGGGCATGGGGCGGAAGAATGGCGTAGTGTGGGCGATCGGAGATGTGGTAACGCGGGCTAATTTTGAAATTGCCCTGGTTGCGGCGCTGATCGGGTATGTGTTTTTTGAGTTTTTGCGGACAAGATTTTAGGGTGGGTTGATCTCCCAAACCCCCACGTCTCGCGCAAAGGACGCGCGAGAAATGGGGCACCCGGCATTCCTTCGCCGCTTCGCGGCTGGCTTCTCTTCTCCTAATAGTGAAATCGGTAGCGGAGTTCTACGTAGAGTTCGCGGGGGGTATTCCAGTGATATCCGCCGAAGGTCAGGCTGTTGTCGTATTCGACGCGGCGGTTGGTAACGTTTAAGGCGGTGAGGGACGCGGTGATGCGTTCGCCGAAGTCTTTGCCGAGCGAGAGATCGAAAGAGGTGTGCTGCGGCAGATAGTCGCCCGGGTATGGCGCGCCCGGAAAACCGTTGTGGAAGCCGGAACCGTAGTAGACATTTGTGGACGCATACGCGCGCCAAGGGAGAGTAAAGTCGCCGCCGAGGTTGAGGGTGTTGCGCTGGTCGTGGTCGAGCGGAGAGAGTTGGGGAGAAATTGCTCCAGGCACGGTGAGGCCGCCGATGATAGTGCCGGCCCCTTCGGCGATCTGGTTGGAGTAGGCGAGGTGAAGTTGTCCGCGGTGGGCGAAGCGCGGGGAACGGAGGGTGAGTTCCCATCCGCGAATCAAGGCTTGAGAAACGGCGAGGGGAAAGAAGATGCTGGAAGCACCGATGTTGTTGTGGTCGAGGAAATTGACAACGTTGGTTTGGAAGTTATCGGCGTCAACGACCCAGCCGCGGTATGGGATGGTGACGCCGAACTGATGTTCTTCGTCGCGCTCGCCGGGGAGCGTGGCGAATCCCAGGCCTTGCTGCTGTGTGTAGTGGATCAGAGCAGGGCCGGAGACGCTTTCGATGGGCGGAGCCTGGTAGTAATGTCCATAGAAGGCGCGGAAGGTCCAGCGAAGCTTGGGGATGGTGACGGTTGCGCCGAAGCGCGGCTGGATGGCGGATTCGTCGACTGGGCGGGCGGTAGAAGTGACGGCAAAGTTGCCTTCGGAGAATCGCGTGGGGCGCATGCCGGCGGAGAGCGTGAGCCAGGGGAAAGGCTTGAATTTGTCGTCGATGTAGAAGGCTTCGAGATTTGCCGTGGGATGCTCGACGTCGGTGAAAGGTGCATTACCGCTGCCGTCGTTGAAGATGGCGCCGAAGAGCTGGTTGTCGCTCTGGTAGAAGCTGAGGAATCCGATCTGCAGATCGTTTTTCGTGTAGTTAGCGGCGAGGCTGGCCTGACCTCCTGCGTAAATGGAACCCCGGTTTTCCGTGGTGGCGATGGGAACGTCGTTTGGGTTGCTGGCGTAGTCGCCGCGGTTGTAGTGGTAGAAGGGCGAAACTGTGGTCAGAAGATGTGAGTTGAAAGTGTGAAGAAAGGTGAAGAGCACACCGGCATCGGCTTCGTGCTGAGCGTCGCGCAGGCCGAGGCTGGGAGTGTACTGATTGCTGGCAGGATTGTTTTCGACGTCATTGGGGAAGGGATCGTAAGGAATCTGAAAGTAATCGCGGCGGAGTGAGGTGACGAGGCGAAGTTGGTTGGCGGGGTCCGCGTTGAAAATGAAAGACGCGAAACCGCCGACGCCATTGACGGCGTCGTGCACAACCTGGGGAACCGGCGGCTGCAAGCCGAGATCGCTGCGGTTGCCGTTGACGCTGGCGTAATAGGCGAAGCGTTCGGTGTGGCTGCCGAAGCTGAGGGCGTCGTTGGTCTGGTAAAAGTTGCCGGCGCTGAGGACAAGTTCGGCCTGATTGTTGCGCTCGAATCCAGTGCGGGGCACGACGTTGAAGACTCCATAGGTGCGGTCACCGAACTCGGCGCCGTAGCTGCCGCGATTGGCCTCGACATATTCCAGATCCTTGGGATCGAACTGGGGGCCGACATTTTGTGCGATGGCGGTGTTGATGACGGGAATGCCGTCGAGCAGCCAGGTGGTTTGGTGACCACCACGCATGTGCAGCATGTCGTGGGTGACGTAAGCGCCTGGAGTGTAGTCGGTGATCATGGCCAGGCTGTTCGATCGGTCGGCGCCGGGAGTGCGGGTGATATCGAGCTGATCGATCAGAGTGACGGGCGTTGCTGAGTCTGTGGAGACGACGTCAGCGGCGGCCGAGACCGTGATTTTTGCGTTGGCGGCGGCGATTTGCAATTGAAAGTGAACCACGGGCACGGTACCCGAAATGACGGTGACGTCCTGCGCGGCCTGTGCGAAGCCGGGGCTGGCGACGGCGATGGAGTAGTCGCCCAGGGGAACGGCGTTGATTTGGAATTCTCCGTTGGCGTCGGTAGTGGCGGTCTTGGCCCAGTCGGACGAATTGGCCCTGAGCATCACCATGGCTCCCTGCACAGGGCGATGCTGCGGATCATGCACGACGCCGCGGACGGCGCCGTAAATGTTGGCGAAGGCCGGGATGCTCGCGAATAACAACAACGGAATGAGCAGGGCGGTCCGGTAATTCATTTCGACTCCGTAGGGGCCGGCGTTGACTGATTGGCCGCGGCAGTGCCTGTACCGATTTTGACTTCGGCGGCGTGGAACTTGTCGCCGTTCTGGTGGGCGTGAATAACGACCCGGCTTCCGATCAGAACGTCTTTCGCGGTTGCGGGCGATCCGCCTTTCAGGAAGTGGGTTTCGGCGTCGAACTCGACGACCTTGATGGATCCGTCGGTGGCTTTGACCGAGAGTGAATGGTCGGTGATCTGAACCACCGTTCCCAGCACGTGGGCCAGATTGCCGTGAGCGACGGCCACAGAGCCGAGCAACAAGGTGACGACCAGAATCGACCTAAGTTTTTTCATTTTGTTTTCTCCGAGTGCGGATCGGGAGCGGTCGCGGGAGCGGGACCGCCGTTCAGAAATTCTTCCTCTTCTTTTTCTTCCTCCTGGTCGGCGATACTCCTGGGATTGAAACGCTCCATGCCGCGGAGTTCGTTGGGCGTGAGTTGCGGCAGGTGGCGGATGAACAGCACCAGCTTCCAGCTATCCATATCGTTGTCGGGATCGCCCCAGGCAGGCATGCCGGTCCAGCGCACACCGTTGTGAATGATGTAGTAGAGTTCGCCGTCGCTCAGGCGTTGGGTGGCGTCGAGGCGCATGTCGGGAGCGCGGGGAAAAAGATTGCGTCCCATTTCCGTGGCGCCGCTGCCGTCGTTGCCATGGCAGGAAGCGCAGTGGTCGGCGAAGTGGCGGGCGGACTCCTGCAGCAGGTCCGGAGAGGCGGTGAACGGATTCTTACCGGCGCGCGCTGCTCTGGGGACCGCCCAGGAGCGCAGGCGGCGCGCCACCGCAACTTCGGTCGCGCTGGGCGCACCGCGGGCGCCGGGATAGCTGCCCAGCAGTCCGGAGAGCCAGACGCCGGCTGCGGCTAAGGCGAGCACGGACAAACCGATCTTGAGTTCACGCGACATGGGCCCTGCTTTATGCGGACGTTTTCCGCCTGGAAATCTATTTCCGGCCGAAACGTCGTACGCTAGCGCCGTGGCGAGGGAATCGCCCTCAGGTTCAATACGGCTCGCCTCAGCAGAAAAAAATCCGCTCAAGGACGACGATTCCCTGGGAACGAAAAAGTGCTACGCGGAGGACAGATTCAGCAGGCGGGAGGAGCGCGAGTGGATTGCGATGCGGAGAGTTGCGGCGCGGGAGCGTGTGCAGGGGATTCGGCCAGGCGATCGGCAATATTGTGAGCGACAACAGCAGTCGTCGGCGACTGCGGACTTGCCCACTGCGACGTGGTGGCGGCGCGGCAGCAGTCGTGATCGCATCCGGTGGCCGCAGTGATTGTGAGTTGCGTGGATTCCGGCGATGCCGACTCGTGGCAGTGGTGCGCTTTGCGAATGCAGCAGGCGTGGAGCGGAGCAGTCGTCGTCGCCGCCGCTAGTGGAAGGAAAGTTCCGACCAGTGCGAATAGCAACAAAACTTTGGCTGTCAAGCGCTGCATGGTTTTGGCGCGAACCCACTCCAAGTGATCTGAGGATAGAACAGAGGGCGAACTTGGCGCAAGGTGAGGGTGGCTTGCGCTCGGGCGAAAGCTCCACACCCATGCGTGACTGACGACATTTAAGGAGATCAGGCTCTGCCGTTGATTTTGGCCCACCACCAGCGGACGCCGACAAAAAGGAATCGCCAGTCATGGAGAAATTCGGGAGGCTTGCCTTCGAAGGCGTGGCCGATGAATTGGAAGATCCATCCGATGACGAACAGGGCGAGGGCGTAGGGCCAGAGGCGATGGTAGAAGAATCCGGCGACGGCGATTGCGAGTGAGATCAGGATTAGTGGAATGCCCAGGGTGTGGCAGATGCGGTTTATGGGATGCTGGTGGCTGGTGGAGTATTGGGCGATCCACTGCTCGCTGGTGCGGTTGCCTAGCATCGTGGCGATGATACACCCGGCGGCGAGAGCTTTGCCACGGATTCACACGGATCGACACGGATCTGAAGAACGGTTAGATCAGGCCGGCGCGGACGCGGCGGAGGAAGTCTTCGCCGTCGGCTTTGGCCTGGGCGAGGGTTTTGGGTTGGTTGCGGTATTCGAGCGCGATCTCTTGAAGAAAAAGTTCGACGGCATCCTTGGGCTTGAAGCCCTGGGCAACCAGTTTTCGGATGCGGGCGGTGAAGTTTTCAGTGTCGGCGCCGCCGAGGCGGGAGAGGTGGTCAGCGCATTTGTGGTCGCGGAATTTGGCGGCGGCCAGGCGGTCATAGGCGGTGCGGGCTTCGGGATCGTTCAGCAGCGTGGGAAGCGGATTATTCCATTCGCACTGGGAACAGGTCCATCCTTGGAAGGAATGATCGGAAGTCCAGATGATCTGTCTTGCGGTTTTCTTTTCTAAGGCGCGGTGATCGGCGGTGTGGTTTTCCACGAGCGACACGACTCCTGCCCACAACTTGCGTGGTCCACGAGATTCTCCGTCGTTATGGTAACTGAAGTCGGCGGGTTTGGGGCATATCGAGCGGGGTTCGGGGGGCCGGGAGTGCGGGTGCGATAGAGATCCTTCGACTGCGTTGCCGACCGCTTTCGGCGGACGACAACTTCGCTCAGGATGACTGCTGCGGGCTCAGACGCCCGCAAAGCGCGGTCACTTGGCGAAGAAGTAGTCGAAGGATTTTACGGCGGTGAATTCGTCGTCGCGGATATCGAAGACGGTGTAGAGCTTGGTGACGTAGAGCACGTCGTGGACTTTCTGGGTCAGGTTGAGGAGCTTGAGCTCGCCGCCGGCGTTGCGAACGGTGGTGTAGCAGCCGACGAGTTCTCCAACGCCGGAGCTGTCGATGTAGTCGACGGCAGCGAGGTTGAGGATGATCTTCTTTTTACCATCTGCGACGAGATTGTGGACGGCGTCGCGCAGGTCGCCGATTTCTTCACCGAGCACGATGCGTCCGTGGATGTCGAGGATAGTGACGTGAGCGACTTCGCGGGTTTCGATCTTCAGGGACATGATGAGTGCTCGCTTCGAGCTTCGAGGAAGGGTCCGGCGGGAATGGTAGTGGGTGCGGGGAGGCAAGTCAATGGAAAGTCGAGACCGCCTAAACCAAGCTCCCTCGACTGCGCCTTGCTATCGATGAAGCCGATGGCAAGGCTTTGCTCGGGATGACAATTCAATACTTGCTGGGTGGAATAAGTGCGAATTTAGGAGTGGGCGCCGTGGGAGCGGGAGTCGAGCTCGAGAATGGGTAACTGGACCGTGTCACGCACGCGATCGCGGATTTCCTGAATGGGCGAAGTGATGATGGGAGTGGGGTACTCGGGGTGGCGGAACTCAAGATGCATGCCGCGGCCGACGTATTGCAGCTTGAGCATAGAGCCTCCCCAGGTGGAACCGGCGATGGCGACTTGCACGGGCTCAGGGCAGAACTCAGGATGACCGGAGATCATGGCCTCACTGCCGCCGAGAAGCACGGCGATGTAGCGGTGATGCATGGTCTGAATTTCGAGGACGGTTGAGGGGGGAA
>Ga0070733_10002485_pt1 | contig 13085 bp, 11 predicted proteins | sample Coa_R1_9_FD_66450 | JGI IMG/M metagenome (GOLD analysis project Ga0070733, IMG submission 66450) | Surface soil microbial communities from Centralia Pennsylvania, which are recovering from an underground coalmine fire - Coalmine... | ecosystem: Environmental > Terrestrial > Soil > Unclassified ... | reverse complement strand
GCCGTAGGTCGGCAGCAGCAGCTCGATGGCTGCGGTGTCGAATCCGATCCCGTGGTTGAGCGCCGTGACCCCGTGGCGCTCGTACACGCCGCGGATCACCATCATTCCCATGAGGATCTGCAGCTCGTTGATCTGACGCGGGTCGCGGGTGAACAGCGGCTCGATCGCGAACGGCCGATCGGCCGGCACGATCAGGTCGACCCAGGATCCCGGCACATCCACCCGCGGCAGCCGGTCGACGACCTCGTTCACCTGCACCAGCACGACGCCGTGGCGGAAGGCGGCCGCCTCGATGAGCGTCGGGGTCTCCTCGGTGTTGGGCCCGGTGTAGAGATTGCCGGCGAGGTCCGCCTTCTCGGCGCACACCAGCGCGACCTGCGGCGTCAGGTCGACGAACATGCGCGCGTACAGCTCGATATAGGTGTAGATCGAGCCGATCTCGAGCTTGCCGTCCTCGAGGAGCTGCGCCACGCGCAGGCTCTGCGGCCCCGCATAGGAGAAATCCACGCGACGCGCAATGCCCCGCTCGAAAAGCGTCAGATGCTCGGGTCGGGTGATCGATGAGATCAGCAGGTGCAGGTCGTGAACCCGCGCCGTATCCACCTCGACCAGTGCGCGCGAGAGAAAATCCGCCTGCTTTTGATTGTTGCCTTCGAGCGCGACGCGGTCGCCGGGACGCAGCAGCCCCTCGAGCACCGCCACGATGTCCGCGCGTCGCACGAGCTTGCCCTCGATGAAAGGAGTCACGCTCGCGAGCCGGCGCGCCTTCTCCTCGCGGCGCGCCGTCCAGCTCGGCGGGCGCGGCGACTCCGCGGGCGCTGTCGCGCTGCTCGTCACGCTAGTGCGTCTTCATCGCGAGGTTGCGGGCGAGGAATGTGTAGATGTCAGCGTGCAGGCCGATCGCGCGGAACAGGGTCTGGCTGCCGCCGTGGCCGGAGTTGAGCTCCACGTCGAGCAGCTCCGGCGCCGCCCCCGCCTGCGCCCACTGTAATGCCGCCGCGAACTTGAAGGAATGGCCGGGGAAGACCCGCGTGTCGTGATCCCCGGTGATGACGAGCGTCGCCGGGTAATGCACGCCCGCGCGCACGTTGTGCAGCGGCGAATAGGCGTACAGCGCCTTGAACTCCTCGGGGTTGTCGGGTGAGCCGAAGTCCCCTTCCCAGCCGGCGCCCTGACCGAACTTCGGGAAGCGCAGCATGTCCATGACGCCCACGTCCGCGATCACCGCGCCATAGAGATCGGGCCGTTGAGTCATGCAGGCGCCGACCAGGAGGCCGCCGTTGGACGCGCCGTAAATCGCGAGCCGCGGCACCGAGGTGTAGTGCCTGGCGATCAGCCACTCGCCGGCGGCAATGAAGTCATCGTATGCCACCTGCCGATGGGTGCGGATCGCCTGGCGGTGCCAGGCCTCGCCATACTCGCCCCCGCCGCGGATGTTGGCGACCGCGTACACCCCACCCATCTCGAGCCAGGCAATGAGCGCGGCATCGAAGCGCGGCAGATTCGGAATTCCGAAGCCGCCGTAGCCGTAGAGCAGCAGCGGATTATCGCCGTCGAGCTTCAGACCCTTGCGATAGGCGAGCAGCATCGGGATGTGGGTGCCGTCTTTGGCGGGATAGAACACCTGCTCCTCGGCGAACCCGGCCGGGTCGAAGGCGACCTGCGGCCGCCGCCAGCGCGTGCTGCTTCCGGCCTCGAGGTCATAGCGGTAGACCGTCGGCGGCGTGATGAGATCGCGAAACGAATAGAAGGTCTCGCGATCGCCCGAGCGCCCGCCAAAGCCCGCGGCGGTGCCGGGGCCCGGCAACACGATCTCGCCGCGCGCGCTGCCGTCGAGGCCGTAACGAGCCACGCGGCTGTGCGCGTCGTGAATGCTGCGGACGATCAGCTGATGATCGACCAGCGTGACACTCGGTGTGGTGAGGTCGATCGCATCGGCACCCTCGGCGAGGGTCGTGCGCCAGTTCGCCCGCTGCGGGGCGGCCGGATCGATCGAGATCACCCGTCCGTTCGGTGCATCGAGCGTGGTGAGGAAGTAGAGCCGGCCGGCGTCCGACCCGACGTAGTTGAAGGCAGCCTCGAATCCCTGCACGACCGCCGCGGGCGAGGGCGCGGTGGCATCGAGATCGAGCAGATACACGTTCTCGAGCCCCTTGTCCCCGACCTCCCCCTCCCCGGAAGTGACCGTGAGCCATCGCCCGTCATCGGAGAGATGCGGCTCGTACTGCCAGTCGGGGTGCGCGGCGTCGTAGAGCACGCGGCGATCCTGCGCGGCGGGGGTACCGAGCGCGTGATAGTAGACCGCGTCGTCCAGATCGCGCGTGCGGAGCTCTTCGCCGGGGTGCGGCGCGGGGAAAGCGCTGTAGTAGAGGCCCTTGCCATCGCGGGTGAAGGCGGGCTGGTAATACTTGGTGAAGCGCAGCACGTCCGGCAGATCCTGGCCGGTGGTGAGGTCGCGGATGCGCCACTCCGCCCAGTCCGATCCGCCCACGCTCACTCCGAAGGCCAGCAGTCGCCCGTCGCGGCTCGCGACGTATCCCGTGACGATGCCCTCGGGCGCGAGCGTGTTGGGATCCACGGCGAGCGACCCCCGAGCCTTGAGATCGCCGGTCGCATAGAGGAGTGCCTGGTCCTGGTGCCCGGAATTGAACGTATAGAAGTAACGGCCGCCTTCCTCGAAGGGCACCCCGAATGAGGGGTAGTCATGGAGCGCCGCAATCCGCCTGACCAACCGGCCACGCAGCGGGGTCGCGGACAGGTAGTCCTGGGTCAGCTTCGCCTCGGCCTGCGCCCAGCTGCGGGTCGCCGGCGAATCGAGATCCTCGAGCCAGCGGTAGGGGTCGGCGACGAGGGTGCCGTGGTAGTTGTCGAGCACGGTCTCACGCGCGGCACGCGGGTAGAGGAGCGTCGCAGCCGCGAGTACCGCACCGCCGGTCGCCGCCGCGAGAGCTCCGCCGAAGAGCGCGGCCCGAAGTGACCGTTGGCGCATACGCTGTCACCTGCGATTTCAGTCGGGGTGCGCATTGTGCCCTGCCGGTCACGGCGGCACCACGGTAAGATCTCCGCCATGGCGCAGCACATCGGCATCGTGGCCTGCTCCGCCGAGGGCGCGGCGCTCTGCTACCGTACGGTGTGTCTCGAGGGCGCGCAGTTTCTCGGTGCCCTCGATCATCCCGAGGTCTCGCTTCACAACCACTCGCTCGCCCGCTACATGCGCTCGATCGACAGCGGCGACTGGCCCGGCGTCGCGGAGCTCATGCTGTCCTCGGCTCACAAGCTCGCGAAGGCGGGGGCGGACTTCCTCATCTGTCCCGACAACACGCTGCATCAGGCCTTTCCCTGGGTCACGCGCCGCTCACCGCTCCCGTGGCTGCACATCGCCGAGGTGGTGGCTGCCGAGGCCGCCGAGCGGGGCTTTCGCACCCTCGGTATCACCGGCACCCGCTATCTGGTCGACAGCGAGGTCTACCCGGAGAAACTCAGAGCGCGCGGACTCGCTTTCCAGCGGCCCAACCCCGCCGAACGCGCCGAGATCAACCGGATCATCTTCGAGGAGCTGGTGTGCGGGGTCTTCAGGCCCGAGGCGGTCAGCTACCTGCAGAGCACCATCACGCGCATGAAGGACGCGCGCTGCGATGCAGTGGTGCTCGGCTGCACCGAGATCCCGCTGATCATCGATGACCGCAACTCCCCGCTCCCGACCCTCGACTCCACGCGTCTCCTGGCAAGGGCTGCGCTGCGCCGTGCGACGCAGCCCGCGAGCCGCTGAGGGTTGCGGCTACTTCTTGCTGCTCTCGAACTTGAACGAGACGTTGACGCGCGCCCGGTAGGCACGCACTTTCCCGTTTGCGACCTGCATGTCGAGCTCCTTGACCTCGACGATGCGCAGGTCTCGCAGGCTCTTGGCTGCCTGGCTCACCGCCGCCGCGGCCGCTTTTTCCCAGGACTCGCTGCTGGTGCCAACGAGCTCGACGATCTTATAGACGCTCTCCGCCATGGGCTTCACCTTTCGTCCCCGGGGCGGGGACTACCGTTCTTTTCGCGGCAGTGTGCGCCTTCCTGGCGTTCCCCGCCAAGACACCCGGAGGCTCGCTCAGACCGTGACGCCGGCGGGCGCGGGACGCTCCGCCCTCGGGCGCGGCCATACCGGCCGGCGCACCAGAGTGCTCTTGCCGAACAGCGACTCGATGAGGTCGACCGCGAGCACGGCGGTCTTGTTCTGCTCATCGAACGCCGGGTTGAGCTCGACGACATCGAGCGAGCCCAGACGGTGAGTGTCGGCGATCATCTCCATGCACAGCTGGGCCTCGCGGTAGGTCGGTCCGCCGCGCACCCGCGTGCCGACGCCGGGGGCGATGGCCGGATCGAGGAAGTCGACGTCGAAGCTCACGTGCAGGTGGGTGTCGTGATCGAGCCCCGCGAGCGCCTGCTCCATGGTGGCGCGCATCCCCATTTCATCCACGTGGCGCATGTCGAACACATCCAGGCCCTGCTGGTGCAGGAAGCGCCTCTCGCCCTCATCGACGCTGCGCACGCCGATCTGGCGAACCCATGCCGGGTCGATCGCCCGCCTGGAGCCGCCGATGCCGGTGAGCGCGGGGGGACCGAAGCCGCACAGCACCGCGAGCGGCATGCCGTGCAGGTTGCCGCTGGGTGAGAGCTCACGAGTGTTGAAGTCCGCGTGCGCATCGAGCCACAGCACCCGGAGCTTGCGGCCGCGCTCGCGGCAGTGACGGGCCACCGCGGAGATGGAGCCGATTCCGAGAGAGTGGTCGCCCCCGAGCAGGATCGGCATGCGCCCGGCGTGCAGCTGTCCGTACACCGCCTCGTGCGTCAGCTCGTTCCAGCGCGCAACCTGCGGCAGATGCCGGTAGCCCGCCTGCGGCGGCTCCCACGGGTTCCCGGGCCCGTTGAGATTACCGGTGTCGAGCAGCTCGATGTCGTGCTGGCGCAAAGCCGCCGCCAGACCCGCGACGCGCAGCGCCTCCGGGCCCATCGAGGCCCCGCGGTCCGCTGCCCCCACGTCCGTGGGTGCGCCAATGAGACTCGCGGCCCTGCCACTCATGCGATCACCGCAGCGCGCGCTGCGGCTCTCGCCGGCGCGCCTTCCAGCAGCTTGAAGAGATCCTTCGGATCCTCCAGATCCGGCACCAGGTCGATCTGCCGCCCGCCGCCACGCTGCTCCTGATGAATGCGCATCAGGTAGCGGAGCGCGGCGAAGTCCTCCAGCGCGAAGCCGACCGAGTCGAAGATCGTCACTTCATGCGCGCCTGCCCGCCCCTGGGCGCGCGCAGCGAGCACCTCGGTGAGCTCCGTCACCGGAAAATCCGCCGGCAGCTGCTGTATCTCGCCCTCGATGCGCGTCTGCGGCTCGAACTCGACGACCACGCGCGCATCCGCGCGCCGCAGAATGTCGGCGTGCAGCTCGGTCTTGCCGGGGCAGTCGCCGCCGACGGCGTTGAGATGCATGCCGGGAACGATCATCTGCGGTGTCAGGATGGTGGCGTTGCGCTTGTCAGCGGTGACGGTCGTGACGATGTCGGCGCCAGCGACGGCGGAGGCGGTCGAGGCCGCGCGCCGCACCTCGAGGCCCGGCAGGCGCAAGCGCGCAAGATTGCGCACCAGCTTCTCGGTGGCCGCCGGATCGGTGTCGAAGAGGCGCAGCTCCCGGATTCCGAGCATGTGGTGGAAGGCGATCGTCTGGAACTCGCTCTGCGCACCGTTGCCGATCAGCGCCATGACGCGGCTCCCCTTGCGGGCCATGTGCCGCGCCGCGAGCGCCGAGGTGGCCGCCGTGCGCAGGGCCGTGGTCACCGTCAGCTCCGATAAGAGCAGCGGATAGCCGGTCTCGACGTCGGCGAGCACCCCGAAGGCCGTGACCGTGAGCAGTCCCACCGCGGTGTTCTTCGGGTGACCGTTCACGTACTTGAAGGCATAGAGCCGCCCGTCGGATGCGGGCATCAGCTCGATGACCCCGCCGGGGGAGTGCGTGGCGTGACGCGGCGATTTCTCGAAGGCGCTCCAGCGCAGGAAGTCGCTCTCGATCTCTGCGGCCAGCTCCTCGATGAGGCGCGCGGCTCCGCGCGCGGCAATCAGCTCCCGAATGCGCTCGATACCGATGAAATCCACCATGGCTGCTCTCCGCAAAAAAGGCCTGCACAGCCATGGTCGGGCCCGGGCCGACTAAAATAAAGACAGAAACATGATCATAACTTTCATAGAATTGATCATATCGTCACCATCTATTATCATTTTGTACATATGGATGACCTCGACCGGCAGCTGATCGCCCTTCTGCGCAATGACGCGCGGACCTCCGTCGCCTCGCTCGCCAAGGCGCTCCACGTGGCGCGCGGCACGGTACAGAACCGCATGGCGAGGCTGGCGCAGGACGGCACGATCGTGGGCTTCACCGTGCGCCTGAAGCCGGACGTCGAGGAGCAGCGCATCCGCGCCTTCACCACGCTCGCGGTGGAGGGCAACCGCCTCGAGGCGGTCATTCGCTCGTTGCGGGGCGAGCCCGCGGTGGCTGCGCTCTACAGCACCAACGGTCGCTGGGATATCGTCGCGGAGCTGCGGACCGACACGCTCGAGGCCTTCGACCGGGTGCTGGCGCGCATTCGGCTCATCGAGGGCATCTCGCAGAGCGAGACGAGCCTCCTGCTCTCGACCTTCAAGTTCTAAAGCAGCTTGAGCCAGTCGCGCTGCGGGTCGCCGCAGGCGAGGAAGTGAGGGTTCAGGAGCTCGTCCCGCGTGTTGTAGGCGAGCGGTTCGCCATCGAGCCGCATCACCGCCCCGCCCGCCGCCACCAGCACGGCGTGCGCCGCCGCCGTGTCCCACTCGCTGGTGGGACCGAAGCGCGGGTAGACGTCCGCCGTGCCCTCGGCGACCCGGCAGAATTTGAGCGAGCTGCCGATCGCAATGAGCTCATGGGCCCCAAGCCGCCCTAGAAAACCCTCGAGCGAGTCGCCGCGGTGGGAGCGGCTGCCCACCACGCGGACCGGGTTGGCCGCCGGCACCCTGACGCGAATGGGCTCGCCGGCCGCGGTGCCCGCACCCCGCCAGGCGCCCTCCCCCGGAATTCCCAAGTAGCTCGCGTCGGACACCGGCACGTGCACGACGCCGAGCACGGGCCTGTGCGCCTCGATGAGCGCGATGTTCACGGTGAATTCGCCGTTGCGGGAGAGGAACTCACGCGTGCCGTCGAGTGGATCGACGAGCCAGTAGCGCTGCCAGCGTGCGCGCTCGGCCCAGGGCGGCGGCGTCGACTCCTCCGACAGCACCGGAATCTCCGGGGTGAGCGCGCGCAGTGCCTCGAGGATCAGCCGATGCGAGCGCAGGTCCGCCGCCGTGAGCGGCGACTCGTCGGCCTTGGCCTGCGCGCCGGGTGCCGCCTCGGCATAGACCTCATTGATCTCGCGGCCTGCCGCGCGCGCGATCTCCGCGACGCGCTGCGCGAGCGGCCGGCGCTCAGCGCCTCTCATGCCGGGCCCATCACTCCCGCAGCAACGAGCCGGGCAATGATGAGGTCGGCGGCCTCCTCGGCGCTGAGTCGCGTCGTATCGAGAGTGATCTCCGGATCCTCCGGGGACTCGTACGGGGAATCGATCCCGGTGAAATTCTTCAGCTCGCCGCGGCGCGCCTTGCGGTACAGGCCCTTGACGTCGCGTTGCTCCGCCACTGCGAGCGGCGTGTCGACGAATATCTCGAAGAATTCACCGCGCTCGAACAGCCCCCGCGCCATGTGCCGCTCGGCGCGGAACGGCGCTATGAATGAGACCAGCACGATCAGCCCCGCATCCACCATCAGCCGCGACACCTCGGCGACCCGCCGGATGTTCTCGACGCGGTCCTGGGCGGCAAACCCCAGGTCCTTGTTGAGGCCGTGGCGTACGTTGTCTCCATCGAGGAGATAGGTATGGCGGCCGGCGGCGGTGAGCTTCTTCTCGACGAGATTGGCGATGGCCGATTTGCCGGCGCCGGAGAGGCCGGTGAGCCACAGCACGCAGGCCTTCTGCCCTTTCTGCCTCGAGCGCAGCGGCTTGCCCACATCCAGCGCCTGCCAGTGCACGTTCTGCGAGCGGCGCAGCGCGAAGTGGATGAGGCCCGCACCGACCGTGCCGTTGGTGAGACGGTCGATGAGAATGAAGCCGCCGAGCGCGCGACTCTGGGCATAGGGCTCGAAGGCGATCGGCTGGTCGAGCTCGATCTCGCAGACGCCGATATCGTTGAGCTCGAGCCGCTCGGCGGCGGTGTGCTCGAGGGTGTTGACGTTGATCTTGTGCTTCAGCGGCATCACGGTGGCCGAGACGGTGCGCGTCGCCGATTTCAGCAGATACGAGCGCCCCTGCAGCATCGGCTCATCGTGCAGCCACACGATGGTCGCCTCGAACTGGTCGGCCACCTGCGGGGCATCGTCGGCGGCTGCGATGAGGTCGCCGCGGCCGACGTCCACCTCGCTCCCGAGAGTGAGCTGGACGGATTGCCCGGCGATAGCGCCTTCGAGGTCTCCGTCTGCCGTCACGATGCGTGCGACGTGACTCTCGCGTCCCGAGGGCAGCACGCGGATGCGATCCCCGGGGCGGACGGTCCCCGAGACGATCTGGCCGCAGAACCCGCGAAAGTCCGCGTTCGGGCGATTCACCCATTGCACCGGCAGGCGAAATGCCGCGCCGGTGAGCGGCGCGTCGACGACAACGCCCTCGAGGTGCCCGAGGAGCGTCTCGCCCTCGTACCACGGCATGCGGGTCGAGCGCTCCGTGACGTTGTCGCCGTACACCGCCGAGATCGGGATGGCCGTCACCTCGAGCCCAATGCGCTCGGCAAAGGCACGGTAATCCGCCACGATCGCATCGTAGATGGTGCGGGCGTGGCCCACGAGGTCCATCTTGTTGACCGCGAGCACCACGCGCGTGATGCCGAGGAGGCGCACCAGATAGCTGTGGCGACGCGTCTGCGTCAGCACGCCCTTGCGCGCATCGATGAGGATCACCGCGAGATCCGCGCTCGAGGCGCCGGTCACCATGTTGCGGGTGTACTGCTCGTGACCGGGCGTGTCGGCGACGATGAACTTGCGTTTCCCGGTCGAGAAATAGCGATAGGCGACGTCGATGGTGATGCCCTGCTCGCGCTCGGCCGAGAGCCCGTCGACCAGCAGCGCGAAATCGAGCTCTGCGCCGCGCGTGCCTACCCGGCGCGAGTCCTGCTCGAGCGCCGCCAGCTGATCGTCGTAGATGAGCTTCGACTCGTACAGGAGCCGGCCGATCAGCGTCGATTTGCCATCGTCGACCGAGCCACAGGTGATGAAGCGCAGCAGACTCTTGCGATCCTCGGCCCGCAGATACGCGGCCGCATCGCGCAGCGCGGTGCCCGGCGCGGGCGCCATCAGAAATAGCCCTCGAGCTTCTTGCGCTCCATGGAGGCGTTCGCGTCGTGATCGATGAGGCGCCCCTGCCTCTCCGAGGCGCGGGTGGCGAGCATCTCGGCGATCACGGCCTCGACCGTGTCGGCGTTGCTCTCGATCGCGCCGGACAGCGGATAGCAGCCGAGCGTGCGGAAGCGGACCTTCTTCATCATCGGACGCTCGCCGTCCTTCAGCGGCAGCCGCTCATCATCGACCATGATGAGCGCTCCGTCGCGCTCGACCACGGGCCGCACCGCGGCGAAATACAGCGGCACGACCGCGATGCTCTCGCGGGAGATGTACTGCCAGACGTCGAGCTCGGTCCAGTTCGACAGCGGAAATACCCGCATACTCTCGCCCGCGCGCACGCGGGCGTTGTAGAGCGACCAGAGCTCGGGCCGCTGCTGGCGCGGGTCCCAGCGGTGCTGCGCGGAGCGGAACGAGAAGATGCGCTCCTTGGCACGACTCTTTTCCTCATCGCGCCTCGCACCTCCGAAGGCGGCATCGAAGCCGTGAGCATCCAGCGCCTGGCGCAGCGCCTGGGTCTTCATGACGTCGGTGTGCACCTGCGAGCCGTGCGTGATCGGGCTGATCCCCTGGGCGAGGCCTTGCGGGTTCACGTGCACGATGAGCTGCATTCCGAGCCGCTTCGCCGTCGCGTCCCGGAATTCGTACATGGCACGGAACTTCCAGGTGGTATCGACGTGCAGCAGCGCAAATGGCGGCGGCGCGGGATGGAAGGCCTTGAGCGCGAGGTGCAGCATCACCGCGCTGTCCTTGCCGATCGAGTAGAGCATCACGGGCTTGGCGCACTCGGCGATCACTTCCCGGAAGATGTGGATGCTCTCGGCCTCGAGCCTCTCGAGGTGCGTCAGGGACGCCGCCGCGGGCAGCGCGCGCGGGGGCGGCGTGCTGCCGACGGGGGATGCCGGGACAGGCGCCCCACGCGTGGGCTCGGCTCGGCTCATCTCATCGACTCCTCGGGGACTTGCGCCGGGTGACAAGTATGCTTAAGCCTCGCCGCACCCGGTAGGGCGTGGCGCGGACTGTCTTAATGCTCGCCGCAGCGCGCCCCCGGCTGCGACGGGGCGTTCTGCGGCCGCTGGAGGTGCGCGACGCTCCGTGCTCTACTGTGGCAAGTGAATACGATTTGCGCCCTTGCTCTGCGCCCCGCGACCGGCCTCTTCCTTGCGGGCCTGGCGGCAGTTGCGCTGGCAGCTCAGGGGAGTCCGCGCAACGCTGCATCGCCCGCGGCGGCCTCACCCGGCGCCGCCGTCCCGGCCGCGACCGCGACGGCCGTGCCCACTAATCCGGCCGCCGGTACGATCGCCGGCCCCGCCCCGGAGACACCCGTTCTGCAGTCGCCGCCGCTCGATGAGCTCGTGGTCGAAGGCGCCGAGCCGCGCTTCGTGGCGAAGACGACCCGCGATCACATCGGGCGCATCTGGGCGCCGGTTCTGATCGACGGCAAGGGACCTTTCCGCCTGGTGCTCGACACCGGGGCCAATCACTCGGCGGTGATTCCTTCCACCGCCGCGGTGCTCGGCTCCCAGGGAACCACCTCGACCACCGTGGTCACCGGCTTTACCGGCTCGGCGGTCGTCCCGACGATCCCGGTCTCGAAAATGGAGGTGGGGGATCTTCTCATGGGGCCGACGAGTCTGCCGGTCGTGGCGGATGTTTTCGGAGGTGCCCAGGGAGTGCTCGGCAACGAGGGGCTGGCAGGCAAGCGCATCATGGCCGATTTCAGTCACGACCGGCTCGTGATCGCGCGCTCGCATGGCGAGCCCGGAGCGGTCGGCTTCACGGTCGTGACTTTCAGAGTCATCGAGGGCGGCCTTCCCGAATGTGACGTGAGAGTCGGCGGCATCCATGCCAAGGCGATCATCGACACGGGCGCCCAGGGAACCGTCGGCAATCTGCCGCTGCAGGAAGACCTGATGCGCCATCCCTCGCGCAATACCAAGCGTGCCGACATCGTCGGCGTGACGCTCGATGTGCAGACCGGCGACAACGTGCCCGCGCCGCAGATCGAGATGGGCGGGCTCACCATCACCGGTGTGCATATCATCTTCGGCGATATGTACCTGTTTCAGCACTACCACCTGACGGACAAGCCGGTGCTGCTGATCGGCATGGATCTGCTCGGGTCCTTCGACGTCCTGATCATCGACTACCGCATGCACGAGATGATGGTGCGGCTGTCGCGCCCTTCGCTGCAGTAGGCCCCCTCCCGGCGCGGCCGGCTCAGCCGCCGAGCGCCGCGAGAGCCACTCCGCCCGCCGCGCCCGCCACGACCACGACGAGCGGGGCGACACGCCATCCGGCAAGCAGCACGTAGCACGAAGCCGCCACCGCAAAATCTCCGCGGCTGTGCACCGCCGTGGTCCAGATCGGGTCATAGAGCGCGGCGGCCAGCACGCCCACCACTGCCGCATGGATTCCGGTGACGGCCGCCGCGGCGCGCTGCGCGCGCTGAACCATCTGCCACAGCGGCAGCGCCGCTACCAGCAGCAGCATGCCGGGCAGATAGATCGCCAGGAGCGCGAGCGCGGCCCCGGGGACGCCACGCGGACCCGCGTTGACAAGCGCGCCAAGGTAGGCGGCGAAGCTGAAGAGCGGCCCCGGCACCGCCTGGGCCGCCCCATAGCCGCTGAGGAACACCTGATCGCTCATCCATCCGGGCGCAACCACCGCGGAGCGCAGCAGCGGCAGCACCACGTGGCCGCCTCCAAACACCAGAGCGCCGGAGCGGTAGAACGCATCGATCAGGGCCACATCAGTTGAGCCCGTCGCGCCGCGCACCACCGGCAGCGCGAGCAGCAGCACCGCAAAGAGGGCGAGCGCCATCACGGCCGCGGTGCGCGACACCGCAACGCGCAGCTCCGGGGCGGCGAGTGGAGAGGCGCCGCGGCACAGCGCAAGTCCCGCGATGGCGCCTCCTGCGATGGCGCCGATCTGCGCGGCCGCCGAGCCCCCGGCGAGCACCAGCAGCATCGCCCCCAGCGCGATCGCCGTGCGCGCCCGATCGGGACAGAAGCTCCTCGCCATGGAGAGTACCGCCTGCGCGACGATCGCCACCGCGACCAGCTGAAGTCCATGCATGAGACCTGAGCCCAACGCGCCAGCGAGCCAGCGCGCACCGAACGCAAAGGCGACCAGCGCCACCGCCGAGGGAAGCGTGAAGCCGGCCCACGCGGCGAGCGCGCCCGCGTAGCCCGCACGCGCGAGCCCGATCGCGAATCCCACCTGGCTGCTCGCGGGCCCGGGCAGAAACTGGGCGAGCGCCACGAGCTCCGCGTACGCTGCCTCGCTCAGCCAGCGGCGGCGTTCGACGAACTCCTGACGGAAGTAGCCGAGATGCGCGATCGGTCCGCCGAAGGAGCGAATCCCGAGGCCCGCAAACGCCCGCAGCACCTCGGCAGGCGATCCCTGTGGCGGTCGGCGCTGCGCAGCTGGTGAAAGCCGCATCCTTACGGCCACCCCACGGCTCCCTCTGATGCGCAGGCGGCAAAAGTCACGCCTTTTGCCGCCGGCAACGAAGCTGATGTCCGGCAAAAGCGCCGCAGGCGACTTTTGCCCAGTAAATCAGCGCAGGCGGCAAAAGTCACGCCTTTTGCCGCCGGCAACGAAGCTGATGTCCGGCAAAAGCGCCGCAGGCGACTTTTGCCCAGTAAATCAG
>Ga0070733_10002484_pt1 | contig 13093 bp, 12 predicted proteins | sample Coa_R1_9_FD_66450 | JGI IMG/M metagenome (GOLD analysis project Ga0070733, IMG submission 66450) | Surface soil microbial communities from Centralia Pennsylvania, which are recovering from an underground coalmine fire - Coalmine... | ecosystem: Environmental > Terrestrial > Soil > Unclassified ... | reverse complement strand
GGCTCCTTCCAGGGCGCGACCTTCCAGGTCGGCGCCAACGTCGGCCAGACCATCACCGTAGCCTCCGTGGCGAGCGCCAAGACCTCCGCCCTCGGCGCGCTCTACGGCTCGACGGTCACCACCGCCGGTGCCTACAACGCCAACGCGGGCGCCAACATCGCCAGCGGCGACACCGTGTCGCTGCAGGTGGCCGTGACGCCCTCGGGCGGCTCGGCGACCAACTACTCGACCAACACGATCACCCTCACCGGCAATGCGGCGACCGACCTCGCCAGCATCGCCGCGTCGGTCAACCAGGCGGTTGCCGCGCAGGGAGTCATCGCCACGGTGAACGGCACGACCGGGCTCACCATCAGCGGCAACTCCTCGGCGGTCGGCGCCACGGTCGCGATCACGGTCGCGAGCTCGACCGGCAAGGTTGCCGGCGACGCCTCGGCCCTCAAGGACCTCGGCATCGACGCCTCGGATGTCATCAAGAACTCGGGCGCCAGCTTCATCAGCACATCCGCGGTCACGTCCGTCGACAACTCGAACAAGTCGCTGCTGCAGATCGATGCGGCGCTCCAGCAGGTGGCCGCGACCGGCGCCCAGCTCGGCGCGTACCAGAACCGCTTCCAGTCGGCGATCTCCGGCCTCACGACCGATGCAACCAACCTGCAGAGCGCCCGCAGCCAGATCCAGGACACGGACTACGCCGCTGCCACCTCGCAGCTGTCGAAGGCCCAGATCCTGCAGCAGGCGAGCACGGCCATGGTGGCGCAGGCCAACATGATCCCGCAGAACATCCTGACGCTGCTGCAGAAGCTGCCCTGATCGGGCGCTGAACAAACTTACGGAGTAAGCACACATGTCATTAGTCCTCAACACCAACTACAGCTCGCTGGTCTCTCAGGACAGCCTGAGCACCTCAGGGAGCGAGCTCAGCACCGCGCTGCAGCAGCTGTCCTCGGGCCTGCGCATCAACACCGCCGCAGACGACGCCGCCGGTTACGCGATCGTGCAGGGCATGACCTCGCAGATCAACGGCCTCGACCAGGCCGCCCGCAACGCCAACGACGGCGTGTCGCTCGCGCAGACCGCGCAGGGCGCGCTCACCGAGATCACCAACGACCTGCAGAGCATGCGCGACCTCGCCGTGCAGTCGCTGAACGCGACCAACAGCTCCCAGGACCGTGCCGACCTCAACCAGCAGTTCGCACAGCTGCAGGCTGACATCGACAACGTCGCCTCGACCGCCTCCTTCAACGGCGTGAACCTGCTGGACGGCTCCTTCCAGGGCGCGACCTTCCAGGTCGGCGCCAACGTCGGCCAGACCATCACCGTAGCCTCCGTGGCGAGCGCCAAGACCGCCTCCCTCGGCACGCTCTACACGGCTGCAGGCCCTGCGACCGCGGCTGCGATGACCGCCGGGGACACCGCTTCCCTGACGCTCACCACCACGCCCACCGGCGGCTCCGCATTGGCCGCCGTCACCACGGGCACCTTCACGCTGACGGGCAACGTCTCCACGGACCTGAAGACCGTGGCGGCCGCCATCAACGCGGTCTCCGGTCAGGACGGCGGCGTCATCGCCACCGTCAACGCGGCCGGCAACGGCATCAACCTGAGCAGCACGGCGAGTGAAAGCACCGCGGTCGCTCTCGGCCCCAACCCGGGTGGCTCGGTCACTCTCGCCAAGCTCGGCGTCAATGCCGCGAACGCGATCACGGGTGGCGCGACCAACCTGAACGTGGCCGCTGTGACCACGGTCGACGGCTCCAACCAGTCGCTGGCGCAGATCGATGCGGCGCTCCAGCAGGTGGCCGCGACCGGCGCCCAGCTCGGCGCGTACCAGAACCGCTTCCAGGCCGCGATCTCCGGCCTCACGACCGATGCAACCAACCTGCAGAGCGCTCGCAGCCAGATTCAGGATACGGACTACGCGATGGCGACTTCCCAGCTGTCGAAGGCCCAGATCCTGCAGCAGGCGAGCACGGCCATGGTGGCGCAGGCCAACATGATCCCGCAGAACATCCTGACGCTGCTGCAGAAGCTGCCGTAACGATGGTGAATGACCAGTCTTCAGCACTGGTAGCTTGGGGGCGGGCACCACAGGGTGCCCGCCCTCCTCTCTTTTTCTAAGGACCTGCCATGACCACGACAGCCGCTCCCGTCAGCAGCGCGGTCCCCCAGACCCAGCCGCTCACCAGCGTCGCCAGCAGCAGCAGTGCGGGCGCCGCGGGCGGCTCGGTCATCAATGTCAGCAGCCTGGTCTCGCAGCTGGTGGCCGCAACCGAAGGGCCCCGGCAGTCGCTGATCGCCAACCAGACCCAGCAGGTCACGACGCAGATTTCCGCGCTCGGGCAGTTGAAGAGCGCCCTCTCGACATTCCAGGGCTCACTCGCTGCACTCGACTCCCCGAGTGCCTTCCAGCTCGAGACCGCCAACAGCGGCGCGCCGGCGATCTTCACGGCGACCGCCAGCAGCGGCGCACCCGCCGGCACCTACAACGTCGCGGTCTCCGCGCTCGCCACGGCGCAGCAGTTGCTGTCGAACCCCGTGAGCGGCAGCACGATCGGCACCGGCACGCTGCAGGTGTCCCTCGGCGGCGCGAGCTTCAGTGTCACGGTCGACAGCAGCAATGACACCCTTTCCGGGCTCGCCGCGGCGATCAACTCCGCCCCGGGCAATCCCGGGATCGCCGCCACGGTGCTGCAGGGCGCGAGCGGCGCATATCTGCTCCTCTCCTCCTCGCAGACCGGAGCGGCGAATACCATTCAGGTGACCGAGACCGACGGCGGCGCCGGACTCACGGCCTTCACCTACGGTAGCGGCAACACCGGCAACTACACTCAGGAAGCGGCCGCACAGGATGCCGCTTTCAGCATCTCCGGGGTCAGCTTCACGAGCCCGGGCAACACCGTCAGCAACGCCATGAACGGGGTGACCCTCAACCTCCTCGGGGTGAGCCCGACGAGCGGCACGCCCCCGGCACCCGTGCCGGCCACTCTCTCGATCGCCAACGACACGACGACGATCAGCGGCAACATCCAGGCTTTCGTCTCCGCCTACAACACGCTGCAGGGCGCTCTCACGCAGCTCGGCGGCTACGATTCCTCGACCAACACCGCCGGCACCATGATGGGCGATGCCGGGCTCGAAGGCATCCAGAACCAGGTCCAGCAGGCCCTCTACAGCATCGTCAACACCGGCTCCTCGACCTACAACACGCTCGCCAGCATCGGCATAACGACCAACCGTGACGGCACGCTGAGTGTCAACAACACCACGCTGCAGAGCGCGCTCAGCAGTAACTTCAGCGCGGTGAGCCAGCTGTTCAGCAGCTCGAGCGGCGTCGCCGCCACTCTCAACACTGACATCGCCAGCGCGCTCGGGCCGAGCGGCTCGCTCACCAGTGAAGGCAACACGCTCGCGAGCCAGGACAACTCGCTCACCCAGCAGAGCAACCAGCTGCAGACGCAGATGGCGGCGCTGACCGCCAGTCTCACGCAGCAGTACTCGGCGCTCAATGCACTGCTCTCCTCGCTCCAGAGCACCTCGAGCTACCTGAGCCAGCAGTTCGCCACGCTGCCGCAGGTACAGGGCAAGGCGAACGCTTAAGCCGTTCGCGGCCGCGCCGGGCGGTCTCAAGTTAGCGGCTGCTGCGCCGCTACAGGGGTAACGACCGCCGGAGCGTGCGCCCAGTGAGTGGATTCGCCTACAACCCCAGAATGGCAGCGTACCGTAGCACCCTGGTGCACGGCGGCGTGGCGAGCTCCGATCCGCACGCGCTGGTGCAGATGCTGTTCGATGCCGCAGTCGATCGCCTGGCGACCGCCCGCGGTTGCATCGAGCGCGGGGAGCTCGCGACCAAGGCGAAGATGCTGCACAGCTGCGTGACGATCATCGCGGAGCTGCGCGGCAGCCTCGACCTCGAGAAAGGCGGCAAGCTGGCGCGCAATCTGCACGAGCTCTATGAGTACATGATCCGCCAGCTGCTCAATGCCAACGTGCGCTCGGATGCCGGCTGCATCACGGATGTGCTGAGCCTCATTGCCGAGATTCGCAACGCCTGGATGGCGATTCGGCCGCAGGTGAGCCGGGGCTAGTTTGTTGATTGGCCAAAATCGTCTGCGACGATTTTGGCGGACATTACTCCGACGGCCGCCGGCAAAAAGCGCGGTTTTTGCCGGCTGCGCAGCATCGCTCCTACCGCGCGATCGACTCGCGCCGGCTGGCCCCCGACTTGAGCGGCACGCTCGCATCGAGCGTCGTACCTCTTCCCGCCACGCCGAAGACGCGTAGCGTGCCACCGAGCTGCGAGAGGCGCTCCGAGGTCGAGAGGAGCCCAAAGCAGCCCGCCTTGCCGCGATCCCGCTCGCCGATGCCGACCCCGTCGTCGCTGATGCGCAGGTGCACGGCACCGTCCTGTTCCCACAGATGCGCCTCCACGTGCCGGGCGCGAGCGTGCCGTATCACGTTGCTGAGCGCCTCCTGCAGCGCCCGATAGAGGGCGAGCGAGCGCCGCCGCCCGAGCCCCGGGACGTTCCCGGTCGTGCTCAGCGCGACGCTGAGCCCGGATTGCGCTGCGCACTCATCGACATAACGCTGCATGGCCTCCATGAGTCCGAGCTCCTCGACCCCCGGCGGCTGCAGCTCGAAAGTGATGTGGCGGATCTGCCCCAGGCAGCGCTCGGCGAGCTGCGCGACGGTACTCAGGCTGTAGCCCGTGCCTTGCGCGGCGGCAGAGCCCGCCTGCAGTGCCTCGACCTGACCCTTGAGCGTCGTCAGGTCTTCGCGCAGCGAAGCGTGGAGGCGCCGCGCCAGGGCCGCCCGCTCCTCATCGCGCAGCTGCTCGAGCCGCTGGGCCAGGGAGCGGATGCGGCCGTGGAATCCGTCGATCGCTGCGCGTTGCCGCAGCTGCTCGGTGACATCCACGTCGACGCACATGAAGCCGATCACCGTGCCGCCCTCATCGTGCAGCGCCGCCCCCTGCGAGCGCACCGAGCGCAGGTCGCCCGCGGGCCGACGGTAGCGGAACTCGAGGTCGAGCGGCGAGCCGCGCATGAGCTCTTCCCAGCCGCTGCTCACGCGCTCGCGGTCGTCCGGATGCACCGCGTCCCACCAGCCATCGCCGCGCGCACCGTCGGCAGAGAGCCCGGTGATCTCGAGCCAGCTGGGGTTGGCGTAACTCAAGCCACCCTCGGCGTCCAGCAGGAGGATCCCGACGGGGGCCGAGTCCGCCAGCTGGCGAAAGCGCGCGGCCGCGGTGTGCTGCGCCTCGCCGAAACGCAGCTCGCCTTCGGCGCGCAGCCGCGCGCGCAGGTCGATCACCGTCTCGATCCGATAGCGCACGGCGCCACCGGGCTCACGCACCGAGACGAGGCTCAGCTCCACGGGTATCACCGTGCCGTCGCGATGCAGCTGGCAGGTCTCAAGGGTGGCATGGCCGCTGCGGTCCGCGGTGTGCTCGGCGACGGACAGCTGCACGTGCTCGGTCGCCGGATAGACGCTGAGGGCGGGCGCACCCTGCAGCTGCTCGGGGGTGCGCCCGATGAGCTGCGCATAGGCGGCATTGACCGTGCGCAGTGTCGAGCTCACCGGGTCGATGATCGCCAGGCCGTGAGCGTTGTGAAAGAAGGCCTCCGACTCAAGCTCCGGCGCAGAGGCCACTGCGCGCGCCGGCAGCCGCGGCAGCGGCCCACCCTCGCGCCCATGAGAGCCTGCGACCGCATGCGCCTCGGGCGCGGTCCGGCGACCCACGTGGCGCCGCAGCCAATCGAAGATACGGCTTTGCATCTGGGACGTCCCGAGGAACCCTCGCGCCACCTCGGCAAGCGAGCGCACAGTGTCGTCGCCCCACTCCTTTGTCAATACAACAGGAGTGTGGATCCGGTCACGCCCGGGGGCACGGTGGATACCTGCTCTGCCCCGGCGATCCGGGGGTTTTTACCGATCCGGTTTTGATGCGGGATGAGAGAGGATAGCTGCGCGCGACAGTGTAAGTAGGACTCATCCTACCGCTCGCCCGGGACGGTCATTTGTCCACACAGCTCAACGACCTCACCCACCGCCTGGCGCTGCTCGCGTCCGTGAGCGGCTGCACCCTGACCGTGCGTCTCCTCGGCGGCGAGCACGGCAACGTGATCGAGCTCAAGGCGACCCAGACCAGCGCCGCCGAGGCGTGCGAGTACGCTCGCCAGCTGACTCTGCGTGCGCTCAGCTGCCGCGGCGCCCATCAGCTCGCCGCGGACTTCGTGCGTGAGGCGCGCCTCGCCTTCGCGACCGAGCGCAGGGCCGCCGGCCGCACCGAGCTGCGTGCCGGCTGACGCAGTCGCGTTTGTGAGCTGATTCGCGCTCCCCCCGGGCGGGTCCGCCGCTCAAGAATTTCCACCCGTAGGTCGATACCGACATGAACCCCGGCGTACGGGCGCTGCGTCTCGCTCAACATTAAGTCACATGCTGCAAATCATCGGGTCAGTGGTGGTGGTCGGGTGCATCCTCGGTGGCTTCATCGCCGAGGGTGGCCACATCCTCGCGCTGTGGCACCCCTTTGAGATCGTGATCATCGTCGGCTCGGCGATCGGCGCATTTCTCATCAGCAATCCCATGAAGGTCGTCAAGGCCGCCTTCAGCGGCGCGATCGCTCTGCCGAAGGGTCCGCGCTACAAGCGCGCCGACTATGTGACGCTGCTGCAGCTGCTGTACGACATCCTGGTCAAGATCCGCAAGGAAGGCGTGATGGCCATCGAGCGGGACGTGGAGGCGCCGCAGGAGAGCGCGCTCTTCAGGAAGTACCCGCGCGTACTCGCCGATCATCACATGGTGGAGTTCATTGCCGACTGCCTGCGGCTGATCGTCGGCGGCAATCTCGACCCGCAGGAGCTCGAAAGCCTGCTCGAGTACGAGCTCGAGACTCACCACAAGGAGGCGCTGCAGCCGGCGCATGCGGTGCAGAAGGTGGCGGACGCCCTGCCGGGATTCGGCATCGTCGCGGCGGTTCTCGGTATCGTCAACACCATGGCTTCTCTCGAGGGCGCCGACACCGCCGCCATCGGCCACCGGGTGGGAGCCGCACTGGTCGGCACCTTCCTCGGAATACTCGTCTCTTACGGCTTCGTCGGCCCGATCGCCGCGGCCATGGAGCACATCGCGCAGGAGGAGGGCAAGGCCTTCGAGGTGGTGAAGATGGCGCTCGTGGCGAGCGTGCGTGGCTACGCCCCTCCGGTGGCGGTGGAATTTGCGAGGAAGCTCCTCTTCAGCGAGGTGCGTCCCACCTTCAACGATCTCGAGGCGCACCTGAAAGGCAAGGCGCGCCCCGCGGCGGCGGGCGCCACGGCGGCCGCTGCCGCCCGGCCGGCGACGGCCGCCGCGAAGTGAGCGCCGATGCCCGCGCGATCCGACAAGCGTGCCATCGTCATCGTCAAGCGCTACACGCGCGGCGCCGAGGCCCATCACGGCGGCGCCTGGAAGGTGGCCTACGCCGATTTCGTTACGGCGATGATGGCGTTTTTTCTCGTGATGTGGCTGGTGACCGCTGTCTCGCGCGACCAGCGTGCTGCCATCTTCGACTACTTCAAGAATCCGAGCATGGAGCCGGGCAAGAGCGCCAAGCCCGCGCCGGGAATGAATGGCCCGGGGGGCGCCAGCACCAGCCCCATCAACATGCACGGCGGGCTCGATGCCCCCCGCACCCTGCAGAGCCTCGCCCCGGGCATCGGTGCGCCGGTGGCACCGCCCGCGCCGATCGCGACTCAACGAGACACCGCTCCGAAGGTTGAGCCGCAGGAAGACGACCCGCTCGCTACCGCGCGCAAGGCGGTGCAGGCTGCCGAGCGCCGGCAGCTCGAGTCGCTGATGGAGGAGCTCAAGAAGGCGATCGATGAGAGCCAGGCACTCGAGCCCTTCAAGGATCAGCTGCTTCTCGACATCACCCCCGAGGGGCTGCGCATCCAGATCGTCGACAAGCAGAACCGCCCCATGTTCGACATGGGGAGCACCCGCCTCAAGCCCTACACGACTGCGATCCTCACCGAGCTCGCGCGCTATCTCAACAGCGTCCCCAACCGCCTGAGCCTCACCGGCCACACCGACGCCACTCCCTACGTGGATGGGAGCGGGCGCACCAACTGGGACCTGTCCGCCGATCGCGCCAATGCCGCGCGGCGGGCGCTCGAGGCGGCAGGCCTCGCGGGCGATAAGACCTCGCGCGTGGTGGGACTCGCCTCCTCGGTACTCTTCAATAAGGACAATCCGCGCGCTCCCGTCAACCGCCGCATCAGCATCATCGTCATGACACGCCAGGCGGAAGAAGACGCCCTCAGGACCGAGACCGAGCCGGCGCTGGCGGCGCCGGCCGAGACCGCCCAATAACCGGGGAATCCATGCGTTACACGGAAGACAAAGACCAGAGTGCGGAGCTGCTGCGCCTCGCGCTCCCGCTGATGGCGCGCCAGTCCGCGGCGCTCCATCCGATCAGCTATACGCTGTGGTATGAGCATGTCGCCGGGATCAACCCGCCGCTGAGCGCCGTGCTCGAGACCAGCCTCGCGGAGAAGCTGCCGCTCGGCGAAGACGACGTCTACGATCTGCACGCCCGCTATGTCGTGGCACGCGACATGGAGGTACTGGAGCGTCTGCAGCGCAAGCTCCGCGGCGTGCTCGAGGAGGCATCCCAGGCCGCCGCGGCGGCACTCGATGACAGCGGACAGTTCGACGCGGCGCTGCGCCGCACGCGTTCGCAGCTCGATGGGGCGGTGGACCTCCAGGGGGTGCACGCCATCATCGGGGAGCTGCTGAGCGAGACCACCCGCATGCAGTCGGCCACCGAGGCGGTGCGCGAGCGGCTCGAGACACGCGCCCGCGAGGTGGAGCTGCTCACCCGACAACTAGAGCAGGCGCAAAGCGAGGCGCTGCTCGATCCGCTCACCGGGCTCAAGAACCGCCGCGGGCTCGAGCGCGCGGTCAGCGAGCTCGAGGCTGTCGCCAACCCGTTCAAGGGCGCAACGCTGCTGCTCGCGGACATCGACCATTTCAAGCAGATCAACGACAAGCACGGGCATCTGCTCGGCGACAAGATCCTGCGGGCGATCGGCCAGACCCTGCAGTCGAACATCAAGGGACGCGACATCGCCGCCCGACCCGGGGGCGATGAGTTCGCAGTGCTGCTGCAGCAGACGCCGCTCGCCGGAGCGCGCGCGCTCGCCGAGCAGATCCGCACGGCGGTCGCCGGCGGGCGGATTCGTCGCACCGACGGCAAGGACCTGTCGGGCTCGGTCACTTTGTCGGTGGGACTGGCGAGCGGTGAGAGCGCCGATACGCTGGAGAGCCTGCTGGCGCGGGCGGATGCGGCGCTGTACGCGGCCAAGCGCAATGGCCGCAATCAGGTGGCGATCGAGCCGGCCGCCCCCCCGCAGCGCGCGGCGGCTACACGTTGAACCTGAAGTGCATGACGTCGCCTTCCTGCACCAGGTACTCCTTGCCCTCGAGGCGCAGCTTCCCCGCATCGCGGGCGCCCGCCTCCCCGCCGCCCGCGAGGTAGTCGGCGAAGGCAATGACCTCCGCGCGGATGAAGCCGCGCTCGAAGTCCGTATGGATCGCGCCGGCGGCCTGCGGCGCCGTGGCCCCGACGCGCACCGTCCACGCGCGCACCTCCTTCGGCCCGGCGGTGAAGAAGGTCTGCAGTCCGAGCAGTGCGTAAGCGGCGCGGATCACGCGGTCGAGACCCGGCTCCGTGAGTCCCAGCTCCGCGAGAAACTCGGCACGATCGCCCTCGGCGAGCTGGGCGATCTCGGCCTCGAGCGCTGCGCACACCGGCACCACGCGCGCGCCCTCGGCGGCGGCCCGCCGCTCCACCGCAGCCAGCAGCGGGTTGTCGTGAAAGCCCTTCTCGTCCACGTTGGCGACGTACATCACCGGCTTGGCGGTGAGCAGCTGCAGCTCGCGGATTTCCCGCCGCTCCTCCTCGCTCAGGTCCATGGCGCGCACCGGGCGGGCCGCATCCAGCTGCACCTTGACCCTCTCGAGGAGCGAGCGGCGTTTGATTGCGTCCTTGTCGCCGCTCTTGCCCGCCTTGACCGCCCGCTCCAGTCCCTTCTCCAGGGTGGCGAGATCGGCGAGCGCGAGCTCGGTGTCGATGACCTCCATGTCGGACAGCGGGTCGACCTTGCCGGCGACGTGGATCACATCGCCGCTGGCGAAGCAGCGCACGACGTGCGCGATCGCATCCACCTCGCGGATGTGCCCGAGGAACTGGTTGCCGAGCCCCTCACCCTGGGAAGCGCCGGCGACGAGACCTGCGATGTCGAGGAACTCGACGGTGGCGGGCACCACCTTCTCCGGTTGCGCGATCGCGGCGAGCGAATTCAAGCGCGGGTCCGGCACGGGCACCACGCCGACGTTGGGGTCGATGGTGCAGAAGGGATAGTTCTCAGCCGCGATCTGCGCGCGCGTCAGCGCGTTGAACAGGGTCGACTTGCCGACGTTCGGCAGCCCTACGATGCCGCAGCGTATGGGCATCAGGGCGAGCCGCGCCCGGCCGGCGGCGCTGCGGAATCGCGGCTGTGCAGCAGGTTCATCGCGACCTGCGCGCCCTCGGCGAGCAGTACCGGCACGATGTCGGCCCCCGTCTGAACGCCCGAGCGGATCAGCTGCGCTTCCTCAGCCGGCGGCCGGCCGAGAACGTAGTCGAGCACCTGCGAGCGATCCCCCGGGTGCCCGATGCCGATCCGCATCCGCCAGAATCCGTCCCCCATCTGTGCGATCACGTCACGCAGGCCGTTATGTCCGGCTGCGCCGCCACCCTGTTTGAGCCGGACGACCCCGGGTGGGAAGTCCAGCTCGTCGTAGGCCACCAGGACCCATTCCACGGGAATCTTATAAAAGGAGCAGATACTGAGTACCGCATCGCCGCTGTTGTTCATGTAGTTCATGGGCTTCAGCAGCCAGAGGTCCGCCTCGCCGATACGGGTGCGCGCGAGCTCCGCCCGATGACGCGGCTCGCTGCGGAACGTGCCGCCGTGGCGCGCAGCCAGCTCGTCGGCCAGCTGGAAGCCGGCGTTGTGGCGCGTACGCGCGTACTCGGTCCCGGGGTTACCGAGTCCGACGATCAGCTTGAGTGCTTCGCCTGCCATTGTGTTGAGCATCGCCGCAAAAGCCGCCGGCCGCCGAAGAGCGTTTGAGGCTCCCGCGGCGGCCGGCGGTTTCAGTGGCCTGAGTGCGGCGGCTACTTCTTGCCGCCCTCCTTCTTGCCAGCGGACTCCTTCTTCTCCTCGCCCTTCTTGGCGTCCGCAGGGGCCGCAGCCGCTGCACCCGCTGCACCCGCAGCGGCAGGCGCCGCACCCGGTGCTCCCGGGGCTCCCGGCGCGCCCGCGACAGGAGCCGCGCCCTCGGCCGGCACCGCAGCGGCCTCTGCCGCCACCGGCTCCGGCTCCTCGGCGCGCGGCGCGTGGATCGAGACCACCGGCGTATTGCGCTGAGTCAGCTCCGGAATGGCGACCCCGGACGGCAGCGGAATGTCCGCCAGGAACTTGGTGTCGTTGAGGCTCATCCCCGAGAGGTCGAGCTCGAGGAACTCCGGCAGGTCCTTCGGCAGACAGCTCACCTCGATGTCGGTGCGCATGTGCGAGACCACGCCGCCTTCGTTCTTGACGCCCGGCGCGATGGTCTCGCCCCTGAAGTGGATCGGCAGCCGGATACGGATCTTCTCGTTCTCGACCACGCGCTGCAGATCCACGTGCACCACCAGGTTCTTCGCCGGGTGCATCTGCACGTCCTTGATGATCGCCTCGTGGGTGCGCTCGCCGATCTTCAACCGCACGATCGAGGAGTAGAAGCGCTCATCGCTGATCATGGTGAGGAGGTTTTGCTGGTCGAGGACCAGCGGCTGGGCGTCCTGGTGGGCGCCGTAGAGGATGGCGGGAACCTTGCCGGCGTGACGCAGGCGGCGGCTCGCACCCTTGCCTTGCGTCTCGCGGACGTCCGCGCCGAAGGTGAATGAAATACGCATTAAAGTCTCCGTTAGTTGAGCCAACAGTGCCGGACCGCGACCAGCCCGACACACCAAAAACTAATCCACGTACAACGAGCTTACCGAACCCTCATCGAGAATCCGGCGGATGGTCTCCGCCAGCAACTCGGCGACCGACAGCACCCGGATGCGGTCGGCCTTGCGCGCCTCGGCGGACAGCGGGATCGTGTCCGTCACGACCAGCTGATCGAGCGCCGACTTCGAGATCCGCTCGACCGCCCCGCCCGACAGCACCGGATGGGTGATGTAGGCGACCACCTTTTCCGCGCCCTCATCCTTCAGGGCCTGCGCCGCCTGGCAGAGCGTGCCCGCGGTATCGACCATGTCGTCGATCAGTATGCAGGTCTTGCCCTCGACCTCACCGATGATGTTCATCACCTTCGATTCGTTGGGCCGCGGCCGGCGCTTGTCGATGATGGCCAGATCCGCATCGTCCAGGCGCTTGGCGAAGGCGCGCGCCCGTGCCACTCCACCCACGTCCGGCGACACGATGATGACGTTGCGGTACGCCTGCTTCCAGGCATCGCCGAGCAGCACCGGCGAGGCGTACACGTTGTCCACCGGGATGTCGAAGAATCCCTGAATCTGGTCCGCATGCAGATCGATCGTCAGCAGCCGATTCACCCCGGCGCTCGAGAGCATGTTGGCCACCAGCTTCGCCGTGATCGCCGCGCGCGTCGCGCGCGGGCGGCGGTCCTGGCGCGAGTAGCCGAAATACGGCACCACCGCCGTGATTCGTGCCGCGGAAGCGCGCCGCGCGGCATCCACCATCACCAGCAGCTCCATCAGGCTGTCGTTCGCAGGCGGACACGTCGACTGCACGATGAAAACGTCGCGCCCGCGCACGTTCTCCATCAGCTCGATGTTGACCTCGCCGTCGCTGAAGCGCCCGACATACGCCCGTCCGAGCGGCGTCTGCAGGCTTTTCGCTATGTCGTGCGCCAGCGCCGGGATGGCGTTGCCGGCGAACAGCGCGAGTGTGTCGCTGCTACTCATACCCTACAAAACTGGCTGGGGTGGAAGGATTCGAACCTCCGAATGGCGGGATCAAAACCCGCTGCCTTACCACTTGGCGACACCCCAGCA
>Ga0070733_10002483_pt1 | contig 13094 bp, 12 predicted proteins | sample Coa_R1_9_FD_66450 | JGI IMG/M metagenome (GOLD analysis project Ga0070733, IMG submission 66450) | Surface soil microbial communities from Centralia Pennsylvania, which are recovering from an underground coalmine fire - Coalmine... | ecosystem: Environmental > Terrestrial > Soil > Unclassified ... | reverse complement strand
ACACGAACGTCCTCATGTGCATCGGCGCGCGCTGCGTCATCATCGGCAGCGAGGCGATCGCGCCCCATGACCGGCCGCGGGTGCTCGAGCGGCTGGCTGCGAGCGGCCGGGAAGTCATCGAGATCGGGCACGCCGAGATCGAGAGCTTCGCGGGCAACATGCTGGAGCTCGCCACCTGGGACGAGGCCCTCGGGGACTCGAAGGTCCTCGTCATGTCCGAGCGCGCGCGCCGCGCGCTCAGGCCTGAGACCTTCGCGCAGCTCTCCGGCTGCACGGACGAGGTGCTGGCCGTGCCGGTGCCGACCATCGAGACTCTCGGCGGCGGCAGCGTGCGCTGCATGCTGGCGGAGGTCTTTCGCACGGCATGATCGAGCTGCTGCTCAAGGCCGTCGTCTCGTATTTCCTCGGCTCCATCATCGGGAGCCTGCTCATCCGCCGCTTCACCGGCGGCGTCGACATCCGCACGCTGGGCAGCGGCAATGCCGGCGCCACCAATGCGATGCGCAACCTGGGGAAAGGCGCGGCGCTGTGGGTGCTCGCGATCGATGTGGCGAAAGGATGGATCGCCACCGGGCTGCTGGCGCCGTGGGCGATCCCCGCAATCCCGCCGGCAGATCCGCAGCTTGCGGCCTGGGTGCTGCCGGTGTGCGGCATCGCGGTGATGCTGGGGCACATCTATCCCGTGTGGTACGGGTTCCGCGGCGGCAAGGGCGTGGCGACGCTCTTAGGAGTCGCGCTCGGTGTCAGTCCCTCGCTCCTCGTCCCCATGGTCCTGGCGTGGCTGATCGCGGGGATCCTCTCCGGCTACGTGGGACTTGCCTCCATGATCGGCGCCATCGCGCTCGCAGTGTCGCTGTGGAACCGCAGGGCCGGAGCGCCGCTCGTCTGCTTCGGCATCGCGGCAGCGCTGCTGGTCATGTACACGCACCGCTCGAACATGCGGCGGATGCTCTCGGGCACGGAAAGCCGCGCCCGGCGCCTGTGGCTCCTGGGCACGCGGCGCGAGCAGGCCGCCAAGTGATGCGCGACCAGGAGGCTGCGCCCCTCATCATGCGGGTGTTCGCGCAGCTCGCCGACGGGCGCTTCCGCTCGGGGGAGGAACTGGCGAAGGAGCTCGGGGTCAGCCGCAGCGCCGTATGGAAGGCGGTCAAGTCGCTGCAGGAGCTCGGCGCGAGCGTGCATGCGGTCCGAAACCGCGGCTACCGCCTCGCCCGCGGCGGCGAGCCACTCGATGCGCAGCGCATACGCCAAGCACTGGCGCGCGAGGCGCGCGAGCACGTCGCCAGGATCGAGACCGCCTGGTCGGTGGACTCCACCAACACCATACTGCTCGAGCGCCCGAATCCCTCCCCGGGCAGCAGCGAAGTCTTCCTCGCGGAATACCAGACCGCCGGCAGAGGCCGGCGGGGCAGGGCGTGGCTGGCGCCACCCGGGGGGGCGATCTGCCTGTCGCTCAGCTGGACGTTCCGCGAGGTGCCGGAGGACTTAAGTGCCCTGGGGCTCGTCATCGGGGTGTGTGCGTTTCGGACGCTGCGGCACATGGGCATCGAGGATGCCCGTCTCAAGTGGCCGAACGATCTGCTCATCGGTGACAAGAAACTCGGCGGCGTCCTGATCGAGCTGCGGGCCGAGTCGAGCGGTCCGGCCTGCGTGGTCATCGGCATCGGAGTGAATGTGGCGCTCGGGGCAGAGCTGCTGAAGAAGATCGCCGCAACCGGCACCGCGGCGACGGATCTGGCGAGCGCGGGGCTCGAGGCACTTAAGCGCAACGCGGTGGCGGCGGCGCTGATCAGCTGCTGCGTGCATGGGCTCGCGGAGTTCGCCCGCGAAGGCCTCAAGCCCTTCATCGCCGAATGGCGCGCGGCGGATGCGCTGCGCGGCCGCGCCGTGAACGTGAGCGGCGCGGCAGGGATCTCCGCAGGACTTGCGCGCGGCATCGACCTGCACGGGGCGCTCTTGGTCGAGACGCCGCACGGCGTGAAGCGCTTCATCTGCGGCGATGTCACCGTGAGGCCGGGCTGATGGCGCTACTGCTGGTCGACATCGGCAACACGCGCATCAAGTGGGCGGCGTTTGTCGGCGGACGGCTGGGCAAGTCGCGGGCGAAAGCGCACCGCGGCTGGAAGGCGGCCGATTACCGGGGAAAACTCTTCGGCGCGCGAAGTTTCACGCACGTATGGGCCACCAGTGTGGCCGGCGCCCGGGTGGACCGGGCGCTGGCGCAGGCGGCCCGGCGGGCGGGAGCCGGGGCGACGTTCGTCCGGGTAAGCCGGCGCGGCGGGGGAATCACGGTCGGCTACGCCGAGCCCTGGCGGCTCGGGGTCGACCGGTTCGTGGCGATGGTGGGCGCGCACCAGCTATTCAGCCGCATCCCCGTGCTGGTCGTCGGGGTGGGCACGGCGATGACGGTGGATCTTGTGGCCGCGGACGGGCGGCATCGGGGCGGGGTGATCATCCCCGGTCCCTCGCTCATGGTCGCCACGCTTCTGAGGAAGACCCACGGCATCCGGCGCCGCGCGCAGGGCGGCTCCCGTGCCGGGCAGGCGCTCTTCGGACGCTCCACCAAAGCCGCCATCGTCCAGGGATCGCGGTATGCCGCCGCCGCGCTCATCGACCGGGCAGCAGAGGAGGCAAGCTCGCTGGTGGGGCGAGCGCCGCTGGTGCTCCTGACGGGAGGCGATGCAGCCTCAGTGCGGCCATTGCTGAGGAGCCCATGCGTGGGCGTGCCGGATCTGGTGCTGCGCGGGCTTGCGGTGCTGGCGCAGAGGGGGCCGTCGTCGCGGCGGTCTTTGCTCTAGAATCTGACGCCGTGCGCAATGCTTTCTTCGCGCTGCTTCTCTTGAACGTCGTGTATTTCGCGTGGGCGCAGTGGATCGACGTCGCCAAGGCCGCGCCACTGAACCCGGCCATCGCCAGGCTGCCGACGCTGAAGCTGGTCGAGGAAGTTCCGCCCTCGCAGCGGCTGCAACCGAGCATCTCGCAGGTGGCACCCACTTTGAGTACTGCGTGTTTGTCTATAGGGCCTTTTCCGGATGTGGCTAACAGCGCGCATGCGGCGGCGCTGCTTAAGGCGAAGGGATTTGAGCCGAAGCAGCGCGCCGAGCAGACGCAGTCATCGGAGGGGTACTGGGTCTACGTGGGCGCACTCAAGACGCAGGCCGATGCCGACCATGCACTGGTGACGCTGGAGCATGCGGGCATCACGGACGCCCTGGTGATGCCGGAGACTTCGGAGACGGAGCGACGTATCTCCCTCGGGCTCTACAGCGAGCAGGCCCGGGCCGAGCGACGGGCAGAGGCTGCGCACGCAGCCGGATTTAATGCCCAGGTCGTCGAGCGGAAGGTGCCGAACGCCGTCTACTGGATCGACGTGGCGCCGGGGACGAACACGGTTCCGATCCAGGATCTGTTTGCGCAAGGGGTCAGCTCGAGGATTGCAGTGCAGCCCTGCCCGGTAGCCGAGCCCGCCGGAACTGCAGCTTCGGCAGCAAGTTCGCGAGGCACGCGCGCCAGCCGCTTGTCCTCGGCACGCCCTTAAGTCAGTCAGTGTCCCTGGGCGGTGCCCATGTCGTCGGGCGCCATCAGGATGATGTCCTCTACATCCAGGCCGCCGGCGCTCGAGCGCAGCGCCACTTTCTGCACCTTGGTCTGGACGTCGTCGAACATCAGGACGAATTGCGCACTCTTGCCGTAAGAGATATCGAGCTGCGGACGCTGATCCCCGTCGACGTTCATAAAGAAGGCACCGCTACGTGTGTGGCGATCACCGCGGTCGTCCACGATGAATGCGTCCTTCCAGATGCCTGCTGCCTGCACCAAAGTGTCCTGACGGTTCTGGTTAACGAGTTCCGTAAGACATGCAACCTGCTTGTCCTGCCGGGCGCAGCCGTACACGAGCAGCTTGGTGTTCTGTGCCTGCGCTGAGCCGAGCACGGGCGGCGCGTCCTGTTGCGCGGCGCTCTGCGCGCCAGCACCGCCTGCATTCGAGGAATCGCTCGAAACGGCGGTCGCTGTACTCGCGGGCGCGGTTGCCGAGCCGCTCGCAGTGCCTCGGTTGCCACCAGAGCCGCCCGCGCTAGCTAAAACTGCCCCAAGAATGCTGCTGAGCGGCGAGCTACCTGCGCCTGCACTTGCACTGCTGCCGGCGGCAGTCGGTTGGGGGGGTGGGGGTTGGGCTGCGGCTCCGCCAGCTTGCATTGCGGCCATCGCCTGCTTCGCCGCCACGGGAGCGGTCGCCGTTGCTGCCGGTTCGGTCCAGCCGGTGTCCACGAGGTTCTTTTTCTGATTACGCAATGCAGCAGAGCGCTGATTGAGGGTGGTCTGCGCGATCGCCGCAGTGTTAGCCGGGATACAACCGACGACGCCCTGGTACCCGAAGCGCTGGCTTAAGTAACTGTTGAAGTCGTTGCGAAAGCCCTGAAACGCGGCGGCCGGCCCTTGCATCACGCCGCTGACGTACACGGTCGGCTGGTTCGGCTGCGATCCGCACACCAGGAAAAACTGGGGCGCTGGCGCTTGGGCGAGGACGCTCGCCGGGCAGAGCAGTGCCAGAACACCTGCGACGAATAAACCGCGTATCTGAGCCACGTTCATATCCTCCGCGGCGCTTGTTTTATGCGGGAGTCTTGGCTCCCTGGGATACGCAGTTTAACCGGCCTGGCCTCCGCTAGGAGGTAGCAATTTCTTCTGGCGGCCAGGGGTGGGTTCCCTCACGGATGAGGCACGGCGCTCGTGTCCGGCCGTCCCGGCCGCCATTCGGCGCTGTGGTACTCGTCGGTAGTGACCGGCGCGCGGCAGTACTGCACGCCCCTGCCGAAGCACCGGAGGCATGGCCGCAAGCGGGGACTCAATTGATGGCGGGTAGGAGGGCATTGGAGAATCGTCGAATGACATTGGCGATGAGCGCCCCGGAAACGAGGCAACTACTTGATTAGAACGGTGCCGCCGGTCTGGATTGAACAGACGACCTGCCGCTTACAAGGCGGCTGCTCTACCACTGAGCTACGGCGGCAGCAGTTTGGCGATTGTACGCCACCGGATCCGCCCCAAGCGCCCCGGCAGACTCCGTGCGAGCTGGCGGGGTCTGCCAAGCCGACCAGCCGCAACCCTAACGCCGCGGGCCGTGCGAGATGAGCTCCCCCGACCGAGCGATTCCTGTCGTCGATGTCGGATCGCTGTTCGAAGCCGACCAGGCCCGATGGGACGCCACGGATCACGCGCTGGCCACCGCGGCTCACACTATCGGGTTCGTCTGCGTTCGTGGGCTGCCGGCGGGTGCGGCGCTTGGTCCGGCGGCCCGTGCGCGCCTGCTCTCGATATTCACGCTCAATGATGTCGAGAAGCGCCGCCTTTATCGGCGTAAGTTCGCCCCGGAGAATCGCAACATCTACCGCGGCTGGTTCCCGTTGCAGCCGGGGAACCTGACGTCGAAGGAGGGTATCGACCTTGGTGGCGATGTGGCTCACGGTGCAGGCATTACGGCGACGCAAGATCCGCTGCGTGAGGGCAGTCCCGTGCCTGATCAAGAGCGCCTTCCCGGATGGCATGCAGCGATCGCTCATTATTATCGCGCGATGGAGCAGGTGGCCGGCGCGCTGATGCGCTCTCTCGCACGAAGCCTGAAACTGCCTGCCGATTTCTTCGACCGGTCCTTTCGCGATGGATTGTCGACGTTACGACTTATCCGCTATCCGCCACGCGATACGGCCGAACTCGCGTTGGTTACTGATGCCCGCGTTTGGGTCGACGATGGTTCCGCGCGGCGCTATCTGGTTGGCGCACCGCATACGGACTCGGGCTTCGTCACGCTGCTGGCGCAAGATGGAGTCGCAGGGCTGCAGGCGCGTTCACTGTATGGTGATTGGATTGATGTGCCGCCGCTTGAGGGGACGCTGGTGGTGAATTTCGGCGGGGTACTCGAGCAATGGTCCGCGGGGCGCATTCGTGCCACGGAGCATCGGGTCCTGGGCTCTGGTGTTGAGCGTTACTCCATTCCGTTCTTCTACGAAGCCCGAGCGGACGCTTGCATCAAACCACTGCCCATCGATCCGCCAGATCGTTTCGCGGCTTTTGAGTACGGAGATTTTCTCTGGAAGCGAATGTGCTCGTTCGTTGAGTTTCGCGGAATGGAAAATGAGCGGCCTCAGCCGGTTACATGACTACGCAGGGGGTCTGCGCGGCGACGGTCGCCGCCGCGCAGAAACCACGGCTCAGTGCGCCTGTGAGACCAATGTAATCGGCAACGACGGCTTATAGTTCTCGTTATATACAATGAACAGCGCCGGCTGATTGACCTTGGTCACCGCCTCTGCGATAGCCTTATGAACGCAGCCAATAGCCTCTGACCTCGAGGCGAAATTCCAGTTGTCAACGTGGCTGGCACCGCAAACGTTGCGGGCCGCTGAAGCGATGCGCCGGTAGAGCGTGGTTGCGCCCTGGGGAGTCGATAGATTCAAATCCCCATACTTAACGGTTTCCGTAACCGTGTCGCGGCTGTCGGCAGCCGCGCAGACCGATGTGAACGCCGAGGTTAGAGCGCTGACAAACGCGAGCGCGATAATCCCACGAAGGCGAGAGGGTTTCCGAATGTTCATGGTGGCTTCCTCAATTGGTAGTGTGAAAGGCTAAAAAATCTGAGATTGCTGCGTCAGATGGACGGCAGCGTTGCCGTTCCTGCGCATCACCCATACGGACGCAGTCCGCGAGCCAAACCGGACATCTGGCGTCGGCTTTTCGCTAATCCGCCGAAATCTAGAAGCAGCGGCCTTTGAGTTTTTTCTTGTGAAACCGGGAGTTAACACCCTAAAAAAAAGGCGCGGCGCCCTATCCGATGGATGGGCTGCCTGGAGCCGGTGAGGGCTGTTACCCTTCTCATCGAGGGGTTGCCATTGCTGCAGCGTTTGGGCGTAAGCACTGCTAGGGCTGTTGTTCCAAGTTAGCCCCTGCAGAACGCGGGGGCACTCGATGAGTCAGCTCACCGAGCTTCTACAGCAGTTACGCGCTGGATCTCCTGAAGCGCGCGACGCATTGTTTGCAGCCGCGTACGCCGACCTGCAGCGGCTCGCCCGCTCCCGGTTGCGAGACGGGGGACGCAACACGGTCCTCGACACCACCTGCCTTGTGCATGAAGCTTACTTGCGATTTGTGACTGCCGGTGAGCTGCGTGCCGAAGATCGCCGCGCGTTCTTCGCCTACGCTTCGCAAGTGATGCGTTCAGTCGTCGTCAATGCCGTCCGCGAGCGGATCGCGCAGAAGCGCGGTGGCGACTGGCGAGCCATGACGTTATCCACTCAACTTGGCGTCGGCGATCATGATAGCCATGAGACGATCTTGAAAGTTCACGAAGCACTGGAGTCACTGGAGCGAGCGGAGCCGCGCTTGGGGCAGGTTGCGCAGATGCGCTACTTTGGTGGCTATAGCGAGCAGGAGATAGCTGAAACGCTGGGCATCACCGAACGCACCGTGCGGCGTGACTGGGAAAAGGCGCGACTCATTCTGATGGAGCTATTGCGCTGAACAACGAGCAGTGAAGGTACGCACGCCTTTGCTGATTGCCTGAGAGAGCGATGGAGCTATCGATTCCTCAGATTGCCTTGATGAGCCGCCTGTTGGATGAGGCACTGCCGCTCGATTCCGTCGCGCGCCGCCTCTGGCTCGAGCGGTTGTCACCCGAATATCAGGATCTCGCCGAGGCGTTGCGGCAAGCGCTGCTACCGAGCGATTCGCTTGAGCAGGAAAAGTTGCAAGAACTCATTCCCGCCGGAGCGCCAGCTGCTGCGACCGCGGACGGCTTGCAAGCCGGCGTACGTGTGGGTCCCTATGAGTTGATTCGCCCACTGGGTGCAGGCGGGATGGGGGAGGTTTGGCTTGCTCGCCGTGCGGACGGCGCCTTCAAACGCGAAGTCGCACTGAAGCTTCCGATACTGAACCGCTCGCGAATCGATCTCGAACAGCGTTTCACCCGGGAGCGCGACATCCTTGCAAGTCTTGAGCATCCTAACATCGCGCGTTTCTACGACGCCGGTGTTGTTTGCAACGGGTCGCCGTATTTCGCGATGGAGTACGTCCAGGGGCAAGCACTTACGACCTGGTGCGACGCACGGTTGCTAGGTCTTGCCGCGCGCCTGGAACTGTTTGTTCAGGTACTCAAAGCGGTGCAATACGCGCACCAGAAAAACGTCGTACACCGCGATCTCAAGCCTTCGAACATTCTTGTGACTGAGTCCGGTGAGGTAAGCCTGTTGGACTTCGGTATCGCCAAGTTAATGGAGGCACGAGAGGCGGATGAGGCTCAACTCACGAGCGCCTATGGGCGGGTTCTGACGCCGGATTACGCCAGCCCGGAGCTGCTGCGCGGCGATCCCGTTGACGTCCGCAGTGACATCTATTCTCTGGGAGTCGTGCTCTACGAGTTGCTGTGCGGCGTACGCCCCTACCAGCTGAAGCGCGTCGCATCGCGCGGATTGTCTGCGCACGCAATAGGTGATGCGAAAAAGCCTAGCGTCCAGGTGGGGCAGGCTGCGCTCGCCGGTCGCGCCAGCACAAACGAAAGATTGACTCGGCAATTGCGCGGTGACTTGGATGCAATCACGCTAAAGAGCCTCGGCAAAGAGCCAGCCGAGCGCTATGCGAGCGCCTCAGCTCTGGCAGAGGATCTGAAATGCTATCTCGCCGGCAAGCCCGTGAGGGCGCTGCCCGGCAAGATCGTCTACCGGCTGCAAAAGTTCGTGCGACGCAACAGGACGGTCGTTGCAGTCACCGCGACGGCTCTCGCAGCGATTCTCACTACAGTCGGTTACTCACTGTATGAGAGTGCGAACAGAGCGAGCATGGCCGCAACTGCGGTCGCGGTCTCGGCTTCCGCCCTCGCCCGAGGCGCAGCCACAGCTACAACGGCGCCTTTGGCGAAATCCATCGCGGTCCTGCCGTTCGTGGACATGAGCGAAAAACGCGATCAGGAGTACTTTTCCGACGGACTCGCCGAAGAACTGATCAATCACCTTTCGCACAACCCGGATCTAAAGGTAATCGCACGCACCTCCTCATTCCATTTTAAAGGCAGGAACGAAGACGTACGCTCGATTGCTGACCAGCTCGGAGTCGCGAACCTTCTTGAAGGCAGTGTGCGTAAAGCGGGTAATGCGTTACGCGTCACCACGCAGTTGATCCGGGCATCTGACGGTATGCATCTGTGGTCTGCGACCTACGATCGCAGCCTCGCCGACATATTCAAGGTACAGGACGAAATCTCGGAAAAAGTGGCGACGGCACTCAATGCGACTCTCGTCAGCGCGGATCGGCCTATCGGACAGCAATCTGATGTAGAGGCGTACAACCTCGTACTGGAAGGTAACTACTACAAGGTGCGACGGACGCGGCAGGACATCGAGAAGGCCGTTCAGCTGTATAAACGGGCTATAGCCATCAACCCCAATTACGCGTTGCCTTGGGCACGACTCGCCGCCGCCTATTTGACCCTCGAGGAAGCCAAGGCCACGCCCTCGGCCGAGGACAACGCCAAGATTATCGACGCATTAGATCGCGCCATCCGCCTGGACCCCAATCTCGTCTGGGCCTATTACACGCGGGCAGGTTTCGAGATAGCGATCAAGTGGGACTGGGCGGCCGCGCAAGCGGATCATGAACGCATGCGCGCGCTAGAGCCCGGCAGCTACCTGCTGCCTCTCGCCATGGGCGATATGGCGTTAGTATCCGGGCAAACCCCCGCGGCCATCCGCGAGTATGAACGCGCGATCGAACTGAATCCGCTGGACCCGATCTCTCTGCGCGCGCTCGGCGTCGCCTTGTGCGCATCCGAGCGGCTTCAGGAATGTCTGCAATATCGCCTGAAGCTGCAGCAGCTTCACCCGGAGTTGCGCGGAATCAGCGCCTTCGTCGGCGAGGCTCATCTTCTGCTTGGACAGCTTTCCGAAGCTCTTGAGGCGATGCAACGTGAGCCTGAGGATGATCTCAGGCTTGCCGGCCTTGCTACGGTTTACACGGCGATGGGAATGCGAAGCGAGTCGGATGCGGCAGTGCAAACACTTAGCCGTAAATATGGGGAAGACGCCGCGTTCGAACTCGGGCAGGTCCACGCTTATCGCGGGGAAAATGCGGCCGCGTTCGACTGGCTGGAACGCAGTGTCCAAATGCATAATTCCGAGATATTATTTATCAAGACGGATCCCTTGCTGCGCAATCTGCGCACGGACCGCAGGTTTCAGGCCTTGCTTACCGAACTGCGCTTGCCGGACTGAGTATTAACAACCGGTCTGACCCATCGTGTAGTCAGCCCATTAGGGGGTGTCGTATGGAGAGTTCCTCGGACACAGTGTTACAGGACACGCTTCACAAAGCCCAAAAGGACGTTCGCGAACTTCTCATGGACGTGCAGAGTAGAGATCTCGACAGGAAGAAGTTGGAAACCAGGCTTAGGGAAGTGCAAAAGCATTTGGAAATCGTCGATATCCACGTCGGTAAGCACAAATAAGAATGAGTCTGAGCGATCTGCAAACCACGTAGAGCAAAGAATGAGCGAGGACCGATCGCCGCGCGGCGCGTCGGCATCAGGTGCCGTTCGCTTAATTAGCGCTCGTTGCCAGTCTGCATATTGGGACGACGGGAATCTGCGGATCGTCCATTATCTGACGCGCCGCACTTTTACAGCGAATCCGATCGTGCTCGATCTGATCCGTTTTTTCTTCTCTCCCAGGACGATTCGAGACGCCATGGTGAAGTTCGATTCCTATACCCCGGCGAGCGTAGGCGAAGCGATTCTGGAACTGATCAAAGCGGAACTCCTGCTGGAGTGCGATTCGCCCGACTCCGTGCGCGATCGCTTAGCTGCCTCCTTGTGGAAGCCATGGTTTCCCGAAGGCGCGTTTCATTTTTTGACGAAAGACGCACCGTATGTGGGAGGCGACTGGACACTGGAACAAAAAATGAAGCTGATTCCAAGTACGCCAGCCCCGTCTTTTCTCAAAAAGAGCGCAGGCGCCGAACGGATTGCGCTGCAGTCTCAGGCGCGCAAGCCTGACAGCTTCTTCGAGACGCTGTATGCGCGCCGCACGCAACGCGAATTCGCGGACGCGCCAGTGTCCATCGAAAACATAGCTTTGCTTTTGCAGACGACCTGGGGAATTCAGAGCTACCTCGAGTCGCAGCAGTTCGGCCCGCTGCCGCTCAAGACGAGTCCTTCCGCGGGAGCTCGTCACCCCATTGAGGTGTACTTAATGGCGCTTCGCGTGCGAGGTCTTGCCTTGGGCCTCTACCACTACCATGCAAAAGATCACGCGCTCGAAAAAATTGACTCCAAGGCGACTGCGCGACTGGCGCGCGGGTATTGCGCGGATCAGCCGTACGTGGAGCGTGCGGCCGCACTCTTCATCATGACTGCCGTCTTTGCCCGCACCATGTGGAAATACCATCATCCGCGCGGTTATCGGGTAGTGCTGCTGGACGCCGGCCATCTTGGCCAGACCTTTTGTCTCACGGCAACCCATCTTGGGCTTGCATCTTTCTGCACCGCGGCATTGAAGGATTCCCTGATCGAAAATGACTTGGGAATCGACGGCGTGTCGGAGTCGGTTCTATATGTCACCGGAGTTGGGATGCCGACCGATCGACAATAACGACTTCATGCTAGCTAGTTCCTTGCTTCGCCAGGACGTTGCCATTGTCGAAAAATTCTGAGCTGACCGTGGGCGGCCGCAACGGGTGCACCATCGCAAGACCCAAGTTCTTTCGACCATCGGATCTGTAAGCCCTTGGTCGTGCCCAGTGGATTTAGTCCGTAGGCGATTCGCCTTGACAGCAATTTACTGAGAGACCCAGGTGAGTGTAGCCGAGCATACGAACTTAGTTGCTACGCCCGAAGGCGAGTGATGCGTGCATAAGCCAGACACTGCTCCACACTCCGAAGGTGAAATAGAGCGACATCCAGGGGACCTCGCTCCTCCAGTCCTCCCACCGGTAGGACACGGTCCAGCGTCTGCAGACGTCAACCACGCCATCGGCGATTCTCAGGTACTTACGTCCTTTTGCTTGATCGAGAAGCCATCGCGACCAGTACATCGGTACATCGTAGAGAAATATGAACGCGACATAGGCGCTACCCGCCACGATTATTGCGGGGTAAAATGCCGCAAGTTGATGTGGTCCGATTACCAACAGGCTGGCCACCGCCAGCGCTGCCGACAATCCCCACAAGGAATTCTCCGCCGCGTGAGCGCGCTGCTCGGCAGTGAGCACAGCGTACCAGCAGCATCCTTCGGCGAGGACGATCAGCGGCACTATCCCGAATGATACCGCTTGCACGAAGGGGCTATGTCCCAACAGGGCAGCACGATGCAGCATGAGGGCCCATTGGGCAGCGAAGCACAGTTCAGCCACGGTCGCGACCGATCGGCCCACGAGCACACTGGACAGTCGGGAGTTGATAAGGACGATGCGCGGGATGTCGATCACAGGCAAGAAGGAGCGGTATGCGCACCCTGCGACGTAGCCGGCGGACAGCACTAGCTGCATGTAGCAGGCGGCGTAAGTCTCGCTACGGATCGAATCGTGTTCGCAGTTGAGGGCGACGGCGGCCACCGACCAGAGCGTCACGTTCAGCACCGCGATCGCACGGAGCGCGGTGTGCCACCAGGCGACGGCGTGCGAGCTCACGCCCGTGGGTTCCCGCAAGTCACCTCCTAGGCCTCGACTGGAGGATGCGGGAAGCCGTTCGCATCTTCGCGGCTGCGGAGAGGAAGAGGACGTAGTCAGGGGGTCATTCAAGCTGCTCGTTCGATGACCGGGCGCTCCGCGGCGCTGCGCGGCTGCGGTCCCGGACGGCAGGTGACCAAATTGGCCTCGAACTCGCGTGTGCACGCGGTCCAGCTCGACTGCAGAGCGCGGGCGCGACATGTACGCGGGTCGACGCGCAGCGCTCGCTCCGCCGCCTTTTCCAGATCCGTATCGAGCGCTCCGGTCACGCCATCGTCGATGACATCGATGGGGCCCGTCGTGGGGAAGGCCGCCACCGGTACGCCGCAGGCCATCGCTTCGAGATTCACGAGACCAAAGGTATCGGTGAGACTCGGGAAAACCAGCAC
>Ga0070733_10002482_pt1 | contig 13098 bp, 13 predicted proteins | sample Coa_R1_9_FD_66450 | JGI IMG/M metagenome (GOLD analysis project Ga0070733, IMG submission 66450) | Surface soil microbial communities from Centralia Pennsylvania, which are recovering from an underground coalmine fire - Coalmine... | ecosystem: Environmental > Terrestrial > Soil > Unclassified ... | reverse complement strand
AGCAGGATGGGATGGATTTGCACATTGGCGTATTTGGGCTGGCGGAACTGGCTTTCAGGATTGTCCATGAAGTCTACCCAGTCTTCCGCGAAGAGGGCGCGATCAGCCAGCGACGAATGCTTATTAAATGTATCAATCGGGCTGGAAAGGCGAGCCTGCACCATGCCCTGCGCGCCGGTATCGTAGAGCAGGTTGCTAAAGTCGTAAAGCTGGTCATAAGATGTGATATGGTTTTCGCCCCAGTTACCGCCGGGGAAACGCAGTAGATTGATACCCGCGCTGCGCAGACCATTGGAAACTTCAGGGCCATAGTTCATAAAGCCGGTGTAGTTCGCCTCAACCGAAGCGCTGCCTTTTTCTGGAAACACATTTGCGCCAAATAAGTAGGGGTTAATGGGAATGCTCTGTCGTAAATCAACCAGCGATGACTGTTGGTTGCCGGTGGTGAGCCTCAACTGATCGTTCGTTCCGACAGCAACGCTGGCGACACGCACGACCGCAAAGATGATGGCAATGAGCAGCACCCCGCTTAAAATGGCGAAGATGCGCCGCCGCCCGCGACCTTTCGTTTTGTGTGAGGATGGCTTGAGCTCCTTCCAGCCTAACGCGGAGCCTGCTTGACCACCTCCCCCGCTGGCGGAACGAAACTTAGATCCGGCCGTTTCCCTCCGGCTTACGTCTTTATTAACCAACATGCGATCCACTTCCTGAATTGAACAGAGGCAATAGCATCATCTGACTAAACAAACGTCACGACGCATGTAACTTACATAATTGACCTGTATTAGAACAATTGGTAGTACCTACTATCGGCAATAATTGAAGAAACGTGACCAAACGTGGCCAATAAGAAATACTTGCCACATTGCCCTTACATCGGATAGACTACGTAGTAACAGACGTTTCACAAAGGAGTTCTTAATTGTGTCTACTCATCTCAATGTGGTAAGTACCTTTCGTTTTACGCCAGCCTCCCAGCAGGAGCTTAGCGAGGCTGCGGGCGCGCCAATCCACTGTGTCACTACTGCTGAAGAACTGGCCGCCAGGTTGGCCGAGGCCGAGGTGCTGTGCAGCTATGATATTGCAGCCGACTGGCGCTCGCGAGCGCCAAAGCTGCGCTGGCTACAATACCCAGGCGCGGGAGTGGATGGACTGAAGCCGAGCGGACTGCTCGACGCGGGCAGTAACGTGGTGATTACAACGGCGAGAGGCATCCACGCCACAACGATTTGCGAGTATGTCTTTGGTAGTATGTTGATGTTTAACTGGAACTGGCCGCAGATGGTGCGCCTCCAGGATAAGCATATCTGGGCGCGCAGCGCAAGATGGTATAAGCTAGGGAGGCGCGAACTGATCGACCAGACGCTGGGTATTGTGGGTGTTGGCAGTATTGGACGACAAATCGCGAAGATGGGCCGGGCCTTTGGTATGCGCGTGCTGGGCATGCGGCGCTCTATGCCGGAGGAGCAGGCCGATCCAGATATCGATGCCTACATTCCACCAGAACAGTTACATGACCTTTTAGGCCAGAGTGATTATGTCGTTCTGGCTGTGCCATTGACGCAGGAAACGGAAAAGTTGATTGGCGAGGCAGAGCTGCGGGCCATGCGCCCCAATGCCTACCTTGTCAATATCGCGCGCGGGCGTGTTGTCGATGAGCAAGCGCTCATTCGCGCTCTCAACGAGGGATGGATCGCGGGCGCTGGACTGGATGTGACCGAGGAGGAGCCATTGCCCTCCGAAAGCCCGCTCTACTCGATGCAAAATGTGATCCTGACACCACATATCTCCGGGAACAGTATACATTATGAGAAACGGCTGGCAGAGTTGTTCGCCGATAATATGCGCCGTTTTCGCGCAGGCACACCTCTGCTAAACCGCTATGACGCGGCGCGAGGCTACTAGGAACACATTTTCGTAGGGAGGAATGTTTCAGAGATGAGTACAGATCTGGGCCCTGTGAGCATATTTGGGGCAGAGGCGATAGGCGAGCCAGGACAGCGCCGCTTTCGGCTCTACGCGCTGGCAGGAACGCGCTCGGCCATCATGTGGATCGAGAAAGAGCAACTCAATACCCTCTCGCTCGCGCTTGATCGCGCGCTGGCGCAGATCACCGAGGGCAACGTCCTGCGCACTGTTGCCCAGGTGGAACCGAAACTGGCGCCGGAGGGTATGCCTGCCGACTTTCCCGGCCAACCCACTTTTGAGTTTCAGGTCGGCCAGATTCGTATCGGGTATGACGAAGGCCGTAACCTGCTCGCCATGATCGCGGCGCCTATAGAAATCCTGCTGGAACGCGGTCAGGAGCCGCGCGCCATTATCCGCGAAGACGAGGCCATCTCCATCTTTTTTACCTTGCAGCAGGCGCAGGCTCTAACCGGTTCGATCAGCGTGCTGGTGGTGAGCGGACGCCCTGTTTGCCCGCTTTGCAATGCGCCGCTGGACGGCGGGCCGCATGCCTGTGTGCGCCAAAACGGGCATCGAGAGATGATTCAAGAACTGGACGAGGACGAGGAGGCAGAGGACGAGGAATAAGTGTTGTGCTCACCCTCCGCCAGTTTTATTCAGCACACAGGTATTTGTTGGCATTCTGGAGATAGTATTCCTCGTTGGCTTCGATCATGAGCTTATGCAGAACAACCACGTCAGCATCAGGCAAACACTCGACGGGCTGGATACACAGGCGCATAACTGCCTGACCATGCTCGATTACCAGGACATACCCTTTGGTGCGCGGCACGCGATAGACACGCTGGGAAGTTGAGGGACTCGGTATTTCCAGGTAACCACGCCAGATAAGCTGGTGACACTGCTCAGCTGTGAGCATATCGCGCAGGAGACTGGACGCTCGTCGCTCAGCAGGAGATAATCCCCTGAAATATGGCTGGAAAAGCAGCCATAGCATTGGAGAGATGGCGAGCGCAAGAACTACCCAACCCAGCGTCGTTAACACCTGCTGAGTGATGAACATTATCCGCCAACGACTCGAGGGACAAGTACTATCTGCTCGGCGGTTTCATCAAACGTGTCCATGCGCTGTATCGGTTTGCCAGGTTCAACGCGAAAAGCAGTGGCTCCTTTGGCGCGTTCCAGCGCGAAGATACGTTCCGCTTCGCGAACAGCAGCAGTCGCTTCGGGATCTCCCACCAGAACTTTCTGTTGATCCCAGATGACACGGTCGTCACCGCGCCGCGACATCACCCGTAACATTCCCACAGTCGTTCCTCCTTCGTCGTCGAAGCCGGTTGGCCTCTCACGAACATTAGACCATTGGTAACAAACGGACTACGTGGTGAATAGGAACAAGGATTACGCCTCCCTATACTTTATTGTAACTTGATACATGTTGGTACGTCAATGGCTTTTACTCTGTGGTCTGTGTGCTCTCTTATGTTTCTGATTTAGAATGATCCTGTTATTGCCAAAATACATAATAGCACGGGTCTTTATACATGTTCTCCATAGGGGCGATCCCTGGTGGTCGCCCGCCCACAATGGGTACCCGCGATAGGGAATGATGCCATCGCACAACGAACGCGCACGGGCGGGCGACCACCAGGGATCGCCTACGGGGCTGTGACATAGGCGATGGCGGCGGTGCCTGGTCCTGTATGCGTTCCCAGTGCGGCCCCCAGCCGGTAGATAGGAAGATCACCGCTATAGATGGTTTTAATAACTTCTGCCAGTTGATGACCTACCTCCTCGCTGGCCTCAGCAATGGAGGCATACTCTATCTTGCCAGTTTCCGCGAGCAATTGCGCTACCCGCGTGTAGGCTTTGCTGCGCGTGCGCGGCTGTTCTACAGCGACAACTTCGCCATCCTTCAACGAAACGATCGGCTTGACGCTCAACATGTTGCCGAGCATGGCTCTCGCGCCCCCGATGCGGCCGCCGCGCTTTACATATTCGAGCGTATCCAACACGGCCAGGATATGACTGCGGGAAAGCTGGTCAAGCGCATGCGCTTTGATTTCATCCAGCCCCACGCCCTTACGCGCCTCCTCCGCTGCTAGCATGATCGCGCGCGACATGCCCACGCTGATGCTTCTTGAGTCGATGATCTCGATGGGAATATGCCTGGTGTTTTCGGGCAGGCTGTCCCGCGCCGCGCAGGCCGACTGGTAGGTGCCGCTCAATTTCGAGGAGAGATGCACGGAGAAAATAGCCTCGGCTCCTTCATCGATCAGGCGCGTGTAGGCATCCTGAAAACTGGCTGGCGATGGCTGCGAAGTACGCGGTAACTCTTTGCTGGCCTGCAGTTTGCGATAGAAGCCCGCGTTATCCAGTTCAATCCCATCAAGATAGGCTTCATCACCAAAAAAGACGGTGAGTGGCACGACAGCGATGCCGAGCGCGTTCGCTACCTCCACAGGTATGTCTGCGGTGCTATCCGTGACGATACGAACATTCATAGATGCCCTCCCGAACAAGAAAAATAAGGCCGTTATTCTGCTGATAAAATATAGGGGTAGTGGGGTTGCCCCCCGTCTACGACTTCAATCTCAAGCTGTGGGTAGAGTTCTTTGATACGCCGCGCGGTCTCCTCTGCATCCTGCCTGGTAATATCCTCACCGTAATACAACGTCACGATCTCAAAGCGTTCGATATCCATGTGCTGCAGTGTCTCGCGAATGACGCGCTGCATATCCTTTCCGGCGATGGTGAGATTGCCGTCTACCAGGCCGATATAATCTCCCTCGCGCACGCGCACGCTGCCTACCTGGACGCTGCGCACGGCGGTCGTGATTTCCGCCGTATGGGTGCTGGCAGCCGCCTCGCTCATAGCTTTGCAATTGGTTTCAAAATCGGCTTCGAAGTTAAAGCGGATGAGCGCGGCAATACCCTGGGGCATGGTATCGCTTGGCACAATATAGACTTCTTTGCTGCACAGGCCCGGAACCTGGCGCGCGGTCAATATGACGTTGCTGTTATTGGACAGCAGTATCACCTGTTGGGCAGGCGCGACGTCAACCGCCGCGAGCAGTTCTTCAATGCTGGGGTTCATGGTCTGCCCGCCCGGCACAATAGCGCTGACACCCAGTCCTTGAAAGACTTTTTCAAAGCCGGAACCTGAGACGACGGCCACCGTAGCGATAGTTTGTGTAACGGGCTGCAAGGTATCCTGCGCGTGTTCGGCCTCGCTCTCCGCCGCGTAGGTGAGGCTCTGCTGCTGGAGATTCTCGATGTTGATGTCCAGCAAACTGCCCAGACTTACTCCGTAGTCGAGGACTTTACCGGGCCATGCGGTATGCGTATGCACCTTGAGCAGCTTCTCGTCGCCTGCTACAACGATGGAGACGCCGCCCATCTCATTAATATGCTGGCGAATCGCTTCGATATCAAGATGCTCGCCACTTAACAAGAAGACAACTTCATAGCCATACTCTTCTTCAATCTTCACGCTCCCTTTTTTCACAACAAGTTTAGGATCATGCATGGCCTCACCTTCTCCACCTCCCCAGCGCACATAATGCCAGACGCCTTCCAGAATGGTGCAGAAGCCTTGCCCGCCCGCATCGACCACGCCCGCCTGTTTCAAGATGGGAAGCAGATCAGGCGTGCGGGCGACGGAGCGGCGAGCGGCCATGACCATCTCCTGTATAAGCGTGACCAGGTCATCCCCGCGTTTTGCGCTGACCTGCGCTGCCTCGGCGGTTTCGCGCACAACTGTCAATATAGTTCCCTCGACCGGCTCCGGCACGGCGCGATAGGCCAACTGCTGCGCAGACTGCATAGCGGCGGCGAGGTCATCAGCAGTGAAGGTCTGCCTTTTATCAAGTTCCTTGGCCAGTCCGCGTAAAATCTGCGAGAGAATCAAGCCGGAATTGCCACGCGCTCCCATGAGCGCGCCGCGGGATAGTTTGGCGGCAATAATGCCAGCCGAGGTTTCCTCGCTGGCGGAGATAGCGCGTATGGCGGTCTGCATTGTTAGCGACATATTGGAGCCGGTATCGCCATCGGGAACAGGGAAGACATTCAACGCGTCAATGGCGTCGCGGTTTTCAGCTAACCATGCGGCGCCCATCATCATGGCTTTCTTCAAGTCCTGCCCATCTAAAACGCTGACATGTCGCGGCTGCTGGGGATGCGCTGGAGTTATGGCGCGTGACAAGTGTTCCTGCATGGCGATGCTACCTACTTTCCATCCTTTAGGGTGATGCGTAGGGGCCAGCTTTAGCGCGCCCGTGTAGGAAGCAGATAAGCCCACCAGGAACACGGGCGCGCTAAAGCTGGCCCCTACGCCTGCATATTACGTTTCACCCGCAAGGACAGAGACCCTTTTCTTAATAACTCTTGCCAAAACAAGCCAGCTCATGATATACTCGCATGGCATAAACGGATGCTCTCATTTGTTATCATTGCGATAGTGGTAACCGGTCCGAGAAACATTTGCAGTATATCAAAAGCAGCATGGATAATCAAGGGAACAGCGCGATACCAACCCGTATATAGTAGGGGCGACCCTTGCGGTCGCCCTGGTGAACCGTATATGGTACGTGCGCTACGCGAGACCCTTGCGGTCGCCCTGGTGAACCGTATATGGTACGTGCGCTACGCGAGACCCTTGCGGTCGCCCTGGTAAACCGGATATGGTGGGGCGACTGGTAAACCGGTGGTAAACCGGATAGAGAGGAAACAGATCATGTCAGGTCGTTGTGAAATATGCGAACGCAAGCCGATGCACGGCAATAACTCAAACTTCTCACAGAAACGCACGCGCCGTCGCTTCGTGCTCAATGTGCAGCATCGCCGCTTGGAAATCAATGGCGTCATGCGCAATGTGAACATTTGCACGCGCTGCCTGCGCACCATGAGTAAACTGCCCAAAACGAAATAATAACAGAACACAATAAATAGCGCCGCACGTGAAGGCGGCGCTATTTATTGTGTTTTTTGTTTCTTATTCTGCTCAAACCGTGTGCGCAATTGCCCGCAGGCAGCTGCGATATCGTCGCCGCGCTCGGCGCGCACGCTGTTGCTCACCCCGTGTTGGTAGAGGATGTCGCGGAAAGCGCGAATGGCTTCGCCGCCCGGTGGCCGGTAATCGGCTGAGGTGGCGTTGACGGGGATACAGTTGACATGCGCGAATTGTTTGAGAGGCGCGAGCAACTCCCCCAGCTTGCGCGCGTATTCGGGCGTATCATTGACGCCCGCCAGCAGCACGTACTCAAATGTGACCTGCCGCCGCGTGACTGCAATATAGTCTTGAATGGCGGCGAATAGCTCCTTTATAGGGTATTTGCGATTGATCGGCATAGTCCGACCGCGCAGCTCATCGGTCGGGGCATGCAGCGAGATGGCAAGGTTCACCTGCAATTGCTCCTGGCTGAGCTTGCGAATGGCGGGAACGAGTCCCACCGTTGAGACCGTCATGTGACGCGCCCCCAGGTTGAAGCCATCAGGACTGTTGAGGATGCGCAGCGCCTGCAGCGTATTGTCGTAGTTGTGCAGTGGTTCACCCATACCCATCAAAACGATATTTGTGATGTGATCGATGGGCGCGCTGCCCGGTAATCCTTGCGCCGTCCAGGGCGCGGCGCGCAGTTCGCGCGCGAAGTAGAGCGCCTGCGCCACGATCTCTCCTGCGCTCAGATGGCGATCAAAGCCCATCTGGCCCGTTGCGCAGAAGGTGCAGCCATAGGCGCAGCCCGCCTGCGTAGACACACAGACGGTGGCGCGCGCGCTGTTCTCACCAAGCGGCGGGTAGAGCATCAACACCGACTCGATCAACCTGCCGTCTTCCAGTTCCAGCAGTATCTTGCGCGTACGATCATCCTTTGAATGCTGCTCGCTGCGCACAATCACAGAGCCGCTACTGGCTTCTTGCGCCAGCTTTTCCCGCAGCGCAAGCGGGAGGTTGGTCATAGCGGAGAAATCGCTAACATAGCGTTGGAAGAGCCATTGATAGATTTGTTTGGCGCGAAACGACGCTTCACCTCGCTCGACCAGCCACTGCTGCATCTGTGGCAGCGTGAGGCCGAGCAGGTCGATTTTCTTTTTGCTTGTTGTTTCTGTTCCGGGTACAAGTGTTGTTGACATGCTTAAACCATACTCATCGATAGTTATTTGGATTCTCAATACTCAAGTTCTCGGCAACAGCCATATTGATAAGATCATTGTCAGAGCAGATAAAAATGGGCTTGGGGGTTTCAGTAGCCACTGCCTCGTCACGTAGGCCAAGAACACAGGCTAATTGCACTGCATCATAGGCTCGTAACCTATATGTTCGGCACAGGTTCCCAGCTATAGTATATATAGCGGTCGTGACAGGCCAGATGATATAAGTATGTTGGCAGTCCTGCCTAAATGTATCAATAAGGCTATCGCGTTCTTCGTCGGCTACGCTTTGTTCACGAGCCTTACGGCATATGGTAGCGACAACTTCTACTAAAGCAACCTGGGAGATGTAGATATGCTGTGCTTGTCCCGAATCACAAAGAGCAACTATCCAATCATGACCCTGTTCTAAAAAATAACGCTTTACAATAGCAGACGTATCCAAAAAGTAGGTACTCATTAGTATGGGCCCCTATCCTCTTTAACCATTTCTGACGCGGGCTTTCCGCCTGCAAACACACGGGCAAGTCGTTCTCGCCTGGCTCGCTCTTCTGCTGTCAGAACTTTGCGATCTGGAAGATTGAGAACTTTTCCATCATGGTAGAGACATTCTGCCAATTCGCCTTCAGTCAGGAGGCGCTTTTCTTGAGGAACGGGACTAAAATGTTGTATAAGGTCACGCAGAAGGATCTCAGGTTGCTTCCCACTTTTTGCTGCTTCTGCGGCAAGTAATGCATATTCTCGATCGGTTAAGCGGATGGTCACCTCGTATGCCATGAGGATACCTCCTGAATATAAGAGTAAAAACGAGACTCTACCAGTATATCACATCTGCCGGGCAGCGCATTGACATTATATTGTCTTTCACTCATCCTCGTCATGTTTATGCTGGTGATGCTGTTGTTGCCCTCCATGTGCATGTCGTTGATGCTCCCCTTCCGAAAGCTCGTTTAGCTTTTCATTCGCATCAAGAACGTTCCCAAGTCCACTCGAGCGGTAAAAATCATCAAGCGACGATGCTGGACGCCTGTTGGGCGTCTTCTCACTATTACCCAGGTACACTCCGGCAATCAGCAACAGGGCAAGGATGCCAATGAGAATGAGCCCACCGATCCACGGCATTTCTTTCCTCCTTCAGCCTACCAGCCTGGCAGAAAACCCAAAATCCTACTATTATACTTGCCAGACGATGACGTTGTTGTTGGCATCGCCGGTTGCCAGGCCGCCGGTGCTCCACGCGACGGAGTTGATCGCGCCTCCATAGCCGCTAAAGGTGGTTTTTGCGAGACTGGCGATATCCCAGATGTTGACCGTGCCATCGGATGCGCACGTTGCCAGTTGATTGTTGCCGGCGGGATTCCAGGCAACGCCGTTGACGGGGGCTTTATGCGGCAGCCGTTTGATGATGCGACCGGCAATATCCCATACCTCCGCGTAGTTGTTCGCGCTGCCCGCCGCCAGTTTTGTTCCATCGGGCGACCAGGCCAGGCAGAGCGCCGCGCCCGTCAATTTGCGCCCGAAGACGGTGGTACGCGGTGCCTGTGTGGTATATACTCCCACATCGCCGTTGGCTAGAGCAGCAGCCAGGTAAGTGTCATCCGCGGAGAGAGCCAGCGCGTTGACAACCGACCTGGTCAAGCTTCTCGTGATGACTCCGCCTGTCAGGGGGAGCGTGCGTCCACCATTGCCGAGCGTACCCGCGAGTATAGCGCCTGCCTGGGCGTCCCAGGCAATCGTGCTTACAGCAGCGCCCAGCGGGCCGTAGGTATGCCGCCGAACGCCCCCGCTATCCCACAACTGGACAGTCTCATCTTCACTACCGGAGGCTAGCAACAGCCCGCCGGGACCCCACACCACGCAGCGCACGGCGGCGCTGTGTCCGCTATAAGTAACGGTATTTTGCTGGTTGGCGACTATCCAGAGCCTGGCCGTCTTGTCGCGGGAACCGGAGACTAGTTGGGCGCCATCGGGCGACCAGAATATACTGGTCACGACATCGCTGTGACCGCGCAGCACGAATTTTGCGTTGTCTGGCTGCCGGCTGCGTGAGTAGAAGTAGAAGCCTGCGCTGCCTCCGACTGCTACTACCGCAGCTCCGCCGATGATCCAGCCCAATGCGCTGCGCCTGCTCATTGCGCCTGGCTTACCCGGTGGCGTTTGTGGTAATAGTTGCGGCTGAGGCGGCGCCTGCAATTGCGGAGTCATGACGCTCGGAAGCGGCGCGGAGAATGCGCGTTGATAATCCTCCTCTGCCTGTGTTGGCGGCATAACAAGTTGCGGAGCCGATCCTGCATTCAACTTCGGGGGCGTCGGCTGCGCGCCATAGTTTAGCTGCGGCGCGAAAGGCGCGGCGCGCTGCGTTTGTGACAGCGTGGGCAGCGACAGGAAAGGGCGCACATTGGCCGGAGCGTCCTGCGCCGCCTGCGCGAAAGCGGCGGCAAACTCGGCGGTAGATTGGAAACGCTCGTCCGGGTTTTTCGCCAGCGCGCGCGTCAACACCCTGCCAACGCTTTCCGGCAGCGTGGGATTAAATACCGTAATGAGGGGCGGCGCGCTTATGAGGTGCTGGTTCATCAGATGCATTGGTTCGCCCTCGAAAGGAGGACGCCCGGCCAGGCAGTAGTAAATCATGACGGCCAGGCTGTATTGATCGCTTTCAGGCACGGCCGCGCCCTCAAACTGCTCGGGCGCCATATAGATGGGTGTACCCAGTATATGGCTGGTTGAAGTGTTCGCTGAGTAGACCTTTGCAAGCCCGAAATCCGAAAGCAGCAGGTATACAGTACTCCCGCCCTCCACGCGCAGCAAGAAGTTGGCCGGTTTCACATCGCGGTGGATAATGCCGCGCTCGTGCGCGTATTGCAGGGCTGATGCAGCCTGGCGCAGGTATTCTGTGGCCTCGTCAAGTCCCAGAGGCCATGTACCACTCATTAGAAAGGGAAGATTCATGGAAGAGTTATTAGAAAGCTGGTTGGAAGCCTGCCCAAATGTGAGTTCCGCCCTACGCCGCAGCCAATCCCAGAGCGAACCCTCCGGCCGGTATTGCATGATGATATAAGCGAGTTGCCCGTCGGCCGTCTTTTCTTCGCCATAGCGATACAATGGAAGGATGTGCAGGTGATCCAGGCTGGCTACCGCGCGCGCTTCCTGCTTGAAACGATCCGCCGCGTTGAACGCCGCGGCTATATCAGTATAACTGTCGGGATCTGTGCGCACCACCTTGATGGCGACCTGCTGCCCAATTGCCGCATCTTCAGCCAGGTAGACTGTACCCATACCGCCGCTTCCAAGCACTTGAATAAGGGTATATCCGCCGATGGATGCGCCAATGAGACTATCCACGAATCAGCCTCCTGCTAGAGATGTCGCTAATATCGGAGTTATGATAGCATAACGTATGTTCCCTGTCCAATTCAAACAGAGGCATGGTCCCACCACAAAGCGGGGGTTAGCATCCTCGTATATAGTAGGGGCGACCCTTGCGGTCGCCCTGGCCCCCGGCTTTGTGGGGGTTCAACTTACCGCCCTTGCGGTCACCCTGGCCCCCTTTGTGGAGGTTCTTACTTCCGGCCCCCGCTTTGTGGGGGACCCTGGAGGTATAGACGCCCGCGAGGGTCGCCCCTACGATATTGCGCTTCTCTGCGCGTTTTTGTATCGTAGGGGCGACCCTCGCGGGCGTCATGTTTCTTGCCAGTGACGTTTATATAGCCCTGGAAAGATTAACCGCCGATGTAACCAAGCACATCACTCCCGCCCTGGGTTCCCGATGCATTCCAGTACATGGGCCGCTCAGCTACGAACGGGCCACTATTGGACTGTACGGACATGGAAACCTCATAGCCCTTGAAGCCATCGTTGGGCTGGTAGAGGTGCTGGATAACCTCGCCGGTGATATCGACCGTACCACGAGTATGCGCCCCAACCATGACCGTGAAGGTGTAGCTGTTCCCCATTTCATTGACCAGGGTGACATCGATCGTTTCCGTGCTTCCGGTCGGATTTTGTAAGGTGAGCCACTCGTTGTAGCCAACATTGGTATAGCCCTCGGCAAAATTGTAGGCGGTGGCTGTCGCCGCCCCCGATTGCCCGGTGATGTCAGTGCCTCCCATCGCGCCCAGGATGCGGCCATTGGCGCTGTGACCGTAGTGAAAGAACATCTCCCGTTCGGCCACTATCGGAGTGGAGACCGACGTAGTTATCTCGGCAGAGACCGTGCCGGAGAGGACGCAAGGCTGTGGCGAGCAGGTGCCTTGTTTACTGGCGGTCACCGCATTGACATCCACGATGGACTGACTTTCCGCGTTCACCGTGACCGGCACGCTCAGTGTGCTGCCGTTGTCGTACTCCAACAGCACTATCGTCGAGGCGGCCGCAGAGCCAAAGTTGGCCAGCGCCAGGTACTCCTGGAAGCCACTACCCAGAAAGCCCTCGGCAAAGCGCCAGTCTGAAGAGGCGGCTGGCGCTCCCACCACTGAAGCAGCCCCGGCGACGTTATGCGCGTTGCCGGGCGAGAAGGAATTGAAGTAGGTGGGCCGTTCCACTACCACTGCTTGATCCGAACTGACCACCGCTGCCACACGTTTGCCCAACCGTTGCGGATTGATCGTGCCGCGCGTACCTGGCTGCACAATCAACGTATCGCTGCCCACCTGCGTGCCACCTAGAAAGTAGGCGGCGGTAATATGGGCCGGCGCCGTATTGGATGGCGGGTTCAAGATGGTGATGAACGTGTTGTAGTTGGGTAGCGTGGACAGATCGGCAAAGGAGAAGCTGGTGCCGGTATGGGTGGCTCCAAGCACGTCGCTGCCGCTGCTGACGCCCGAGAAGTTGGCGAAGTACATAGGCCGCTCGGCCACCACTCCCGTGCATGTCGTACCCGTGACCGTCACGATGGCTGAATCTGCCACATAGCTCTGGGAAGAGGCCTGCGTGTTCAGATCTCCATTGACGGACTCCGTCCAGCGACTGGCAGGGGGTACCGTCACCAATCTGGAGATTGGGCTGCCACTGATCAGCAGGTACTGGATTGTTACCGGGCAG
>Ga0070733_10002480_pt1 | contig 13106 bp, 17 predicted proteins | sample Coa_R1_9_FD_66450 | JGI IMG/M metagenome (GOLD analysis project Ga0070733, IMG submission 66450) | Surface soil microbial communities from Centralia Pennsylvania, which are recovering from an underground coalmine fire - Coalmine... | ecosystem: Environmental > Terrestrial > Soil > Unclassified ... | reverse complement strand
CGGGGCACCAACGGTCCCGGAGGAATGATGCGCAAGGTGGCGGGCGGGGCGATGGTCCGCCCCAGGCGCTGGACCTCCACCGGCAGCAATCCGGTGGCTTCCAGTTCGGGAAGCATCACCACCACCTGTTGGATTCTGGAACTGTCCGGCGGCCCGATATAGGTCAGCGTTCCGAACGAGTCACCCACCATGACGCGCAGATCATGCAGCCCGGCCTCTTCCGGAAGATTCTCGATCCACACCGAGATGGAAGCGAAGCGGCCGCGGCTGGGCGCCACCGGCTCCGTGCTGCTGGCGTTGGTGATGCGGCGGATGCGCGTCTTCGAATCCGGTGCATCCGCGGAAAGCTCCTGCGCGGCATGCCAGCCCTGCAAGCGTTTGCGCCACGTCGTCCACATGTATTGCGTGGCCATCCCCTCCAGCGTGAGCACCTGAAAATCCTGCGACTCGGTGAATTCCAAAATCTCGCTTGAGGAAAAGCGCGCGCCGGCCCAGGTGTCGTAGGATTCACCCCCCGGTTCGCCGCCGCGGGTTTCGCCGCCCCGAGGCAGCCCGTTGAATTGCAGCCGCGCCAGTCCGCTGGTCTTCAAGACGCGCCGGATTTCCCGCAAATACTGGAACACGACGTCGCGGCTGGGGATGTGCTGGAAGACGGCATAGGAGTAAACGAAGTCGAAGGACTCATCATCGAACTGCGCCAGACTTGCGCCGTCGGTGACATGCGGATGAGCGTTGGGGAGGTCGCGCAGTTTCTCGCGAGCCAGGCCGATCATCTCGTCGGAAACATCCACGCCGTGAATCTCGACGAAGTGCCGGCTCATGGGGCGCATCAGCCGGCCCGGCCCGCATCCGATCTCGAGCGCCTTCCAGCCGACCCGCTCGCCGACGGGGACGCGCCGCAGCTCGGCTTCCAGGCCGTTGATCACCGCGGTGGCGGTGGCGAAGAATCCGGCGTCGTCCTGATCGCGGCGCCCGAAGGCGACGTAGTAGCCCGCGTCTTCACGGGCGCGCGCGTTCCAGTCCTCGCGCATCCGCTCGGAGACTTCAGAATCGTCCATGCTCCACTTTCGCCATTACTTGCGGCTAGAGAATTTGTTCAACCCGTCCATGAGCTCGGCGGCCGCTGCCGGTGGAGCGGTGTCGCCGGTGATGATCTCGCGGTTATTGATATCGCGCCCGTACAACTCCTTGTTCCAGGCCGCGTCCTGACGCAGGGTCGCTCCGGTCAGGGAGATCCCGGCGAACAGGCCCTTTGAACGCGACCAGGTGAGAATCTCCGCGGTGAAGGCCCCGTCGGTCTGGCCTTGCGTGGAACGTCCCACCGGACCCGCCGCGGCGGTGGCGTCTCCGCCGATGGTGAATTTGCTCGACAGCAAGCGGTCCTCGCCTCGCGGATTCATCACCAGCATGAAGACGTCCGTCTGTGAGCCGCCGATCTGAACTCCGAAGCTGCCGCCCTCCACGATCACTCCGCCCGGCGCGGACCATCCCACGCCACTCATGGGACGGCAGCTGAAAAACCCCTTGCCATATTGCGCGCCAAAAATAAATGCCCCCTTCTTCAGGCCGGGAACGATCACAATACACTGCGCTTTGTTAAGGAGATCCTGCGGAACAGCCTTGTCCGGAATGTCCATCACTTCCGTAAAGGCCTTCGCGGCAGCCGTGAGACGATCCGCAGCATCCGATGCTGCATGGATCAGGCCGGCGCCCAGTACAAGCAGCGACAACAATTTAAGTCTCATATGTTTTATCTCCCGGTTGCAAGAGTATCAAAAACGATGATCGCATAAAGACGGCTGGCGTTACTCGCGATCCACCTTAACTTGATCGCGCTGGTTACTCGCGCTCCACCAGATTCGAGACCTCGGCCTGGCGAACCCCGTGCAACTTCCGCACCTGGCGGCAAATCTCAGCCGCCACCCGCTCGGCGGACTCCTTCTCATCCAGCACCAGCTCCACCTTCAGGTAAACGTCCGTCCGCCGCATGCACCGATGATACGATAGAGTTATCCTCCGGTGAACGCTCCCTGCAAGCTGTGTGAAAAGAAGCGCGCGCGCCGGCACTGCCCGGGGCTCGACGGCGACATTTGCCCTTCCTGCTGCGGCGCTGAGCGCGAGAACACGATCGACTGCCCCTCGGCTTGCGAATATCTTCAAGAAGCGCGTTTGCGGGAGCATCCCGCGCCGCCCTCCGAGGATACGTTGCCCAACCGGGACATTCAGGTCAGCGAGGATTTCCTGCGCGATAAGGAGCCTGTCGTCGTGTGTATCTCGGAGGCGCTCACTCGCGCGATGGAAAAGGAAAAAGCCGTCGACCAGGACGCGCGGGAAGCGCTGGACGCGCTGATTCGCACGTACCGCACCCTCGATTCCGGCCTGATTTACGAGACTCGGCCGTCCAACCCCTATGCCGCTGCGCTCCAGGACGCCCTCAAGAACGCAGTCGCGAAATTACGGGAACAGCTCACCGAGGCCTCCGGGCTGCACCAGCTTCGGGACGCCGATATCCTCGGCGTGCTGGTGTTCCTGGAGCGTATCGAGCTCCAGTATGCCAACGGCCGCCGCCGCGGTCGCGCGTTTTATGATTTCCTGAACTCGAATTTTCCTGCCGCCTCGACAGTTCCATCAGATGCCCCGATGAATGCCACGGTGAGTCCCTCGGTGATTCTATGAACGGTGCCGGATACATCGTTTTCGCGCACGGATCGAGCGTGGAATCCGCCAACGAAGCCGTGCGCACCGTCGCGCGCGAACTGGCGCAAGCCGGCGGATACGGCCAGGTGATCGCCGCGTTTCTCGAAGGCGGCCAGCCCGATCTTTCCTCCGCCGCCGGTCAGCTGGCCGCGCAAGGCGTCTCGCGCATCGTGGTGATTCCTTATTTCCTCACGCTGGGTCTGCACCTCCAGCGCGATCTCCCCCGGCTCATCGGCGAGGTTCGCCGCCAGCATCCGGGTCTCGAGATCGAGGTCACGCCACCGCTGGATGGACATCCCGCAATGGTGGATGCGCTTTTGGACCGGGCCCGCTCTTCGATATGCAAGCCAAGCTGATCGAGTGCGTCGAGGTCGCGCCCGGCCTGGGCCATTTTGTTTTTGAAGCGCAAAATGGCGAGAGCTTGCATTTCATTCCCGGCCAATTCGTCTCCTTCGCAGCGGACATCGGCGACAAGAAAATTACCCGTGCCTATTCGCTGGCGTCTACTCCGGACAGCGGCGAGAATCGCTTCGAGCTGTGCCTGAACCTCGCCCCCGAGGGATTGTTTTCGCACCATCTCTTTCGCATGCAGCCCGGCGATACGGTCGAGATGCGCCCGCCTCTGGGTACCTTCGTTCTGCGCCAGCCGCCGCGGGATTCGCTGTTCATCGCCACCGGCACCGGCATCGCGCCGTTCCGCTCCATGTTGAAGGCGCACTTGAACGCGTCGTCTCCGCAATTTACGTTAGTGTTCGGCGTGCGCCACGAAGCGCATCTCATTTATCGGGGTGAGTTCGAGGAGCTCGTGTGCCGTTATCCCAACTTTCGATTCTGGCCCACCCTCAGCCGGCCGCAGCCGTCGTGGGGCGGACGCACCGGCCACGTCCAAACCCACATTGAGGAAGCTCTCGCCGGACGCCGCGATGTGGACGTGTATTTGTGCGGGCTAAAGCTGATGGTCGACGATGTGCGCAGCCGCTTGAAAGCCGCGGGCTTCGACCGCAAACAAATTTTCTACGAGAAATACGACTGATGGGACGTACCCTGGCTCTGGTGTTGGGCGTGCTTTTCGTGTTCGCCGCGGTCTCCGCGATCATGCTCCGGTTCATGCCCGCGCCGTTGAAGGATTCGGATTATCTGGTGATCGGCTCGGTGGCGACGCTGGTCGCGCTGCTGGCGCTTTTCTTCGGCCTTGTGAGAACCTCTTTGAAGGGCCGCAACCCGTTTTTCAAACGCCGCAAGAAGGAGCGCTAGAGGCACGTTTAGCGGCGGATTGCATGTCCAGCTACATCGGCGCCATCGATCAAGGCACCACCAGCACGCGGTTCATCGTCTTCGACCGCGCCGGACGCATCGTTTCCACCTCCCAGCAGGAACACGAGCAGATTTATCCGCATCCCGGCTGGGTCGAGCATGACCCGGAAGAGATCTGGCGCCGCACCCAGGCGGTGATCGCGGAAGCCCTGGCGCAGCGCGGTCTCCACGCTTCCGATCTTGCCGCCATCGGCATCACCAACCAGCGCGAGACCACCATCGTTTGGGATCGCAAGACCGGCGAGCCGGTGATGAATGCGATCGTGTGGCAGGATGCGCGAGTTGCCCCGGATGTCGCCAGGTTCGCCGCGGCCCAATCCGGCGCGGGCGGCGGCCCCGACCGCTTTCGCGCCCAAACCGGCCTGCCTCTCAGCACCTACTTCAGCAGTCTCAAGATTCGCTGGATTCTGGAACACGTTCCCGGCGTCCGCGCGCGAGCCGAAGCCGGCGATGTTCTGTTCGGCACCGTGGATACCTTCCTCACGTGGCGCCTTACCGGGGGCGAGACCCATGTGACCGATGTCACCAACGCCAGCCGCACGCAATTGATGAACCTGGCGACGCTGGGGTGGGATCGCGAAATCCTGGCCGCCTTTGACATCCCCGAAGCCATGCTGCCGCGCATCGCATCCAGCAGCGAAATCCACGGCATGGCCCGACTGCCCGAGGTTGCCGGCGTCCCCGTGGCGGGGATTCTCGGGGATCAGCAGGCGGCGCTGATGGGGCAAGCCTGCTTCCGGCCCGGAGAAGCCAAGAACACCTATGGCACCGGATGTTTTCTGCTGATGAACACCGGGGAGCAGGCGGTTACTTCGCGCCATGGGCTGCTGACCACCGTCGCCTGCAAGCTCGGCGACGCTCCGGCGCAGTACGCTCTCGAAGGCAGCGTGGCCATCGCCGGAGCTCTGGTGCAATGGCTCCGCGATAACCTCGGCCTGATCCAAACCAGCGCCGAGATCGAGCCGTTGGCGCGCACGGTGAAGGACAACGGCGGAGTCTACTTCGTCCCCGCCTTCTCCGGTCTGTATGCGCCCTACTGGAAAGATTCCGCGCGAGGCGTCGTCGCCGGCCTGACGCGCTACGCCAACAAGGGGCACCTGGCGAGGGCGGCTCTGGAAGCCACGGCGTACCAGACTCGCGAAGTGGTGGAGGCGATGGAGAAGGATTCCGGTATTCGCCTGGACCTTCTTCGCGTGGACGGCGGCATGGTCGGGAACGATCTGCTGATGCAGTTCCAGGCCGATATTCTCGACCGTCCCGTGGTCCGTCCCGTGATTCAGGAGACCACCGCTCTGGGCGCGGCTTTCGCCGCCGGTCTTGCAACCGGCTTCTTCCACAATATCGCCGAACTTCGCGCCACCTGGCAGCAGAACCGGAGTTGGAATCCTCGCCTCGACCGCGCCGAGCGCGAGCGCCTCTACGCCCTGTGGAAAAAAGCGGTCACGCGATCTTTCGACTGGGTCGAGCCTTCGTGAAAACGGCGGTGACATCGAAACATCTTGACAGCTTTGTGTCTGGGCTTTAGGATGGGGTTATCACTGAGAAAGGAGGTGGTCCAGTCTAATGAAATCTGGTAGTAGAAGCACTTTAAACGGGACTCAATCAACGCGTGAGGTGGCCGACTCTTAGCTCGACCGCTCCTACGTTCAGGTATCGTTTCAGTGACGACGCCGCTGCTCCAGTGGAACGGCGCTTCACGCGAAGCTAGTACCCGCATTCAGTAAAACCAAGGCCCCACCCTGTTCAGGGTGGGGTTTTTGGTCTTGTGATATACTGAGGTTTCCCTCACCGAGGTTCTCCAACCATGAAAGCCGGAATTCACCCAGCCTACGAAGAAGTAAACGTCACCTGCGCCTGCGGACACGTGTTTCGCACCCGCTCCGCGCACAAAGGCGACATCCGCGTGGAAATCTGCTCCAGCTGCCATCCGTTCTTCACGGGTAAGCAGAAGTTGATGGACACGGAAGGTCGCGTCGACCGCTTCACCAAGAAGTATCAGAAAGCTAAGGAAACCGAAGCGGCGAAGGTGGCCGCGAAGAAGCTGGTCAAAGCCTAAGAGAAGCGCTTAAAAGAGGCGCTTAGAAGCCGGGGCCGCCCGAACGCGCGTTGCGCCTCTGGTTCTGTTTCTCTTTTTCCTTCTGCTGCCGTTCGATGCGCATCTTCTCGTACTCGGCCTGTTGCGTTGGCGTCAGCATCAGGTTCATGCGCGTGATTTGATTGGCGTGAACGGCATCGAGTTGCGGATCCATCTGGGCATGGACTGCCTTCACCTGAGCCTGCGACTCATCCAGGATCAAGTTCATTTTCTGCACCTGGTCGGTGGTTAAGTCCAGACGCTTTTGATAGTAGCCCGTGAGCCACTTGCGGAATTCCTCGGGCGTGGGAGGATTCTTGGTCGCCGCGGCAGTCTGCCGGGCGCTCACCGTCGAGGCGCTGTACAGGCGATTCGCGAAAAACCCCAGCACCGCGCCGCTGACGAACACGAGGCCCACGTAAAGTACGATCGTGGCCCGGGACAACTTCATTGCAGATCTCCGCTATCCATCAACTGGGCCGAGTCCACGGAGTGAGCGGCGTCCAGCACGTCAACGTAAGTAGCCGTGTAGACCGGCTCGGTTTGAATACGCGGGATCAGGATCGCCATCGCCACAGTGAGCGCTGCCGTCGCGAGGACGCACACCTGGGCTAGCCGGCGGAACACCGATACGCTCTCCATTCGCCGAGCTTCGATCTTCTGCCACAGATTGGGCATGAAGTTCGCGCCGCCGTCTATGTCCGAAAAAGCGTTATGATACTCCGCGAACAACGCATCTAGATTGGTCCCGCTGCCGCCCTCATCCATTCCGCGATCCATCCTGCGTTCCATTCTACACCTCTCCGTCCGTCAAATACTATTCCATTCAGGCTGTATATCGCTCAAGCGGTATCCTTGCCTTCCGTCGCCCCATACGCCTTCAAAACCCGCTGCCGCGCCCGAAATAACCTGACCTTGAGGGCGTTCTCATTCACTCGATAAATCTTCTCGAGCTCTTTGAGCGACAACCCTTCCACTTCCTTCAAAGTCAGCAGAATCCGATCTTCCTCGGAAACATGCTCCAGTAGCGCTTCCACTTGCTCGCGCACCTTACCGCGCCGTTGCTCCTCGGCGTTCTGCTTTCCGCCCGCTGCGGCGTCGGCCATCATGACCTGCTGCTCACTCAGGTCCGACATCCGGCTCTCCTGCCGCCGCTTCTGCCGCCTTAAATAGTCATACGCGGCGTTGACGGTCAACCGGTACAGCCACGGCTCAAAAACCTCGGCGGTCCGCAACTGCTCCAGCGAATAATACAGCCGGAGAAATACCTCTTGCCCAACATCCTCAACGTCTTCCGGGCGTCCGATCAACCGTGCGATGGTCCCCAGGATGCGTTTCCTGTAGGCTTGCACCACCTGGCTGAACGCGCTATCGTCGCCCCCGCGAGCCCGTTCTATCAGTTCGAACTCAACCAGCATGGCCACCGTGGTCGCCGGTGGCAGTCAAATCCTTTTCTATGCATACGAAAAGGCGCATCGGCACTCTGTTAGGTTACAACAGCCAAACGGCATCTGTAAGCATAAGCATTAGCTGTGCTTATGTCGAACCGCAATTGGCTTGAGCATGCTAAAATGTCTCTTTCCATGGATTTCCTAGAAGGCCTCAATCCGCGCCAACGCGAGGCCGTCGCCCACGTCGAGGGTCCTCTGCTGGTTCTGGCAGGGGCGGGAAGCGGGAAAACGCGGGTCATCACCCATCGGATGGCCCACTTGATGGCCGCCCATCGCGTTCCCGGCTGGGCCATTCTGGCCGTCACGTTCACCAACAAAGCCGCCGGCGAGATGCGCGACCGGGTGCGGAACCTGATCACCGGCAATGTTGACGGCGCAGATTCGCTGCCCACGGTAGCTACGTTCCATTCTTTCTGTGTCCGCCTCCTGCGACGCGACGGCGCCAAGCTGGCTGAGATTCGCCACGGCTTCACCCCCCTCTTTTCGATCTACGACGATGAGGACCAGCTTTCGATTCTACGCTCGGTCTACAAGCAGCTCGGCCTGGACGAAAAATTTCTGGCATATCGAGCCGCGCTTTCGCGCATCAGCCACGCCAAGAGCCACAAGGAAACTCCCGAGGATTTGGCTCGAGCCGCTACCGATCCCGTCTCCACCCGTCTCGCCGTCATTTACGAACGGTATCAGACCCGGCTCCTGGAATCGAATGCCCTGGATTTCGACGACCTGTTGCTCGAAGCCGTCCGTCTGCTGGCGCACGACCAGCTCACTCGCGAGAAGCTCAACCGGCGTTACGAATTCCTGATGGTCGACGAGTATCAGGACACCAACCGCAGCCAATACGAGCTGATGCGCCTTCTGTCGAAGGAACGGGGCAACGTGGCCGTGGTCGGCGACGAGGATCAGTCCATCTACGGCTGGCGTGGCGCGAATATCCGCAACATCCTGGATTTCGAGCGCGATTTTCCCGGCGCGAAAATCATCCGGCTGGAGCAGAATTACCGCTCGACGAAAAACATTCTGGAAGCCGCCAGCGCCGTGGTCGCCAACAACACCGAGCGCATCGGCAAGTGGCTCTGGACCGAATCCGGAGCGGGCGACAAGGTCACGCTGTACGAAGCTCCCGACGCGGAGAATGAAGCCCTGTGGATTGCGGACACCATCGAAGCGCACCTCAGCCGCAATCCGAATGATCGCGCGGCTGTGCTGTACCGCACCAATGCGCAGTCCCGCCAGATTGAAGAAGCGCTGCGGCGCTACGGCCGCAAATACGTGGTCGTGGGCGGTTTCAGCTTCTACCAGCGCGCCGAAGTGAAGGACGTCGTCGCGTATCTCAAAGCTCTGGCGAGCCCCCAGGACTCGATCAGCCTTCTGCGCGTCATCAACACGCCCGCGCGCGGCATCGGCCGCACCACCGTCGAGCAGATCGAGCAATTCGCCCTGACTCACGAGCTCTCGCTGTGGGTCGCGCTGGAGCGAATGCTTGAAGAACGAGCCTTCCCGACGCGCGCGGAAGCCGCCCTGAGCGGTTTTCACCGCATGATGGCCGGGATGGCCGATGGCATCGAATCGCGCCCGATCGCCGAGACCTTGCGCGCAGTGCTCGAAAACACCGGCTATCGCAAGATGCTGGAGGAAGAAGGCACGCAGGAAGCGCAGGGCCGCCTGGGCAACCTCGACGAACTGCTGAACGCCGCCGTCGACGCCTCCGAGCGCGGCGAAACCATCCGCGATTTTCTGGACCACGCGGCTCTGGTCGCCGACGCCGATTCGGTGGATGAACGCGCGCCGGTTTCGCTGCTGACCATGCACAACGCCAAGGGGCTGGAGTTCCCTGTGGTGTTCATCGCCGGGCTGGAAGAGGGACTGTTTCCACACAGCCGCTCCCTCGACTCCGGCGGAGCGATGGAAGAGGAACGCCGCCTCTGCTACGTCGCCATGACGCGCGCCGAAAAGCGCCTGTATCTGAGCTGGGCTCGCTACCGGCGGCGCTTCGGAGGCGGCCAGCCCGAGGCTTCCATCCGTTCGCGATTCCTTCAGGAGGTGCCGCCGGCGCTGCTGGATAAGGCTCGCGGCCAAAGCGGGCAGGTGGATTTGTACGCCGAGCAGCACATGGTTCGCGAAACGGCGCGAAAGAACCTCTATACTGGGAAGACTTATAACTCGGTCGAAAACATCCGTCAGTTCTTCGCCGGCGGCACGCCGCCGTCTGTTGCCGCGAACGTTTCGGCGGGGCCCAACGCGGCCAAGCCGGCCGTTTCACCAAGACCGGCGCAGCCGGCGCGAAAGAAAACCGGATTGGGATCGACTATTGAACACGTCAAGTACGGCCGCGGCACCATCGTGCGGTTGGAAGGCTCGGGCGAAGACGCCAAGGTAACCGTGAGTTTCCCCGGATACGGGTTGAAGAAATTGGTTGCGAAATACGCAGGAATCAAGATCGAATGAACACAAAGCACATCAAAGACAGAGCAGAACGCAAGAAGACGAAACGCGCCGCGCGCAAAGAGGCTCCGGCGATCGGACCTCGCGCCGCCGACGTGGCCCGAGGCTCGCAGAAGCGCAAAGTGAAGAAGGTCGTCAAGGGCCAGCGTAAGCGCTAAGCGCCGCCGGTCACGCGTCGCGCCGGCATGTCGCTGCCCCGCACCAAGAGCGTCTTCCGGATAAAGAGCATCGACGAGCTGATCGCGGCCAGCGCGGCCCCCTCGGCGCGCCTCCGCCGCACTCTCGGCCTGGGGAGCCTGGTGGCGCTGGGCATCGGCTCCGTTATCGGCTCCGGCATTTTCACGCTCACGGGCACGGCGGCGGCGGGCCTTAAGTTCGATTTCAAGAGCATCCTGAAGGCTCCGGTGCTGGACCTGATCCTGCACGGCCGCGCCGCCGTGGGTCTAACCGGCCGCCCGGGAGCAGGCCCCGCGATTTCGCTCTCATTCATTCTGGTGGCCATCGCTTGCGGTTTCGCGGCGCTGTGCTACGCCGAGCTTGCCTCCATGATTCCGGTGTCCGGCAGCGCGTACACCTACGCGTACGCGACGCTCGGCGAAATCTTCGCCTGGATCATCGGTTGGGACTTGATCCTGGAATACGCCGTCGCCAACATGGCCATCGCGGTGGGATTCGGAGCCTACCTCAACGACCTGCTCGACAACGCCTTCGGCTTCCACTTCCCGGCCGCTTTTTCCAATCCCGTTTTTGTCGAAGGAAAATCCACCGGGGCGATTTTCAACATTCCTGCCTTCGTGTTGATGATGCTGTTGAGCTGGATTCTGGTGCGCGGCGCGCGGGAAAGCGCCGGAGCCAACAACGCCATGGTGTTGATCAAGATCGCGGCCATTCTGATCTTCATTTTTGGAGCCGCGCGAGCGGTGAACACCGCGAACTGGCATCCCTTCATGCCCAACGGCTTCTCCGGCGTACTGACCGGCGGCGCCATCGTGTTCTTCACCTACATCGGCTTCGACGCAGTTTCGACCGCGGCCGAGGAGTGCCGCGATCCGCAGCGCGACATGCCTCGCGGGATTCTGCTGACGTTGGCGGCGTGCGCGCTGCTGTATGCCGGGGTCTCGCTGGTGCTGACGGGCATCGCGCACTGGGACACGCTGAACAACGACGCTCCGGTGGCCAACGCGCTCAAGGCCCTGGGCTACAATCGCATTCGCTTCGTCGTGACGGTGGGCGCGCTGCTGGGCATGACCAGCTCACTGCTGGTGGGCCAGTACGGGCAGGCGCGGATCTGGTTCGCGATGTCGCGCGACCGTCTGCTGCCGCCGCTATTTTCGCGAGTCCATCCGCGCTACGAAACACCGCACCTGAGCACCTGGGTCGCCGGCTTCGCCGTGGGCATTCCGGCGGGGATCTGGGATATCGGCACGTTCGGCGACCTGACGAATATCGGGACGCTGTTCGCATTCATCGTCGTCTCCGTGGGTGTCATCATCCTGCGCCGTACCGATCCCAACCGGCGCCGCAGCTTCCGCGTCCCCTGGGTGCCGCTGCTGCCGGGGATCTCGATCGTGTGCTGCCTGGTGCTGATGCTGAGCCTCCCGCTCGAAACCTGGATCCGCTTCGTCGTGTGGTTGGCGGTGGGGCTGGTGATCTACTTCTGCTACGGCCACAAGCGGACGCTGGCGTAACTTAAATACATGCAGACGCCGTTCAGTTGGGCGATCCTGATTCTCGCGGCGGCCGCCGCAGGTTGGATTTTGTGGCGCGTGAGGACCAGATCTAGACGTGGCCCAACCCTTTCGGGTCCCATTGTGGATGCCGATGCGGCCAGTATCGATCCCTATCCATATGTTTTCGTCAACGCCGATGGGAGCGCCCGCGAACTCCACCCGAGCGGGCGGAAACATCTCGAGACTCCCTATCACCCGGCAGATGGTGGCCGTCCCTACGTCAAGCGCGACTATTCGCAGAAGAATGGTTGGGGCGAAATCGACGGCCCCTTAGGCAGGTCGAAACTGCCACGGGGCACCCGCATCTTGGCCGCTCCGGAAGAAGATCCATTAAAGACGCCCACCAGGGAAGAGCGAATCCGGTTCCTTCGCGCCAAGGGCCTCGAGGTAGTCGAAAATGACGATGGCACTTTCACCGCAAGAAAACCGAACCCCAAGCGGAAGCAAACGCCGTAGAACTGGAAGTGACATGATTAAGGCATGGGCGTCCGAACCACGATCGACATCCCCGACGATCTTCATGCTGAGCTGCGTCGGCGTGCCGCGGCAGAGCACACTTCGATTCGTTCACTGGTTATCAGCGCCATCGAGGCCAAGTTTCGGCCGAAGCCGCCGCGAACCGTCACGGGTCCTCTGATCGGCATGGGAAAAGCTGGAAAGAAGGGCGAGGACACGGACGACAACCGCGCTCTCTGGGAAACATCGGTGACCGACGGGTGGTCGATCTTCCCGTAGCCCGCAAAGGGTTCGGCCGACATCCTCATTTCGGCCAAGTAACAATGCCGCCGCACTCCGTTTTGCGGGCGTCATTCAGAAGTCACAGGGTTTCTCTAATTTTATTTCCCCAGCCGCATCAATACTTTCCCGGTTTCGCTCCACGCCTTCGCTTGCCCCATCCTCTATAGTCGGGGCGTTGAGAGGCCGGCGCTTTCCATTCGCGAACCGGTTCACCGGAGTGCGGTAGAGTCTTCGAAGCCACGCTGCCCAAACGTCAGAACGCATGGACGGCCCATGACGAGCATGGGGCGCAAGCAGCATGCGTTGAGTGGCGGCCCCATGGTCCCGGGAAACGGCCAGGAGGTCCGGATCATCGAGAAGGGGCAAGTGGCCGGCGCCGCCTAGCTGGCCATCGATCGCGCTTTTCTTCCTCGGCGGCGGTCGATCCTCCGCACGTTGTAGCGAGAAAGAACGTAGTCGGCAAATTCATCGGTCAAGCGAACAGCATCGCAGTCTCCCGACGACTGTTTGATCCACCATTTGGAAACGAAATCGGCCGCCTTGGTCGCAATCGCCGAGGGCACGAGGAGTACGTCGGAGCTATGTTCCGAGAACTGGTAGTTAACACCTTCCGCAACGAACGCCCCAATTAGGCTTCCCCGGTCAAGCGTCTCCATT
>Ga0070733_10002479_pt1 | contig 13107 bp, 9 predicted proteins | sample Coa_R1_9_FD_66450 | JGI IMG/M metagenome (GOLD analysis project Ga0070733, IMG submission 66450) | Surface soil microbial communities from Centralia Pennsylvania, which are recovering from an underground coalmine fire - Coalmine... | ecosystem: Environmental > Terrestrial > Soil > Unclassified ... | reverse complement strand
GATTTCCTCGGCCTGACTACGCTTACCATTTTGACTGATGCGCTGAAGTTGATTCTACAGACGCGAGGCACGCCGCTGACCCTCGAGGAGATTCCTCTCGAAGACAGCGAGACCTACGTAAAGGTCTTTCACCGCGGACTCACCTCCGGCGTATTCCAGTTTGAATCGCACGGCATGCGCGATGTGCTGCGGAAGTACCAGCCCAATTCCATCGAAGACCTGACCGCGCTGAACGCGCTCTATCGCCCTGGCCCCATCCAGGGCGGCATGATCGACGATTTCGTTGACCGCAAGCATGGCCGCAAGAAGGTGGAGTACGAACTGCCGGAACTGCAGGAGATTTTGCAGGAGACACTCGGGGTGATCGTGTATCAGGAACAGGTGATGCAGATCGCCAACCGCCTGGCCGGTTACTCCCTGGGTGAAGCCGATCTGCTGCGTCGCGCCATGGGCAAGAAAAAAGCTGAAGAGATGGCGCAACAGCGGGAGCGCTTCGTCGAAGGCGCCGCGCAGCGAAAGTATCCTGCCAAGAAGATCGAAAAGATTTTCGACCTCATGGCGCAGTTCGCTGGATACGGCTTCAACAAGTCACACTCGGCCGCCTATGCCCTGCTCGCCTATCACACGGCATATCTGAAAACGCATTATCCCGTCGAGTTCATGGCCGCGCTGCTTACCTCGGTCACTGGCTCAACCGACGACGTGGTCAAGTACATCAACGAATGCCGCGAGATGGGCATTGCCGTGGAAGCGCCTGACATCAACGTCTCCGACGCGAATTTCACGCCGCACGGCGAATCGATCCGCTTCGGGCTGGCCGCGGTGAAGAACGTAGGCGGCAACGCCATCGAATCGATCGTCGCCGCGCGCAGGAAACTGGGGCGGTTCCAATCGATTTTCGAATTCTGCGAGAACGTAGACCTGCGGTTGCTGAACAAACGCGTGCTGGAGTCGTTGATCAAGAGCGGCGCCATGGATTCGCTGGGCCGCCGTGCTCAATTGATGGCGGCGCTCGACAAATCCATGGAGCAGGCGCAGAAGGCGCAGCGCGACGCGGAATCGGGCCAGCACGGCCTGTTTGGCGTGTTTCAGCAGGAAGAGACCGCGTCCAACAATGACAAGCTGCCCAGCACACCTGACTGGGACGAGCACACGCGGCTCTCGGCCGAGAAAGAAATCCTCGGATTCTTCATTAGCGGCCATCCTCTGCAAAAATACAAAGACAAACTGGCCGACCTGCAGGCACTGAGCATCGAGGAAATTGCCGCAATGACCAGGTCGACTGGCAAAGAAGAGACCATTAACACCGCCGGCATCATTACCAATGTTCGCGTGCTCAAGTCCAAGCGCGGCGATTTCTACGCGCAGGCCATGCTCGAAGATATGTCAGGCACGATCGACATGATCGTTTTTCCTGAGGCTTACAAGCGCATCGGCGACAAGGTGAAACTTGAGGTGCCGGTGTTTGTGAAGGCGGGGGTACGCATCGAAGAGGGCGCCAATCCGAAGATCACTGCGGCGGAGATTCAGCCGCTTGAAGAAGCCAAGGTGCCATTGCCATCTGCGATCCGGATTCGAATTCGGCTTGAATCCTCGACTGAATTGACCGTCGACGCTCTGCACGCCTTATTTCTCGAGCGCAAGGGCCCAGCCCAGGTGTTGTTTGACGTGGAACGGGAGGACGATTTCATGGTCGTGATGGAAGCCCAAGGCTATAATGTGGTGCCGGACCGTAATTTCATTGCCCGAGTCGAAGAACTTTGTGGGCGTGGCAGCGTTCGCCGGATTGGCGTCTGATATCACGATGGCCGCAACCGAGAAGGCACAACAGGAACTGGAGCTGATCGAGCGTCAGGTCGCCGAGATGGAGGCTGCCGGCGCCGATGACGCAACTCTGCGGCAAATCGAAAAGCTGCATGATCGCATCGAAACTCTGAGACAAGAGATGAGCGCCCCCAACACCGCGTGGCAGAAGACCGAACTGGCGCGGCATCCGCAGCGGCCGCAGTCACTTGATTACATCGAGCGGATCTTCACCGATTTCAGCGAGATTCACGGCGATCGCAGTTTCGGCGACGACGCGGCCATCGTCTGCGGCATGGCCCGCTTCCACGGCGACGAAGTGCTGGTGGTCGGCACACAAAAAGGCCGCGACATGAAGCAGCGGGTCTACCGGAACTTCGGCACGCCGCATCCGGAGGGATATCGCAAGGCGATCCGCATCATGCAGCTCGCCGAAAAATTCCGCCGTCCCATTTTCACGCTGGTCGATACCGACGGCGCTTATCCCGGCATTCACGCCGAAGAGCGCGGCCAGGCCGAGGCCATCGCCTACAACCTGCGCGAAATGGCGCGCCTGGAAGTGCCTATCATCGCAACGGTCATTGGCGTGGGCGGCAGCGGTGGCGCGCTGGCGATTGCGGTGGCGGACCGCGTGCTCATGATGGAGAATGCCATCTATTCCGTCATCTCGCCCGAAGGCTGCGCCGCCATCATGTGGCGCGACGCCACCAAGAAGGAACTTGCGGCCGAGGCCATGCGCATCACCGCCACGGACCTGCAGGAACTCGGTTGCATCGACGACATCGTGCCCGAACCCGAAGGCGGAGCCCACCGCGACCACGAGGCCGCTGCCAATCTGCTCGACGCCAGTTGGCAAAGACACTACGCCGAACTGAAGAAAACTCCCCCGGCGGATTTGCTCGTATCACGATACAATAAGTTCCGCGACATGGCGCAGTTCTTTAAGACCGAAGCGTGAGTTCCTTGTCTCCCCCTAGTTCCAAAACAGGTTCCACCGCGCTCCAGCCGGGCGATTCACCGGGACGAGACCGGGCAGCCGCCGTATAATGAAATGTTTTCTGCTGCGAAGTCATTAATCGGCGGGCGACAGGGTTCTGTTTCTCAATCGAAGGAAGGTGTTGGGATGGCCACGACGGATGTTACGCCCCGGGAATCGTCTGGTGGCGTTGCACGCAAGCGAATCGTCAACGACATGAGCATCCAGGTCGCGACGGTCAACGGTTCCGGCTCGCAGAGCTCGAACACGGTTTTATTGCGCAGCATTTTTCAGATGGGCGTGCCCGTCTCTGGCAAGAACATGTTCCCCTCGAACATTGCCGGACTTCCGACGTGGTACACGATCCGCGCCAACAAGAACGGATACATCGGCCGCAAGAAGGAAATTGATTTCCTGGTGGCAATGAATCCGGAAACCGCGGTTGAGGACACCATGTCACTGGCGCCTGGCGCATCCGTCCTCTACGACGAACCGCTCGCGCTGCACAAACTGCGCAATGATCTGGTCTTTTATTCGGTTCCCTACGACAAGCTGACCGCGGCCGTCTGTCCGGAAGCCAAGCTGCGCAAACTGGTCAAGAACATGGTGTACGTCGGCGTCGTAGCAAGCCTGCTCGCCATTGACATGGGAGAAGTCGAGAAGGCGATTCGCAAACAGTTCTCCAAGAAAGTGAAAGCGGCCAATCTGAATCTGGCGGCGGCACAGGCTGGATTCGACTACGCCAAAGCAAACCTGGAAAAGCGCGGCGCGTTCTACATCGAGCGCATGGACAAGACCGCGGGCAAGATCATCATCGACGGCAACTCCGCCGCCGCCCTCGGTTGCATGTTCGCAGGATGCACTGTTGTAACGTGGTATCCGATCACGCCGTCGTCGTCGCTGGTCGAAACCATGATCGACTACATGAAGGAATACCGCATTGGCCCCGACGGTAAAGCGACATTCGCCATCGTGCAGGCCGAGGATGAACTGGCCGCGATCGGCATGGTCATTGGGGCGGGCTGGGCGGGCGCGCGCAGCATGACCTCGACCGCCGGACCGGGCGTCTCACTCATGTCGGAATTTGCGGGACTGGCTTATTACGTTGAGGTGCCGGGCGTCATCTGGGATATTCAGCGCGTTGGGCCCTCCACCGGCCTGCCCACGCGCACTTCTCAGGGCGATATTCTTTCGACGGCATTCCTTTCGCACGGTGATACCAAGCACATCATGCTGCTTCCCTGCTCGGTGGAAGAGTGCTTCACGATGGCGCCCGAGGCCTTCAACCTGGCGGAGCAATTTCAGACTCTGGTGTTCGTCATGTCCGATCTCGATCTGGGCATGAACAACTGGATGTCCGATCCGTTCCAGTATCCGACCACGCCGATCAATCGCGGCAAAGTGCTGAGCAAGGAAGATCTCGACCGGCTGGGCAGTTTCGCGCGCTACAAAGACATCGACGGAGACGGCATCGGCTACCGCACACTGCCCGGGACGCTCCATCCCGCAGCGGCGTACTTCGCGCGTGGCAGCGGCCACAACGAGAAAGCGCAATACAGCGAACGCGCGGACGACTTCGAAAACAATATGGAGCGCCTGAACCGCAAATTCGAAACCGCGCGCTCGTTCGTTCCCCGCCCCGTGATCACCAAAGGCAACAACGCGAAGATCGGAGTCATCGCCTACGGAACCTCGCACTGGGGCATCACCGAAAGCATCGACCAACTACGCGACGAGTACGGCATCGGAATCGACTATCTGCGGCTGCGCGCCTATCCCTTTACCCGCGAAGTGCACGAGTTCGTCGAGCAGCATGATCGCATTTATCTGGTCGAGCAGAATCGCGATGCGCAGATGCTGACCCTTCTCAAACTCGATCTCAAGCCTGAACTGACCACGCGCCTGCGCAGCATCGCCCACATCACCGGACTGCCGCTCGACGCGCGGTCCATTACCGACGAACTAACCAGCATGGAAGGCAAATAGGCCGTCGTGACTCGCACAACCATCGGGGGAGCAACTGCTAGTACGGCGCTAACGATGATACCCCTCTTGTTCCTGTTCGTTTCCTGCCTTGGCCAGGACAGAGGCGGCACGCCTCCCGGTAACGGTCGCATGCTCCTAGGTGGCATTTTCAGCAACGCACATGCGTCGGGCTCCCTTGAGTATTGGGGCGTCTGCAATTTCAAAGAGTTCTATCCGGATTTTCCCAAGCTCAAGGCAATATCGTCCCACGAGGCTTCGGCGGTGGACTTGCTGCAGGAAATGTTTTCCTTAGACCCGGAAATGAGGGTCAGCCAAGACCGTGATGGGAAAATCCGAATGATCGAGGAGGATGTACCGAGTGATCTGCTCGACGTAAAAATTCACTTCCTTCGGTTTCCAGCCGAATATCACGGACCGCATACGGCTATCAGCGTCATTCTGGGGAGTCCGGAAGTGATTGCGTTCAGAAGGGACCACAATATAGGGCCCGAGACTGACTGGGGGGGCGGAATTGCGTACTCGAGTGACGGGCTCGTGCCTACCGTGCCTAGCGTTCATGGAGATTTGCACGATGTGACTGTGAGAGAAGCACTCGACTACGTGCTGCAGACGTTTCAAGGATTTTGGTTATATGAGAATTGTAAAAATCCGGGGAGCGGTCGAATCGTGTACTTCGATTTTATTCTGAACCTGCCGAGCGCTCCCCTGCCCCAAAAGTGAGAGTTCTGGGAATCTAAGTTCTGGCAATATGGAGGGTAAGTAGATGTCGACCACGACCGTCGAACCCGGAGCCGCGGCACCCGCGCCCAAAACCAACCGCATCGGCCTCACCGTCATGGACTACAAAGGAGGCAAGACCACGTTATGCGCGGGTTGCGGCCACAACGCCATCTCCGAGCGCATCATCGAGGCCATGTACGAGATGGGCGTGCAGCCCGAGTTGCTCATCAAGCCCAGCGGCATTGGCTGCTCCTCGAAAACTCCCGCGTACTTCATGAGCCGCTCGCATAGCTTCAATGCTGTCCACGGACGCATGCCCTCGGTCGCGACTGGCGCTCTGCTGGCAAATCACAAGTTAGTCTGCATCGGCGTCAGTGGCGACGGCGACACCGCCTCCATCGGCATCGGACAGTTCGTCCACCTCATGCGCCGCAATCTGCCCATCATCTACATCATTGAAGACAACGGCGTATACGGCCTCACGAAGGGCCAGTTCTCGGCCACGGCTGACCTGGGATCGAAGTTGAAATCCGGCGTGCTGAACGATCTTCCGCCCATCGATACCTGTGCGCTCGCTATTCAACTGGGCGCAACTTTGGTGGGCCGTTCGTTTTCCGGCGACAAGAAACAGCTCAGCGCCATGCTCAAAGCGGCCATCGCGCACAAAGGCACGGTCATGCTCGACGTGGTCTCGCCCTGCGTTACCTTCAACGATCATGAGGGTTCGACCAAGTCTTACAAATATGTGAAAGAGCACGAAGAGACTTTGCAGGATGTCAGCTTCGTCCCTCACTTCGAGGACATCGACGTCGAGTACGATCCCGGAACGACCGTCGAAGTGACCATGCATGACGGCTCTCGCCTGCATCTGCGCAAGCTGGAAGAAGACTACGACCCCACCAACAAAATTCACGCTATCACCCGCCTCACCGAAGCCCACGACAAGGGCGAAGTGCTGACCGGCGTGTTCTACGTGAACCCAGAGGCGCCCAGCTTCATCGACATGCTGAACGTGGTCGATCAGCCCCTGGCCACGTTGCCCGATTCGATGACGCGTCCCGGCAAGGAAGTGCTGGATGCGGTGATGGAAGAGTTGCGGTAGAACGCGGATCGACGGGCGGCGCTCAAAAATCTACAGCATGTCCCTGAGCGTGACCTCGATCTCATGGTCGACGTTGCCGCGTTTCACAACCAGCCGCACGACAGTTCCCACGGGCTGCAGAAATGCAGGATCGTCGAGGTCGTCGCTGGGCTCGTGTCCATCAATCTTTGTAATCACGTCCCCAAGCGCGAGCCCTGCCGCCTCCGCAGGACTTCCTGGCAGAATCGTCATCACCTTTTCGCCGTTCTCCGTTGGATCAATCACAATGCCAGCTCGGTTGAAGATCTCTGGCTTGTCCCAGTGGGCATTCTTCTCGAGATAGAGCTGACCCCGCATGCAATCGAACGTGGCATTAAACTGGCGGAGCACGCTGCGTCCAATGTTTCCCGCGTAGTCGCCGGGACCTGGCTCGCCCGCGGAAAGATTCGTGATGAGGTCATGCACCTCCGCATTCCCTAGTGCAAGCGTCCTGAGGCGGACATAATAAGCCTCGGGCATGGGGCCTCCATAGCCTCTGCCGGAGTATCCGTGGTAGTGCGCGCCCAGCCGCTCGATCAGGTTGTTTTGTTTTACGAAACCTCCATCCAAACTAAACGCGACCTCGTTACCGGAGTCGAGAACAAATGTCCCCGGAACGTCGTCCACGCTCCCGTTCACTTCGAGGAGCAAGCCCTTGATGCGCATCGGAACCTCGACGCCACCTCCGGAATATTTGAACTTCGCCGCGTTGTAGAACGTTAATTCCTCATGCTCATAGTCGATCTTGATCACAAGCCTGCGCATCAATTCATAGCCGATCGCTATCTGCGGAGTGCCCTCGCCGCCGGACGGAGTCGCGATGACGTGGAAAACCTGATCGTGCATGATCAGGCTGCCGATCTCCAGAGTGCGCACGTGAGTGATCTTCGAGTCGACGTTGCCTCCCTCGGCCGCGAATGTTTGTGTGTCTCCCTCTACGCTCAATCCGAGTTCCTTTGCCACGCTTGAGCTAAGTAGGTTCACGGAGCCAGTGTCGAAGACCATTTTGTACGGACCCTTGCCGTTGATCGTCCCCTCACAAATGATTCCCTGCTCCGCCGGCACCGTGACGAATCCAGGCCGCGGCATTTCGAAGTCTTTCGCAAAGAGAATCGCAAAGTCCGAATCCTTCACACGCGCCAGCAGAGTCCGTTTTGTGAAAGTGACAACCTGGGTATGATCGCCGCTGCCCGTCCGCTGCGAGAACGGCAGCAGCACGCCGTCGACGCGGCGATAGTCGCTCAGATACTTGACGCTGTTCGCGTCGGTCGCGACGCGCTCGATCAAATGGGTGGTTTGGCCGATCCAGAGCGTAAAACCGTGGCCGCCCGGTACCTCAAACTGCAGGCGGTCGTAGCTCACTTCGTGGTCGGTCACGGGGTCCAGTAGCTTCACCTTCGCCCCGCCAAAGTTTGGACGCCAGTAACCGTGACTCGTCAGGTAGAGGTCATCGATCTGCCAGTCAGCGCCACTGGGCAAAAGCCGAATGTCCCCGGCGTTGTCCTGCTGCCAGCTGCCCTCGGGAGACGTTCCGTTGGCCTGATGAACACCGAGGTCCGGAATGTCTGCGCGACCGACGCTGGCGCCTGTCCGCAGGTTCTCCGCAAGGTGGAGGCTGCCCGTCTTGCCCGCAATCGTAATCGTGCCTTCGGAAGCGCACTCCGAGAACTGGTTCCAAGCGTCGCCTCCGGTGGCTTTGCGAGCCCTCGCCAGAATCACGGAAGCAGCAGCAGGAGATGTTTGTACTTGCGCGAAGGCGACAGTCGCGAGGAAATGCGGAGTCAGAGGCAGGGCGAGAAGAAGGATGAACCGTTTCACCGGCAAGTACCGACTTCGTGCCATGATACTGGAAAAACTTCGTCGATCCCAAACGCGCGGAACTGCCGGCCCTCGCTTCTCTACGCGCTCTTCCGCTGTGGCTCGCCGCTATGTTCCGGACTCTGGCCAGGCTCGGGAAAATCCGAGTCTGCGTCCTTCAACATCGGCTCTTGATCACGATGCCCGAGCTGTTCCTGCATGCCGGCATTTCCGGCCTCTGTGTGATCCTCGGTCTCGACGGCACCTTTCGCGGCGTCCTGATCCGGTCTGCTGTCTGGCATGATTCCACCTCGTACCAACGGTCAGTTTATCCTTGCAGCTTCTCCAGTCAAATCGTTATAAAGGAGGAGAAGTCTGCCGGAGAATCAGTATATGAAGCGTTTTTTGTTAGTCGTGATGATGTTCGTACTCACTGCCGGATTCGCGTGGGCCGCCTCACCGCGAGCCTCGCTTCGGCCAGTACGGCAAACCCATCAGCGGGCTCGCCGCCACCACGCTCACAAGGCCACGCGGCATCGCGCGCCCAAGCGTCACCGGCACGCGGTCTAGGCGCGCTCGAACCCAGAACAGTCATTCCGCAGGGCAATTCAACTAAACTCGCGCAGGATTCACTTCCCTGCGGCCGGAACTCCTACCTTGCGCAGCCGGTCGCGCGCCTGCAATGCCTCCGGTGAGTGCGGATAGCGCTGGATCAGATGCCGCAATTCGCTGACTCCATCATCCTGCTTGCCCAGTTCGAGCAGGGAAAAGCCCTTTTTCAGTTGCGCAGACGCCGCCTTATTTCCGCTGGGAAAGTTCTGCAACACCTGGTCGTAGCTCTGCACCGCCGGCTGGAAGTTGCCCTGCTTGAACTGGATCTCCCCCAGATAGAAATAGCAGTTTCCCGCCAGATCGGTGTTGGGATAGAACTTGATGTAGTCGGAGAACTCCTGCAGCGCTAGGTCATTCTTGTCGCCGTTGTAATCGCGCAGGGCGTTGTTGTAGAGGACGTCCGGAGGCGGCGCCGATGCCTGAGCCTGCTGCTGCGCCTGTTGCGTGGCCTGCTGCGCGGCGAGACTCTGTTGCGCGGCCTGCATGTCTTCAAGCTGCTTGGTGACCTTGGAGAGGCGCACCTTGATTTCGTCCATGGTGTCGTTGAGCGCCTGAATTTGCCCAGAGAGCTGGTCGGTGCGCGTGCCGCCATCCGACTGCTGCTTTTGCAGCGTGTTCTGCAGCGCAGTCAGCGCGGCCGCCACCTTGTTCACCGCGTCCGTATCCTGCTCGACCAGATTCTTCATGACGCCCATGCGCTCGTCAAAGGCGCGCTGCATGGCCGTCATCTGCTCCTGCAGTTGCTGCACCTGCGTCTGCAGCTGGACCATGTCCTTATTCACGCCCCAGGCGGGAAGCGCTCCCAGCCAGAGCAGCGCGAGCAACCCAAAAAAAGCTGAAACACGATGTAGTTTCATAATTGATTCCCTGACAACAACTAGTTTCGATGCCTTGAGTATCCCACAGGTTGGGAGGGTTCGGCAGAGACCAATCGCGCCAGAACCGGAATGTTCAACCTAAACTTTTTAACCTCAGATGTTCAACCTCCAGGTTCACCGGAGTGTTGAGTCCGCAGTCATCAGCGAGATGCTTGCACACTTCCGCACGTGCCCGGAGCGGGAGAAGCGAGGGACGCAGCCGAAGCCGCGTCCCCGGTTCGAAATTACGGCTGATAAACGAAGTGCCCGCGGCGGTTCTGCTGCCAGCATGCTTCGTTGCTCTCCGAGCAGAACGGTTTTTCCTTGCCGTAGCTGATCGTCTTAATGCGGCTCGCGCTCACGCCGGCCGCAACCAGAGCGCTCTTTACGGCTGTGGCACGCTTGTCGCCCAGGGCAATGTTGTACTCCGTCGAGCCCCGTTCATCGCAGTGCCCTTCTATCGTGAAGTTCACGTTGGGATGCGCGCTCAGGAACTGCACATCCGCCTGCAGCGAGCCTTGCTGGTCCGCGCGGACATCCGACTTGTCATAGTCGAAATAGACGTCCTTCACGTTCTGGCTGAACAGATCCTGATCCGTCACGGTTGGCGGAGGCGGCGGTGGCGGGGGAGGCTGGGTCACGGTGATGCGTGCGCTGGCCTCCTGCGTTCCGCCTGCACCTTTTGCGGTCAGGTGATATGTAGTGGAATCGGTTGGCGAAACCGACTGCGATCCGTTGGCCTGCACCGCACCGATGCCGTCGATGGAAACGTCGGTGGCGTTGCTGGTCTGCCAGGTCAGCGAGGCCGACTGTCCCGCCTGAATGGAGTTCGGATTCACAGAAATCGAAGCGGTCGGAGCCGCGGCTGGTGGCGGCGGGGGCGGTGGTGGCGGCGGAGCCGCTTTCTTTGCGCATGCGCCAAGCGCCATCAGAGCGCCCAACGCGACAGACAGCAGAACCCACTTCTTACTTTGTTGCTTCACTTTATTCCTCCTTGCGGACCCGAATCAAAGCCTTCGAGGTCAGACGAAGTGCGTTTATTTCCAACTCCAGTTTGGTTGCGTGTTGCGTCCGGTAAAAGTCAGTTGCTGCAGCTTGCTGCCGTCGGCCAGCATGGTCCAGATTTCTTCCTTGCCCGACCGGCTTGATTGAAACACGATATGCCGCCCGTCCGGAGACCAGAACGGAAAATCGTTCCGCCCGCCATCGTGGGTCAACTGCACCCACTGCTTGCTGGCGATGTCCATTAGATACAGATCCGACGCTCCAGGTTCCCCCGGTCCGTATTTTCTGACCCAGGCGAAGGTCAGAAACTGCCCGTTCGGCGCCCAGTTGGGCGAGACCGCGTATCCCTGGTCCGTCATGCGCTGCAGGTTGGTGCCGTCCCCTTCCATGGTATAAATCTGCGGCAGCCCTGTCCGCCCGCTGACGAACGCAATTTGCGAATTCGTTTTCCGGTTCCACACGGGGGAAACATCCGGCCCCTTCGATGTGGTCAGACAATGCAGATTTCCGCCCGAGGCGTCGCTTACGCAGATTTCCGGCGCTCCACTCCGCGACGCCGAAAACGCCAGCTTGGTGCCGTCTCCCGACCACGCCGGCGACAGATTGGTCCCCCCGAGATGCGGAAAGCTTACCAGCCGGTTCAGGTCGATCGAATACATCATGATCTCCCACCCGGTCTTGGTGATGGCGCTGAACGCTATGCGCGAGCCGTCAGGAGAAATGCGGGGCGACAACGAAATGGAATTCAGGTGTGTGATCTGGTGCTGGTTGGAACCGTCATAATCCATCCCCCAGATTTCCTTGCGCCCGCTGCGGTCGCTGACAAAATAAATCTGGCTCTCGGCTATGCCTGCGATGCCTCCACCCAGCCGGAAGATAATCTCGTCGGCGAACTTGTGTGCCATCAGGCGTGCGGCCGCGTCGCTCGGCACATCGCCATATTGTTTTCCCAGCACTTGCGGCGACTGGATGTTTTTCACGTCGTACAGCCAGCCCTGCACTGTAAGTTTCCCGGCATTTACTCCCAGGCTTCCGAAGGCCAGCATGGCGGCGTTGGGAGGCGGCGCGTTCCACGCCAGAAAATTCACCTCGGGCGGCTGTCCCGGCGTCTGCAACGGATAGAAACTTTTCGACACGAGTTCCACCACGCCGGAAACGTCGAGATCGTTCCACAACGTGTCGTTGAATGTCTTTAGTAGCGCCGTGTTTTGCGGATCGTTACTCGAGGGCTTGAAGTCGGGCACGGCCAGGCGAACTTTCTCGATGCCCAGGCTCGTGCCAGTCTTGACCCAGTCCTGGGCCCGCGCCGGGCCCGCGAGACCGCAAAAGAGCGTCAGCACAAGCGCCAGGGCGTTCAGGCCGAGCATTCGCCGCCGGGGGATTGGTCTTACCGGTTCGTCCATCCGCTTTCTGGAGAAACATACGCCATACGACAATATCGTAACCCGATATTTATTTCCTGGCAAGGCTTGTTTGGTCATAAGGCCGATTTCCACATTCCCCCGAAAAACATTGTCCTCTTTTCCAAGGCAACGGTGGGTGCCCGCGAACCCCGTTAATCACCGTCCTGACGCTACTGATTTTTCTTATAGTCGAACCAGAACTCCACCGACAGTTTGCTGCCGGAATACTCCGGAGGCAAGGATCCAAAGGTGTCAATCCGCTGAATCGCGCGGACCGCGGAAATATCCAGCGACGGCACTCCGCTCGACTGCTCCACCTGAACATTGGTCGGACGCCCGTCGCGCGTAATGTCGAAGGAGAGATAAAACCGGTTCGCCTCTTTAATCTTCGGATCGACCTCATACGCCAGCCAGTTCTCGTGCACCTTCTGGCTGACCACCCTCACGTACCAACCGAAGCGTGTACCGAAATCTCCACCTTCGCCGACGCCGAATCCACCCTTGGCTCCGCCTGCCGAAAAATTCCCATACGGACCGCTCACCGGTCCGCCCTCGCCGAAAGCCACTTGATTGGTCTCCTCCTGGGGAGGAGGTTCGGCCTCCTTTTTGGTCGCAGTTTCAGCCTTTTTCGGCTTGATTTTTGTGTGCTTGTCCTGAATCTCGACGGCGTTCGGGTCCTGCGCGTCAATCTTGGGTTGTGACTTGGTCACACCCTTCGATTCATTGGCCAGCACGTTCTGCGTTTGCTCCTGATTCGCCGCGATCGGAACCGTACTTACCAGCGTCGCTCCAATCGCCTCGCCGCCCCCGCCGCCCGATCCCCACTCC
>Ga0070733_10002477_pt1 | contig 13111 bp, 8 predicted proteins | sample Coa_R1_9_FD_66450 | JGI IMG/M metagenome (GOLD analysis project Ga0070733, IMG submission 66450) | Surface soil microbial communities from Centralia Pennsylvania, which are recovering from an underground coalmine fire - Coalmine... | ecosystem: Environmental > Terrestrial > Soil > Unclassified ... | reverse complement strand
GGCGTCGCCGCCGTTGTCCCGGCGGTCCAGCGCGATCTGGACGGCGTGCACCGGGGAGAAGGCCTTGCCGTTCACGGCCTTTCCGTTGCTTTCGCCGGAACCGGTAGCGACCGTGGACTGATCGGTGTGCTCGTCAGCCGGGCTGGCAGGCTGATCCCACGAATACATGTTGTACACGGCAGAAGTCTCCAGATGCGGGATTTATTCACGGCCAGCACAGCTACCCGTAGCGGGGTGCCGGCCTGCCTGATCAGGCCCCGCTACGGCTGCTAAGGATGAACACACAGCGCCGCATCTCGCCAGCAACGATACCGCAGGGTAACCACCCTAGCCACCTGTCGGACAAATTGTCTCAGAACGTGAGACGCTCTGCGGCGGTGCGGAACCCAGGCAACCACAGTTTCACCTGGGTGCGGCTGAACCGGCCGGCGTCAGCGAACGTGATCGCAGGTGACAGCGGGATCCATGGGTGAGGGGAGCAACCATGTCAGGACGCGGCCGGCCATGGCCGGAACCATACGCCGGGGATCGTGGTCCCGGCCTGGCGAAGAGTGATCATCCAGGCGGCTGCCACAGGCGGGCGCGCGGCGCCGGGTTGATGGCGGCCGGGGCCGCGGCGCTGGTGGCAGCCGCACCCGCGGCGGCGCTGGGGGCAGCCGCGCCCGCGGCGTACGCCGGGACGGGCGCGGGAGGCCGGCCAGCGGCCGTGACCACCACGCACCCGGTCTCCACGGGCAGCATGCTGGTCGCCAGGCAGGCTGGCCTGAGTCACGTCACCGCGGTCGCGACCGGCGACGGCTTCTTCCTCGCGCTGCTGGCCAACGGCACCGTGATGGCCTGGGGGCAGAACAACGTCGGCCAGCTCGGCGACGGGACCACCACCAACAGCGCCAAACCGGTCCAGGTCAAGGGGCTGTCCGGGGTGAAGGCCATCGCGGCCGGAGCCGCCCACTCGCTCGCCCTGCTCACCAACGGCACCCTCATGGCCTGGGGAGACGACCAGGCCGGGCAACTCGGTAACGGGACATTCGAGCTGGACAGCGACGTCCCGGTGGCCGTTACCGGCCTGACCGGAGTCGCCCGGATCTCGGCCGGGCTGGCGCACAACCTGGCGCTGCTGACCAATGGCACCGTGATGGCCTGGGGGCTCAACAACCAGGGCCAGCTCGGCACGGGAACGAGCGGGAACGGCGACCTGCCCGAGCCGGTCAGGAATCTGACCGGCGTGACCGCCGTGGCAGCGGGCTCAGAGCACAGCCTGGCGCTGCTGCGGGGCGGCACCGTCATGGCCTGGGGCTCGAACTCCGCTGGTCAGCTTGGCAACAATGACATCGAAGTGGCCAACAGCACCGTTCCCGAGAAGGTCAAGAAGCTGGCTTCGGTCACGGCGATCGCCGCCGGGCAGAACTACTGCCTGGCCCTGCTCGCCAACGGTACCGCCGTGGGCTGGGGAGACGACGAGTCCGGCCAGCTGGGCAACGGCCTGAACCCACCGTTCTACGCCCTGCCGGTCAAGGTGCGCTCGCTGACGACGGCCACCGCGCTGTCGGCGGGCGACCCGCTCGACGCCAACCCGATCAGCCTGTCCCTGCTGTCCAGCCACACGGTGGCGGCCTGGGGCGCCACGCCGGGCCTGAACGAGATCCCCCGGGCCATCAAGGGCGTCACCGGGGTGATCGCGATTTCGCCGGGGCTGTTCCTGCTCAGCAACGGGACGGTCGAAACCTACCGGCCAGGCCGGGCGGGTGCCCTGCCGCGGCAGGCTCTCCGGCGCCTGGCCGCCGGGCGCGATGCTGCCGGTGCGGCGCCGGCCGCGGCGGTGGATCGCCGGGCCGGCCCGGCGACCGGGCCGTCGGTGCTGGCCTGGGGCGACAACTCGTGCGGTGAGCTGGCCACCGGCGGCAGGATGAGCAAGGACGTGCCGGCCCCGGCGAAAGGCCTGGCCGGAGCCGTCGCCGTGTCGGCCGGCGGCTGCTACGGCCTGGCCCTCATGGCCGACGGCACGGTCAGAGCCTGGGGCTACAACTCCTCGGGTCAGCTCGGGGACGGCACGACGACCGAGCGGCTGCTGCCGGTCACCGTGCCCGGCCTGTCCGGGGTGACCCAGGTGTCGGCGGGCGCCTTCACCAGCCTCGCGCTGCTGGCCAACGGCACCGTGATGTCGTGGGGCGACAACATCTCCGGCGAGCTCGGCAACGGGTCGACGGCCCAGCAGAGCGACGTGCCGGTCCAGGTCAGCGGGATCACCACGGCCAAGGCGGTCTTCGCCGGGGACGACTTCTGCTTCGCCCTGCTGAGCGACGGCACGGTCATGGCCTGGGGCGACAACTCGGCCGGTGAGCTGGGCATCGGGTCGACGGCGCAGCAGAGCAACGTGCCGGTGGCCATCCCCGGCCTGTCCGGGGTCACGACCATGGCCGCGGGGACCCTGCACGCCCTGGCCGTGCTGGGCAATGGCACGGTGATGTCCTGGGGCAGCGACCTGTCCGGCGAGCTGGGCACCGGGGAGCACGGGGCCAGCGAGAGCGACGTCCCGGTCCGGGTCCAGGGCATCCACACCGCGGTCGGCGTGGCGGCCGGTTACGAGCACAGCGAGGCCGTGCTCGCCAACGGGACCGTGATGTCGTGGGGCAGCAACCAGTTCGGTCAGCTTGGCATCGCCACCCGCAACTTCTATGCCAGCGACGACCCCATCCAGGTGTTCCGGGTCACCGGTGCCATCTCGGTCGGTGCGGGCGACACCTTGGGCGCGGCGCTGCTCAAGAACGGTGCGGCCACCGCCTGGGGATCGGACTCCGTCGGCGAACTCGGCAACGGCGAGACGGGCATCCCCGAGATCCCCGCTCCGGTGAGGGTCTCCGGGCTGACCACCGCCACGCAGCTCTCGGTGGGTGGCGTGCACGTCTTCGCCCTGGCATCCGGCTAGCCGGATCAGACGGTGCGTCCCGCGGCCGATGGTGTCCGCGGGGCGCACGCCGGGGATGGCCGGCGCAGTGGCCGTAAGCTCGTATCAAGATCCACGGTACGGCCGAAGCCTGCGCCGATGGCACTGGTGATCTCGTCCAGCAGCGCCTGGGGCAGCGCCGAGTCGATGGTGAGCACGATCAGCGCCTGGCCGCCGCGGGCGTTCCGGCACACCTGCATGCCGGCGATGTTGATGCCCTGGCCGCCGAGGATCCCGCCGACCACGCCGATGACGCCCGGCCGGTCGGTGTAGGTGAGAAAGGCCATGTGGCTGGCCGGGGCGATCTCCATCTCGAAGCCGTTGACCTCGACCAGCTTCTCGATCTGGCGGGCCCCGGTCAGCGTGCCCGACACCGAGACGATCTGGCCGTCGGCCAGCGCGCCGCGCAGCGTCACCACGTTGCGCCAGTCCGGGCTCTCCGGCTCGGTCGCCAGCTCGACCTGAATGCCACGGTCGGCCGCGAGCAGCGGGGCGTTCACGAAGGTGACCGGGTCCTCGACCACGCTGCTGAAGACGCCCTTGAGCGCGGCCAGTTCGAGCACGCGGACGTCCTTGGCGGCTATCTCGCCGCGGACCACCACGTCCAGCCGGGCGGCCATGCCACCGGCCAGCGCGGTGAAGATCCGGCCGAGCTTCTCGGTGAGGGGCAGGCCGGGCCGGACGTCCTCGTCGACCGGCCCGCCCTGCACGTTGACGGCGTCCGGCACGAACTCACCGGACAGTGCCAGCTTGACCGACCGGGCGACCTGGGTGCCGGCCTTCTCCTGGGCCTCGTGGGTGCTGGCCCCCAGGTGCGGGGTGGCGACCACGTTGTCGAAGCCGAACAGGGGGCTGTCGGTGCAGGGTTCGGTGGCATAGACGTCCAGCGCGGCGCCGGCCACCCGGCCGTTCTTGAGGGCGAGCGCGAGGGCATGCTCGTCCACGATGCCGCCCCGGGCCGCGTTCACGATGCGGGCGCCCGGCTTGAGCAGGCCGAACTCACGCTCGCCCAGGATGCCGATGGTCTCGGGGGTCTTGGGCAGGTGGACGCTGATGAAGTCGGACTCGGCGAGCAGCTCTTCCAGGCTGGTCATCCGGACGCCGAACTGCGCACCCTTGGCCGCGGGCACGTACGGGTCAAAGGCGAGGATCCTCATCCCGAACGCCGCGAGCCGCTGGGCCACCAGCACGCCGATCCGCCCGAGCCCGAGCAGCCCGGCCACCTTGCCCTCCAGCTCCACGCCGGTGAACCTGGCGCGCTTCCACTCGCCGGCCCGCAGCGACGCGACCGCCTGCGGCAGGTTGCGGGCCAGGGCGAGCAGCAGGGCGACCGCCTGCTCCGCCGCGCTCACGATGTTGGACGTGGGGGCGTTGACCACCATCACACCGGCCTTGGTGGCCGCCTTGACGTCGACGTTGTCCAGGCCGACCCCGGCGCGCGCCACCACCTGGAGGTTGGGCGCGTGCGCCAGCGCCTCCGCGTCGATCTTGGTGGCGCTCCGGACGATCACGGCCGAGGCGTCCGCCAGAGCGGGCAGCAACTGAGCGCGATCGGCACCGTCGGTGTGCCTGACCTCGTAGTCGGCCTCCAGCAGGGCGAGCCCTGCGGGCGACAGTTCCTCGGCGACCAAGACGATGGGCACGGACACGGGCGCCTGCTCTCTGGCTGCTGGGTGCTCGGCTGGTGAATGCCTGGCTGGTGGATGCCTGGCTGGTGGGGCCAAGTTTAGGCACTCGTGACAGCCTTGACGCGCCGGTGGCCTGGCTGGCCGGGTGCGCGCAACAGGGTGACCAGCGCGTCCAGGTGAGGAACCTGGAAGCGAGCGGGGACCGGCCCGGCCGCGTGCCACGGCTGGCCGGTCCGGTTCACCCAGCAGAAGTCGAGCCCGGCCGCGTGCGCCCCGGCACCGTCGCTCGCTCCCGAGTCACCCACCACCAGGGCCCGGTCCGGGCCGGCCCCGGCCTGGCCGAGCGCGTGGCGCAGCAGCGCGGGCTGCGGCTTGTGGTGGCCAACCTCGGATGAGATCACCACCCGCTCGAAGAAGCGGCGCAGCCGGCACCTGCTGAGCTTGGCGTGCTGCACGGCAGCGATCCCGTCGGTGACCAGGACGAGCCTGGCCAGCCTGCGCAGCGCCCGCAAGGCCTGCCTGGCTTCGGGAAAAAGCGTGACGCGGCGGCCGAGTTCGGCTTCGAACCTGGCCATCACGGCCGGGAGCGAGATCGCGCCCGGCAGCGCGGCGAGCAGTCGCGCGAACCGCTCGGATCGCAGGTCATCGAGGCTCAGCCCGCCGGCGCGGTAGGCGGCCCACAGGGCGTCATTGCAGGCGTGGAATCTGGCGGCGAACTCGCCGAAGCTGGCACGTTCGCTGAAGAACTCCGAGTGCACCGCGGCCAGCGCCGCGGCCTCGGTCTGGGCATAGTCAACGACGGTCCCGTCCAGATCAATGAGCAGGACCTGATACCAGCCCTCAAAACTCACATAGCTTCCGTTGCGGGGACCGCGGACAAGATGGCGTGCACCTTGTCCGAGTCTGCGGCGTACACGTGAGGTACGTCGACGTACACCCGCATTGGACCACATGGCAGCGTCAAGGTGGTAGCAACACGCGCCTGGACGTCCCGAAGTGGCAGGTAGTTGAGATACGCCGTGTAGGCGTTCTGCGACCGGAAGACGGCGGACATCTGCACGCACCCGTGCCTGATCCGGAAGGCCAGACCGGTCAGGCAGGGGACGGCGTCGGGCCGCTCGCCGGGCACGGTGAGGGAGATCCAGCCGCTCTTGGAGTAGGGCCGTCTTTCCAGCAGTTCGACCGCCCAGGCCAGTTGGTCCACTCCCTGGAAATCCCGCAGCCGGGCACCGTAGCTGTACTTGAACGGCGCGCACACGGCCGTGCTGGTGAACTTCCTGCGGTACAGCGCCGCCGCAGAGGATTCGCCGAACCTGCTGATCAGCGGGTCGCTCCAGTCGAGACAGCTCATCTCGAACAGCACCGGCGCCCCCTCGAGCACCGGGCCCCTGTCGTCGTCGGCGGGTTCAGCGGTGTCGATCACGTGACGCATCAGCGCGACCCACGCCTGCCCGCAGGTGGCTAGCTGACGCATCGGCTAACCCCCTGTGGTGCCGCGGCCGGATCCGGCGTCCCGGCCCGCCGTGGCCGGACCGGGGTGTCATGTCTCCACCCGGGGAAAGCCCAGCGGGTTGGCCGGCTCCTTGCGCCGGCGCGACACGTTCGTGCGGATGTAGTAGACGGACAGCAGCAGCAACGCGACGGCCACGATCCCGAACGCGATGAGCAGTGGAGCGGGCCGCACCCTGGCCAGGCCGGCCACGCCGACCGTGATGTAGCTCGCCTCCAGCGTGGCCAGCACGATCGCGTTGATCCCCGGCCAGCTCAGCGGCGCGAACGACTCGGGGTAGTCGGGATCGACCGGGAGGTTGGGGCTCCAGCCACTGGCCAGGAACTCGGCGTGCAGCGCGCGGGAGTAGAGCAGGCGGAAATTGTTCAGGCCCCGGGCCGTCCGCTCGTGCGTGAGGCTCGCCTCGATCATCCGCAGGTAGGGCACGATGGCGAGCACGCCGAAGGCCGCGAGCAGAGCGAACAGGTAGGGCGGCAGCCTCGCCCACGACTCCAGCATGGCCGGGGTCACGACCTTGGCACTGACCAGCGCGATGGTCGCCGCGAACGGCGCGGCCAGCAGGCTGAGTGCGAACCGGACGAGAGTGAGCCGCTCGCTCGCGGCGGCGACATTGACCTGGTACAGACCCTGGAAGTCCGCCGTCAGCAGGGCGAGATACTCCCCCGGCTCGATCTGGCCAGAACCTTGCGACGACGGGTCGCCGCCGCCGGCTGCCACGGCGAACCCCGGCGAGTGCGTGATCTGTGAGGTATATGAGGACTGCTGCGGGACCGCTGCGCCGGGGAAGCCCGGCAGACCGGTCTCAGGATGGCGGGAGGCCGTGACGGTGCCGGCCGTCCCAGCGGCCACGGTCACGTTCGGCTGGCCAGCAGTCACCTTCCGGGGGTTGGCCGTGGCTCCCGGCGATCTCCGCGCCAGGTACTGGCGCGGAGGGACCCTTCGCATGGATCTCCACCTACTTCGAAAACTCGTTCAACGCCAGATACATCTAGTATCGGCCATTCGGTTACTGCTTGTGCACGAAGAGTGTCCGAAGCGGCATAGGACAGGAATATGTAACCTTTCGGATAGTACGGGGTAAGTAATCGCCGGCCGGGGTGGACCCTCATCCGGGGCCGGGCGCCCTGTCGCGAGCCCAGGGCGCCCGGCCCGGCCTAGTTCGGGGGGACGGAAAGATGCCCCCCATGGCAGCTAACCGTCGCTCTCCAGCCAGCTCATCAGCGGGCGGAGGGTGGCACCCACCTGCTCGATCTGCTCGGACTGCTCGGCCTCGCGGCGCTTGAGGAAGGTGGGCCGGCCGGCGTCGAACTCGTCGATGAGCTCCCTGGCAAACGAGCCGTCCCGGATCTCGGCGAGGATCCGGCGCATCTCCGCCCGGCTCCGCTCGTCGATGATGCGCTGGCCCCGGGTGTATCCGCCGAACTCCGCGGTGTCAGAGACCGACCAGTACATCTTCGAGATGCCGCCCTCGTACATGAGGTCGACGATCAGCTTCATCTCGTGCAGGCACTCGAAGTAGGCGACCTCCGGCTGGTACCCGGCCTCGACCAGGGTGGCGAAGCCCGCCTTGATCAGCTCGGCGATCCCGCCGCACAGCACCACCTGCTCGCCGAACAGGTCGGTCTCGGTTTCCTCGGTGAACGTGGTCTTGAGCGCGCCGGCCCTGGTGCCACCGATCGCCTTGGCATACGACAGCGCGAGCGGCCAGGCGCTGCCCGAGGCGTCGGCCGCCACGGCGACCAGCACCGGTACTCCCCTGCCCTCGGAGAACTGGCGGCGGACCAGGTGACCGGGCGCCTTCGGCGCCACCATGCACACATCCACCCCCTGCGGGGGCTGGATCAGGCCGTAGCGGATGTTCAGGCCGTGCGCGAAGAACAGCGCGTCGCCCTCGACCAGGCTGGGCTCGATCGCCTCGGCATACAGTGCGCGCTGCACGTGGTCGGGGACCAGGACCATGATCAGGTCCGATTCCTCGCAGGCCTCCTGCGGGGTGACGACGCGCAGGCCCTCGTTCTGCGCGCTCTCGATGCTGCGCGACCCGTCGGGGAGGCCTACCCGCACGTCCACGCCCGAATCGCGCAGCGAGAGCGCGTGGGCGTGGCCCTGGCTGCCGTACCCGAGGATGGCGACGTGGCGCCGCTGGACAAGGCTCAGGTCGGCGCCGTCGTCATAAATGATCTCTGCCACTTTCCCGTTCTCTTTCTGTCACGAGACTTCCTCAAAACCACCCCAGCGGACGTGACACCAGGCTGGTGAGCGGTGGTGGCCCGGGGATTCTGAACAAGCCTCTTTTCCCGTGGGCTCTTGATGTCAGGCGCTGCGCTCGACCGGGCGAAGGGCGCGGTCGGTGATGGACCGGCCACCGCGGCCCACGGCCACCATGCCGGATTGCACCAGTTCCTTGATGCCGAATGGCTGAAGCACCCTGATCAGTGCGTCCAGCTTTTCCTTGTTGCCGGTGGCTTCGACAGTGACCGCGTCCGGTGCCACGTCCACCACCTTGGCCCGGAACAGCGCCACCGTTTCCAGCACCCGGGATCTCGTCTCCAGGTCGGCGCGCACCTTGACCAGGAGCAGCTCGCGCTGGACCGAGGCCGACGGTTCGAGTTCCACGATCTTGAGCACGTTGACCAGCCGGTTGAGCTGCTTGGTCACCTGCTCGAGCGGGCGGTCCTCGCAGTTGACGACGATCGTCATCCGGGAGATTTCCTCGTGCTCGGTCGGCCCGACCGCGAGTGAGTCGATGTTGAATCCACGGCGGGCGAACAGCCCGGCCACCCGCACCAGCAGGCCGGCCTTGTTCTCCACCAGCACGGACAGCGTATGCCTGGTCATCTTGAGGTTCTCCATTTCCCGGTCATTCCGAGGCGTCCCAGTCGGGCGCCATGTCGCGGGCCACCTTGATGTCGTCGTTGCCGGTGCCCGCGGCCACCATCGGCCAGACCATCGCGTCCCGGTGCACGATGAAGTCGACCACCACCGGCCGGTCGGTGATCTTCATCGCTTCCTCGATCACCTGGTCGACCTTGTCCGCAGTCTCGCAGCGCAGGCCGGCGCAGCCATAGGCCTCGGCCAGCTTGACGAAGTCCGGCACCCGGGTGCCGGCCTGCTCCAGTGCCTCCTCGTCCTGCCTTGGGTGCAGGTCGGTGCTGGAGTAACGCTCGTTGTAGAACAGCGTCTGCCACTGCCGGACCATGCCAAGGTTGCCGTTGTTGATGATCGCCACCTTGACCGGGATCCCCTCCAGGGCACAGGTCGCGAGCTCCTGGTTGGTCATCTGGAAGCAGCCGTCCCCGTCGATCGCCCAGACGCACGCCTCGGGGCGGCCCATCTTGGCGCCCATGGCGGCCGGCACAGCGAAGCCCATGGTGCCGAGGCCGCCGGAGTTGATCCAGGTGGCCGGGTTCTCGTAGGAGATGAACTGGGCCGCCCACATCTGGTGCTGGCCGACGCCGGCCACGTAGACCGCCTCCGGGCCGGCGATCTTGCCGATCCGCTCGATGACGTACTGCGGGGAGAGCGAGCCGTCCGAGGGCTGCTCGTAGCCGAGCGGGTAGGTGTCGCGCCAGGCGTCGAGCTGCGTCCACCAGGCCGCGAGGCTGGCCGCCGCCGAGGTTTCCCGCTCGGTGACGATGGCCGCGGTCAGCTCGGCGATCACCTCACGGCAGTCGCCGACGATGGGCACGTCGGCCAGCCTGTTCTTGGAGATCTCGGCCGGGTCGATGTCGGCGTGGATGACGGCCGCGTCGGGGGCGAAGCTGTCCAGCCTGCCGGTCACCCGGTCATCGAACCTGGTCCCGAGCGCGACGATCAGGTCGGCCTTCTGCAGCGCGCCGACGGCCGCCACCGTCCCGTGCATGCCGGGCATGCCAAGGTGCTGGGAGTGGCTGTCCGGGAACGCGCCGCGGGCCATCAGCGTGGTGATGACCGGGGCGCCGGTCAGCTCGGCCAGCGCACGCAGTTCCTGGTGCGCCCGGGCCTTGATGACCCCGCCGCCAACGTACAGCACCGGCCGGCGGGCGGCATTGATCATCCGGGCCGCCTCGCGCACCTGCCGGGAGTGCGGCCGGGTCACCGGATGGTAGCCGGGCAGGCTGAACGGGACCGGCCAGCGGAACTCGGTCGTGGCCTGCAGGGCGTCCTTGGAGATGTCGACGAGCACCGGGCCAGGGCGGCCGGTGGCGGCCAGGTGGAACGCCTCGCCGACGGTCCTGGCGATGTCCCCGGCGCGGGTGACCAGGAAGTTGTGCTTGGTGATCGGGAGGGTGATCCCGGAGATGTCGGCCTCCTGGAAGCCGTCGGTGCCGATGAGGGCGCTGGGCACCTGACCGGTGATCGCGACCAGCGGCACCGAGTCCATGTAGGCGTCGGCGATGGGTGTGACCAGGTTCGTCGCACCCGGGCCCGAGGTCGCCATGCACACGCCGACCTTGCCGGTCGCCTGGGCGTACCCGGTCGCGGCGTGTCCCGCGCCCTGCTCGTGCCTGACCAGGATGTGCCGCACCTTTTCGGAGTCGAGCAGCGGGTCATAGGCGGGCAGGATCGCGCCGCCGGGCAGGCCGAACACGACCTCGGTGCCGAGGTGCTCGAGCGCCAGGATGAGCGCTTGCGCCCCGGTGACCTGGCGCGGGGCAGCCCCTTGTGTTGCGGCGGGGGGCTTGTTCTGCGGGCCGTGCGCCGCGGCTGGCTGCCCATTGTGCTGGGTGGCGGCCGGCGGCACGGCGTGCGGGTGTGAATGCGCTGTTCCCGTACCCGCACGTGCGGCGAGATCGCGCGGGCTGGGAACGTGACCTGGTGGCGTCGTCTGCTCGGTCATCGGACGGCTTCCTTATCGGCCTGATCGGCGGTTCGCGGCAACAAAAAACCCCTCGCGCCAGGTGGCGATCGAGGGGAGCGCGCAGGCGGCTGACTCGTCATTGCTGACTTGTCATTGCTGACTTGTCATCGATCTGCGCGCTGTGCAAGTACGAGAACTAGACTGCGGTGCACGTCATCTAGCCTGGCTCCACCGGCAGCCCGTGTCAACTTGGGTCGAATTGTGTCTCAGATACTGAGACAACTGGCTCGTTCTCCGGGCCGTCGGGCGGGGCCGAGCTGCCACCGGGCGGCGCCACCAGGGCCATCACCAGCGACTCCATGTCGGCGGCCGCCATCGGTGCCGCCACCAGGTAACCCTGCCCGAGGCCACAGCCCATGTCCCGGAGCATGCCGAGCTGCCGCGAGCTCTCGATGCCCTCGGCCACCACCCGGATGCCCAGGTCCCGGCCGAGCTGGACGATGGTCCGGGTGAGCAGCGTCAAGGTCTCGTCCTCACCCAGGCCGGCCACGAACGAGGGATCGATCTTGATGATGTCCACCGGAAGCTGCCGGAGGTAGGCGAGTGAGGCGTAGCCGGTGCCGAAGTCGTCGATCGCCAGCCGTACGCCGGCCCGGCGCAGCTCGCCCAGGTTCTCCACGACCTGGCTTGCCGCCCCCATCAGGACGCGTTCGCTCACCTCGAGGGTCAGCGCCCCAGGCGGCAGCCCGGTATCGGCGAGCGCGGCGAGCACCGACCCGGGGAAGCTCTCGGCACTGACCTGCCGGGGCGAGAAGTTCACCGACACGCTCAGGTCCGGCACGGACCTGCACCACTTCACCGCCTGCGCGCACGCCTGGCGCAGCACCCAGTCGCCGAGCGGCACGATCAGGCCCGATTCCTCGGCGACGCCGAGAAACTCACTGGGCGGCACCGCCGCGCCGCCGCGCCACCAGCGGACCAGCGCCTCGGCACCGCTGACCCGCGAGGTTCCCAGCTCCACCACGGGCTGGTACTCCAGGACGAGCTGGCCGCCGGTGATGGCCCGCTGCAGGTCGCTGGTCAGCTCGATCCTGCGGACCACGTCCTCGTGCATCTGCGCGTAAAACACCTCGACCCGGCCGCCACCGGCCTCCTTGGCCCGGGCCATCGCGACATCGGCGTTGCGCAGCACGAAGCCGGGCGGATCGGAACCGGCAAACGCGACGCCCACGCTCGCGGTCAGCGAGATATCCCGGCTGGCCACCCGGAACGGCTCGGCGGCGATGCCACGGGCCAGCCGTTCGGCCAGGTCGACGACCTCCTGTGCGCCGCCGGTCCCCTCGGCCAGGACCGCGAACTCATCGCCGCCCCAGCGGACCACGGTGTCGTGCGGTGGCACCGCGGCACGCAACCGCTGCGCCGCCTGCGCGATCAGCAGGTCACCCGCACGGTGGCCGACGGAATCGTTCACCGCTGTGAAACCGTCGAGGTCGAGGAAGATGGCGCCCGCCTGACCGCCGCCACCCGGCCGCTCGCCGGAGCTCTGGCCGAGCGTCACCGCGGCGTGTTCCTCCAGATAGGCACGGTTGGGCAAACCGGTGAGCCCGTCGTGGAAGGTCAGGTAGGTAACCTGCCTGCGCAGCGCGACCTGGTCGCTGACGTCGCGCGCGGCGATCAGCAGCTGGCCGGCCCTGGGCGGATCCTGGTACGGCGACACCGTCGCCTCCACGTGCCGCCAGGTGCCATCCGCGGCGCGCACCCGGCACGGGAACCGGCCGCGCGGCCCCGGCGGCTGGCCGATCGCGGCCTGGACGGTCTGCCTGACGCCGGGCCGGTCCTCCGGATGGATAAGCTCGCCGAGCCGGCTGCCGAGAAGGGTGGCGGGTGAGTATCCATACTCGGCGACCGCGGGGCTCGCGTACCTGACGGTCCCGTCCAGCTCGCAGACGAGCACGGCGTCGCTGGTGAGATCGGCCAGCTCGCGGAACTGCTGTCCCGATTCGAGCGGAACCCGCGGACCCGGCCCGTCACCCGCCAGGGCGAACACCCGGACGGCCAGCGCGAGCACGGCCGCGCTCGCCGCAACGACCAGGGCCGGCGAGCCGTGCCCACTCGCCAGCGCCCAGACGCACACGACCACAGCAGCGACCGCGGCAGCGGCCGCGGCAACACTGGCCGCAATCGCCGCACCGGGCAGCCCGGCCGGGCCCGGGCCACCAGCCGCGCCGAGCACACCACTCGCACCGGGC
>Ga0070733_10002475_pt1 | contig 13114 bp, 14 predicted proteins | sample Coa_R1_9_FD_66450 | JGI IMG/M metagenome (GOLD analysis project Ga0070733, IMG submission 66450) | Surface soil microbial communities from Centralia Pennsylvania, which are recovering from an underground coalmine fire - Coalmine... | ecosystem: Environmental > Terrestrial > Soil > Unclassified ... | reverse complement strand
GTCTCGCTGCGCTCGCGCGTCGGAATGACAAAGAAAATTCTTACTGCTGGAGGTTGTCCGCTGGATAGGCTGTTTGGCAAGGAGGTCCCTCGCTCCGCTGAAGAGCGGCCTCGCTCGGGATGGCCTCCATCGGAGAGCAGGTCGCACAGCGTGCGCGCGGTCACGTTCGGTTCATGATCGTCCGATATAATCAACAGTTTCCGGCGGGTAATGGGAACGCGTAGTAGCGAAATCATCTTAATTAAGAAAGCCGAAATTACTTATGTCAAATATTGCAGAGATCAAAGCGCGGCAGGTGCTCGATTCGCGCGGCAATCCTACAGTCGAAGCCGAGGTTTTTCTCTCAGATGGCTCGTTCGGACGGGCGATTGTTCCGAGCGGCGCCTCGACCGGCGAACACGAGGCGGTCGAACTGCGCGACGGCGATGAGCACGTGTATCAGGGCAAGGGCGTGCTCAAGGCGGTCGAAAACGTCAATGGCGAGATTGCCGAGGCGCTGGCCAACTGGGACGCATTCGATCAGCGCGGCCTCGATCGCAAGATGATTGAACTCGACGGCACGGAAAACAAGGGCCGGCTCGGGGCCAACGCGATTCTCGCGGTCTCGATGGCGACGGCGCGCGCTTCGTCCGACAGCCTGCACATTCCGCTTTATCGCTATCTCGGCGGCGCGGGCGCGAACACGCTGCCGACGCCGATGATGAACATTCTCAACGGCGGAGCACACGCCGACAACAACGTGGACTTCCAGGAATTCATGGTGATGCCGGTGGGCGCGCCGAGTTTTTCCGAGGCGCTGCGCTGGGGCGTGGAAGTGTTCCACACGCTGAAGGGCGTGCTGAAAAAGCGTGGCTACAACACGGCCGTGGGCGATGAGGGCGGCTTCGCGCCGTCGGTGAAGTCGAATGTGGAAGCCATCGAAGTGGTGCTCGAGGCCATCACCAAGGCCGGTTACAAGCCGGGAGAAGAAATTGCCATCGCGCTCGATCCCGCGGCCAGCGAGTTTTATCTGGACGGCAAGTATGTGTTCAAGAAGTCCGACAAGTCGGCGAAGTCATCGGACGAGATGGTGAAGTACTGGGCGAAATGGGTGAATGATTATCCCGCAATTGTGTCGCTCGAAGACGGATTGTCGGAAGAAGACTGGGACGGCTGGCAAAATCTGACCAAGGAATTGGGCGGAAAGATTCAACTGGTGGGCGACGACCTGTTCGTGACCAACGTTCAGTTCCTGCAGGAAGGAATTGATAAGGGCGTGGCGAATTCGATTCTGATCAAAGTCAACCAGATCGGCACGGTCAGCGAAACGCTGGACGCGATTGATCTGGCGCGGAGGAATGCGTACACGTCCATCATTTCGCACCGCTCGGGCGAGACCGAAGACACGTTCATCGCCGACCTGGCCGTGGCGACCGGAGCCGGGCAGATCAAGACGGGCTCGGCGTCGCGCACCGACCGCATCGCGAAATACAACCAGCTACTGCGGATTGAAGAAGAGTTGGGCCCGTCGGCGAGATTCCTCGGGCTAAAGGCGCTGAATTATCACGGATGATCGGGGGACCGACGAGGCTCGTCGCTCCGTCGTTCGTCGGAAGACCCACCCTAAACTCGCAAACTGCGCGAGTTTAGGATGGGGCACCCTCGGCCTCTCTTGCGCGGTTTTTCATTAAATCCAATCCCCTTCGGCTGAATCTAATGCTGCATGCGTCGCAGACTGGGAATTACTGGCGCCATCGCCGTTATTCAAACCGTGCTGTTTCTTGGGCATTTTCTGCTTTACGAAACCTGGGCCTACATGACGCCAGCCGACGGCAAGTTCTGGCTGCAGTTGGCGCTCGGAGTGCTTTCGGTCAGCTTCGTCACGGCATCGCTGCTCGCGTTCCGCTACACCAATCAGCTGCTGCGGGCGTTCTATCGCGCGGCGGCGGTATGGCTCGGCCTGCTGACGTTTCTTTTCGCCGCGGCAATCGTCGCATGGGCCGCGCTGGGCATCGCAACCCTGGCCGGAGTCCATCTCAATTTCCATCGCACCGTGGAATGGCTCTTTGGCGCGGGCATCGCGCTAGGCATTGCGGGAGTCATCAACGCCGGCTGGACGCGCATCACGCGCACGACGATTCGCTTGGCGAATCTTCCGGAGGCGTGGCGCGGACGCAAGGCCGCGCTCATCAGCGACGTGCATCTGGGCCACGTGCGTAATGGAAATTTCCTGCGCCGCATGGTCGCCAAGATTCTCGACGAAGGCCCGGACGCGATCTTCATCGCCGGCGACTTGTACGACGGCACGGCCATTGACGCGCACCGCGCCGCCGAGCCGCTCAGCCGGCTGACCGCGCCGCACGGGGTATATTTCGTCGCCGGAAATCACGAGCAGTTCGGCGACGACAGCCAGTATATGCACGCGGTGAAAGCCACGGGCGTGCGGGTGCTCAATAACGAGAAAGTGGAAGCGGACGGGCTGCAGATCGTCGGCGTGCCTTACCGCAACGCCACGCGCGGCGAGCATCTCGCGTCGGCGCTGCAAAGCGTTCACCTCGATCGCGACCGCGCCAGCATTCTGCTGTTGCATGCGCCCGATCATCCCGAAGTGGCGGAAGCCGCGGGCGTGTCGCTGCAGCTTTCCGGACACACGCATCTTGGCCAGTTCGTCCCGTGGAGCTGGTTCGCGCGCAAAATCTATCGGCAGTTCGTCTACGGCCTCAGCCGCATCGGCCAAATGCAGGTCTTTACTTCGAGCGGCGCGGGGACGTGGGGCCCTCCGCTGCGCCTGGGGTCGAACCCGGAGATCGTTGTTCTGCAATTCGAATAGGATGCCGCAATTCGGGCGAGCCTACCCGCGCCTCCAGCGTATAATCTGGCCAGTAGATATGGCGGAAACTGAAATCATTTTTTCTGTGCAAGAGTCGGCGGAGGGCGGTTACGAAGCTCGCGCTCTCGGTCATTCCATCTTCACCCAAGCGGATACGATGGAGGAGCTGAAGCGGAATGTGCGAGAGGCAGTCCACTGCCATTTCGACGAGGGCAGCGCTCCGAGTGTGATTCGTCTGCACATGGTGAAGGATGAGGTCATTTCTGCTTGAGATTGCCGCGCGACCTTTCCGGCCGGGAACTGATTCGGCTGCTGAGACGGTACAGCTACGAATCCAAGCGGCAGGTTGGCAGCCACATCCGGCTTGAGTCGAATCGGCAAGGCCGGCCACACTTCATCACAATTCCCGATCATGACAACCTACGGATCGGCACCCTGAACTCGATCTTGTCCGATGTGGCCGATTATCTGGGCATGGATCGCGCGAAGTTAGCAGAGGAGCTTTTTCAAAGATAGCCCAGCGGATAATACCGATAAAGGATAAAACATGATCAGCGATCTTCTTCTCTCCGAATTCAACGCCGAAGCCACAGCCACGCGCGCCATGCTGGAGCGCGTCCCGATCAAAGCCGATTTCAAGCCGCACGAAAAATCCATGGCGCTCGGAAAACTGGCGCCGCACGTGGCCGAACTGCCCAGCTTTGGGCTGAACGTTCTGACCACGCCCGCGCTCGATTTCTCGAGCGGCGGCGGACGGACGCCGGTTCCGTTTGAGTCGGCAGATGGCCTGGTCAAGGGCTTCGAAGAAGGCGCGGGCAAAGTTCGCGCCGCGCTTCAGAGCCTTCCCGACTCGGCCTGGAGCGAACCCTGGAAGCTGAGTTTTCAGGGCAAGCCGATCTTCAGCGGATCGCGTTTTCTCGCCTACCGGCAGATGTTCATCAATCATCTGGTGCATCATCGGGCGCAGCTCGGCGTGTACCTGCGCCTGAACGGCGTGCCGCTGCCGGCTACCTACGGGCCTTCGGCGGATGACCGGATGGGATTCTAGAATTCTGGGCGACGTGTCGGCGCTTTTTCCGGCGCGGAAGATCATGCGAGTGCGCCGGCGAAGTGCATAGGCCCTTCGCTGCGCTCAGGATGACAAGCAGAACCGCTGCCTGCGGGGAGGATGTCGGATGAAACTGAAATCATTGATCCTGGTTGCCGCGTTATTCCTGCCGCTGCTGGGGAGCGCGCAGGTGACGGTGTCCATCGCCGGCGACGAGCCCTCGAAAGAGGACGTGAAACGGCTCTTTGACCTCATGGCGAGCCGCGATCAGATGCGCCAGTTGATGACCCAGATGGTGGCGCAGATGCGAAGTCTCAGCCGGCAGCAAATAAAGAGAGAGCATCCGGCGGTTTCAGACGCCGATCTGGCGCGGGCCGATCGCCAATCGGATGAGTTCGTCAAGACCTTTCCTCTGGAAGAAATGCTCAACGATATGGTCCCGGTCTATCAGAAGCATTTTTCGAAATCCGACATTGATGGCTTGATCGCCTTCTATTCTTCGCCCACCGGACAGAAGTTTCTGCACGAGATGCCGACGGTGACGGCGGAAACGATGCAGGTTCTGTATCCGCGCATCCAGGCTGCGATGGAAGCGGCGATGAAGCAATCCGATGAGAAGGCCGCCCCGCAAAAGTAAGGTTGACAAGTTGGTTGACTTAGCTAAGGACTTAGTCTAGTATCTAAGCTATGGAAGTCAATGTCCACGAAGCTAAGACCCATCTTTCCAAGCTCTTGGAGCGGGTCGCCCTGGGCGAGGAAGTCATCATTGCGAAGGCTGGAACTCCGGTGGCCAGGCTCGTGCCAATCGGCGGGGAAAAAAGGGAGTTCAGATTCGGGTCGGCCAAAGGCGAATTTGTCGTGCCCGACGACTTCAACGAACCTGATCCAGAGATTGAAGACCTCTTCTACAAGCCTCTGCCCGAATGAAGGTTCTTCTTGATACGAATACCTTTCTGTGGGGTTTGAGCTCCCCCGAGAAGCTCTCACTGACGGCACGGAACGCGATTACTTCGTCCGAAAGGTTCCTGAGCGTGGCCAGCATCTGGGAGGCTCTGATCAAAGCCCGGATCGGAAAGCTTGCTTTGCCACGTCCTGCGGGCGACTATCTAACCTCAAAAATGAGTGCGAATGGCGTGAGTGTGCTTCCCATCAAACTGGAACATGTATTGCAAATTGAGAGATTGCAACTGCATCATCGCGACCCATTCGACCGCATGTTGATCGCACAGTGCGTAGAGGAAGGCTGGCCGGTTATTACTTCGGACCCAGCGTTCAAAAAGTATCCTGTCCGGGTAATCTGGTAAGTTCATCTGTACTCTCCTTTTCGGAATCGCACATACGAGGGAGCGTTCTCAAGAAAATGTCTGGTCCTAAACCCCTTATCCTCATCATCCTCGACGGCTGGGGATACCGCGCCGAAACCAAGGCCAACGCCATCGCGCTGGCGCGCAAGCCCACCTATGACCGCCTGCTGCGCGAATATCCGAACACGCTGATTCACACCAGCGGCCCGTTCGTCGGCCTGCCCGAAGGGCAGATGGGGAACAGCGAAGTCGGACACCTCAACATGGGCGCCGGGCGCATCGTGCACATGGACATCACCCGGATTGATCTGCTGATCCAGACCGGCGAATTGTTCAAGCATCCCGTGCTGCTCGACGCCATGAAGCACGCCCGGGCCGGCGAGCGCAGGCTGCATCTGTTTGGCCTGGTCTCGGACGGAGGCGTGCATTCGCAGCAGGCGCATCTGTATGCGCTGTTGAAAATGGCCAAGCAGCAGGGGCTCGACCGCGTGTTCGTGCATGCCTTCATGGACGGCCGCGACACCCTCCCCACCAACGGCGCGGGATATCTCGAACAACTGCAGCAGAAAATGCGCGAGTACCAGTGCGGCAGGATCGCGACCGTCAACGGCCGCTACTACGCCATGGACCGCGACCGCCGCTGGGAGCGCATCGCCAAAGCCTACAACGCCATGGTCTTCGCCGACGCCGAAGGCGGCAAGCAGGCCGATCCGGTGCAGGGCATGAAAGAGTCGTACAACAAGGGCGTGACCGATGAATTCGTGATTCCTTTTGTGGTGGAGGATTCGAAGGACGCGGGCAAGAGTGCCCGCGCCACACAAACGATTCGCGACGACGATGCCTGCATCTGCTTCAACTTCCGCGCCGACCGCGTGCGCCAGATCACGCGCGCTCTCGCGCGCAACAGCGGATTGAACGACAAAGGCGGCAGCGATCTCCCCGGCGCGGCGGACCTCGACGCGGCGCTTCCCCGCGACCGCGCGCCGAAAAATCTGCGCTACATCTGCATGACCCAGTACGACAAGAATTTCTCGCTGCCGGTGGTGATTCCGCCGGAATCCATGGCGAACATTCTGGCGAACGTGATGGGCAACCAGAAAATGCGCAACCTGCGCGTGGCCGAGACCGAGAAGTACGCCCACGTCACGTACTTCTTTAACGGCGGCGTGGAAACACCATTTCCCGGCGAGGAACGCGTGCTGGTGCCGTCGCAGAAAGTCGCGACCTATGATCTGAAGCCGGAGATGAGCGCTGCCGGCATCGCCGACGCCGTCGTGAAAGCCACCGAGGAAGGCACGTTCGATGTGATGATCGTGAACTTCGCGAACGCTGACATGGTCGGGCACTCGGGCAAGCTGGAGCCGACGATCAAGGCAGTTGAAACCGTGGATGCGTGCCTGGGGCGCGTCGAAAAGGCTGTCCGCGCCAAAGGCGGAGCCATGCTCATCACCGCCGACCACGGCAACGCCGAATTGATGATCGATCCCGCGACCGGCGGTCCGCACACGGCGCACACCACGAATCCGGTGCCGTTTATCGTGGTCTCAGAAAATGCCAAGCAGTTCACACTGAAGCCGAATGGCTCGTTGCGCGACATTTCTCCGACGATTCTGGGAATGCTCAGCGTGGACGAGCCGAAAGAAATGACGGGCGCGGATCTGCGGCAGTTCCTGAAAAAAACCTGAACAGGCCTCTGCCGGGATTCAATGACACGGGGTCCTTCGACTGTGAAGCCGTCCGCTTCGCGGACGGCCTCTTCGCTCAGGATGACAGAATCGGGTTGGCTCGATGACAAACTCGGGTTGGCTCAGGATGACAAACTCGAGTTGGCTCAGGATGACAGAATCGGATCGGCTCGGGTGACCACTGGAAAGAAGTTAGTTGGCCATCAGCGCCGGCGCGGTGGCCAGCAGGCCGGCCGCCACTTCCAGATCGTGGAGATCTTCGCGGCTGAAGTCGGGCGCGAACTTCGGGTCGAGCGCCTTGCGCGAAATCTGGATTACACCCACCACATTCGATTCGCGATCCAGGATCGGCACCGACATGAGCTTCTGAATCGGAGCGGGCGGCGCTTCTTCGGAATCGCCGGTCGCGGGCTTGATGGTTTCGAAGATGCTTGCGTGCTTTACCCGGGCAAAGTTGTTGAAAATCTCGGCTTTCTTGCTGAGCGCGGTATGAGCGGCGACCGCCTTGCTGGAGAGCGGGATTGCACCCGTGGTCCGCAGATGTTCCGGGAACACAAAACGAAGCAGACCGCGATCCAGGCGCATCAGCGCGACTTCGGTGTATTGCACCTTGAAGATCTTGGCCATCACCATGCACAGGTCGAGCGCGGAAACGCCCGGTCCCAGCACGGACTCGAGCGGCAGCAGGTGCTCGGGCAGAACCACTTCGTCCATCATTCCCTGGTCGCTATTTTTGGTCATGGTTTCGCATCCCGCCGCGTGTGCGGCTGAGACTCCCTCACTCTATCGCACTTGTCGCGCCAAAAGGTACTTCCCAAAGTAATCAGGGTTTTCCAAGCAACTCCTTTGTTTTCAGTGGCGCTTGGTTAGTCGAGTTCGGATGTGCAAAACGATTGCCATTGCTTTGACAGCCACATTCCAGCAACCGGCTGACAATTTGTGTCAGTAGCTGAATTGTCTCAGTCAATTGGAGGCATCATTCCGAGCGCAGCCGCAGTTCAGGCGGAGCGCGGAATCTGGCGCGCGCCATCGCAATTGCGACCGGTCTGATCTGCCAGGGCTGCGGTGGCCCACGCGAGATCCCCACGCGAGATCCCTCGGTCGCTGGTGCAAGCGCGGGCCCTCGGGATGACGCAATCCGTTCTGGGCATCCAGGTGCACGTTAACCGCCGGCCTCTCCCTCTTTCTTTTTCAGCCGGAGACTCATTACACTGGCCGTCATGACCTTGCCAACCCAACCGAACGTGAAGCTGATGAACGATCCCGCCTATCGCGAGAACTACGCTAACAGCGTACAGATGCGGGTCAATATCTGGGATTTCTTTCTGGTCTTCGGCACGCTGCAGCAGCAGACGGAAACCCATGTCGAGATCAAGAATTTTCAGGGCATCTACCTCAGCCCGCAGCAGGCCAAGGCGCTGCTCGGACTCCTGCAGCAGAATATCGCGGGCTACGAGTCGGCCTTCGGCGAGATCAAACTTGATCCGCGGATGGGCCCGTCGGGCCCGGTGCACTAGGTTGCGGGATTCTTTGCCGCGGATCGACGCGGATGCACGCGGATCACACAAGTAATGACTCGAGAGCCATCCGTGAAAATCCGTGAGAATCCGTGGCTGGTTCCGGCACACCCCGGCGTCGTCTTCGCTCTGATCTTCGTCGGGATTTTTCTGCTGCACGCGCCGCTGCTCTCGCTGCCGTATTTCTGGGACGAAGCCGGATATTACATTCCCGCCGCGCGCGACCTGCTGCTGACCGGAAGCCTCATCCCACACTCGACGGTTTCGAACGCGCATCCGCCGCTGGTGATGGCGTGGGTGGCCCTGTGGTGGAAAGCCTTCGGATACGCCGTGCCCGTGGCGCGCTCGGCGATGCTGGTGCTGGCCGCGTTTTCGCTGACCGGACTGTTCCGGCTGGCCGAGCGCGTAGCCAACCGGGAAGTCGCGATCGCGGCGACCGCCCTCACGGCCGTCTATCCGGTTTTTTTCGCGCAGAGTTCGCTGGGGCAGGTGGACCTGGCGGCGGCCGGGCTCACCTTCTGGGGATTGTGTGCGTATATCGAAGAGCGTCCGGTTGCGGTCGCGATCTGGTTCTCACTCGCCGTGCTCGCGAAGGAGACGGCGATCCTGGCGCCGCTCGGGCTGGTGGGGTGGGAACTTGTCCGAAGTTTTTGGGAGCGGGCTTCTGGGTGGCGCAGCGCTTCGAGCGCGGCGATCACCGGCCCGGCAGAAAGCGCGGCATTCGCCGCCGAGGATGGGCCTTCCGGCTGGGTACGCCGCCTGCTCCCACTCCTAATGCCGCTGCTTCTTTTGATCCTATGGTACGGCTACCACTATCTGCGCACCGGATACGTCTTCGGCAATCCGGAATTCTTTCGCTACAACGTCGCCGCCACGCTCAACCCGCTGCGCTTTCTGATCGCGCTCGCGCTGCGCCTGTGGCAGGTCTTCGGCTATATGCATCTCTGGCTGCTGACGGCGGCCACGCTGATCGCCGTGCTTCTGCCGCCGATTGAAGATTATGTGGGGACGGCCATTGAACCAGGTAGGGACAGCCGCCCTCGGCTGTCCGGTCGAGCGCAGCTCGACGGCCAGCGTGATGCCATCGCGATTCCGATTCAGATGGTCTTCTACGTCGTGATCGCCGCATACGTTGTCACTATGGCCGCGATCGGCGGCGCGGTGCTGGCGCGCTACATGCTGCCCGCGGTGCCGCTCGTGATCATCGTTGCCGTTTCCACGCTGCGCCGGCGCCTGCGCTACTGGCCGGCCGCGGTTGCGGTCATTGGCTTGGCGTTTATCGTGGCATGGTTCTGGAATCCTCCGTATGGATTTTCGCCGGAGGATAATCTCGCTTACCGCGACTACATCAGGCTGCACGCGGATGCCGAGAGCTTTCTCGAAGCCCGCTATCCCATGGCGCAGGTACTGACGGCGTGGCCGGCGTCGGATGAGCTGTCGCGTCCCTGGCTCGGCTACGTCACGCGGCCGGTGCGGGTGGTGCGCATCGAGGATTTCTCGCTGGAGCAGGTTTTATCCGCGGCGGAGTTTCGGGCGAGCGGCGCGGGGAGCTTCGATGTCGCGCTGGTGTTTTCGACGAAATACGATCCTCCGCCGACGCTGCTCGAGCGCTGGACGATTGGGCGGGGGACGTGGTGGGAAGATCTGAAACGGCGCTTCTTCGGATTTCATCGCGACGTGCCTCCGGCGGCAGCGGCGCAGATGCTCGGCGGCCGCATCGTTTTCGCCGAAGGGCGCAAGGGCCAGTGGGTCGCGGTGATCGAGATGGAGAAGAGCGAAGTCGTGAATGCGCGAAAATGAAGTAAAGTGACCGACTCAAGCCCGGTTTTGGCTTGAGTGGGGAATTCGACGGCTAGACAGAGTGTTCCCGCTGCTCGCTCGCGTTTTCGTGCCGTCCACTCCGACTCGATCTCAACCCGTCCCTCAGCGCCAGTCGCGTAGTGGCGAAAACTGCTCCACCGCCAGTCCTCGGGACGATCGCATAACCCAGCCTTCACCGGATTGCGATGAATATAGCGTAGCTCTTCCACGAACTGCGGATAATTTCGAAGGTTGAAATCGTAATACCGCTTTTGCCAGAAATGCTCCGCGTCGCCAATCAAACGCCGCGATACTCCCTGCTTCAAGGACTTTATCGCATCCGCCCGCGTATCTCTTTCCGGCTCGCTGACCAGCAGGTGAACATGCTCCGGCATGACCACGTACCCGTAAACCCGAAGTCTGAAGCTGCGCCGCACCCGCTCCAAAGCCGATTCGAAGACTTGTCGGCTCGCCTCGGCGGTCAGAAGCCGACGGCGATCGTAACAGCAGAATGTGACGAAATGACTCTGACCACTCTGGTGAAGACGTGTCAGTCCCCGAGGCATGGGGATAAATCTACTTCGTCAAACCGGGTCATGTCTGTGACGCATGAACATTCCCACTCAGGCCAAAAGCGGGCTTGAATGGGCCACCCCACGCTTTTCGTGGTAGGGGACAACTACGACCGCATCAAATGGCACGAGTGGGTCTTGATGACCAGCCAGACTTCCTTGCGGGGTTCGAGATGGAGAGCGTCGCGCGCGGCCAGAGTCAGATGCACCTCCATCTCAACCCCGCATTGCACGCGGCAGGCGATGATCACGTCGCGTTGCTCGACGGAACGGATGCGGCCGGGAATCAGGTTGCGCGCGCTTAGTCCCTGGGGCAGGGAAGTCGCCAGCAGGATGTCGCCGGCGCGGATGCCAACGCGCAGCGCCGAGCCGACCTCGGCGCGCACCAGCGGAGTTTCAAGCAGCACGGCGCCGGTTTCGGACTGCGCGGCCAGACGGCATACCATGGTGCCGCGCTCGGGATGCACGGCATCTACCACGGCCGAGAAAATGTTTTCGAATCCGGCGAGTTGCGCGACCGTTTCCTGTTGCGGCGCGGCCATGACCTCGTGCGGCGTGCCCTGCGCCGAAATCTTGCCGGCATCGAGCACGATCACGCGTTCGCCGAGGGCAAAGACCTCTTCGCGGCTGTGGGTGACGTAGAGAATCGGAATCGCATGCCGGCGGTTCCACTCGCGCAAATCGTCAATGATCGTGGCTTTCGTGGGGCCGTCGAGCGCGGCCAGCGGTTCGTCGAGCAGCAGGACTTGCGGGTCGGTGACCAGCGTGCGCGCCAGCGCGACGCGCTGCGCCTCGCCGCCGGAGATCGCCCGCGCCGGACGATCGGCCAGGTGCGTGATGCGAAAGTCCTTCAGAATTTGTTGAGACTTTTCGTTGCGTTCGGCCGGCCGTAGATGAGGCAAGCCATATTGCACATTCTGTACCACGCTCATGTGGGGAAACAGGGCGAGGCTTTGAAACACATATCCGCAATGGCGACGGGCCACGGCAAGATCGGCGTCGTCGTGCTCAAACCAGACGCGGCCACCGGCGGAGATTCGTCCGGTGTCGGGTGTGGTCAGTCCGGCGACGCAATCGAGCAGCGTCGTCTTGCCCGCGCCGGAGGGGCCGAAGAGAATCGTGAATCCGGAGCCGGCGTTAAATTCGACATCCAGAAGAAATTGCCCAGGCGCGCCCAGTTGCTTGCGAATCTTGACTTCGAGACGCGAAGACGCAATGGCCTGATCGTTGCGTTGGTGCGTTGGTGCGATGGTATGCGTCTGGCTCATCGTCAATTATTTTGCGCGAAATTATTTTGCCGGTCCGATCGCCCACGTCCTCCCGCTCCACAGCCTCCGATTGATGCCATAGACCAGAGCCAGCAGAACGAAACACACGGCGAGCAGCACCAGCGCCGTGGCGTTGGCTCCGGCATAATCAGAACTCTGTACCCGGTCGTAGATGTCAATCGAAACCGTGCGGGTCACGCCGGGGATATTGCCTCCGACCATCAGCACCACGCCGAACTCGCCCATGGTGTGAGCGAAGCTCAAAGCCGCGCCGGTGACCAGTCCCGGGACCGAGAGCGGCAGGATGATGCGGAAGAAACTGCGCAGCGGGGAATCGCCCAGAGTGGCCGCCGCCGCCAGCAGCCTGCGGTCGACGGCGGCGAACGAAGCGGCAAAAGGTTGCACGGCGAAAGGCAGGCTATAGAGAATCGAGCCGATCACGAGACCCGAAAAAGTGAAGGCAAGCGTGTGTCCGGTGAGCGCGATCCACCAGCGGCCCAGAGGACTGCGGGGCCCCAGCGCGACCAGAACGTAGAATCCGAGGACGGTCGGCGGCAGCACGATGGGCAGCGCGACCAGCGCCTCGACCAGAAATTTCCAGCGCCAGCGCGAAAAGGCGATCCATGCGGCAATGGGCAGGCCGATGATCAGCAGAATCGCCGACACGGCGACCGCCAGTTCCAGAGTCAGTCCGAATGCTTGCCAGTCAATGGTCATTGTTTCGTATCAGCAGCCTCTCGTGGCTAAGACCACGAGGGCTTCCGCGCAACGCCGTTTTGCTGGGAGATCCCTCGCTCCGCCCGAAGAGCGGCTTCGCTCGGGATGACCTCCTTCGAGTAGATAGAGCAGCGGACTCCGCCGCGACGCATCTTGCTCCGGCTCGTCTTACGGCACCGCGAAGCCGTACTTGCGGAGCACGTCTCCGGCTTCGCGAGTCTTGATGTAATTCAGGAACGCGGCCGCTTCCGGGCGATGCTGCGAACTCATCAGCATGACCACGCCCTGGGCCAGCGGCGGGTAGGCTTCCTGCGGCACAACCCAGTATTTCCCCTTGCCCTTCATCGCCGGGGAGGCGGCATGAGCCAGCGCCACGAATCCGGCCTGCGCGTTG
>Ga0070733_10002473_pt1 | contig 13124 bp, 13 predicted proteins | sample Coa_R1_9_FD_66450 | JGI IMG/M metagenome (GOLD analysis project Ga0070733, IMG submission 66450) | Surface soil microbial communities from Centralia Pennsylvania, which are recovering from an underground coalmine fire - Coalmine... | ecosystem: Environmental > Terrestrial > Soil > Unclassified ... | reverse complement strand
GCCACCCTGGTTTTCTCTTCGATGCTGTATCGTTTTCGCTGCATTCCTCGTTCCTCTTTCTTCTCAATACAGCTTCATTCTATCTTATTGGCCTGTCCAGGATTCGGGGGACATTATAATGATTTGTTGTCCCTGCACATCTTGACCTGATAAATTCACACCCACAACAGAGGCAAAATCAATTTCAATCTTTGCTGCTAAGAAATTAAAGTGAGCAGGAAAGAGGCCATGGAGTGCCTGTCCATTCGCGGTTCCTGAAGTGACCACGTTAATCGGGTTGACTCCAAGCTGCTTCATAATAGGGGCATGAACACAACTTCTGGATGCGCCGGTATCGATAAGAGCAATGCCTGTGATCGCGGCTGGAATGGGCTTATTTTCTTTCTGGTACAGCTCTATGAGGGCTTGTGGGATGGAGATCGCTACGTCAAGAATGGCACCGACTTGTGCTAAGGGGTTCGGGCTTATTTTCTGCCTTCCATCGGGAGTGTTTTCAAATAATTGGTTGTTAAAAACAGGCATATTTAGGGATGGATACTCATGACGCCAACAGTGAGCGCAGGATAGGACACTTTGGTTCCGTCTTCAAGCACCTGCCTTATTAAAAAGGTCTGATCGCCAAATTGATCTAATCCTGCTTTATATGCCTCTGCATCTGTCGTATAAGCTCCCCCAAATTGCTCACCTTTGATAAGCACAAATTGCCCTGGATATAGTTTTAAATACTCCTGTTTATTTTTTTCATAGAACTGCAATTCTGTTTGGAGGGTCTCTTCTGCTGTCATATGAGGCGATTATAGTATATCGCTGCTTGCGTGCTACCGCATCTTTTTCTGGAACCGTTGAGAGATGGTCTTTCTCCGCTCTCTGACTGCCTCAAGCACTTTGCGACGGCTTTCTTTGGCTTCTCTCACGGCAAGGGATGGTAAGATGGTTGGTGGTGTCAGGTGGTAGTTTGTCATAAACTGCCTGGATAGTAGCAAAGATCAGGCCAAAGAGCAAGCTAGTATTTCATCGCGGGTTTCCCGCACTCTCTGTAGCTTCGCTCGCGGGGGCGGCGGTAGTGGCCTCCAATGCTGGCAACCGAGGGAGCTTGAGGTGGGGAGCCTAAAGCCGATATTCTTTCGACTTGGCACAAAATAAAGCTTATCCGTCGTGAAGCGGGATTTTGAAGCTCATGAAGAGAGGGAGGTAACTTACTCCTCCTTTTTTTCAGGAGCCTTTTTCCCCTCTAGAGTAATGATTAAGACTCCCCCCTTTTCGGGTTCGTCTACAGGATAGGAAACCTCACCCATGGCGTCCTGAATGTAGTTCCAGAGGTTATGCTCTTTGAGACTTCTTCTTTCGCCATTATATAAGATGTATCCGGGGTTTTGTTCACCAAACGCTGAATAGGGAACTTCAATAACTACTTTCGTCTTTTTCATAAGTATTCTCCTTTGAAAGGGAAAACAGAGGTGCAGTGCTATTATATCTCAATTTCACGATGCAAATCTATGTACACTTATATAAAAAACAGGGAAGCGGATATACTTCCCTATTCGCCTTGTTCATGTATATGATCGCCTTGTGGCAGCAACACATGATGCATTCCCCCATTTGCCTTTCGTTCCTGGCCTGCGGTGTAGATTTCAGCGTAGGCAACGGTAAAGCCTGGGAAGATGGTTTCTACCTGCTTTGTCGCTTCCTGCCAGCACTGTTCATATTCAGCTAAAGAGTCTGAGCGATACAAGCAGTCCAGTTTGTGTAAGAGGATGAGAATCACCCGTATCGAGGTGCTGACCTCTCCCGATCCCGGCCAGGTTCTCAGCATCTTCACCAGCAGCTTCACTGATGCCGGGCGCGGAAGCTGAATCAAGTTACAGGTCTTTATTTCCTCATGTATACTGTGAGGAGGATTATTTTCAATTAGCGTTGTTCGCGCCTGGCTATACGATCCCAGATGATGGGGACGATAACGGAGATTGCGGTGAATGCGCCTAGAGCGAACGATGCCCATCCTATGGTTTTTCGCATTTGAGTTTTGTTCTGTGCCATGTTTTTTTGCCTTCCGATTTGCTTATGTACTTACCAATGAGATACGAGCGAATCGGGAAAGAGGTTGCAGTGTGATTCGCTGCTGCCTGATATCTTTTTCATAGCGTAGTTGACAGGAGGAAGCATCGTGAAATCACGACAGTTAAACGACGGTAGCCCAGTGCGTCCATTGGGACGGACTCCTACGTCCCAACATAATGATGACGAGCAATCCGCGGTGGTCGGAAACGAACGAATAACCGCGCTGGCTGGCGCAGTGCTCCTCGTGCTGATCCTGGTGGAGCTGGTAAGCGCGGCGATCCTGCGCATGCTGCTGTCCATACACGTTTTTGTCGGAGTGCTCCTGGCCGGCCCGCTTGTCATCAAGCTCGGCAGCACCGGATGGCGCTTCCTACGCTACTACACCGGATCGCCTGCCTTTGTGCGCAGAGGCCCGCCCTACCTGTCGCTGCGAGTGATGGCCCCGCTGCTCATCGCTACGACGCTCGTGGTGATCGGCAGCGGGATCGGACTTGTGGTGACTGGCCCGACCCAGGCTGGCCCACTCCTCCCCCTGCACGGTTTCAGTGTCCTGGTCTGGCTCCCGCTGATTGCTATCCACACCTTCGCCCACATCCGGCGGGTCCCACGTCTCGTCACGGACGACTGGAGCAGACCATCCGGCAAGAGCGATGCCTCAGGACGTGGGAGCCGGCTCGGCATGAACCTCGGGGCTTTGCTGGTCGGCGCAGTCGCCGCCATCCTCCTGTTCCCCGGCTCTGCCCCATGGACTGTCTGGAGCCAGACGAACGAAACGATCCCCGCTCCCATGATCGTTGGCCTGCTTGCCGCCATCCTTGCGCTGCTGGTCATCAGACCGTGGAGACTGGTGGGAGATGGACGGTGACTCGCGGATGAGGGTTTTGACCCTTGAGGTGATGTTCTTTCCTATTGGCAATCTCCTTGCTCGCAAACCGTTTGACTCCCCTGGCGGTTTGTTCGATCGGGCGGGAGAGCAGTGGTCGGTGATCGATGAGGATGGAACTCGACAAGCCGCCCGGCAACGGGCGCTTCCGCTGGAGGGTAAGTAGCCTTTGATGCACTCATTCTTGTGATTTTCGTTCAGACGCTATCTGATTTGCGAAGAACTCAGAGGTATCTGGCTACCTACGCCCAATGGTAAGGTAAAACTGAATGTTGAACCGTGGCCTTTTCGGCTTTCGACGCGCATTTGACCATGATGGCGTTTGATAATTTCATTGGAGATATATAAGCCCATGCCAAGCCCAGGATAGGTTTTTTCCTCCGGGTCAGTCACCTGGTAGAAGCGCTCAAAAATTTGCTCGTGATGGGCTGCTGCAATCCCGATGCCAAAATCCTGCACGCTCACGATGGCGTTTTCCTGGTCTTTTGAGACACGAATAATCACCTTGTCTGCCCTGGGCGAATATTTGATGGCATTGGTGATTAAATTAATAAGCACTTGCCCGATTCGGTCTCTATCGCCGCATACCTGCGCACCAGTTCTGCCTTCAATAAGAAGCTGGTGGGTGGATATCCCGGCCTGAAGATTTTCCACGATTTCCTGGACGAGCGCATCAAGGTCAAAGAGGTCTTCTCGATAAACGAGTTTGCCCTGCTGTATCTTGGAAACATCGAGCAGATCATTGATGAGTTTGGTTAACTTATTCAGTTGTGTATCCATGATGGTGAGAAACCGGAGTGACTCTTCATCAGCCAGTTTTTTGAAGCGACTCTGTAAGATTTGCGTAAAGCCTTTCAGACTGGTGATGGGAGTTTTGAGTTCATGGGACGCCATACTAATAAATTCATCTTTGCGTTCTTCCAACCGTTTCTGCTCATCAATATCTGTATTCGAGCCAATCCACATCACAATATTCCCATGCGCATCACGCATGGGTATCGCCCTGCTGACGTGCCAGCGATACACTCCATTAGCGCCACGAAAACGATGTTCAAAGTAGAATGGTTCACCAGTATCAATAGAATGCTGCCAGCGTCTGACGTTTTCTTCAACATCATCAGGATGAATAAACTGTGTCCATCCCCAGTCTCTAATTTCCTCAAAAGTGAGACCGGTAAACTCAGTCCATTGTGGATTGAAGTAATCGATATCTCCATTTGGCCTGGCGGTGAAGATTTTTTGGGGCATCGACTCTGCCATGAAACGAAAACGCGCTTCACTTTCTCTTAGCCGCTCCTCCGCTATCTTCCGTTCCGCTATCTCGACTTCGAGCGAGTGCGCCTTCTGTTGCAGTAGAGAAATGGCACGCAGGCGCTCGTCCGTATCGGCCAGTGCGGAGTAGCTCTCGGCGGGGATGACCCGGGAGTGCTGCTTGCAAATCTCGGTGAACTCCGCCCCGTAAACTTCCCCACCAAAGCCCTGCATCGGATAGGCGCAGAAGAGAGAGAAGGAATGGGTCCTGGACAGATCGTTCCAGAGTTCTTCAAGGCGCACCGCTGCCGCCCGGTTCCCGTCTGCCCAGAGGAGCGCGACCATTTCCCCAAAGATGCGCACACGGCGCCGGCCCTGCGCCGCTTGAGCGATAATGTTCTCAATGACCTCGTTGAAGCGCCCCGGCTCCGGCAACCCATCGACCATGAACTGTGATAGAGTAGCAGCCGCATCAATTGAGATGTATTGGCCGCGCGCGTGGGCGACAGTGACTACCAGCCCGTCTGCCTTCAATCGTTCCTCAAGGCTTTCTCTGTGCGCTTCCGTGGCTATAACGATGACAGCATCCCCTGCCATCAAGCCTGTACCGATGAATTCGCTCACCGAGTCTATGAGGAACGCTTCAGTCTCACAGAACAGGACAAAATGTTCATCCTCGCTCATCTCGCTCCAATTCGAGGTTTGAGACTTTTTCGATATGGTTGTCATATACTTTGGCCTCGACTCTCCTGCGCTAAATACTCATGGAAGGATATTTATTCTTCCGAATACTATAGCATTTTTGCTCTGCTTAGACAACGTGAACAATATATATAATCACGTTTTAAGATCGCAGAATGATGCAGCTTGTGAAGAAGGGCGAAAAGCTCTTGACAACCAGCTGTCCTTTCTATACAGTTGGCAGAGAGCATATCAACTTCCTTCGACCCAACCAGCCCTCTCTTGAGAAGAGCAAAGAGAGGAAGGAGGAATCGTCTATGAACAATACCACTGTAGAACGTATCCCCCCGCGTATCCTTGGAGTCTTCGCTCACCCAGATGATGAGTCCTTTTGCGCAGGGGGCACCTTTGCCAGGTATAGTGCCGCAGGCGCCGAGGTGATGGTGGTCTCTGCGACCAGGGGGGAGGCCGGACAGATTCGCAGTCCAAAGGTTGCCACACGGCGTACGCTTGGGGTCGTGCGTGAAGAGGAACTCCGGCTGGCCTGCCAGCGGCTCGGGGTCCAGCATGTCAAGTGCATGGACTATATAGATGGGACACTGAAGGACGTTGACCAGGAAGTGCTGACCAGGCGGGTGACTGAAATTATCCGCACCTTCTGCCCCGATATTGTTATTACCTTTGGTCCCGACGGGGGCTATGGGCATCCCGATCATATTGCCATCAGTGCTGCGACTACCGCCGCCTGTATGGGTAGCGGTGAGAGCAGCCAATTCCCCGAGCAGATTGCGGCGGGTCTGGTAGCTCACCGACCAACTCGCCTGTACCACAGCTATTTCCCACCCAAGCGCCAGTTGCTGCTCGAGCAGTTGGTGCAATGGCTTGTGAAGGCCGAAAAGGGGTTTCATGGAACCGTGGATTTTGCATACGCGTTGTTGCTCCTCTGCGAAGAAGCGACCTTGTTGCGCTTTAGTCGTGATTATTTTGATGTCAACTGGTATCCGGCTGGTTTCTCGATCATCGAGCAAGGTGAACAGGCTAACACCCTGTACCTGATCCTGTCGGGGACAGCGGACGTCATCCGAGAAGCAACCGATGGAACGCTGCAGATGGTCACACGACTAGAACCAGGGGACTTCTTCGGGGAGCAAGGGCTGGCTCACCAGAAGCCGCGCAATGCCCATGTAGTTGCCGCTGAGAATGTGACCTGCCTGATCTTCTCGTCCAGTACACCAACAGCTTTCCTTGGACGGGGAGAGGAAGCTCACCTTGCTGGATTTACGGAGGCCAATGAACTGGATGAGGTACACAAGTTGGGAGCTACAACGTGTATCGATGTAGGAGTCTCTATCCAGCAAAAGATCGCTGCTATTGCTGCCCACCGTTCGCAGTACGCGATCGAACCGGATATGTTGCCACCTTCGATCCTCCAGGAACTGATGGGGCGGGAGTACTTTGTGCGTGTCTATCCTGCCCCCGAGATCGAAACCGAGCTTTTTGCTTGAGAGGAACCATTTTTATTTCCCTCCCCCGATAGTGAACAATCCGACCGTGCCAACGATATACAAGACAAGCACTACAATCGAGTCGATGCCAAGGTCAAGGAACTGGCGTTTGGGGCGGAAGATTAAGCCGTAGATATAGACGGCTGTCAGGAGCACTCCCAGGCTAGCGAGGTAGATGTCGGTGTTTTTAGCCTGCGGCAGCGCGGATTGTCCTGAAAGCAGCGTGGTGAGCAAAAAGAGGACGGGTAAAAAGGCGTTGCCACCAAAGATATCACTGACAGCCAGGTTATAGTCGCCAATTTTGACCGCGGCCAGTCCCGTTGAAACCTCTGGAAGTGCCGTCGCTGCAGCCAGAACCGTGGAGCCGAAGAGGACACCGCTCAAGCCAATATGATCGGCGATAGCGCTGCCACTTTCCTCAAGGACAACTCCCGCGATAAGTGTGGCAAGCGTGGCGAGAGCAAAGACAATCAAAACGCGTGCTGTACTCCACTTTTTCCTCTTCTCCTGTCCACTGCCCTGTGTTGGGGGAGAGGTATCGGGAGCACGCCCTTTTTCTTGCCACGGGAGATCCTTGCGCGCCTTATTAATCAACCACAGACCAATGAGCCACGCTGCGACTATCAACAGATCACCAGGAGCCAGACGTGCGACGATGATCGATTGGGGGAGCTGTGTTCCCATGATGGAGATAACCAGTACGCTAATTACCAGCACTCCTTCAAGCACGAGTTGTAGGGAGGCGGCCTCGTATGTCAGCGCTCCCTTGCGACGCAACCCAAAGCCATCCAGAATGACAAGCACGACCGTCTGGATCGCAATACCACCCAGGATGTTCCCAATGGCAATGCCAATATGATGCGTCAGCGAAGCACTGACGACAACAACAATATTGGAGAGATTCGTAGCAATCGCAAGGATAATGATCCCACCTAATGCTTCACCCAGGCCAAAGCGCGAGCTGATAATATCGGTCATATTGGAGAGCTGGGTACCGGCAAGCCAGGTAACTACTGCTCCTACGGCAAAAAGAGGAAGTAAGATGAGGAGGGAGAATGATGTAAACATGTTCCTATCCTTTTACTCTCTATTATAACAGGATTGGTACCGGGTTAAGAATATGAGGAATACAACCCATATATCTATTCAAAAAAGGTGACACATTGCCCTGCATAGTGTATAATACCGTCTCTAGAACAGGTAATACTTTATATAATAAAGTACCAGCATACAGTGACTTTCTTTCATCAAAGAGGCGACGCGATGACCACGATGACTACCAGTATTGCGCGAGGAAAATACCATATCTGGACGGTTGGGTGCCAGATGAACCAGGCCGATTCGCAGCGCATACAGACTATGCTCGACGAAATGGGCTGGGAAGAGACAAGTATGGAGCAGGCCAATCTCGTCATCCTCAATACATGCAGCGTGCGTAAAGCGCCGGAAGAGAAGGCGCACAACCAGCTTGCCCAGCTTAAACATGCCAAATCTAAACGCAGTGATCTGCTGGTCGCGTTGATGGGCTGTATGATCGGCAGTCAGAAAACCATCGATGAACTGAGCAAACGCTACCCGCATATCGACCTGTTCATGAAGGTCGAGCAGGCGGATATTTTGCCGCGCTTCCTGGAAGAACGCTGGACGCCCATCTCCGGGGCTGGCTGTCTCGACATAGAGTTTATGCCGCCCGATGAATACGTTCCTGTTGAGCCAATCGAGCGCATCCTGCCAACCTTCGCCACGTCTACGAACACCTCTGGCAAAAGAACTGTGCTGCCGATGGCGATCACGCCGAAGATGGGCGAGCGCACCGCGCATTATCCTACAAAAATTGAACCGGCGAAGGCCAGCCCCACGGCATGGCTGCCCGTTGTGCTTGGCTGTAACAAGGTCTGCACGTATTGTATCGTGCCGTATCGCCGGGGACGCGAACGCAGTCGCCCGGTGGACGAACTGGTTACGGAAACCGCCTCGCTGGTGGCAAAGGGCGCGAAAGAATTGACGCTGCTGGGTCAGACGGTCGAAGCCTATGGGCTGGATTTGCCAGGAAAACCGGACCTCGCTGAATTAATGAAACACTTGAGCCAGATTGACGGGCTGGAACGTATACGTTTTATGACCTCGTACCCACGCCATATGAACGATGGCATGATCGAACGTATGGCCGCACTGCCCAAAGTCTGCGAACACGTGAATATTCCGGTGCAGGCTGGCGATGATGAGGTGCTCAAGCGTATGAAACGCGGGTACACGCTTGACGAGTATCGCGACCGCATTACACGCTTGCGCGCGTTGTGGCCTGGCGTATCGCTCTCTACCGATATTATCGTGGGTTTCTGTGGAGAAAGCGAGGAAGAGTTCCAGCATACGCTCGACCTGCTCGAAGAAATCAGGTTTGATGTGGTGCATGTCGCGGCCTATTCTGTGCGCCCTGGCACGGTAGCGGCGCGTTGGGAAGACGATATCCCCCTGGCGGAGAAGAAACGCCGCCTGCATGCAGTAGAAGAAGTGCAGGCGCGCATTGCCTATGAATTGAACCAGCCCTTGATTGGCGGGGTTGAAGAAGCGCTGGTCGAGGAGGAAAACGATACGCATGGCCGCCAGCAGTGGAAAGGGCGCAATCGCACCAATAAATTAGTATTCTTCCCACAGCCCGTTGAGGCGGGCGGGGAGAGTTCTGGACCGGAGCAGAGTACACCGGCAGCGCGTGTTATACAACCTGGCGACCTGGTGAAGGTGCGTATTGAACGCGCGACAGCCTGGTCATTACAGGGTTGCGTGGTTGCGTTATAATATGCAGACATTCTACATACATCCCAGCGCGTATAGAGGAGGAGCGATATGACACAGACACAATCGGCTGAAGAGAAGGCGCGATTGAAAAAACAATGGACAGACCTGGCTATTCAGCAGGCGCAGACAGGCCAGTGGGAAGAAGCGGTTCATACGAACAAGAATATCTTGAACCTTTTCCCTTTTGAACCAGATGCCTATAATCGCCTGGGAAAAGCCTACAGCGAACTGGGACAGTTTGTCGAAGCGCGTCAGGCGTATGCGCAGACTTTGAAATATAGCCCGAAGAATACTATCGCGAAAAAGAACCTGGATCGGCTCGCACAGCTTCAGGAAGAACCCGTGCAACTTCACGCGGGAACAGAGCGCATTGATCCGCGACTCTTCATTGAAGAGACAGGCAAAACTGGCGTGACCGACCTGATAGGTATTGCACCATCTACAGTGCTGGCCAAAGTGGGCGTGGGCGACAGGGTGCAGATACATGTCACCGGTCATACTTTGCTGGTGCGCAACGCTGCTGGCGAGGATATTGGGCAGGTGGAACCGCGCCTGGCCAATCGCTTGATTAACTTTATGGAGGGCGGTAATCGTTACGCGGCGGCCATCCTGGCAATGGAAAACGGGCAGGTGCGACTGATGATCCGGGAAGAATACCAGCACCCAACTATGTTTGGCAAAGTGAGTTTCCCGTCTCAGGGCGGCGGCGATACCATCCGCGCCTATATCAAGGACAGCATGCTGCGCTATGATCGAGAAGACGATGAAGAGATGACTAGCGACGATGAATACTATGATGGTGGCGATGAACCCGAAGAATTGACTGAGATCGAATTTGAAGGCGGCGCAGAGGGCGAGGAATAACGGCTCTTTAGCCAGATTCTGAAAGAAAGGAAGCAGGCGAATGAACAAAACCAGGCGAGTAGCGTGGCGCAAACATCGTATCAAGGCGAAGAAATACGAGTTGAAGCGCAAGGCACAAAAGGTCAGTGGCACCGCAGCCACATCGACAGCGCGGCGATAAACGCCGCGCTTCCACTTTTTTTAGATGTAGATGATGAGCAATGCTCCTACTCCGACATCGTCGGCGTCAGTCCGGAATATTCTTAGCCTGCTTGCCTCGCGAGACGTAGAACTGGTGGCAGGGGCTGAGGGATTGCATCGCCGCGTAACATGGGCCTGTCGCATGCGCGCGCGTCTTCCAGCCTTTGAAAGTGTGCGCGGAGGGGAACTTGCCCTTCTTTCACTGTCACAACTGCGCCGCCTTGATGAAACGCTGCCCCACCTGCTGGACAGCCTGCATAAAGAGGGTGTGGCAGCCGTAGCAGTTGCCGCTCCCTCGCTTGAAGCGCTTGACCAGGAAGCTATTACCCTGGCAAACCAGCTGCGCCTCCCAATACTTTTGCTCCCGCCCTCGGTTATTCTTGAAGAGATCGAGCGTGAAGTGATTACCTTTGTAGTGAGTTTTCGCGGCGAAAATGAGCGCAAAGCCACCGAAATTTCACATGAACTGATGCAGTTGAGCGTGCAGGGCGTGGGTATGCAGGGCATCTGTGAGCGTCTCGCACATAGCTGTGACAGGTGGATCGTTATGCAGGATGCCGGGCTGCAAATACGCTTCCAATGCGCGCCTCCTGGCGGCAAGAAGATGGATTTTGCTGAATTACTGACCGATGAGAGCCTGCGGCATAAGGGTTTGACGCGCATCATGATACCTATTCTGATCCGCCACGAGGTAGTGGGCTACCTCTCTATGATCGGAGAGGAAAGGGAGTTTGATTTTCTTGAACGTCTCATCCTCGGCCAGGTCTCGCCGATTCTGGCGCTGGAATTTGCGCGCGAACGCGAACGCAGTGAAGTCGAAAGTCGCTACCAGGCGGAAGCCTTGATGGATGTGTTACAGGGAAATTACCAGCAGGCCGAAGAGATGATCGCGCGCGCGCGCCTGTTAGGCTATGACCTGACCTCAATGCAAGTGGCTGCCATCTTTGAGTTGTCTCCGGACGAACCCGACTACGCGCAGGGCAGTTTGCAGTTGCAGTGGCAAAGAAGATTGCGCGAGGAATTGTTGCGCAGCTGGCCTTCCGCCTGGATATCCAGCGAAGCTCGCCGCGTAATCGTATTGCTGCCGGTAATGGAAGGTAATAAGCAGTCCGAGGCTGAAAGCGAACAAGCCATCCTGACGCGCCTGGAGCGCGCGCTGGCGCGCACACAACAGGGTAATGGAGGAATGCCTGCTTATTCTGGTGGTATCGGGTACATTGCCGGCAGTGTTTCCGACGTCTCGCAATCCTACCAGCAGGCCCAGCAAGCGTTGGAAATCGGACGGCGGCTCTTCGGCAACGGGAAACTGCACTCGTTCGCACAGCTGGGAATTTACCGGCTGCTCTTCCACCTGTACGGACAGCATGAACTGGCGGCTTTTTATGAAGAGACACTTGGCCCACTGCTCGATGCCGACACGAAAAGTAGCATCGATCCGATAGGGACGCTCGAAGGCTTCTTCCACTTCAACGGGAATCTCAGTGAAACTGCGCGCGCCATGCACCTGCATCGTAATTCGCTCTTATACCGGCTGGGTAGAATAGAAGAGCTGCTGGGCCACCCGCTGGAGGACCCGGAACTAAGGTTGTCGTTGCAAATCGCTCTGAAGATACGTCATTTGTTGGAACGGTGATCATATCCTGCTCTTAATAACCGTTTTACTGTGGTGGCCAAAGAAAAAGAGAGTATGAGCACCCAGGACCAATTTCACCTTTTTCTCAATATGCAAGATCAATGAGTAAGACGCTCTTCTTTCAAGGTGGCACGCTCGTCATCGGCGATGCCAGCGAACAAGAACAAATGCCCGCCCCGTTTCAATGGGTGAAAGGGCGATGGCGATGCGAAGGATACCGCTATGGATCCCTTCTTCCCTGGTTACATGCACAGGACATCCGTGACCTGGTACCACGCTGGAAGCCTCTAAAGTATAGACTTTACGACAGACGCGAACCCCATGCTTATCAACTCGCCGCGCTGGATGCATGGGAGACTTCCTCTCGGCGTGGGAGCATCGTCTTGCCAACGGGCGCTGGTAAGACCTTCGTCGCCATCCATGCCATCAATCGCGTCGGACGCTCAGCCCTGGTCGTGGCTCCTACGATTGATCTTTTACACCAGTGGTATGCCCGCCTGGTCAACGCGTTCGAGACGGATATCGGTGTATTCTACGGCGGTGAGAAGCAGATCTTGCCACTCACCGTGACGACGTACCACTCGGCAGGCGACCTGGTAGCGGACCACGGCCAGGAGTTCAAGCTGATCATCTTTGACGAAGTGCATCATTTGCCGGCTCCCTCCTGGGGTGAAGCGGCGCTGATGGCTCCTGCCCCGGCGCGTCTAGGACTGACTGCAACCTACCCAGGCGAGCATGAGCAGACGAATGGGCGCTGGCGGGTCGATGAACTGGTCGGACCCATTGTCTACTCCAGGCGCATCGAGGACCTGGTCGGCGAGCAACTGGCTTACTATCGCACTCAACGGGTACGAGTGAGCCTGAAGACGACCGAACGCGCAGCTTATGATGCTGATCATGCGCTCTACCTGGGATATGTGCGCGCCCATCACCTACAACAGACGTATGGAGCAGCGTGGCTGCATGAACTCATGCGGCTTTCAGCCATTGACCGTGACGCCAGGCGAGCCTTGCTGGCCCGCCAGCGGATACTGCGGCTCCTGGCGGGATGCGAGGGCAAATTCCAGGTGTTAGAGGAACTCTTGCGCGAGCATGCAGGGGAACAAATCCTCATCTTCACCGAAAATAATGCCGTGGCGTACCAGGTCGCGACGAAGCATCTGATCCCGGTTATTTCCCACGAGACGAAAGCCGCCGAGCGCAAGCAGATTCTGGAGGGCTTCCAGTCCAAACAGTACCGGGCAATTGTTACCTCACGCGTGCTCAATGAAGG
>Ga0070733_10002472_pt1 | contig 13126 bp, 9 predicted proteins | sample Coa_R1_9_FD_66450 | JGI IMG/M metagenome (GOLD analysis project Ga0070733, IMG submission 66450) | Surface soil microbial communities from Centralia Pennsylvania, which are recovering from an underground coalmine fire - Coalmine... | ecosystem: Environmental > Terrestrial > Soil > Unclassified ... | reverse complement strand
GGTTCGCGGTTTATGTACCAGCCGGGGCAGGCGCCTCCGGGCATCACGTTGGAGCCTAGGTTGGTTTCGGCCAGGCCTTTTTGAGTGGGCTCGGTTGCTGGAACTAGCGGCGGGCATAGTTCGGCGATTCTTGAGGACTGCAGGTACGACTGGCCGCACATGATTGCGGTTACGCAGGCGGCGTAGTCGCGTCCGGCGTCGGAGTCGTAGGGCAGACCGGCGGCCATGAGCAGCGCGCCGAGATTTGCATAGCCTAGACCTAGCGGACGATAGTCGTGCGAATTCTTGCCGATCATCTCAGTGGGATAGCCGGCGTTGTCTACAAGAATTTCCTGGGCGGTGATGAGGACATCGACGGCGTGGCGATAGGCTTCAACGTCAAACGTCCCATTGGGGGCGAACTTCAGAAGATTCAGACTGGCGAGGTTGCAGGCTGAATCGTCGAGGAACATGTATTCAGAACACGGATTGCTCGCGTTGATCCGATTAGTGTTCTTCGAAGTGTGCCAGCGGTTTACCGTGGTGTCGAATTGCATGCCGGGATCGCCGCAGCGCCAGGTGGCGTCGGAGAGACGGAACATCAGTTCTTTGGCTTTGAACGTCTGCATGGGGCGGCCGTCTTTTACTGCGCGAGTGGAGAAGTCGGCGTCGCGGAGGACGGCGTACATGAAGTCGTCGGTCACGCGCACGGAGTTGTTGGCGTTCTGAAAGAAGATGGAAGAGTAGGCGTCGGAGTCGGGATGGGAGCCGTCGTATCCCATGGCGACGAGAGCGTGGGCCTTGGCTTCTTCTTTCGACTTGCACTCGATGAAGTCGATGATGTCGGGATGGTCGATGTTGAGGATGACCATTTTGGCGGCGCGGCGAGTCTTGCCGCCGGACTTGATGACGCCGGCGAAGGCGTCGAAGCCTTTCATGAAGCTGAGTGGGCCGCTGGCGGTGCCTCCACCGCTGAGACCTTCGGTGGACGAGCGCAGCGTGGACAAGTTGGTGCCGGTGCCCGATCCCCACTTGAAGAGCATGCCTTCGGTCTTCGCCAGGGTAAGGATGCTGTCGAGCGAATCCTTTACTGAGTTGATGAAGCAGGCGGAGCATTGCGGCGTTTTGTAGCCGGTGACGCCGAACTCGACGCGGCCTAGAGCGGGATTCCAGTGCCAGTTAGTGGCGTCGGAGTTAGGCTCGATGCGATCGCAGCCGACGTTGAACCAGACGGGCGAGTTGAAAGCCGCGTATTGGCGAAGAAGAATGTGGGCGAGTTCGTCGTGGAAGGTGGCGCCGTCTTCGGGAGTTTTGAAATAGCCTTGCGATAGACCCCAGTTACGGATGGTCTCGGCGACACGGGAGACGAGTTGGCGCACGCCGGTTTCGCGCTCGGGCGTGCCGACAGTGCCATGCAAATATTTCGAGGCCACGATGTTGGTGGCAGTCATCGACCAGTCCTTGGGGACTTCGACGTCTTTCTGTTCGAAGATCACACCGCCCTGGGAGTCGGTGATGGCGGCGGTGCGGAGTTCCCATTCGATTTCGTCGTAGGGCGAGACGCCGGGCTTGGTGAAGAGGCGGCGGAAAGTCAGGCCGGGAGATTTCCGGGAAGTGGGGGTCGGAGTAGGTTCGACTGCGTTGGGGGCTCTCTTCTCAGTGATTTCGGCCATTTTTCGTTCTCCCGCGGAGTCTTTGCTCCGCCTTTTGATTACCTCAGCGGCTAAAGCCGGCCATTATTGTTGTTAGTTCGCAGCGGTAAACCGCTGCGCCACCCAAAATCAATTCTTTCGCCCCTCCGGGGCTTCGTTCATTTGTCGCATCTACCCACGGCTTACGCCGTGGGCTTTATTCTTGCGCCGCTTCGCGGCTGAAAATCTGGGACAATTGTCGATTCAGAGCGTCCGGGTCTTCTGTCTTCATGAAGAGCGAGGCTCCCAGACTGGAATCGAGCGGTGTCGGTCTGGTTGGGAGCAGAACTCCAAAACCGTTGCGAGCCAGGGCTTCATCGACCAGTTGGATCAGTTCAAGCATCAAATTCCTCGAATTTCCTGCCCTCGAAGCGAAGGGGTTGCATGCCCTCGATCCAGGTTATTTTCCACAGCTTAATTGTCAAAGTTGTCGTTCCCCGAGGGGGAGAATCCGGGAAACGGCCACCGCCAATTTATTGCTTTTGGCGGGGCGGTACGGGTCACCTCGGCCACGTCTTCCGCCCCTGTTTCTTGCCCATCAATACAGCCTATGGGATGGAAACAGTACTCCCGCCCGTAGTGGCTGTCAAGAGTTAATCACTATATATTGTATCTCAAAGCAATTAACGGCGTAGATGCCCATTTACTCCCCGGTTATCCACAAAGGGCGGTTTTGGGCCCGAAATGGGAACACTGGGAGGCCATGGCTGCGCTGCCGCTGAACCCATAAGAACGTACACATCCTCAAAGATCTGGCGTGGAGCAATGCGACGGCTGCCGTCGGAGGATTCGACGAGGTAGTCACCCGCCTGGCCACAATGTTCGCGACCGAGCGCGTCGAGGAATGCGAGAGGTTGAGTGAGTTGCTGTGCCTTGATCAAGAAACGGGTGCGATAGATGTTCCATTCTCCGGACGATTTCCTCACGTGCCTTCACCCCTGGGGGAGGGAGAGTAAATTTTTGATTGCATGCTGGCTGAAGCTTTGTTGAGGGTGAACAGAATCTACTCGCGGACGAAGGCGCGGTCAATTCCATAATTTTGGTGCAACGAGAGCCGGGGATTTTCGCAGAGCGCGCAGATGAATATCCGGCAAAGCCTTTATCTAACGGGCTTCCCAAGGCAGTGAGGCATAGCGAACAAAAAATTGTGGTGCTTCGGGTGACGCAATTTCCACATGGACGCACAGGAAACGCAAGCGGTGGGCTGCAGATTTTTGCTGAGGCCCCTTAAACCCGCAAAGCAAAATCAGCTACGGATTCTTTAGGGATAAAAAAGGGCAGGTGAGGTCACCTGCCCCTACATGGCCGGCGGCGCTGTCTACCGGGTTGCCGTTGCAGGCTCGAGGTGAGACTGGAAGGACTCAACGCGGCTGTTGATTTCTTTCCAGTTCAATACATTCCACCAGGCTTGCAAGTATTCGGGACGGCGGTTGTTGTACTTCAGGTAATAAGCGTGTTCCCACAGATCGTTGCCGAAAACGGGAAACAGGCCTTGTGAAATGGGATTGTCTTGATTCGGCGTAGTGAGCACTTGCAGTTCGCCGCCGGGCTTGGCGACGAGCCAGGCCCAACCGCTGCCAAACTGTTTGGCGCCAGCATCGTTGAACTTAGCCTGGAAATCCTTGAAGTTGCCGAAAGCGTGCTGGATCAGTTCGGAGATCTTACCAGTCGGTTCGCCACCGCCGCTGGGCTTCATGATTTTCCAGAACATGCTGTGGTTCATGTGGCCTCCGCCATTGTTGCGAACGGCAGAGCGAATGTCCTCGGGAATCGCATTCAAATCGCGCAACAAGTCTTCGACACTCTTTGACTGCAGATTGGGGTACTTTTCCAGGGCGGCGTTCAGGTTCTTTACGTAGGCTCCGTGATGCATGTCATGGTGCAGCTTCATGGTTTGGGTATCAATGACGGGTTCAAGGGCGGAATAGTCATACGGTAAAGCCGGGAGTTGATGGGTCATGGTTTTTTCTCCTAGTGAGTAAAGATGACGGGGAGAGCAGGGAGGATTCCTGCTGAGGCAAAAATCTGGCGCGGATCGCGCGGATAGAGCAAAAACCTCAACCACAGGGGGCACAGAGGAACACAGGGGAACCACAGGGGACGACGGGGGAGGGGCGTCTGCCGCGGAGCGTGGCTTTAAGGCAGAGTGAAATCACGCACGGGCGAGACGCTTGCGCCTACAGATTGCTGTTGCCTCCACTGGTACATCATCCTTCTGGTCATTGAGCATGCGACCGGCTTAGAAGAGAATCAGGGACAGCGGACCGGGATTGGGGAGGAAGGTTGCTGCGACCACGAGTTCTGACTCTTACAGTGATGTTTCTGGGCTGGGTGGCAATGGCCGCAGCCAAGGATATCGCAGTGATCTCCAACCAGGCGAACCATGTGGAAGCAGTAACGGCGCCGGAACTGGTGAAGATCTGCAAAGGCCAGGTGGAGCACTGGCCGGATGGGAAGCCGGTGAGCCTGGTGACACGCGATCCAGCGTCGCCGGAGATGCGGCTGGTTCTGGAAAAGGTCTACTCGGTTCCCCGGGAAGAAGTGCTGGTGCTGATCACAGGGGCGAACCATTCGCGAGCGAACCATCCGGCGATTGTGGTGGTGGATTCCGACGAAGCGGTGGTGAAGAAAGTGGAATCGACGCCGGGAGCGGTGGGCCTGGTGGATGTTTATGCCATCACCGGCAGCGTCAAGGTGGTGCGGGTAGGCGGGAAGCTGCCTCTGGAACCGGGCTATCTACTGCATGGAAATTAGCGGTATGGACAACCGCAATCCCAACTCGACTGCGGCCTCACCCAGTCCCCGACGATTTCGCCGTTACCCCGCGGACATACGAGTGTCGGTGGAGGTGTTTCGGCCGGGGGGATCAGCGTCGCTGTGGGGGCGATCGACCGAACTGGGAGAGGACGGCGTGGGCGCGACTTTGACCGGAGAGGTGGAGCCGGGCGAAGTGGTGTCTATGGAACTGTGTTTGCCGGTCGCATCGCTGCCGCTGCGAGTGCGAGCGCTGGCACGATACCGGGACGGCTTACGGCATGGTTTTGAATTTCTGGCCTTGAACGAAGAACAGCACGAGTTGCTGCATCGGGTTTGCACGGTGCTGGATTGTGAACATTAGATCGATTCCGCGGAATTACCTCAGTAACCTTTTAGCTCTTCGTTTTGCCATCTAACATCCTGATTTGGCTTTGTTTTCAAATCGGGGGAAGTTCCATGGGTGACAAAATCACCCGGCCAGTAGTGTCGGTTGACCATATACGCGCGCGATTACTGCGGGAATCGCTGCACAACGGCGCGCCAGCGCTCTCTGTGCCTGATTGTACGTTCGTTGAAAGTTCTCCCCTGGGGCCGGAGAGCCCCGAGCTGCAAAAGGCATATCTCGAACAATTAGTGGAGTGCGCACCGGAGGCGATCAGCATTCTGGATACCGCGATGCGCATCACCCGGCTGAACGGCGAATTCAGCCGCATTTTCGGATTTTGTCCGGAAGAAACGCTGGGGCGGCGGCTGGAGGAGTTGATTGTTCCGCCCGACCGGACTTCAGAAACACAATGGATTCACCAAGAGCTGGCGAAGGGGAAGAAAGTAGTGCTCGAAACCAAGCGGCAGCGCAAAGATGGCGGCCTGGTGGATGTTTTCATCTCTTGCGCGCCGGTGGTGGTGGCGGGGGAGCAGGTGGGAGTGTGCGCCCTGTATCGCGACATTGGCGAACAAAAGCGGGCGGAAGCGCTGAGCTCGGCGTTACTGCGGATCGCGGAAAAGGCCAGTTCTCCGGGCGACTTGCAGCAGTTCTACGGAGCGATTCACGCCATTGTGGCGGAACTGATGTATGCGAGGAATTTCTGCGTGGCTCTCTACGACGCGGAAAGCCAAATGTTGAGTTTTCCTTATTTTGTGGACGATGAGGAGCCGCGTCCGGCGCCCAAGAAAGCAGGCAGAGGGCTGACGGAGTATGTGCTCAGGGCCGGAGAGCCTCTGTTATGCTCCCCGGATGTTTTCGAGAAACTGGTGCAGCGGGGAGAAGTGGAACTGACAGGAGCGCCGTCGCTCGACTGGCTGGGGGTTCCATTGAAAGTGGGCGGTAACACGTTCGGTGCGCTGGTGGTGCAAAGCTACACGGGGAATGTGCGTTTTGGCGAAAAGGAAAAAGATATTCTGACTTTCGTTTCGCAGCAGGTGGCGAGCGCGGTGGAATATCGACGAAACGAAGAGGCGCTGCGGCGTTCAGAAGCAAGATATCGTTCGGTGGTGCAGAGCGCGGTGTACGGCATTTACCGCTCCAGCCTGGAAGGAAAGTTTCTGGACGTGAATCCGGCGCTGGTTTCGATGTTGGGGTATAGTTCGGCCGCTCAGGTGCTGGCGCTGGAGCCGAGGCGCGACGTCTTTGTGGATGCGGGCGAGCTGGCGCGGCTGCTGCGGGAGTTCAGGGGCGAAGCGAGGCCGGAGCATATTGAAGTGCGCTGGAAACGGCAAGAGGGCAAAGCGATCACGGTACGACTCAGCGGACGCATTGTGCATCGTCCAGAGGAGAGCGCGGAAGTCCTGGAAATGATTGCCGAGGACGTGACCGAGCAACGGCTGCTGGAAAACCAGTTCCGCCAGGCGCAGAAGATGGAAGCGGTGGGCCGGCTGGCGGGTGGAGTGGCACACGACTTCAATAATCTGCTGATGGTGATCGGAGGCTATACCGAAGTGCTGCTGGAAAACACCGGCAAGAACAATGCGCTGTATCCCAAAATTGAAGCGATTCATCATGCCACCGAACGGGCTGCGGGGCTGACGCGGCAACTGCTGGCCTTCAGCCGCAAGCAGCTGCTGGAACTGAAAGTGGTGGACCTGAATGTGATAGTGGCAGACATGGAACGGCTGCTGCGGCCGCTGATCGGCGAGAGTATTGAGCTGGAAACGGTGCCGGCGCCGGATTTGGGGCGCACGCGCGCGGACGCGGGGCAGATTGAGCAAGTGATTATGAACCTGGTGGTGAATTCGAAGGACGCGGTGAGCGAGGGCGGCAAGCTGATTATTCAAACTGCGAACGCGAATCTGAGCGGCGACGCCCTTCGGCGCGAGCACAGTTATATTCAGCCGGGCGCGTACGTGATGCTTTCGGTCAGCGATAACGGGCACGGGATGGACAAGGAAACCCAAGCCCGCATCTTCGAGCCGTTCTTTACCACCAAGGAGAAGGGTAAAGGCACGGGGCTGGGACTTTCGACGGTTTACGGAATCATCAAGCAGAGCGGCGGGTATGTGCTGGTGCAGAGCGAGCCGGGGCAAGGCACGACGTTCCGGATTTATTTGCCGAGGGTGGAAGAATCGGCGGAACCAACTGGTACGGTGCGGATCAGCCAGCCGCAACATGGAGGATCGGAAACGGTGCTGCTGGTGGAAGACGAAGAGTCGGTACGGCAACTGGTGCGAGAGACTCTGGAAGCCAAGGGGTACACGGTCCTGGAAGCGGAAAATGGCGAAGAGGCGTTGCAGATTGTGACCGAGCAAACCGAGCCGATCGATATGCTGATTACCGATGTAGTGATGCCGGGCATGAGCGGGCGCGAACTTTCGGCGCGGCTGTGCGCGACGCATCCGCAAACGAAGGTACTGTATCTCTCCGGATACACCGAAGATGCCATCGTGCATGAAGGCGTGCTGGAGGCGGGAACCGCTTTCCTGCAAAAGCCATTCACCCTGCAAATGCTGTCGCGCAAGGTCAGAGAAGTATTGGGGAGTGAGCGCAGGGCGTAGACGGCTGCCCATAAGTGACTGTCCAGGCAGAGCACACCGGAGAAGCCATTCTCGGGCGGCGGTAACTTTCCCACGGCCTTGGCGCTGGCGTCGGATTCGAATCATTCCAACCCCCACTCCAGCCAACACCGGGCTGAAGTGGGCCACGCGCCCAGGCTGCGATCGTCAGTCGTCGTCACGCTTGGCGCCGAATGCATCGTTATCGGGCGCCATGGGGAAGTTCTCGAAGCAGCTTTCCGGATTAAAAAAGCAACTGGGAGCATAGCGAGCGCCCGTGATCTGACGAAATGGGTGGGATTGTCCGAAATTGAAGAAATCGGACAGGCCGTAAGGACTAGCGAGGTCTGTGGGAGGAGCGTCGGGAGCGAAGTAATCCGCAAAAGGCCAGTCCGGAGGACCGATGGTTCCTATCGATTTACCGTTGTGCCCAAATACATACTCGATAAAGTTGAGGATGCTGCCGAAATCGTGGTTGGCGTTGGAGATATATCCGGTAAAGGGAGAGGCAGTACCGCGCATAGTCTGCTTGGTGTAAGCAGAGACCACCAGGAGCGGGACGCGAAAGCCGTAGACATATTGTTGGCCGTTGCCGTTTCCATTCTTGTACCCCAAACCGACGTGCTGGGCGGGGTCGACATCGTCGTAGAAGCCACCCCAATCATCCCAGGTAATCAGGATGGCGGTGTTGTTCCAGTTGGCGGCGGGGCTGGGGCAAGAGCTGCTGCCGAGGGCGTTCACGATAGCCGCAATCCACGAGGGGCCGGCGTCACTCTGTGGGCCGCCACCGGGATGATCAGACCAATGGCCATCGGGGATCACCCAGTTGACCTGGGGCAGTTGACATTGCTGAATATCGGTAAGCACCTGCGGGGGGTTGATTACCACGTCGCCGTTGGTCCAGTCAGGGCCGGCGCAGTTATCGCCAGCGGCCTGGCAAATCGATTGGATGGCATCAGGCGCGTTCAAATAAGAATAAGCGGGAGGGGTGCCGTAGTAGCGCCAAGTGATGTTGGGAGTGACGCTGGCCAACAAGTCGGGCAGGGAGTGGTTATCGTAGCAAGGGAACCCATTGTTGTAGCCCTTGGATTCAACGCCGTTGGGATCAATCTGGAGCGCGAAATTTGACGGGTTGGCCGGGCAACCCACGGCGCCATCGAGAGGAGTCTGCGGATTTTCCGCCGCAAACCAGTCGTAATAGTCATCAGGGAAGGTGGTGGGGGCGGAGGTTCCGGCAAAAAGGAACATGTGCGCCGGAAAGCTGGGGCCCTGGTTGGTTTGGAACATGTAGTTGGCAAAACCGTACTGCTCGGCCACCTGGTAGTAGGGATCCATGATGCCGTGCACGCCGTCGAACTTGGTATTCGGAGTATAGGTGTAGGCCGCACAGTGGGCAGTACTATTCGGGCAGAGCGGAGTTTGACAAGTATCTTGGTAACTGTTTTCGATGTCACATGCTCCATCCATCATGCCGTTGTCGTAGCTGGGTACCCAGGCCTGGGCATGGGTGTGAGAGATCTCAAAGCAGGCAGCCAATGACCAGGGCTTCAGAGGAACGGGCTGGCCGTGACACAAACCCGTCTGGACAATGTGGGCCCCGTTGTTAATGAGGATGGGGTCTTGAAACAGGTTGGTCGGGCTCCGATTTTCCTGGATTATGACGATGACATGCTGAATCGGCGTGTTGTAGGCGCTGCTGCTGTTTGGTACTCCGGTCGAGACCTGAGCTGTAGTAAGCGTTGCGGTGATCAAAACAAGCCATAGGAGCTTGCCAAAATAGTAGGAGGTCCGTCGCCCAAAACGGGCGTCAGTCAAATGATTTGAATCCATCCTGATGTTTTCCTCGCGGCGGAATCTTAGCATCCCCTGGCAGTTTCTACTGGAGTCCATCTACTCACAGACAGACAATTCAGAAGAGCACGTGACGCGACGCGGAGAGCGCGGTGGAGAGGAATCAAGCGATGCCGACGGGAGAAGGTACAAAATCCACCGCTACGTGCCCCGTCCGCCATGGAGTTTAGGCGCGGCAGGAAGTTCACCGCCTTCAGTTCCCCGCCCGCCGGCAGGACGACCTCCGCGAGTGCCGGGTTTCTACATCCCTTCGGGACAATGGCGTTTCGTCCTTATTATTCTTGCGTCCGGTTACGAGTGTAGGGTGCTTTCGCCAGAGCATTTTTCCATCTGCCGGCCATCCCTTCGCCTTCGCTTGCCATCTTAGAGGCGGCTTATAACACCCTGACGGAAGTGGGTGCGAGCCTCAGTAAGTCCGAGTTACGAGTAGTGCGCGGGGCACGTTTGCAGGGCCGCGAATACGCCAAGGAGGCGGAACCCATGAAGATATTCGGAATTATCGGTACGACGCTGTTGCTTTTGCTTCTGGGAACGGGAGTCACAGTCTACGCTCAAGATCAACGCGATGATGCCAAACCGCAGGCCCAGGAAGAGGAAAAACCGAAGCAGGAAGAGGCCAAGCCGGCCAAGCCGGAAGAAGACAAGAACGTGAAGCAGGAAGAAAAGAGGGACGAAAACGAACGCAAGCAGGAGGAGAAGACTTCAAGGCAGGATGAGTCGAAGACAGTGCAGAGCGATCATCACATGGAAGCGGCGCAGGACCATGATGCACGTGGCGGCCGCATTCCGGATGATAAGTTCCGGGCGCACTTTGGCCGTGAACACACGTTCCGCGTCGGTCATCCGACAATCGTGGAAGGCCGGCCTCGCTTCCAGTACGGCGGGTATGCGTTCGTGATGGTGGATCCGTGGCCGGTGGGATGGGCGTACACGGATGCGGTGTATATCGACTTCATCGACGGCGTGTACTACCTGATCAATCCGGTACACCCTGGAGTGCAGATCGTGGTCAACGTGGTGATGTAGTTACGAAGGTCCCCACCCTGTAGCAAAAAAGCGCGATCAGGGTGGGGCACACCCGTCGAGATTCAACAGAATTCAACAGAGTCAGCGGACCAGGGCGAAGGCGATGATGGTTTCGCCGCTGGCGCCGGTGGTCTTTTCCAATTCTTCCAGCAAAGCTGATTCGAGGTGGTCAGGGTCGGGCTTCAGTTCGCAAGCAGTAATTTCGGCTTCAGTGGCGCCGTCAAAACAAAGATCACAAACGCCCAGGTCACCTTCTTCTGACTTCAGGGGCGGACCAAAGGTGCGGCACATTACCGGACGGAATTCGTAGAGTTCGCAGGTTCCGGTGACGGGATCGAGCACGGGGCAGGGCTCATCGTTGGCGAAGTCATCCCACTGCTTGCAGGCGGCGTCGTCATCGGCTTCGGAAAGCAGGCCGGTGGCGGGATCGCCAGGGTATTCGGGGGAAAGGCGGGTGACGGTGTCGAGGGCACGCTTGCGGATGCGGGTGGCGCGTTCGGGATCGGTTTTTTCAGTTTCGGCGAGACCGTAGCGCAGGCGGATCGCATCCAGCTGATTGATGGCAAATACTCCGTAGCAACAATGGGAGCAGCCGGGACGGCAGGCCAGCCATTTACCGCTGCGACGAGCGGAGTCGGCCAAGGCCGCGTCGACGATCTGGATGAGTTTCTGGTCTCCGGCGGGCGGGGAGGGACAAGGCATAAATATGAGGATAACCTGAGTGGCGACGCCACCGCTGGCATACAGAGAGGATAACCCAGTGTGCGCCGTCGCCCCACGACGAAATTCTTGCGCTCCTTCGGAGCTGGATCATGTTCGACTTTCGGGACCCACGGCTCACGCCGTGGGCTTTATTCCGGCACCGCTGTGCGGCGAGTGCTGGAGATGATCCCGGCTCACAAGATCACGAGAAACGCGGTACTTTTCCTTATCGGCTAAAGCCGGCCGTGTTCTGATTGGGGTTGGCACGGCTGAAGCCGTGGCCTTCTACGGTGCTCCCGGCAAAAACTCTGCCCAAGCAAAACCGGCTTGGACGGGGCACTCTCGAAAGTAGAAATGAAAAGTACCAAAGTTTTGGCACTTCGAGCCTCTTGGCGGACAAGAGTGTCCGCCCCACACACAGGCACGTCATGATATTCTTAAAGAGGTAGCTGCGTTCCCGCCTTAGGGCAATTCCCCGCAGTTTCGTTGGAAAATCATGATCTCAGTCAGTAATGTGTCGATGCGCTTCGGCGCGAAAATTCTGTTTGACGAAGTCTCCACCGGGTTTACGGAGGGGAAACGCTATGGCCTGACCGGACCGAATGGGGCCGGCAAGTCTACGTTTATGGCGCTTTTGAGCGGAGAAGCCGAGCCGCAGAAGGGGACGGTGGCGCGTCCCAAGAAGATCGGGGTGTTGAGCCAGGACCAGTTTGCCTTCGACAAAATTCGCGTGCTAGACACCGTAATCATGGGGAACAAGCGGTTGTGGGCGGCGCTGGAAGAGCGCGACCAGATCTATGCCAAGCCGGAGATGACGGATGCGGACGGCATGAAGCTGGGCGAACTCGAAGGCATTGTGGGCGAGGAAGACGGTTATACGGCCGAGAGTGATGCGGCGGTGCTTTTACAAGGGCTTGATATCCCTGACGAATTGCACGGAAAGAAGATGGGCGAGTTGCAAGGCGGACAAAAAGTGCGCGTGCTGCTGGCGCAGGCGCTGTTTGGGCATCCGCAGGCGCTGCTGCTGGACGAGCCTACGAACAACCTGGACCTGGATTCGATTCACTGGCTGAAGAATTTCTTGAATCAATATGACGGCGTGCTGATTGTGATTTCGCACGACCGGCATTTTCTGAACAGCATTTGCACGCATATTGCCGACATTGATTACGAAACCATCATCACTTATACCGGCACCTACGACGATATGGTGGTGGCAAAGACCCAGATTCGATCGCAGATCGAAGCGCAGAATGCGCAGAAAAGCAAGAAGATTGCGCAGTTGAACGAGTTCATCGCGAGGTTCTCAGCGGGTACGCGGTCGAGCCAGGTGCAGTCACGGCGCAAGGAAGTTGAGCGCTTGCAGGTAACGGAGCTGGCGAGATCGAACATTCAGCGGCCGTTTTTGAAATTCGAGCAGAAGCGGCCTTCGGGGAAACACATTCTGGAACTGGAAGGTGTGTCGAAGTCGTATGGCAAGAAGCAGGTGATACAAAACTTTACGGCAAGCGTGCTGCGTGGAGAAAAAATTGCGCTGATGGGGCGGAACGGCGCGGGGAAGACGACGCTGGTGAATGCGTTATTGGCGAATTCTCTGACGGTACCTGAAGCGGAGTTGCGCAAGACCAGCGGCTACGATGGGGCGTTCCTCAGTAAAGGAAAAGTCGTTTGGGGACACGAGGCTGCAGTGGGATATTTCGCGCAGGACCACCGGGCGCTGATTCAGCCGGGGATGACGGCCTTTGAATGGCTGCACCAGTGGAATCCGGCAGCGGCGCATGAAGAGATTCGCGGCTTGCTGGGACAGATGCTGTTTCCGCGAGATGACGCGGACAAAAAGACCGAAGTTCTTTCCGGAGGGGAAGCGGCGCGTTTGCTTTTCTGCAAACTGATGCTGCAAAAGCCGAACGTGCTGGTGTTCGATGAGCCTACGAATCACCTTGATCTCGAATCGATCAATGCGTTGAACATTGCTTTGCAGCGTTACCAGGGAACGGTGCTGCTGGTATCGCATGACGAGGATTTAGTCGACGAAGTGGCTACGCGGATTTGGCACTTTGAGGGAGATCATAAGATCACGGACTTCAAAGGCGCTTTTGAGGAGTATCAGGCGGTGTTGGTGTAGACTAGCGCGG
>Ga0070733_10002471_pt1 | contig 13132 bp, 7 predicted proteins | sample Coa_R1_9_FD_66450 | JGI IMG/M metagenome (GOLD analysis project Ga0070733, IMG submission 66450) | Surface soil microbial communities from Centralia Pennsylvania, which are recovering from an underground coalmine fire - Coalmine... | ecosystem: Environmental > Terrestrial > Soil > Unclassified ... | reverse complement strand
TTGGAATCCACGACCACCCCCAACGGGAAAGCACCGTCGCTGCCGCCCGTAAAGCTGTACAGCACGGTCTCGTTACCGGCTGGATCCAGCTTGTAAACTACGCCGCAGGTATCCCCGTTGCAATTGCGGTAGTCGCCACCGAAATCCGTCGTGCGGTAAATATTCCCGGCGGAGTCGATCACCAGCCGGCTGTCCGGAAACTGTCCATCCTTACACCCTCTAACCTGGCAGAAGACGTAGAGGGTCTTCTCAGTCCAGGTGCCGCCATTGAGCGACAGCTCAAAAACCGTGCCGCAACCGCCCGTCCCACAGTTCCGCTTCCGCCGTAGGCGCTGACGCCATAGAGGCTCCCGCCGTGAGGGGTGAAGAGTCCGGAGTTACTGGGACCTGCGCCGCCGGTGAAGTTGTACACGACGGTCAGCTTTCCCGAAGTAGTCATGCGAAATGCCGTTCCCTCGCCATAGGTTCCTCCGCCACAAGCGCCGCTGTAAAGCCGTTTGTCGCTAGGGCGGGTTAGCGGCCACGCGGGGCCACCCCCCGCAGGTTGACAGGGCGGCCCCGGAAAGTTGTGCAGAATGGTTTCCTTGCCAGCCCGAGTAATACGGAATACGATTCCTCCGTTGTTGCCGGCTCCTCCCATGCCGGTGCTCCCGTACAAATTTCCCGCCGGGTCCCCGACCAGGAACCCTTCCCCGTAATACCCGTCACGATGACCGTTGAAAGGCCCCCTAAACCGATGAAGCACGGTTTCCTTTCTGGCTGTGTCTAACTTGAATACCGTCCCGCAGCCCAAGGTGTCGCCCTCGTAGCAAGGAATAATTCCACCATAGAGTGTCGCTCCATAAAGATTCCCGGCGGCGTCCTGGTAGAGGCCCTCGTCGGGCCCGAAACCATCGCTATAGTTCTTCAGGCTGTAAGACCACACGATCTTGCCGGAAGTACTCATTTTAAACACCGTGCCGCAGCCGACGTACGGGCTGCAATCTCCCGTTCCTCCGTTGGCCGTGACGCTGATTAGGTTCCCGTTCTTATCCCATAAGAATTGGCCATACGGGTTTGCGCCGTCCTTGCCGTGGAAGGTGTGTAGCACTTTGAAGGTCTGCGCCTGTGCAGGTCGGGCACCAATTGACAATGCCAGCAAGAATATTAGGAAGGTCGCGAAAACCGATTTCGCCGCGGAGCGGGGCTTCTTGGGTCGCATGGCTCGTTACCTTTATCCAAGCGGTGGGCCGGGAAGGAGGGAGAAACGGTTCAGGCCACATCCTTGCGGGCAAAGTATAGCATGGAATCCTGCTTGCTTATGGCGTACCAACACACCACAGTCAAGGCCTTGCGGATGGCCTCGCGGTCTCCCGATATCTCGGGACTGTAGGTTCGGTTGAGGTTCGAGAGGTCGCGAGTCGGCGGACCCTCAGCAGTTTAATGCGTGCTAATTGCTTTGTCCTGCGAAGCACCAAAAAGCTCGGGATGCAAATAGTGTCCCCGCTCCTCGGCAGGCTTCTCGACCTCCACTGGACTCGGGTGAGCCTCAGCATAAGCGTCATGGCGAATCCCTGTCACTTGCCAGGATACCTTGAGGCCTGAAGTTCCTCCTGCGATGTGGAAGGTGTTGTTCTGGATCTCTCGGGCAACATACACCGGCGCAAAACCTCCGATACAACTTAGCTGGTACCGGAAGTCTTGATTTAGGGCTTCAAACCAATCCGGAAGCTGGATATCCGCCTCGCCCTTGTTATCTAGCGTTGTAGTGCCGTTGTAGATATTCATCATATCCGGAGATTCGACGGATGTGTGATAGAGGTACTTGTTGGCGGGATCGAGAGGATGGTCAATCTTGAAGTGCTTGGCCCCGGTTACGTCCATGTCTCCGGGAACTGTCAAGTCGCCGTCCTTTGTCGACAGCATCACGGTCCCGCTGGCGTCGGGGAAGGTCCAAGTCCGTGATGCACCCAACGCTGCACTTGTAATACTGCCGTGGATAGCTGGGTTGCCGCCCAGGATTATCGGTCCACCGGATACGGTTAAAGGCTGATACTCTCGGGGGTTGAGAGTCACAATGCTGGCATAATTGCCTCCGACCCATGAGGAAATGTTGTTTATTTTGTCGGCACCCAGGACAGTGACAGCGTCTGCGGCATGACTTGAATTGATGGCTTGAGGGATTTGCCCTACAGCAAGGTAAATTCCACCGACAATAGTCAAACGTGAGCCGCCGCCCATGCCGATCAGTTCGGTTCGCGTTCCAGTGGTGAGGTCCTCGAGAATGTCACTGCCGCTCAAGATCACATTACACGAAACGCAGTTGGCGCCGATTGTAAGGAAGTCGAGCCCGGTTGGGCCACCGGAATTTTCGAAATGACTGCCGCTAAAGAGGAACTGTTGGCCGCCGGGAATATTTAGCGTGACCCCACAATGATCGAACGAAATGTTGTAGAAGGAAACTACTATGCCCTGACCGCCCTCGAAGTCCACACAGTTGGTGTAGAAAGGAACAGTTCCTCCCCCGCCTCCGGGCAGGTTAGTCGACTTGTTTGTCAGAACGCCACCGAAAAACGCCACGTTTTCGCCCGTGATCGTGATTCCGGAGGGTTGATATATCGCCTTCACATTATCAAGCATCTGAAGATTGTAAAAATAGTCCAGATACACATTGCTTCCAATCTGGATGCCAACATCGAAGCCGGAGATAAACAGGTCCTTGTAAGTCTGTCTAATGTCGGAGGTAAGAGATAATCCGATAGCAGTATTCGTTCCGTTCGTAAAACCTGGGCCGAATAACGTGATTCCTCGGATGCCGCTTCCTGTCCCTCCATAGGTGGCCATCGTGATTGCTGCGCCCGAGGTGGGTGTGTAATAAAGTTCCGTGGTACCTTTAGAACTCGGGTACCCGGTGTAAGTTCCGGTCTCTCCTGCGTCGCCCTCAAGAACAACGGGCTTGTTGATCGTGGAAAAACGAATTGGTGTCGTGTAGGGATAGACGCCCGCTGATACCTTTATTCTGCATCCGTTTGATGGGCATGACGCGTACGCCTGATTGATTTTGTCGCCAATGTCATGGTTGCCCGTTCCGGGGAATTGGTCTGCGTAGACGACATTTTCCAGGTTCCGAACTTGAAGGTTTGCCATGCCCACTACATCCGTGAGGTCAGTTGGGGCGGAGTTCACGACGATCGGAGAGTTCTTAATGTCGGCGGGGTGGTCGAACTGCGCAATCGTGCCGGCTTTTCCTCCGGCGGTGGTGACCGTTTTCGAGGTAGGGGAATAACTGCTTAGCGTACCCAACTCTGCCACAGCCCCTGGAGCCACGACGGCAGCGCTAGAGTTGACGCCATTCGCTTGCACGAATGCCGACGGTGGCAGTCCACCCAACGTATCCGCGTCCACGGCCTTTAAGGCGTAAGGCACGCTCGCTAGCAGCACTCTCGGCTGTTCTTCCTCGCCGGGTAACAACGCTCTCACTCCCAGCCACTGCGGCTGTCCGGATGCAAACAGTTCTGCCGGTATTCCTGAGCTTGTGGTTTCACCAAGAAACACGGTGTAGCGGCCCTGCGAGAATTGAACATTCTGCGTCTCCTGCCAGAGCGGTACTCCGCCGGTTTGTTCGCTGTAGATGGCGAAGGCAACGCCCACAGTATTGGTTAGCAGGTTCCCCGAGGCGTCCTTAAGCAGACCGTTAAACTTCACCAGACGGGGCACGCCGGGGGCAACACTAGGTTGTGCGGGTGCTTGTGCCGACTGTCCAAAGGCGAGGACGCAAATCATTGATGAGAGAATAACGAGTGTAAGCTGTGTGCGAAAACGAAAACAAATTCTCAACGGGCCTCCAATAGCCATGTGGCGTAAAGATTTGCATTATCTCACAATCCTCAGCTCCAACACAGGTTTCCCACCTGAAAACCAGATGCAGATCGGAGGGCAAACTCTGATCGGATGAGTTTTCAATTGGTTCCGTGTCACCGTCATCTATTCATCCAATAGTTTCGCAACTAAACCTCTAACCGTGGGTTATGATTGCCGTCGACGCTTCCGGGCCTGTTTCGTTTAAGGGTGGCCTGGCGGTCTTAATTTCGGAATCTCTCTCCTATGTGAACAAGGCTGCGTAAGCTGCGCGGTCTTGGAATTTGACAGGTTCAAGCGATGAGCAAAGAGGACTCTCGGTCAATCGCCGCTGCCTCCATCATAATCTTGCTGGCATTAACGCTTGTCGGATGCGGCGGCAGTTCTTCGCAGAACTCGACCCCTCCGCCGCCCCCTCCCGCATCAGAATTTCTTTATGCTACCGCGCAGAATGCGATTCTGGGATTTACCGTCGATCCGGCTATGGGGACGCTGAGTAATCCTACGAGCACGCCCGGTCCCAGCTACACATACAACGGCACAGTTACTCCGAGCTACGGCATCGCGGGTCTCCCAAAGCTGGGACTCTTGTACGTCTCCGACCCTCAAAATAACCAAGTGGATGGATTTGCAGTGAACAACAGCACTGGCGCCCTCGCACCGCTTTCAGGTTCGCCGTTCGCGCTTCCGCCGGGAGGCCTTTTGAGCCGTCCTTGGGGTATGGCTGCGGACCCGGCGGGCAAGTTCCTTTACGTTTCCAATTCAACTCCTGTGCTCAATGGTTACAGCGGAGGGACCGATGCTCTTGCCATTGACGGTACGTCGGGAGCGCTAACGGTTGTCCCGGGTTCCCCCTTTTTGGATGCTGATAGCGGCTTTGTCACAATCGATCCGTCGGGCAAGTTTTTATACGCGATAGCCTATACCGGACTGTTCGGCGGCATAACAGCAGACAGGGTCGACTCTGGTACAGGAATTCCAACACCAGTGCCTGGATCCCCTTTCCAGCTTCCGGTCGGAATAAGTTGTAGCCTTTACCCCTGTAATCCGATTTCTGTTGCTGAGGACTCGACTGGCCGCTTCCTCCTCGTGATGGCGTACGACGGATTTCAAATATTCCAAACCGTTTGGACGTTATCAATAGACGCAGACAGTGGTGCACTTACCGCCGTCGGTTCCTCAAGGCAGTTCGGAGAAGGGACGGCTGGCCTTGCCGACTTTGCGATCGCGACCTCTGGAACTTTCGTCTATGTGAGTGTCCCATCGGGACTCAATGACACTGAGGGAGTTTATGCACTTAGCCTCGCGCCCGCGACTGGTGTCCTGACGGAAATAAATGGCTCGCCGTTTCTACCCGGAACCGCCAGTGGTGGCTTGGCGGTTACAGCAGATGGAAAATTTCTCTACCAGGCATCAGCCAGCACGAATACGATCAGCGTTTTCGCCATTGACCCAACCACGGGAGCGCTTAGCCCCGTCGGAAAGCCCGTACTCGCCGGCACTGGACCTCTCATCTTGACCCTGTACAAGCCGTAATCGATTCCTCTCCAGCGTTTTTCAATTAGAATCCGCGACTAAATCTATAACCGCGGGTTAGGATCGTGGTTACTACTGCCCGTCCCGCTTCGTCTCGATGCGGCATGGGACCTCAGCGGTTCGATCTTTTCAGGAGGGCACGTCCATGAAGTCTTGGGCTCTCATAGTCACTGCTGTCGTTCGTCTGATCGCTATTCTTTTCTTGCTGGAGAATATCGTAGCGACTCTCGCGCAGTGCCAAGTCAGCTTCTTCGAGACACCCACTTACGCCGGCACTGCGGCGGTAATCGGGGACTTCAATCTGGACGGCAAACTGGACATCATCAACTCGGCCGGAACGGTTTTGCTGGGAAAAGGTGATGGCACATTTACCCCAGGGCAGCCCCTCGGCAATGTCCCATCTTTCGTTGCCGATTTCAATGGCGATGGCAAACCTGACGTGCTTGCCTTTACCTCGAGCAATCATCTCTTGGTCTACCTTGGTAACGGCGACGGTACCTTCCAAGCGCCACAGAACACATATGCCGCGGTTCCACTCTACGGCATGACAGTTGCAGACCTCGTCACGAGTGTCAACGAGGCCGATGTTTTGGTGCCCAATCCGACCGGGGGAGTTCTGGTTTATCTGGGCAAAGGCGACGGCACCTTCGATACGCCGGTGAACTATCCGTCGCCCAACTCGGGCGTGCTCTTTGTGGAAGATTTTAATGGTGATGGCAAGCCCGATGTTCTGGGTTCAAGCTATGGCTCGGTGTCAGTTCTTCTGGGCAATGGCGACGGTACGTTTCAAGCCGCGAAGACCACAACTTCTTCGACTTTAGCATCTGTCCAGGCTGTAGGCGATCTAAACGGTGACCAGAAGCTTGATCTCCTTGTCTCCACAAGTTCCAACCCAGAGCAATTCGCCACGATGTTCGGCAACGGAGACGGTACATTTCAAGCGCCAGAGAATCAGTTCTCTCCAAACCTTGTCAACAGCTCCACTCTGGCCGACATCAATGGCAATGGAAAATTGGATTTACTGGTTCAAGGCATTCCCCTTCAGGGCTCTCCCTTCCTGCAGGTTTACCTGGGCAACGGTGATGGCACGTTTGCGCTAGGCCAGAGCTACTCGTATAACTCAGTGGACTTGAATTCCAACAACATCTTGGTGGGGGACTTCAACGGCGACCAAAAACTGGATATAACCGCTGCCCAGTCGATACTGTTCGGCAACGGCGATGGCACGTTTCAAGCGTCGCCCGCCATCTTGTTGCCTGACGGAAGCAACATCTCCGCTGCGGTCAGCGGTGATTTTAACGGCGACGGCAACACGGACATGGCGTGGCGTCAAGGGATGGGAACCTCTACATCTATCTAGCAAATGCTAAGGGATCGTTTTCCTTGGCGTATACCTATGCCATTTCTGCTAACGGAGTCTGCAGACCGGAGATTTCAATGGAGACGGCAAACTCGACCTGGTTGCCAGTGTCAATTCAGGGGGAACATCCGTTGTTGTCAGTTACTTCCGCACTCAGTTCACCTGGACGCGGATTGGGACCCATGTAGCTCGATCTTCGTTAGGAGTGCGCGCCATGAAAGCCTCGCTGGTTATCGCTCCGCTCGTTCGTGTAGTCACGATTCTTTCCTTGATGGTTGCTCTCGCACCGCAGTCGGCACAAGCTCAGGTTTCCTTTCTCCAGCCGCTTACTTTTCAGGAATCCAGCGCGGGCTCCGGCTTCCCCACGGTGTACGCTGATTTCAATCGAGACGGCAAACTCGACATTGTCGCGCTCCCATTGCCCCCGACTCCGGCCGCGCTGCTGGTGGGAAATGGCGACGACACGTTCAAGGCGCCCATCAATTTGAGCGTTTCAGGAGGTCAAGTTGCAACTGCCGATTTCAACGGCGACGGGAGCCCCGATCTACTCGTCGCAAGCTCGACTATTCTGAATATTCTCCTCGGCAATGGCAACGGCACTTTTCAAGCGGCGAAGAGCACGGACATCGGTGTTTCTCTTGGTTCAATTGTAGTTGCGGACGTCAACGGAGACGGTAGGCCTGACGTGCTGGGTCTGGCGGGAACCCAGGTGTTTGTCCTACTTGGGAATGGTGACGGAACTTTCAAGACCGCAGTACCTTATTCCGCTGGATCGAGCCCATCCAAAATGCTGACGGGCGATTTCAATGGTGATGGCAAGTTGGACATTGCCACCGCTGGCACAGGGAATCCAGGGATCGCCGTGCTGCTGGGGAATGGTGACGGTACGTTTCAGTCACCTGTGAGTTCGACGGGCGTGGGCGATCCGTTCGGCGTCACTGCTGCCGACCTCAATGGTGATGGCAAGCTCGATCTCGTCATCTCAGATCAGTCCACCTACCAAACCTATACCTTTCTTGGAAACGGGAACGGAACATTTCAAGCGGGCATGGTGAGTGCGTCTGTCGCCGGACATGTGGGCGTGGCGGACCTGAATGGTGACGGTAAAGCCGACTTGATCGTCGACAGCCGAGCGAGCGATAACTCGGTGGCTTCTTTTACCGAGGTTTTGCTGGGGAATGGAGACGGCACTTTCACTTATGCCCGAGCTTATGCTGCCGCCGGAACCATCCTGATTGCCGATTTCAACAATGATGGGAAACTCGACTTGGCGGTAGGCAACACCATGCTTCTCGGCAACGGCAATGGGACCTTTGCGGGCCAGCCAGTAGCTCCGCTGGCCACCGCTGGTTCCTCTTCCGTCGTTGGGGATTTCAACGGCGACGGTAATCCGGATCTCGCTGTGACTTCCATTTATCCCGACGAAGTCTACATTCTGCTCGGGGATGGCACAGGTTCACTCCAAGTGCAACACACTTACACGCTTTCCGTGCAGGGATTATCAATTGCTACCGGCGACCTTAACGGCGACGGCAAACTGGACTTGGCGATTATTACCGTTGACGAAAACAGAGACGGGGGCTTGACTGTCATGCTGGGCAATGGCGACGGAACCTTCGGCCCTCCTACGGTTTACCAAGGACTGAACTCCGTCGGTCCCGGCGCAAATCCCCCGGTCATCGCCGACCTGCAAGGTGACCACAGGCCGGATGTGATGACAGTACAGGGAGACTCCCTGGTGGTATTTCCGAATAACGGCGACGGCACGTTTGGCACCCCGGTACTTTATTTCGCCGGTTCCGGAGCCAGCGAGGTCGTGGTAGCTGATTTCAACGGGGATGGCAAACTTGATGCTGCGGTTTCGAGTTCAGCCGGAATCGGGATTTTGCTGGGCAACGGCGATGGCACATTCCAAGGGGTCACCTTTATCGATACTGCCGCTACTACGGGCATTGTTGCCGGCGACTTTAATAACGACGGCAAGCCCGATCTGATTGTCGATGGCAGCGGCGGTTGGCAGGCGTTCTTGGGCAATGGGAATGGCACATTCACCGCGGTTCCCGGAAATCTTGTGGCTGCACTGGTCGGCCTCGCCGATTTCAATGGCGATGGCAATCTCGATTTAGTGGAATCTGGCTGCCCGAACTCGACATCACAGTTCAACACATGGTGCATTCAACTCGGTAATGGAGACGGCACATTTGGCAAGCCCGTTTCAGTTATGAGTGCTGGTGGCGGGATTACCTTTGGGTTTACTGCGGTTGCCGATTTTAACCGAGATGGCAAACCCGACATCGCAATTGAACTTTATCAGGGGGAACTAGGTCCCGGTGCGTTGTTCATGCTTCTAAATACGACCGTGCCGGGTTTTGCAATCGCCCCGGCGTTGGGGTCTCCGAATTCTGCGATGGTCACCGCCGGGCAAACCGCGTCCTTCAATCTCGCAGTTACGCCCTTTGGGACTTTTAGTGGCACTGTGAGTCTGAGCTGCGCGATTACTCCCGCAGTCATGTCCGCGCCGGTCTGTACCGTGCCTGCCTCTGTCAATGTAACCCAGGGCGCAGCTGCGCCGGTGACGGCGAAGGTATCGACGACGGCCGGAACCGCCGGATCGACTTCGCAGGTTAATCTACCGCGGGGGATGACGCCAATCACTTGGACGATAGTGCTGCTCGCCTCTGGTTTGCTGTTTTCCGTCTATCGGCGGCGCATGCCAGCCCTAGCGATCCCTATGGTTGCCGTGGCGTTTCTTGCCATGCCCGGATGCGGAGGCGGAAATTCGTCGTCCCCCAACACAACGCCTGGCACTCCCGGCGGAACATACACGGCCACCGTTACCGCAAAGTCTGGAAGCCTGAGCCACAACACCGCCCTCACTGTAACAGTGCAGTAGAGATGCTGACGATTCAAGATTAGATCGTCGATAAGCATGAAGGGGAGTAACAGCGTTTAATGAATCTTCGCTTCCGATATGCTAAAACGGCAAAGTTTGACTGCGCGTTGGCGAGCACTGACCTCAAAGCGAGTTTCCTCCGAGACAAACATCGCCAACTGGATTGATATTCGACAGCATCTAAGCGGGGGAGTCGTAAGGAGATTTGCCCTGAGTCGCTGCCCAGGCCTGTCGTCCGCCCTAATTCTCGGTCTTGGCACATTCCTGTTTAGTCTCAGCGGATGTGGAGGCTTGTCGACCGGCACAGCGCCTGGCTACACGATCACCGCCTCGGCTTTGAACCCGGATTCCATCACGGCAGGAAGCGCCTCCAAATCCGTTATTACGGTGACTCCGGCGAATGGCTATAAAGGCAGCATTCGACTTTCGTGTGACGCTTTCGGCGGCGTCCCGGCTCCTACTTGTTCTTTCGGAACTTCTCCGGTAGTGATTACTGGCCCGGAGCCGGTAGTCTCCACAATGACCATAACAACGTCACGGAGCACGCCCGGCGGTAGCTATGCCATCCTCGTCACAGGTAAGGACGCCGCAAATGGCGCTCCCACCGGCGACCCTGAGGTGCTGATGCTAACGACAGCGGCCGTTCTACAGCGTGTTGTGGTCATCTTTCAGGAGAATCGATCTCCTGATAACCTGTTCCACGATCCCGTCCTCATCTCCCGAGGCGCCGATATTGCAAGCAACGGCAAGAATTCGCATGGCCAGACCATTCCGCTCAGTCCAATCGACTTGGGCACAAGCGGCTCCGACCCTCAGAATTACGATCTCAGCCACTCTCATTCTGCTTTTGTTTCGATGTATGATGGCGGCAAAATGGACGGAGCGGACCTCATTCCATGTGTTCCTGTAATTAACTGCCGTGTCCATCCCGATCCGCAATTCATGTACGTCAAGCCCTCTGACGTTCAGCCATACTTCGATTTGGCAGAGCAATACACTTTTGGCGACCGCATGTTTCAGACCAACCAGGGCCCAAGCTTTCCAGCTCACCAGTTCATAATTTCGGGCACTTCGGCCCCGGCTGCGACCAGTAATCTTTTCGCTGCTGAGAATCCCAAGCTTATGCAGCAGGCTGCCGGATGCATCGCTCCCCGAACGAAACGGTTTTGATGATCGATCCCAGCGGCAGCGAGACCACCGCTCCGCCTGAATACCCTTGCTTCGACCATCCCACCTTGACTGACCTGCTCGATGCCAAGGGTGTGACCTGGCGGTACTACACCAACTCCCCGGGTTTTATCTGGTCCGCGCCCGACGCTATCCAACACATCTGTCAACAGCAGGTCATCAACGGCACACCCACCTGCACCGGTCCGGATTGGACCAACAACGTGATCATCCCGGAATGGCAAGTCTTGGAGGACGTCGCCAACGGCCAACTTCCCCAGGTGAGCTGGATCATCCCCGATGGCGCCTTTTCCGATCACGCCGCCCTAAACAACGGCGGCGGACCATCCTGGGTAGCATCCATTGTTAACGCTATTGGCAGTAGCGCATACTGGGCAAACACGGCGATAATCATCACTTGGGATGACTGGGGAGGCTGGTACGATCACGTAGCTCCTAAAGTCATCAACGACGGCGTCAGCTGGGGATCAGGATATGTGTACGGTTTTCGCGTTCCGTTGATTGTGGTTTCTCCCTATGCTAAAGCCGCTTACATTTCTCACAACACTCACGACTTCGGCAGCCTCCTGAAATTTATCGAGACGACATTCGATCTGCCCTCGCTTGGGTATGCTGATACTCCGGCCGACGATCTTTCCGACTGCTTCAACCTTAGCCATGTCCCGATCACCTTCCAGAAGATATCCGCCCCGCTCGATGCGGCCCATTTCATCAACGACAAGAGTTCGCCAACCGACCCCGATGATGACTAAAACGTTCGCAAACTAATTGCTGGCGGAGTAGCCGGTTTCAGACAGCATCGCACGACTTGAAGCTCAGATCCACATCCGCAACGGCCGACACCGTCTATCCGAGGAATCCGTTGGCACGGGCACGACCTGTCGGAGTTTCGGAGCACTAGGTTTTGCCGGACAAACTTCCTTCGCGTCCAGAAACCCTGAACAATAAGTTACTGCACGACGAGTGTGAGCTTCGTTGAGTGAACCAAGTTGGCGGAGCCAGAATTGAAGGTGCCCACCACTGGTCGCGGGTAACCTACATCGACATGCGAGCGCGGTCACTTGGCTCTTGCCAGCCCGGCATAAGCCGTTGATGCCCCTTAATGTCGGTTTATGTCCCGTGATGTCCCTTGCTTGGGGGAGCAAGTTCCCAGAGTATAGCGCGACTGCTCAGATCGTGGATACATCCCCGCGGTCTTTCGCTGTCTAATATGGACGGACCTCCAGGAGGTCTTATGACTTGCGTTTGGCAAAAGGAGAAATGCTCGCGCAGGTGTGTGTTATTTGTGGCCGCGACGGATCATTCGCAATCTCGTCAATGGCACGCTGGACCCTGAAAAATCGAAAAGGAGAATTTATGATTCGCATTAGCGCTATATACGTGATCTTGCTCGCGGTTTGCGTTGCTCTTCCCGCAACGGCCCAGGTACCAGCTGCAAATAACATCACCGGTTCGCCTCGGCCCTCGGCCACTGACGTGACCACAACCGGCGGCACCGCCAACTACCTGCCGATTTTCAACGGCACGTCGACGATCATCGACTCGTTCGTGTTTCAGTCGGGGGGGACCCTCGAAGTAACCGGCGACCTGAGCCTGCCGGCCACCAACAGCGGCGGAACCCAAGGCGTGATTTCGCTCGGCGGACGCTTTCTCCACAATTACGGCCCTGCCGGCAGTTGGAACGTTTTCATCGGAGGCGCAGCAGGGAACTATAGCAACACCAGCTTGTTCGACACCGGCATAGGCTACCAGGCGCTCCACTCCATCACCACCGGCAGCTACAATGCCGCAATAGGATCCTACGCCCTCGCGGACAACACCACGGGCCATAACAGTACCGCCGTCGGCTACGCCGCGCTCTACAACAACACAACCGGGATTCAAAATGACGCCTTCGGCGACGCCGCCCTAGCATTCAACACAACGGGAAACGGCAACGCTGCTTTCGGCACCGCCGCTCTCGAAAAAAACACCACTGGCGGTTCCTCATCCGAAACTGGCGCCAACTCGGCCTTTGGCAACTTCGCACTCTCGGCCAACACGACCGCCGGCGGCAACTCGGCTTTCGGGTATAGCGCGCTCACCGTCAACGCCACCGGCAATAATAATGTTGCCGTCGGCGCCGCCTCGCTCGCCAAGCTGACGACCGGAAATAACAACATCGCGGTCGGCACCGGAGCCGGGGGCAACCTCAGCTCGGCTGAAAGCAACGACATCTACATCGGCAGCAGCGGAGAAGCCGGCGAATCGAATACGATTCGCATCGGCTACATCGGAACCATAACGGCAGCAGCCGTCGCCGGAATCTATGGGAGCAC
>Ga0070733_10002470_pt1 | contig 13133 bp, 12 predicted proteins | sample Coa_R1_9_FD_66450 | JGI IMG/M metagenome (GOLD analysis project Ga0070733, IMG submission 66450) | Surface soil microbial communities from Centralia Pennsylvania, which are recovering from an underground coalmine fire - Coalmine... | ecosystem: Environmental > Terrestrial > Soil > Unclassified ... | reverse complement strand
CGGAGAAGTGGTGGATGCCATTGCTTTTGGTTCCGGAAAAGGAAACCCGACAGCAGCTGATCCCGTCGACCGGTTAAGTGGCAGACCGGATTTTATTATGCAGGTTTATCCTGGTCCGCTATTCATACCTGAGAGTGTTCCTTCAGATGCACCACCTGCATTTCTGATTGCCGCGGATCATGATACCTGTTGCTCTGTATCCGTCATGCGGCTGCTGGAAGATTACAGAAAGTCAAAAGCTTCTGTGGAAGCCCATATCATGGCCCATGGAGATCATGCTTTTAATATGGGCTACCGGTCCACTTTGCAATCTTTAAAAACATGGCCGCAGCTAATGGTGAACTGGTTGCTTGACAGCAAGCTGATCAGCGAAGATCCCGGGCAAAAAAAATAAATTATTTCGAATCCAGGATCACGGGGGCTCCTGCCTTCCCCATGATAATGACTTTTGCATTGGGTGATTTAGCTACTTCCAGCTGGGCTTTGATGCTTTCGTACTGCAGCTGGCGATCAGTCAGGCTTTCGCTGATGATTTTTTGGTAGTCGGCTATTCCCTGTGCTTCTACGCGTTTACGTTCCGCTTCCTGTCTTTCTTTCTGTAAAACAAACTGCATTTTTTGTGCATCCTGTTCGGCTGAAATTTTTTGTTCGATACTTGTGCGCACACTTTGTGGTAATGTAATATTCCGGATCAGGAGTTGTTCCAGAAGCAAACCCCGTTTCTTAAAATCAGCTTCGATCGAATTGAAAATGCGATTCTGGAATTCATCCCGTTTTGTTGAATACAGTGAAACCGCATCATAATAGACGGCATTATCCCGGATCATTGTGCGTGTTAGCGGACGGACAATTTTATCTGTATAATCAATCCCTGTACTACGCAAAATATCGGGTGCGGCGGAAGGCACAACCTTATATAAAACCGTCAGATCCATAACCACTTCCAGTCCGTCCGAAGTCAATACCCGTATCGCATCGTCGCCTTCCTTAGCTCCTTCGTTATGCACGGCGCTCATGGTATAATTCTGCGTCTTAATATCCAGTTTCTGAACATCCAGTAATGGGTTGATAAAATGCAAACCGCTGGCCAGTGTGGTATTCTGCACATTACCGAATAAAATCTGAACGCCTACTTCGCCGGTTCCTATTTGCACGATACAGGACGAAATAAAACCGATCAGGAAAAGCACAAACCCTATGATGCGCATATATCCGCCGTAATGAGAGATGGGCGAGTTTTGATACCGGACTACAAATCCCAGTATAAGTATAAGTAATCCCAGTATGATCAGGGTCATAACGTTCAATTTCCTGAAAGTTAGTATTTATTGGCAGTCGTATACAAATGAGAAGGATGCGGGGGCTCTGGCTTCACGCATCCCGCTTCCTGCTTCAGGCCTGGAAACTATACTTGTTTTTGTAATCCAGCGGCGATAAACCGGTAATTTTTTTGAACATGGTCCGGAAAGCCTTTGTATCAGAATAACCTACATCATACATCACTTCATTCACGTTTTTTCTGCTGGTTTCGAAATGTTTTTTTGCGGCCTCTATTTTGACCCGCTGAATGTATTCAACCGGAGTATTTTTTGTTGCTTTTTTAAAACGCCGTTCAAAATGACGCCTCCCGATGGCAAATTTGAGAGCAAGTTCACCGACTGAAATTCTTTCCGACACCCTGGATTCAATGTAATCCTGCGCCTCTCTGATCGGCTCATCGACATGTTCTTTTTGACCGTTGAACATAATAAAAGGCGACTGGCTTTTTCTGTCAATTTCCAGGGCATACACTTTAGATGCCATGATTGCCATGTCGCGCCCGGCATATTTCTCCACCAGGTGCAGGAGCAGGCTCCAGTAAGAAGTTGCACCTCCGCTTGAATAGAGACCATTTTGTTCTGTAACAACTCTTCCATCCACTAATGTTACTTCGGGAAACATTTCACGGAATTCATTGGACATTAACCAATGGGTAGAGCATTCTTTTCCATTTAGCAATCCGGTGGAAGCCAGGAGAAAAGCGCCGAGACAAAGACTGGCTACTTCTGCTCCTTTTTTATATTGTTTTGAAATCCACGGAATGAATGGTGCATTTTTTTTCAGAGCCTCTTTGATATCTCCACCGAGCGCTGTGATAATGATTAAATCTGTTTTCTTCAAATCATCCATCAGGATGTCTGAATGAACCGTGAATGGACCGTTGTGCAGTTTCACTGCTTTTGTAAGTCCGACCATTTGCACATTGAATGCCGGTGGTCTGCCTGAGCGAACCAATAAATCGTTTACCCCGTTAAACATGACCGTTGGGTCAGCCACGGAGGCAGATACCGCATCATTCAGTGCAAGGATGGCGACGTGCTTCATTTGACAGATTTTTAATGATATTCAAGTTACAAAATCCATGTCGCAAATATCCTCCTACCTGTCGTTTTTATACCCGGATTATATGAAACTCGCTATTAGCTTTGTATCAGAAATATTAAAACAAAATAAACATGAAAAAGATTCGGATTTTTTATTGGATTACCACGGGTTTATTTCTTCTGATGATGGCTTTTTCGGGCATATCGTCACTGGCCTCACCTGAAAAGGCCATTGAGTTTTTTAAAACGATGAACATGCCATCTTACCTGATTTCATTCCTGAGTGTTGCCAAACTCCTGGGCGTTGTTGCTATTCTTGTTCCCGGCTATCCGAGAATTAAAGAATGGGCCTATGCCGGATTGACTTTTGATTTGATAGGTGCCGTGTATTGTAATTATGCTGTAGGAAAACCAACCGGAGAATGGGCGCCCATACTGATATTCGTTGCGCTTGCTTTTGCTTCCTACTTCCTGTATCATAAAAAACTTTCACCACAACCCCGGTGACATGCGAAAATTCATTGTATCCATGAACCTGAGCCTGGACGGATATTTATCGGGCCCCGGCGGAGAGCTGGACTGGCATTTTGAAATCTGGAACGAAAAAATGGGCGATAAAATACTGGAGCGGCTGGAACAAACGGATACGATCATCCTCGGACGGATCACTTATGAGGCCATGGCGAAATACTGGACAGTGAAACCGATGGAAGATCATTTTCCCCGGCAGGACCTGGCCATTGCCGACAAAATGAATCAGCATACCAAGGTTGTCTTTTCCAAAACATTGAGAAAATCCATCTGGCATCATTCCGTGTTTACCACCGGAGATCCAAAGGAGGAAATCAAACGGCTCAAAGAGCTGGAGGGCAAGGATATGATATTATTTGGAAGCGCCCGTCTTGCTTCCGTATTGATCATGTCAGGTATTGTGGATGAATATCATCTCTGGATACATCCGGTTATTTTGGGAAGTGGTATACCTCTTTTCAAACACCTGCAGCTACGAATGAACCTGAAATTGAAGGATTCCGTGGGTTTTGAATCCGGGGTTATTGCGAATTATTATACACGTCTTTAACAAAGCAACCTGCCCCCGGATAGCCGGGGGCAGAGGTTGCCGGGATAAGGGTTGATATTATTCCCAGGGAAAGGGTACTATAATTTTGACAGGTCCTGCAGAATTTCATATTCGCCCTGATCATTCACTTTTAAGATCTTGATATTCGCTTTATCTTCCAGGTGAACAACATATACTTTGGATTCAGTTGTCTGTACTTCTTCCACTAAAGTAATGGCCATATCAAAATAAGTAGACTTTACAGCAGCCCGGACATCGCGGGGAAGCTTGTCTTCACCATAAAAGATCAATGAATATTCCCAATGACCTTTTTTGTCATAAAATACCCTGTCACCATAACCGTCCTTTACAAAGTAAGTTGTAAAGCCATTCTTGTCTGAAAACCACATGGCATTACCAGCACCGGAAAACCGGGTGTTGAAATCCTTAATGGCTTTTGCATTGATATTTTTTGCATCAGGGACATAGGTACCCATGAATGCGGGGCTTTCCAGAGCGGCCATATTGCGTACAGCAGACTTAAAATTTTTACTGTCATTGAATGCAACGGGCTGTGCCGAATTCTGCGCGCTTGCAGAGTTGCTGATGGCTGCCACGGAAGTGATTCCGATGGACAGTGCGATAAAGATTTTTTTCATTTTTGTAAGGTTTAAATGATTAATGATTTTTGATTTGAAAGGTTCTGATAATCTATTCCGGAATGTGTTGATAAATGATTTATCGCAGGAATTAAAACCACGGAAACATAAATAGCCGGAGCATTCAATATTTTTCTTAAATTGGATGAAAGACCCACTATAATGGACAGCGCTGGTTCAAATCGATATACTGACCAGGAACTAATCGATCAGCTAAGGCAAAGTGGGACGGACAAAAGAAGGAGCGAAGAGCAATTATTCAACCGGTATGTTTATTTTATCCGGGAGGGCATGACCAAGCATGCATTGTCGGAAGATGAGTCTTTTAATGCCTATTCCGATACCATTCTGGCAGCATTGGACAATATAAATAAGGAGCATTTTGAGGCCCGTGCTTCGATCAAAACGTATCTCTACCAAATATTTCATAATAAATGTGTTGACCTTCTTCGAAAAAGGACGACAAATAAGAATATCGTACATCGTGCGGAGATGATCTCAGACCGGTTAATGCAATTGTCCGATTCTGCCCGTTCCGTTGTGCAAACACTTATTGATAAGGCGGATTGGAACCGGCTCCGGGAAAAACTAAATAAATTGGAGGAAAAGTGCCGGCAGATCCTGATGTTCTGGGGTGATAATTATAGCGATAAAGAAATTGCTTCTTTCCTTCAATATAAAACAGCTGATGTAGTAAAGACAAGCAGGCTTCGGTGCCTGGAGAGATTGCGAAAATTGTATATAACAGAATAACTAAGATGGACAACCTGGATTATATCGAAAATTACTTTACCGACAAACCGGGCCCCGAGCTAACCCGCGAATTTGAGGAAAGAATTAAATCAGATCCCGGTTTTGCAGAAGAAGTAGCATTTTACATGACGGCACGGGAGGTTTCTAAAGAGGCATCGGGAATTGCAAAAAAACAACGTTTTAAAGAAACCTATCAAAAGAACCGGGTTGTCCGATACGGACACGTTAGAAAATTAGTCAACTATATTGCAGCGGCTGCGGTTTTATCAGGCATTATTTTCGGAACTTATATTTTTTTCAGGCCCGTCTCTCCACAAGAACTGGCTGGTCAATATGAAAAAGAGCATCTGCAAACGCTGGCTGTCACCATGAGCGGCCGTAGCGACAGCCTGCAAGCCGGACTTAGTTTATATAACGACGGAAAGTATTCCGAAGCCCTCAGCCAATTCGAAAATATCCTTAGGACCGATACCTCCAATTTTTCTGCCAGGGAATATGCCGGCATTTCCGCTTTACGTCTGAAAGAATATGACCGGGCATTGTCTTACTTCGAACAAATGGAAACACATAAAGGTCTTTATTCAAATTATGCCCAGCTCTATGAAGCCCTTACCCTGATGAAACGTAACCTGCCCGGTGATGCCGAAAGGGCAAAACAAATCCTGCAAAAAATTGCTTCAGAAGATCTCGAAGGAAAAGAATTCGCGCAGGAATGGCTTAGAAAAATGTAATTCTTGAAAAAAATTCACCCAAATTTGCCGGAATAACTAATTTTATATCCGCTAAGAAGTCCTGCTTTCCAAAATCTCCCGTTTTTAATCCGGATTCATCACTTATCCGACTCTGTGTAATTCTCCCTGAGTTAGCGGTGCGATCATTTATTCATCCATCAATCTTTGATCATGAAAAAAGTATTATTATGTATTTGGGGGATTGTATTCATTGTATGTTTTACTGCCTGCAGCAAGGAAACAACACAACCTACCAATGAAAAGAAAGCGAGCACCAGTCAGTCATCTTCTTCACAGGAGTCACCTGCCCCGGCAAGTCCTGCCTCTGGATGCCCACAGGCGCCACCTCCTGGCTGTCCACAAGCGCCAGCTCCTGGCTGTCCACATCAACCCGTCAATCCGATGACTGGAATGCGTTCGGGTTATTAAAGCTTGGGCGTTGCCGGCTTGCCTGGTTTATCAAAATTGTTCGCCCCGCGTGTCCGAAGCTTGCGGGCATATACTTTATCAACTGAAGTGAGATAGAGAATATCAAAGTTTTTTCCGCCAAAACAAAGATTGGAAGGCTGACCTGAAGGAACCGGGAGTATGGCATTCACCCTTCCTGTCTGATCGAGAATCTGTATCCCCATTTTTGTTGTGACATATACCCGGCCCGCCGTGTCGCAACGCAACCCGTCGCTCCATGCATTTTCATCCTGGTCGCGAACATGCAGCCAACCATAGTGTTGTTTGAAAGCCAGCTTGCCATCCGGCAGGATCTGGTAGATCCAAACCCAGTGTGTGGCAGATTCAGAAACATATAATTGTGTCTGATCGGGAGTCAGCGTTAATCCGTTTGCGAATTTTAATCCTTCATCAACCACTTCCTTTGTTCCTCCGGGTCTGATCAGGTATATTCTGCTTGGCTTCTCAATTCCATCCGGTGATGTTACATACACATTACCATTGCTGGCAACTACAATATCATTTCCCGAAATGCTGTCGGCTATAATGTTTTCTTTTCCCGACGCGTCGTAAGCAATCACCTGCTTTGTTGCACCCGCGATGGTATAACGTCTGCCATCCGGACCAAACGAAGTTCCACTCGCACGCCTGGCATTGATGTTCAGGTCCGAAAGTTTGCCATCGGGGTCCACTTTATAGGTTTTCGAATTCGGTATATCCTGGAAAAATACTTCCCCTTTTTCATTGACAGCAGTACCCTCGGTAAACTTATAATTTTGGCCAACCAGTTTCCATTCTTCACCAGGAATCAGGATGTCACTGAGCATTTGATTTTTTGTATCTCCGGGAACCGAAGGTTTTGGCCAGTCCTTCCATAGCCAGCGCATGGCTTCCGGAAAAACAGATGTACCCTGCTTACCGTTATGCTGGCCCTCACCCCAGACATGATTTACCTGATAACCAGAAAAGATAAGTGCACGTTCCATGGTCTGGTTAGCCATCCACCAGTCACCGCCATAAATATTCAAATCATTGGAACCATCCTGTAAAAAAATTCTGATGGAGCGGGGTTCAAATTTTCTGATCAGGGTCGGATAACGATCGGCACCGCGCAGGCCGACATAGGTTCCGATGGAAGAAAATACTTTTGAAAATTCGGCCGGCCTTTCCCAGGCGACTGTAAACGCACAGACAGCTCCGCTGCTGGACCCGCCAATGCCACGGTCGTTTCCATTTTTTGACAGACGAATGGCCCGGCCGTCTGACGTATGCTGCTTTTCTGCAAATGGTAAAATTTCATCCAATAGAAACCGGGCATAAGCATCTCCCAGTCCATCGTATTCAAAGCTCCTGTTGAAACGATTCAATGCCCCCGGCGAATCTTTTGCTTTTATAACACCAGGTGTAATGAATATGCCTATGACAACAGGCATCTCCTTTTGATAGATCAGATTATCAAAAACAACCGGCGCATTCCACTGGATGCCATCCTGGTTTATATACACACAAGCCGGTTGGGCCGGGTTATATTCTGCGGGTACATATATCGATACATCACGCGTGGTGCCGGGAAATATTTTAGAGCTGTCAAAAACCAATTTTATGATCTCGCCTTTCGGAACACCGTTATGAACGACCGAAGCCGAATCCACCGGATAAATTTCGGACGGGGCCTGAGCATTTAAAAACAAGTGCGGCAGGAAGAAGGCAATAAGCAATAGTTTTTTCATTGTATGCATATCTGTATTGAACAATCGATCATATATATTGGGTTTATTCATGAATTCAAATGATTTATGAGTAAGAATAACCCCAACTATGTTTCTTAACAGTTAAAAATACGCTGTTATAAGAATAGGACAAACATTAACAATAGCCGGATAGCCATTACTCCTACATTACATCGTTGCCGGTTATTCTACCGGCAGATAAATAAAGTCAAATGTCAAATATCACACAGTTAGTAAACGTAGAAAAGAACATGACCACTTTGAAAAAAAGTGTTCATGCCTCGGGACTGGATCAGGTATTAAGCGGCAAAGGTCCGTACACGGTTTTTGCACCTACAGATATCGCCTTTGCAAAACTGGACAAGGGCATCATGGATAATTTACTGAAGCCGGAAAATAAAACAAAACTGACCGACTTGCTGAATCATCATGTGGTGGAAGGAAAAATCGATTTCAAAGATTTGAAAGATGGCGAAAAACTGAAAACCGTCGATGGCAAGCAATTGCTGGTGCACGTAAAAGATGGTCACACAACTGTCAACGGCGCGATCATTATGAGTCATGACGTACAGGCAACAAACGGAATCATTCATTCTCTCGAAACAGTGTTGTTTAAAAATTAGGTTCTTAAACAACCGTTCGATAAAGCCATCCCGCCGTTCAGGGGATGGCTTTTTGTTTGTTTGCCGGATTTCATAACTTCAGGAGATTAACTCCTAACCGGCGAATGAACACACTAACAACCAAAAGAATTACTTCCATAGATCTTTTACGGGGACTGATCATGATCATCATGGCGCTGGACCACGTACGTGATTATTTCCACGCGGATGCATACTTTTATGATCCATTGGATTTAAGCAAAACGACCGTTGTACTTTACTTCACCCGCTGGATCACACATTTTTGCGCCCCTATATTTGTTTTACTGGCCGGTACTTCCGCCTTTTTATCCGGTCAGCGAAAGACAAAAAAACAACTGGCCTTTTTTCTGTTAACCCGTGGTATCTGGTTAATGATCCTCGAAGAAACATTTGTAAATTTCGAGTGGTTCTTCAATATTCATTTTAACTTTTTTATACTCGGCGTAATCTGGGTGCTGGGGCTTTGTATGGTGATCCTGGCAGGACTCATTTTCCTGCCCAGAAAGCTACTGCTGGTGTTTGGGCTGGTCATGGTTGCAGGCCATAACCTGCTCGACAAAACTGTAGTTCCTCAAAATGATGCCCTCGGTTTTTTCTGGGGCATGCTTCATGAACAGAAATTCTTCCAGATAGGTCAGGTGCATATCGCTGAGTTTTATCACGTAATCCCCTGGGTAGGCGTGATGACTCTCGGATATTGCCTTGGTGGCTTATTTACCAAAGATTTTGACCCGGTAAGACGAAGAAAGATCCTGCTGCGCTTAGGTGTGTGTTCCTGGATTCTTTTTATCATCCTCAGGAGTATAAACGTATACGGCAATTTGTATCCATGGTCTGCTCAGTCCAGTCCAATGCTAACCTTACTTTCTTTTTTGAAGATTCATAAATACCCGCCTTCGCTTGATTATCTCCTGGTTACTGAAGGATTTGCCATGATATTCCTAAGTGCCACCGAGAACGTTTCAAACCGGTTTACGAAATTCATTTCCGTATATGGGCGTGTGCCCATGTTTTATTATTTATGTCATCTTTTGCTGATTCACCTGGGCGCCATGCTGGCAGCAGTGCTGACCGGCTACCATTGGTATGACATGGTCTCCTTTGATACATGGATAACGGAACTGCCCCGGTTTAAGGGTTATGGATTCGGACTGGGCGCCGTATACCTGATCTGGATAGCTCTCGTTCTGATCCTGTACCCGCTATGCAGGAGATATGATAATTATAAATCACGTCATAAGGAGAAATGGTGGCTGAGTTATCTTTAAACAGGGTCACATAACAAGAGTAATTTTCTTAAACATAAAGCAACCCTTTGACGCCATTATCAGTTATAATTAAGCAGTAGCCGCTGTTATGCCCCATCCGGATGAGCCAAATAGCTGTTTATGAAAAATATTAAATCCCTGTTGTTTTTAATCCCTGCCCTTTCTTTTTTGATTTTCTCCTGTTCAAAGAGTCCTGTTTCCGCAAGTGACAAGGCCATACTGTTACTTTCGAAAACCACGGTTAAGATGGGCGAACCCATGTATGCCACATTAAGCGGACAAGCCAGTAATACAAATGTTGCCTGGTCATCCAATTCAGACGCACATATCTGGCCAACAACCAATACAGACAGTGCGATCTACATTTTTACAAGTCCGGGAACCTATACGATAAAAGCGAACTTTCAATCCCATATAAACGGCTCGAACGATAGTACGGATGGAAATGTGATTGTTACGGACAGCATATTTTCTGATACCGCAACGGCGACATGCGATGTGATCGCTGTAAAAAATCTTACTTCTGATGATCAGATTAATCTTACACCGGTAGATTATTCTGACACCGGACTGGTTTTTATTGCTCATACCACTAACCTGTACGATCATTCACCTTTACTGAACAGTAATGGAGAAATACATATAACGGAAAGTGGATTTGAAGTTGATATCAGTTCAGCGTTGATATTCCCATGTTCCGGGTCCGCTTTGCCTGCACCTGCCGTTGGTCTGGTGGCCCTTACAGGGCTCAGTAACAGAACATACACACTTGCATTTAAATTAAACAACACCACTTATTCGGGTTCGATGACTGTTACGGATTCCAACATCAGTTTCGACTGGACTTATTCATCCGGTGTGACGATTTTCCCTTTGACGATCCAAAGAACGGCACATTAATTTTATAGTCGTGAAAAGCATTCGGAGCTCACTTTCAAAACCTGAATAGCATTTTGCGAGATTATAATGGTCTGCTTCGATTATTTCAGATCCCTGTAAGTAATGAGCTGAATTCCTTTTTGCTTTATAACCGCTTTCACCTTATCACTCGTAAACAGATCCGTGACGCCCTGCCTGTCTTCGCAAACATCTTCATAACCGATATGGTAAACGGCTTTTAATTCATCGTTACAAAGACCGGGATGATCCAGAAAAATATAGGTTTTACCCGGCTCCAGTTTATTGAGCATGCGGATAAAGCTCTCTATTTTTTCTCCGGATGTTTTATGCGGTCCATCGTATCCAATGAATCCCCTATAATCCCATTCGGGGTCCACCGGTATTTTATATTCCTTTGCCAGCCTGATGGTCAGAGCACGCACGTCAGGCGATAGATTGGTGCAACCCATATGTGCTGAGAAGTGACTGATATTCGGAATATTTTTTAATGCCAGTTCAATCTGTGCACGGAATTCCCTTTCCACGTCTTCAATTTTCCAGGGATGCTCGCTAATGGACCTGCCAGGATAGTTCTTATTGGGATAAACCATCGGGAAAAAATATCCTGCTGAATCTTTCAAACTCGGACAATCCGAAAGCGGTCTCCATTTAATATTTTCCCATTCACTTGTAAGATCCAGATGAATACCTACATCAATACCCGGGTTCTTTTTGAGAAGTTTCACAGCCTCAGGGAACCAGGGTGATGACACAAGAACTTCAATAGATTTCTCAATACCCTGCTGATAACATATGATCAGAGCCTCATTACCTGAATGCGTATAACCCATATCATCACCACGAACCAATAGTCTGGGAGGTTGCTGGGCAAAGGATTCACCGGATAGTAAATACAAAAACAGCAGTGGAAATAATTTCTTCATATTTACAATTTATTGCAGCTGATAAATACAAGCTTCATACGGGTTTAATGAGCTGGCATAACTGCTCTCGGCTCTCTGATCGTTTGATAAAAGAAGTTTCGCGCCGGTAAGCGGGATTCCAATATTTACCTGCGCCTTTTGGGTAGAAAAATTAAGAAGGATTAAAAATTTTCTGCCATCCCCTTCCCGTGTATATGCATAGACCGTTGGATTATTCTTATCAAGCAAATGGTAATCGCCATATATCAATGCAGGATTATTTTTTCGCAACTGTACCAGCTTTCTGAAATAATGCAGGCAGCTGTTGGGATCTTTTTCTTCCTCTTCCACATTGATCATTTTGTAGTTGGGATTGACTGCTATCCAGGGCGTACCTGTTGTAAAACCTGCATTCGCTGAATTGTCCCACTGAAACGGCGTACGACCATTATCCCTGCTTTCGAATCTTAATCGTTTTAAATAAGTACTTGTATCCCCATGTATGTTTGTCAGATGCCGGTATTCGTTTAGCGCGGGCATATCCCGGAAGTCATGAATATTATTAAAGACGGAATTTGTCATACCCAGTTCATCTCCATTATAATAATACGGCGTACCCCGCATGGTCATTATAAAGGTGCTAAGCATTTTAGAAGAAAGTGCCCTGTACTGCGGCAGGTCACTCCCAAATCGGCTCACCATTCTCGCCTGGTCGTGATTGGACAAAACGATGGACAACCAGCCTTTGTATTTAAAAGCACTGTCCCACCGGGTAAAAACTTCTTTAAAATGCAAGAGTGTATACCCCTCCGGTTTTGCTATATCGATGCCTTCAAACGCATAAGCCATATTAAGTTCCCTACGGTCTGCATCTACCATGTTATGCGCATCCTCAAAACTATTTCCAGCACCCTCGGCCACGCTCATGACATCATAATGACTGAATACCTGATCGTTCATCTCGCGGAGGTATTCATGCAGGTGTGGCCCCATGGCATAATAAAGCATAAAATTTTTCTCATATCCGCTGGGAAAAACCGGGAAGCTGGTATCCTTGGCTGCAAAACCGAATGCATCCAGCCTGAATCCATCAATACCTTTGTCTGCCCAGAATTTCATGATATCATACACTTCCTGACGCAGTTTTGGATTTTCCCAGTTCAGATCCGGCTGCTTTCTGGAGAAATAATGCAGGTACCAGGCATTGGTTAATGAATCATATCGCCAGGCATCGTGATTTATATCAAATAAACTGTACCTGGGTGAGGGTTTTCCTTTTTCTGCATTCCACCAGTGATAATAATCACGATATGGATTTGTTCTTGAACTCCGGCTTTGTTTGAACCATTCGTGTTCGTCACTGCTGTGATTTACCACCAGGTCCATGACAAGCTTTATTCCCCGTTTATGCATTCCCGTTATCAGTGAATCAAAATCTGCCATGGTGCCAAAATCTTTCATAATATTCCGGTAATCACTTACATCATAACCGTTGTCATCATTGGGTGAGCTGTAAATCGGATTGAGCCAGACAACATCGATGCCCAGTTTCTTTATGTAATCCAATTGGGAAATAATTCCTTTGAGATCGCCGATGCCATCCCCATCACTGTCCTTAAAACTTCGCGGGTATATTTGATAGACCACTGCCTCTTTCCACCATTTTCTGTCAGCCG
>Ga0070733_10002469_pt1 | contig 13140 bp, 10 predicted proteins | sample Coa_R1_9_FD_66450 | JGI IMG/M metagenome (GOLD analysis project Ga0070733, IMG submission 66450) | Surface soil microbial communities from Centralia Pennsylvania, which are recovering from an underground coalmine fire - Coalmine... | ecosystem: Environmental > Terrestrial > Soil > Unclassified ... | reverse complement strand
GATGGCCTCGGCGGTGCAGGCGGGTAGGAGCGGCTCGCTGGTCACGACGGACCCGCTCACCGGCAAGCAGGTGAAGATGTTCTACACGCCGGTGGAGAACGGCAAGTGGGGCTTCATCAGCGTCGCGCCGACATCGGAGATCCTGGCCAGCGCGCACTCGCTGCGCAACACGCTTGTCCTGATCGCCGTGATCATCGTGCTGGTCGTCGCGGGCATCCTGGCGTTCGTCGCCAACAAGCTCGTGAAGCCGGCCGAGAAGCTGCGTGATGCTGCTCAGCAGATCAGCACCGGTGACCTCGACGTCGAGATCGAGAACGACTCGGCTGATGAGATCGGCCAGGTTGCCGAAAGCTTCCGGGAGATCGTCGCTTACCTGTCGGATCTGGCAGGCGTGGCCGATCAGATCGCCGCAGGACATCTCGACGTGCACGTCGAGGCCCGCTCGGAGAACGACCGGCTCGGCAGCGCGATCGCGCGGATGCGCGCACAGATCGAGCAGCTCTTGCGCCAGATCCAGGCATCGGCTGACAACGTCGCGAACTCATCGACCGATATGGCCGCCACCTCCAAGCAGCTGGTCGCCACTTCTGAGGAGCTCGTCACCACCTCAGACGCACTGGTGGCGACCTCCGAGGAGCTCGTCGGAACCTCGGGTGAGCTCGTTTCGACCTCCGATGAGATCGTCTCCACCTCCGACGCCATGGCCAAGACCTCCAAGCAGCTGGTCGCGACCGCGCAGGCAATGTCGGCCGGAGCCGACGAGACCGGCCGCGCCGTCGGCGAGGTGGCACGCGCGATCGAAGACATCGCGCACGGCGCCGAGCGTCAGGCGCGATCGATGGATATTGCACGCGATCTCACGGAGGAGGTCGTCGAGCTTGCAGGTCACAGCGCTGACACCGCCCGTGAGGCCGTCAACCTCAGCACCGCCGCCAAGGCAGCCGCTGACGAGGGCGTTCAGGCCGTTGCCCGCGCCAGCGAGGCGATGGAGCTGGTGCGCACTTCCAGCGTGGAGGCACAGGAGGCCATCCGCGAGCTCGGCGTGAAGTCCGAGCAGGTGGGCGGGATCATCGAGACGATCACCGGCATCGCTCAGCAGACCAACCTGCTGGCGCTCAATGCCGCGATTGAGGCCGCGCGGGCGGGCGAGCAGGGCCGTGGCTTCGCCGTGGTGGCGGAGGAGGTCCGCAAGCTCGCTGAGGAGTCGCAGGAAGCGGCACAGTCGATCGCCGACCTGATCACCGCGATCCAGACCGACACGCAGCGGACGATCTCACTGGTCGAGGGCGGCGCCGAGGCGACAACCGGCGGCGTCGAGACCGTCGAGGCTGCGCAGACGGCGTTCGTCAGGATCGGCGATGCAGTGGGTGACGTGACCACGCGCACCGATGAGATCATCGCCGCGATCGAGCGCGTTTCGCAGGCCGCCGGGAAGGTGCAGGCCGAGATCAGCGAGTCCGCTGCCGCTGCCGAGCAGGCGTCGGCCGCAACGCAGCAGGTGAGCGCGTCGACGCAAGAGGTGAGCGCCTCCGCAGAGGAGGCGAGCGCCTCGACGCAGGAGGTGACCTCATCGACCGAACAGGTGAGCGTGTCGGCGCAACAGGCGACTGTCGCCGCGCGCCAGATCTCGAGCTCGGCTCAGCAGACGAGCGAATCGGCTCAGCGTACGAGCAGCTCGGCACAGCAGACCAGTACGTCGGCTCAGCAGACGAGCGCCTCGGCTCAGCAGATCGCCGCATCGGCGGACGATCTCTCGCGCGTGTCCGAGGAGCTGCGCGACTTGGTCGCTCAGTTCACGCTGAGCAGCGTCGAGGTCTGAGCAAGAGGTTCAGAGTGGGTGGGCGCGGCCAAGCAAGGCCGCGCCAAACCTGCCGTCTCAGACGCGCAGCACGTAGCCTGCGCCGCGGATCGTGTGCAGCAGGCGCGGTTCGCCGCCGGATTCGAGCTTGCGCCGCAGGTTGGAGACGAACACCTCGATCGTGTTCGTCATCGAGAACGGGTCGTAACCCCACACCTCGTCCAGCAGTCGCTGGCGGGAAACGACAATCCGCTCGTTGCGCATCAGGTACTCGAGCAGCTCGAACTCGCGCTGTGTGAGGTCGAGCTGGCGCTCGCCCCGCAGCACCTCGTGCGTGTCGGGGTTGAGGCGCAGATCGCCGACCGTGATCGCCGCCTGGCCGCGTGGCGGCCGGCGCCGCAGCAGCGCACGCAGCCTGGCCAGCAGTTCCTGGCGCTCGAATGGCTTCACCAGGTAGTCGTCGGCGCCCGCGTCGAGCCCCTCGACTCGCGACTCGACGGCATCCCGTGCCGTCAGCATCAGAATCGGGACGTCATCGGACTCACGCAGCGTCTTGGCAACCTCGAGCCCGTCCAGCTTGGGCAAGCCGAGGTCGAGGATCACCAGGTCCGGCAGGAAGGAGTGGGCCTCGTCCAGTGCCGCCATGCCGTCACCGGCGATGCGGACGTCATAGCCCTCCATGCGCAGTGAGCGCTGAAGCACCTGGGAGATGGCGTCGTCGTCCTCGACGACGAGAACGCGGGCCGGGCGCTCGAATTCGGTGGCGATGCTCATGCCGAAATGGATGGTAAGCCCGGGCGTGGGAGTTGGGAAAGCTTCTTCGACACTCTTTAAAGCGGCTTGATCCGGTGTTCGCCCGAGTAGACGTTGACACGGCCGCGGCGGGCAAAGCCGCAGAGGGTCAAATTGCGGTCCTGCGCGAGCTCGACCGCCAGTGAGGTCGGGGCCCCGACGCCCACCAGCACTGGGGCGCCCGCAACAGCCGCCTTCTGCACGAGCTCGAAGGAGAGCCGGCCGCTGACGCACAGCAGCTGCTCGCCGAGCGGCAGCAGGCCCTCACCGAGAGCCCAGCCGATCACCTTGTCCATCGCGTTGTGGCGGCCGACGTCCTCGCGTACGCAGAGCAGGGTTCCGGCGGCCTCGAACAGGCCGGTCGCGTGAAGCCCACCGGTGCGCTCGAAGCCGGGCTGCACGAGGCCGTCAGGCAACCGAGCCAGAAAGTCGCGATCGAGCGGCTCACGTGACCAACCCAGGAGGCGATCGCTGTGAACGGTGACCTCATCGATCGCGCCCTTGCCGCAGACACCGCACGAGGATGTGGTGTAGAAGCGTCGGGTACCGGGCGTCCGCGCGAGCGGTCCCTCGACGACGACGGTGTTGTTGGCGAGGTCGTCCGTGAGACCGGCCGGCCGCGGGCCGTCGATCAGGCCCTCTCCGTAGAGAAAACCGAGCGCAAGCTCCTCATCGTGGCCGGGCGTGCGCATCGTGACAGCGATCGGCTCGCCGTCAACCCGGATCTCCAGTGGCTCCTCGACGGCGATCGTGTCCTGACGGCCGTCGTGCATCACCGTCTTGAGAGCGCCTGGCGTTGGATCCACCCCCGAGACTCTAATCTGGAGCCGTGACCAGAGACGAGTGGATCGAGGCGTTTGCGCGGGAGCTCGGCGTCGAGCCGCCCACCCCGGAGCAGGGCGACAAACTGCTGGGGCTCGCCGGCACCGCGGCGCACTCATCCGAACGCACCGCCGCTCCGTTGGCCTGCTGGGTGGCGGGACGGGCAGGTGCCTCGATTGAGGAGTTCCTGGCCGCCGCTGAGCGGGTCAACGAGTCCTGAGGTATTCCTCGGCGGCCGCGAGGTCGTCGGAGGTGTTGATGCTCGCGGGTGGTGCCAGATCAGTCGATGAGGCCATTGGCTGCGCACGCGACGAGTACGCAGCCAATGACCTCATCGACTGATTTCCTTCAAGGGCTGCCAGTAACTTCGGGAGGATCTTGCGCCGGTAGAGGGATGGGAAAGGTTGGCCGGGCCAGAGCGTTGCCAGGTCGTCCTGCATCTCGGCCAGAGCGGCGAGCGCTTGCGGAGACACGAAGGGCATGTCGCAGGGGAGTGCGATGACAGCCGGGAGCTCTTGGAGTGCGGTGATGACGCCCAAGAGGGGGTGGGTCGGCTCGTCTGGCTCGAGCAGGAGCGGAGTGGTGGTGGGCGGCAGCCTGGTGGTGGGCTTGGCGACGATGACGGCGTCGAGGCCGGCTGCTGCCGAGGCTTCCAGGGGATAGGTGATCAGCGGACGGCCGCCCAGCTGCACAAGTGCCTTGTCACCACCGATCCGGCTCCCGAGACCGCCCGCCAGCACTGCGACTGTCACCGACACCCGGGCGAGTCTGCCAGTTGTCGCAGCCATCCGGTTGTGCGGAACTCAGAGCGGAAGGTTTCCGGGGTCCGGTGTCGAAAGAGAAAGCCTGTAAAAGATGGCTGCCGCCCGTACCTCGACCAAGAACCGGAAGACGACCGCGAAGGGCGGTAGGTCCGGTGGTGGCCAGCGGGCCACTACCGGGAGGAAAAACGCTTCGAAGCGGAAGCCTCCGACGCGCGCCACGCGCTCGCTCGTCGCCAGCCGGCCCGGCCTGCGCAGCGTGCGTGATCTCGAGCCACATCAGATCGATGTCATCGCGCTGGCGCTGGTCGCGATCGGGATCTTCCTCGGCGGCGTCGCATACGGATTTTGGGCCGGCGGCTCGCTCGGCCACGGCGTGATGGATGGGCTCGAGCTGTTCGTCGGCAAGCTCGCGTACCTGATACCGATCGCGCTTGTGCTGGGAGGGGCGCGCGTACTGGCGCGCGACCTCGATGTGGCTCCGGCAACGCGTCCGCTGCGCAGCGGGACGATCTGCCTGCTGCTGGCGCTGGCACTTGCCTTCGCCGCGGGCGTCATCGGCCCCGGCCGTACCCCGAGCGCCGGGTTCTGGTCCGCGACGGCGGTCGACCCGCGCGGCGGCCTGCTCGGCGGTGTCGAGTTCTACGTCGTCGGCCACCTGATCTCCACGGCCGGCGCCGACATCCTTGCTGTCTTCCTGCTGATCGCGGGAGTGATCCTGCTGAGCGGAGCGACCTTCGCGTCGGTCATCAACAACAGCCGCCGGCATGCCACCGCGCTGCGGCGCGGTCCGGAGGTGCGCAGCGCCACGCGCCGGGCTGAGATCCGCGCGTCACGCCTGCGGCGCTCGCAACTCGACGACGATGACGCGATGGTCGTGCCGGAGCCGGGCGAGACCGAGCTGATCGTGCGCGCAACGCACGTGGAGGCGCCCGCGATCGACGTATATGAGGACGCCGACGGCCAGCGCAGCTTCTCTCTCGATGAGGATGCCGACGAGGACGAGTTCGCTCCGGTCGACCCCGCCGAGTTCGACGACTTCGTGCACTTCGACGGCCCGGCAGACGGCGAGACGCAGGAGATGGACGCCGTCGATTACGACGCGGACGAAGAGGAGCCGGAGACTGCCTCCGGGCCGCAGCGGGACGTCGATCCCAGCGAGCTGACGCCTGCGGGCCGCTACCGCGAATCGGTCACCGAGGACCCTGATTTCGTGTGGCGGGTGCCGTCGGCGCGCTTCCTGGTGCGCTCGACGGGCGAGGCCGCGAAGCCCGACACCACCGGCCAGGCACAGACCGCAAAGGCACTGGTGGAGGCACTCGGGCACTTCGGGATCGAATCGAAGGTCGTCGGCCAGGTCAGTGGTCCGCACATCACCCGCTACGAGATCAAGCTCGCTCCGGGCACGAAGATGTCGAAGGTTGCGAACCTCAAGGACGACCTCGCGTACTCGCTGGCGGCGACGGACATCCGCATCCTGGCGCCGATCCCCGGCAAGACGGCCGTCGGCGTCGAGGTCCCGAACGCGCGCCGCCGGATCGTGCATCTCGGTGACGTCTTCCAGGAGCCTCCCGCCGACTGGTCGCCGCTCACCGTCTGGCTGGGCAAGGACATCTCGGGACGCGCGATCGGCGCGGACCTGGCAAAGATGCCGCACCTGCTCGTCGCCGGCACCACCGGCGCCGGCAAGTCGGCGTGCGTGAACTCGATGCTCTCGTCGATCCTGCTGCGCGCGAGCCCGCACGAGGTGCGCCTGGTTCTCGTCGATCCCAAGCAGGTCGAGCTCAACCATTACGAGTCGATCCCGCACCTGCTGACGCCCGTCATCACGAGCCCGAAGATGGCCGCCAACGCGCTGCAGAACCTGGTGCGCGAGATGGAGCAGCGTTACGGGACGATGTCACTCGCGCGCACGCGCTCGCTGCCCGAGCTCAACAAGGTGCTCGAGGGGCGCGGTCAGAAGCCGCTGCCCTACATCCTGTGCGTGATCGACGAGCTCGCCGACCTGATGATGGTCGCGCCGGCCGATGTCGAGGACTCGATCATCCGCCTGGCACAGAAGGCGCGCGCCGTCGGCATCCACCTCGTGCTCGCCACGCAGTCACCGCGCGTCGACGTGATCACGGGCATGATCAAGGCCAACGTGCCGTCACGAATCGCGTTCGCGGTCTCGAGTCAGACCGATTCCCGCGTGATCCTCGATCAGAACGGTGCCGAATCGCTGCTCGGCCAGGGCGACATGCTGTTCTCGCCGGTTGGCACCAACAAGCTGCAGCGCATCCAGGGCGCCTACGTCGATGAGGAGCAGATCGCGGAGCTGACCGAATCCTGGCGGCGTCAGGGTGAGCCGGAGCTGCGCGAGGAGCTGCTCGAAGAGGTCGAGAATGACGGCGACACCGGCTCTGGCGGTGGCTCCGACGATGGTTTCGACCCGGATGAGGACCCCTTGCTGGAGGAGGCGATCAGTCTCGTCGCCTCGATGGGCACGGCATCGACCTCGATGCTGCAGCGGCGTCTGCGGCTTGGGTATACGCGTGCGGGCCGGCTGATCGACATGCTCGAGCGTCGCGGAATCATCTCCGGCTACGAGGGTTCCAAGCCGCGTCAGGTTCTGATCACAGAGGCCGACGTGCCGCGCATCCTCGTGCACCTGGCCGAAGGCTCCGGCTCTGCCAGGCAGCCTACGCAGCTCGACGGTGGCGCTTCTGGCGGCGTCGGAGCAGCCGGCCCGGAGGTGTTGGAAGACTCCGACACGCCGCTCGACTAGCGGTGCGGCCGAGCCGGTAACGCACAGATATCGTTCGGTGGCGCCAGAAATTGGCGTACCTGCAGCGGTTTGTGCAGGTCTGTCGGCGCCCCGCATCGTACGCTTCCAGCTATGGCCGAGATTGGCTCAACCCTGCGCGAGGCGCGGATGCGCGCGCGCATCGACATCAGCGAGGTGGAGGTCAGCACGAAGATTCGTGCGAAGTACCTGCGCGCGCTCGAGAACGAGGAGTGGGATCTGCTCCCGGGGCCGGTCTACGTCAAGAGCTTCCTCAAGACGTATGGCGATTACCTCGGGCTGGACAGCCGCCTGCTGGTGGATGAGTTCAAGCGCCGTTACGAGCGGCCGAGCGACCACGAGCAGCGAACAATGGCGCCGACTGCGCGTGAGCGCGACCGCCGGCGTGCCACGCCGGGGCGTTTCCGCAGCGTGCTGTTCTCGCCACGGAGCGTGATCGTCGTCGCACTGATCGTGATCGTCGCGGCCCTGTGGGTGATCGGGAGCAGGAACGGGGCGAAGAACCCGTCCGGCGGCAGCAACGGGATCACCCCGGCGAATACGAAGGGTGCGCACCACCACCGGTCAGGCCACAACGGTGGCACGACGACGACAGGTACCCAGACCTCATCGACCACCACATCGACGAACACCAACACGACCACGGCTCCGAAGAACGCCTTTCTGACGTTGGTGCCGACGGCGACCGTGTGGATCTGCGTCGAGAATCAGTCGGGCAAGCCATTGATGACAGCGGCCGATTACAGCCCAGGGCAGACGATTCCCAAGCTGCACGCGCGGGCGATCCTGGTGACACTCGGCAACACGAGCGTCACGATGACCGCCAACGGCAAGCCCTATCCACTGACTGGCGGCAACGTGACGAGTCTGCGGATCACCCCCCACGGTGTCACCACGTCGGCGATAGTCGCCAAGTGCACCGCGTGACCGACGCGGCTGTCTTCACTGGCCGTGCAGCCGTCCGGGCCGGGATCCTGGTCACGGGTACCGAGGTCCTGACGGGGATCATCAGCGATCGCAACGGCCCTTGGCTGTCCGAGCAGCTGCGTGACCTCGGCGTGGACGCCGCGATGATTCAGATCGTCGGTGACCGTCCGGAGGACCTCCGTGCCGCACTCGAGCTGATGGCCTCGACCGGCGTGGCCGTGATCGTGACCAGCGGAGGCCTCGGGCCGACGGCAGACGACCTCACGGCGGAGATCGTGGGTGCGTTCTGCGGCCGTGAGCTGGTGCTCGACGAGCCGCTGGAGGAACGGATCGCGGAGATCATCAAGCACGCGATGCGACGCTGGCCGGACGCCGACCGCGAGGCGCTGCGGGCGGCCAACCGCAAGCAGGCGCTGGTCCCATCGGGCGCAACCGTGCTCGAGCCGCGCGGGACGGCGCCGGGCCTGGTCGTGCCCCAGGCGGAGGGGCGGCGCGGTCCGACGGTGGTGGTGCTGCCCGGTCCCCCCGGCGAGCTCCAGCCGATGTGGCAGGACGCCGTCCGGTCCGAAGCGTTCCAGCGGGCGATCACCGGAGCAACCGTGTTCCGCCGTGAGATCGTGCGCCTGTTCGGCATCCCGGAGGCGGAGATCGCCAACACGCTGCGAGACGCCGATGCGGCCGGCCTGAACCTGGCCCCGCTCGAGATCACCACGTGCCTGCGGCGCGGCGAGATCGAGGTCTCAACCCGCTTCGAGCCCGGCGCGCAGGTCGACTACGACGCGCTCGTCGCGTTCATCGCCGAGCGCCACGGGGAGCGGCTGTTCTCACGCGACGGAAGCACCATCGACGAGCAGGTCGCCGCGCTGCTCGCGGGCCGCGGCGCGACGATCGCGACCGCTGAGTCCTGTACGGGCGGCCTGCTGGCCGCCCGACTGACCGAGCGGCCCGGCTCGTCCGACTACGTGATCGGTGGCGCGGTTGTCTACAGCAACGGGGCAAAGACGGACGTGGTGGGGGTCGATACGGGTTTGATCGCGGCCCACGGCGCGGTGTCGGTTGAGGTTGCTCGGGCGCTTGCCGACGGTGCGCGCAGCCGGTTCGGGGTGTCGGTGGGGGTGGGCATCACGGGCGTCGCCGGGCCTGGTGGCGGCACACCTGAAAAACCGGTCGGACTCGTGTGCTTCTCGGTCGTGTACGGCGACCCGATCGGGGGCGAGGCCTCGCGCCGGCTCACGCGCTCCAGGAATCTTCCGGGCGACCGCGCCGCGGTGCGCGAGCGCTCGACCACCGTTGCAATGCATCTGATCGCGCGGGTGCTGCGCGGCGAGAGCGATTGAACTCCGCGTGTAGCGGCTTCAGACGAGCACCGCGGGAAATGACGCTGCCAGGCTGGCGTCGAGGCATGCATAGGAGTGCAGGGCTTGGGCCATGAAGTTGCAGGAGCTCCCATACGGCTCGCAGTCGCGACGCCGTATCCGAAGCGAGCTTGTCTGCCGCGGCGTGAATCACCGCGCACACCCCTGGCAGCTCATGCTCGATGAGCTGCAGAGCCGCGGCCGCAGGAGTCGCGTCGGCTCTCATGCGCGCGTTCACGGCTTCATGAGCGTGAACGGCCGCCTGCTGCAGGGCCTGGTGATCGGGCGCCCTCAGGTAGGCGTCGTAGGCGATGAGGGCCTGCGCATCGGCCCACTGTGCGGCAGTGAGGAGATCAGCTAGGTCGTTCGGCATCCGCTACATCGTGGCCGCCAGCTTGGGGATCCGCATACTGCAATTCAGGCGATAGATGCCCGGTTCGGTGCGATGCCACGCGCGAATCTGCCGATCCGAGAGAGACCGGAAGGCGGTGTCGTGTGACGGAATTGGCACGGTCCGGTCACACAATTGGCACGGATCGCCCTTCTACGAACAGATGTTCTGTGGTTCCGTCCGCTGCGGGTCGTAACTTGACGATTCGCAGAGGCATCAGACAAGGAGCCAGACGAGCATGAGTGAACAGGAGAAGGCAGGCGCCAAGCTTGCCGCTGCATCGGCGGATCCGAAGTCCGATGCCAAGCGCCAGGCGGCGCTGCAGGGAGCGCTAACCCAGATCGAGCGACAGTTCGGCAAGGGCACAGTGATGAGGATGGGCGATCCGGGCGCGCGCGTCGCGGTCGACGCGATCCCAACGGGCGCGCTGTCGCTGGACATCGCCCTCGGAATCGGCGGTGTGCCGCGCGGCCGCATCGTCGAGATCTTCGGCCCGGAGTCCTCGGGTAAGACGACGCTCGTCTACCACATCCTCGCCGAGGCCCAGAAGCTCGGAGGCGTGTGCGCGTTCGTCGATGCCGAGCATGCGATGGACCCGCTCTACGCCCAGCAGATCGGTGTCGACATCGATGAGCTGCTGGTTTCGCAGCCCGACTACGGGGAGCAGGCACTGGAGGTCGTGGACATGCTGATCCGTTCGGGCGCGGTCGACGTGATCGCCGTCGACTCGGTCGCGGCGCTGACTCCGCGGGCCGAGCTCGAGGGGCAGATGGGCGATCAGACCGTGGGTGTGCAGGCGCGGATGATGTCGCAGGCGATGCGCAAGCTCACCGGCAACCTGAACCGCACGCAGACACTCTGCGTGTTCACAAACCAGATCCGTGAGAAGGTGGGCGTGATGTTCGGCTCGCCGGAAACGCAGCCAGGTGGCCGCGCGCTGAAGTTCTATTCCTCGCAGCGGCTCGACATCCGCCGGATCGAGACGCTCAAGGACGGCACCGAGGCGGTCGGCAATCGCGTGCGCGTCAAGGTCGTCAAGAACAAGGTGGCCGCCCCGTTCAAGCAGGCCGAGTTCGACATCGAGTTCGGCAAGGGCATCTCCACATCGGGCTGCCTGCTGGACTACGGCATCGAGCACAACATCGTCACCAAATCGGGCTCGTTCTTCTCGTATGGCGATGAGCGCCTCGGCCAGGGCCGCGGCAACGCCAAGGCTTATCTGGACGAGCACCAGGAGTTGGCCAAGGAGATCGAGGCCAAGATCTATGCCGTGCTCGGGATCGGGCAGGACCTCGTCAAGCCGATTGAGCACACCGATGAGGACGGGGCCGAGTTCGACGACGAGATTGTCGAGGCGGCTTAGCCGAAGGTTCGCCGCGTAGGCGGGCGCTGTCAGGTGGCGGCGGAGCAGGCTGAGCCCTCCGGCTCGGAGGCTGGTCGGGGTCTCGGCATCGCGTACGCGTTCCTGAACCGGCGCGAGCGGACCGTAGCCGAGGTCCGCGCGCGCCTGGAGCGCGCAGATATACAGGCGGACGAGATCGATGAGGTGCTGGCCGAGCTGATCGGGTTCGGCTACCTCGACGATGCGCGGTACGCGCGGGTGTTCACGCAGGACAAGCGCACGCTCGAGGCTTGGGGCAACGACCGGATCGTGCGCGCGCTGCGGGAGCGTGGGGTGGAGCGCGAGCTGATCGAGGCGGCGATCCATGTCGATGATGGCTTGGGGGAGGGGCGCGAGAGCGGCGGTGAGCTCGAGCGCGCGGTGGAGTTGCTCAACCAGCGATTCCCCTCTGGACCGGCGGCCCAGCGCGATCGTGAACGGGCATTCGGTGTGCTCGCGCGCAAGGGATATGAGAGCGAAACGGCTGCTGATGCGGTGCGGGAATGGGCCCGCCGCGCGACCGTGTGAGCGGGGTGCTGGACGGGAGTGTGACCGCGCTCACACCGCTCGCCGGGCGCGATAGCATCGCAGTAGCGAACGAATGGCCGGGATGGCCGGTGAAACCTAAATTCCCTGGAAATCACGTGATCTTTGACACCCGACATGCTCCCAAACGGAGGAGAGCTCAGCCGCTCGGTCGCTCCTGATAAGTGAACAGGTTGAAGGGCGCGTGCTCGCACGAGCCCGTTGAGAGGAACGACCATGGACATCATCGTTGCCGCAGCGTTGATAGCCGGAGGAATAGTGCTGGCTGCGGCTGTCTATGCGCGCGTGACCCGTGGCGCGTGGCCGGCCATGCATGCCGCTGCGCCCTTCGGATCAGCAGCGGTGCAGGAGACGGCGGAGCCCGAAACGCGACCGCTGCCGCCACCCGCCACCAGCAACGGCGGTGGCAGAGCCCACAGCGACGAACTGCTCCGGCGTGAGCAGGAACTACTGGAGCTGGAGGCGCAACTTGCCGAGCGCAACAGCCTGCTGGACCATCAGCACGAGGAGATCCTGCGCGAGCTCGAGCGGATCTCAGGCGTTTCGGCCACCCGCGCCAAGCAGCTGCTGATCGAGAAGATCGAGGACGACGCCAAGCAGGAGGCCGCACGGCGGGTACGCCAGATCGAGGATGACACCAGGCGCGAGGCTGACCGCAGGGTGCGCAACATCCTCGCGGTGGTGATGCAGCGGCTGGCCGCGGGCCACGTGGCCGAGACGACGGTTTCCGTGGTGCAGCTCGCGTCCGACGACATGAAGGGCCGCATCATCGGCCGTGAGGGGCGCAACATCCGTGTGCTGGAAACACTCACGGGCGTCGACTTCATCATCGACGACACCCCCGGCGCGGTGGTGCTTTCAGGGTTCGACGGCGTGCGCAGGGAGATCGCGCGGCTCACGCTCGAGCGCCTGCTCCAGGACGGCCGCATTCACCCGGCTCGCATCGAAGAGGTCTACTTCCAGGTCAAGTCAGAGCTCGAGTCGCACATCATGGAAGCCGGTGAGCAGGGCGCCTTCGAGGCCGGCGTGCCGGGGCTGCATCCCGAGTTGATCCGCTACCTGGGGCGGCTGAAGTTCCGCACCAGTTACGGGCAGAACGTGCTGGCGCACTCCGTGGAGGTGGCGCAGCTGGCGGCGATGATGGCTTCAGAACTGGGCGCGAGCGCCAAGACCGCGCGCCGTGCCGCGCTGCTGCATGACATCGGCAAGGCGGTGACGCACGAGATCGAGGGCCCGCACGCGCTCGTCGGCGGGGAGCTTGCCCGGAAGTACGGCGAGACCGAGGCTGTGGTCCATGGGATGGAGGCCCACCACAATGAGGTCGAGCCGCAGACCGTCGAGGCCGTGATCGTCCAGGCTGCGGACGCGCTGTCCGGTGCGAGGCCGGGCGCCCGCGGCGAGTCGCTCGAGCTCTACGTCAAGCGCCTGCGCGACCTGGAGGAGATCGCCACCAACCACCGCGGTGTCGAGAAGGTCTACGCGATGCAGGCCGGGCGTGAGATCCGCGTGATCGTCGCCCCCGACGCCATCGACGATGCGGCCGCGACGCTGCTGTCGTTTGAGATCGCCCGCAACATCGAGA
>Ga0070733_10002467_pt1 | contig 13145 bp, 11 predicted proteins | sample Coa_R1_9_FD_66450 | JGI IMG/M metagenome (GOLD analysis project Ga0070733, IMG submission 66450) | Surface soil microbial communities from Centralia Pennsylvania, which are recovering from an underground coalmine fire - Coalmine... | ecosystem: Environmental > Terrestrial > Soil > Unclassified ... | reverse complement strand
CCTCTTCCAGCACGACGTGAACGTGCTGTGGGATCTGGCGCCACACGATCTTTCCATCATGGATTATTTGATCAAGGAAAAGCCGGAAGCAGTGGTAGCGACCGGTGAGCGCCATCTCAATGGCGTTGCGGACATCGCGTTCATGACTCTTTATTATCCGGGCAACATGATCGGCCACATCAACGTCAACTGGCTTTCGCCCGTAAAGGTGCGCACCACATTGATCGGCGGCGAAAAGAAAATGCTGGTTTGGAACGACCTCGAGGCTGACGAAAAGCTGAAGGTGTATGACAAAGGCGTGCAGATGACCAGCGGAGAAGCCGTCTATCAGACTCTGGTCAGCTATCGTACCGGAGATATGTGGGCCCCGCGCGTCGAACAGGTCGAAGCGCTGAAGGTAGAGGCGGCGTACTTTGTTGACTGCATTATGAACGACAAGACGCCGTTCAACGACGGAGTCGCCGGCCTGCACGTCGTGCGCATGCTCGAAGCGGCGGATCTGTCGCTTCAGCAGAAAGGCAAAGTCGTACAGCTATGAACGAATTCGTTTCGATCGCGCCCGATGTAAAACTTGGGAAAAACGTACGGCTGTCAAAATTCATCAACATGTACGGATGCACCGTGGGCGACGACACCAAAATTGGTGCGTTTGTTGAGATTCAAAAGAACGCCACGGTGGGCAACAACTGCAAGGTTTCCAGTCACACGTTCATCTGTGAAGGCGTCACGATCGAAGACGGCGTCTTCCTCGGGCACAACGTGACTTTCATCAACGATTCTTATCCGCGCGCGACCGCCGCGGATGGCCAATTACAGACAGAAGCAGACTGGAAGGTCGAAAAAACAGTCGTAAGAAAAGGCGCTTCCATCGGATCCGGTTCAACGATTTTGGCGAACGTCACGATCGGCGAGAATGCGATTGTCGGCGCCGGAAGCGTTGTAACCAAGGACGTGCCGGCGAACGCCGTGGTCGCAGGAAATCCCGCCAAGCTGTTGCGCTACATTACCGAGGAGACGAGGATCGCATAATGTCCCTGACCGAGAAAATTCCGTTCCTGGATTTGATCACACCTCACCAGGAGCTCGAGCCGGAGCTCACTGCTGTATTTCAGAAGGTGCTGCGCACCGCTGGTTTTGTGGGCGGCGCAATGGTCGAAAATTTCGAAACTGAATTCGCCGCATTCTGCGACGCGAAGTACTGCGTTGGCGTGGCTAACGGCACCGATGCCGTCCGCTTTGCCTTAATGGCCGCGGGAGTGCAGCCTGGCGACATCGTCGTTACCGTGCCGCATACCTTCATCGCCACGACTGAAGCAATCAGTCAAGCGGGCGCGCGGCCTGATTTTGTTGATATAGACGAGCAGACATATTCAATGGACGTTGCGAACCTGCGGGAATATCTCGAACGGGAATGCTACGTTGATCGCGAGACGGGAAAGCCGTACCACAGGAAATTTCGCGCGCCGGTCACCGCCATTGTGCCAGTGCACATCTACGGGCAATGCGCGGACATGGATCCGATCCTGGAACTGGCGCGACGCTACAACCTGATCGTCGTGGAAGACGCCTGCCAGGCCCACGGCGCCGAATATTTTTCCCAGAAAGAAAATCGCTGGAGAAAAGCCGGCTCGATGGGCCACGCTGCAGCTTTTAGTTTTTATCCCGGCAAAAACCTTGGCGCCTGCGGAGAAGCCGGCGCCGTCACGACCAATAGCGAAGAAATGGCGCGCAAGATGCGCATGCTGCGCGATCATGGCCAATCAAAAAAGTACTACCACGGTATCGAAGGATACAACGGCCGGCTGGATTCGCTGCAAGCGGGACTGCTGAGCGTGAAACTTCGCCACCTGGCGGATTGGAATCAGAAGCGCCAGGAAGCGGCGGTCCGATACGACCAACTGCTGTCCTCCGTCGAAGGTGTCGTCGCGCCTCACTGTCCGTCATGGTCGCGTCCGGTGCATCACTTGTACGTTGTTCGCGTAGCGGACCGCGATGGTTTGCAGAAGCATCTCGCCGACGCCAAGATCGACACCGGCATTCACTATCCGATTCCTCTTCATTTGCAGAAGGCGTATGAAGGGTTTGGTTTTAAGAATGGTGACTTCCCGGTCACCGAAAAAGTCGCTTTAGAAATCCTCTCGCTTCCCATGTATCCGCAACTTCAAGCCGCGGCGCAGGCACGAGTCGTTCAGAAGATTCAAGAGTTTGCCGCCGTCGGTGCCCTTCGCTAGGAATGTCTTTCCAAATCTAAAGGGCGTTTCTTGATTTAGAGGCTTCGCGGAAGCGAAGTTCTGGGCGGGAGCCTACGTAATAGCGACTAGTACTATTACTAGGCCGACCGCACGGCCAGTAATCCGATTCGATCGCGAGTGTGGCTAAATCGATCAGAGCGCTGAAGCGTTTTGAATCGCGTGATCTGAGATCGTTCGTTCCATGATGCAATCCTTACCCAGCTACGTTCTCATTACTCCGGCGCGAAACGAGGCTGCTTATATTGAGCTGACCCTCAAGTCCGTTGTATCTCAGACCGTGCGGCCCCTAAAATGGGTAATTGTCAACGATGGTTCAACAGACGGCACGGACGACATCGTCAGAAAGTACGCCGCGAATAACCCGTGGATTGAACTGGTACAGATGCCCGAGCGCCGGGAGCGGAATTTTGCCGGGAAGGCCATAGCCGTCAGCGCCGGCCAAAAGCAATTGGGCGAATTGCAGTACGACGTCATCGGCAATCTCGACGCCGACGTTTCCTTCGATCCGGACTATTTCGCGTTCCTGATGGATCGATTCGCGGAGAACGCCAGGCTGGGAGTGGGTGGCACAGCCTTTCGTGAAGGCGACTTGAGTTACAACTATGAGTTCGTAGGCATCGAGCATGTGTCGGGTATGTGCCAAATGTTCCGGCGCGAGTGCTTTGAAGACATCGGTGGCTACGCAGCCATACGCTCGGGCGGAATCGATCTGATCGCGGTGTTGAGCGCACGCGCGAAGGGCTGGGAAACCCGAACGTTCGTCGAAAAGAGTTTCGTGCATCATCGCAGCCAGGGTGGTGCCTTGCACACCGGGCTGCGCGGAAGAATACAGATGGGCCGCAAAGACTATCTCCTGGGTAATCATCCCCTGTGGGAGATATTCCGAAGCGTTTATCAGATGGCGCACAAACCTTATTTGATCGGCGGCTTTCTGGTGCTCGCTTCGTATATCTGGAGTTCAATTCGCGGTGTCGAGAGAACGATCCCGCCGGAACTGATGGCCATTCGCCGAAACGATCAAATGAAGCGCTTGAAGCTTGTGATGCAACGCCGATTTCGTCCAATAAATTCAATATCGTAGAGGACTCGCTGTCCATGGTGTCAATTTCTCGAACAAAAGCGCCGGCCGCTGGCGAGGCGAAGAATGCCGACTGAGACTATCGAGATAGCCTACAAAGGTAAATGGTTCAGCGCACCGGCTGTGAATGTGGACGGCAAGCACATTGTCGTCAGAGGAAAATGGCTGCGGGTCGCTTACGTCAACAACGAACAGTGGCTGGAAACTGAAGTCGAAGATCCCGCGCGCTGTGTCAAAACGCTGAAAGCTCAGGAAAGAGACGGTCTACAGGCTGATCTTTTCACATTTTCGCAAAAGTTGCCCGCCACCGAGCCTAAATATCCCTATGCGCTCGAATGGGACAGCATCGCGGCAACGCGTGCCCTCAGTTTCAAAGATTGGTGGGACAGCTTGCCTCAAGAAACGCGCAAGAACGTCCGCAGATCGGAAAAACGCGGCGTCGTTGTCGAAGTGAAAAAGCTTGATTCGGCCCTGGTGCAGGACCTCTTTGAGCTGAACAACGAATCCAGCCTGCGGCAAGGCAAAGCCTTCACGCACTATGGCAAGACTCTCGAGCAGGTAGCGCGAGACCAGGTCGATTACCTGGATCGCAGCGATTACATCTGCACGTATTTTGGAAAAGAATTGATCGGCGTGCTGAAGCTCGTTTATCGCGGAGACATTGCGTCCATCTTGACGTTTCTCCCCAAAACCAGCCACAACGACAAGAGGCCTGCCAACGCGCTGATCGCCAAGGCGGTAGCTTTGTGCGAAGAAAAGAAAATTTCCTACCTGACCTATGGGATGTTTAATTACGGCAACAAACAACATACGCCACTGCGCGAATTCAAGATTCGCAATGGGTTCAGCGAGATCTTGGTACCGCGCTTTTATGTTCCATTGACAGCGAAGGGGTCGGTCAGCCTAAAATTGAAGCTGCATCGGGGCCTGCTAGGAATCCTTCCCCACAGAGCAATCACGCTTTTAGTGAGATTGCGCACAGAAGTAAACAATTTTTCCCAAAGCCGGTGTAGCTCAACGCCAGAGCGGCCGAATCGTACTCGGCAGATGGAGCGTTCAATTCCTCCCGCCGGCTCCAAACTTTAATTGATACAGAATTTAAATTGCACCCGCGCGACGAACACATCCGTAATTTGAGTTCACCGGGACTGAACTGAGCTGACATGCCAGGAATCGTTGGACTCATCACTAAAATGCCCCGGGCTTGGGCGGAGCCGCAGCTTATTCGGATGCTCGAGACTCTACGCCACGAGTCTTTCTACGTCACCGGAAGCTATATCGACGAGTCGCTGGGGCTATACGTCGGGTGGGCGGCGCGAAAGGATACTTTTTCCGATGGAATGCCTATCCGGAATGAACGTGGTGACATTGTTATCGTTTTTGCGGGAGAAGACTATCCCGAACCCGGCACCGCTCGTGATCTCAAACAGCGGGGCCATGACTGCGAACTCCATGGCTCGTCTTATCTGGTCCACCGATACGAAGAGGATCCCGACTTTCTCAAAAATTTGAATGGCCGCTTCCACGGTGTCGTTGCCGATCTCACCCGCGGCACAGCGACACTCTTCAACGATCGTTTTGGCTTGCAGCGATTATGCTGTCACGAAGCTAAGGACGCATTTTACTTTGCCGCGGAAGCCAAAGCGATTCTCGCGATTCGTCCGGAACTGCGCAGCATGGATTCGCGTGGGATCGGCGAATTCATAACTTCCGGCTGCGTTTTGGAAAATCGCACGCTCTTCGCCGGAATTCACGCATTGCCCGCAGCATCAGCCTGGACTTTTCGCGGAGGCGCGCTAGAGAAGAAGGCCGCCTACTTCGATCCCCGCGATTGGGAACAGCAGGAACCTCTTGATGAGGAAAGCTACTATCAGCAACTGCGCGAAGCTTTCACCACGCGCCTGCCTCGTTATTTCAATGGCCGGGAACGTATCGGCGTCTCGTTAACAGGTGGACTCGATACGCGCATCATTATGGCCTGGCACAAAGCTCCGTCCGGAGATCTGCCGTGCTACACCTTCGGCAGCATGTATCGCGAGAACCAAGACGTGTACCTGGCGAGGCGCGTAGCCGAAATCTGCGGCCAGCCCTACCAAGTCGTTACCGACGATGAGCGAGTTCTCTCGCGCTTCCCGCATTACGCGGAGCGCACGCTGTACCTGACCGACGGCTCCGTGGATATCGGTCGTTCCGTCGACCTGTGGAACAACGAAATGGCACGGCAAATCGCGCCGGTGCGCATGGTCGGTACCTTCGGCAGCGAAATTATCAGGAAGTCGGTGATGTTCAAAGCCGTGTTGCCTTCCCCGGTACCCTTCAGTCCTGAAATGTTTGCTGAAATATCGCGCGGCGTGGACACTTACCGCAGCCTGCTGCGCGGGAATCGCACGAGCCTGGTGGCATTCACGCAGACTGCCGCCTATCATTTCGGCGTCGTGATGCTGGAGCAGACCCAATTAACGCTGCGCTCGCCGTATCTCGACAATGAAATCGTCCGAAGCGTCTTTCGCGCGCCGAAAGTTGAGCAAGGCGATGTGCGTATGCGCCTCATTCGCGAAGGCAGTCCGGCGTTAGCCCGCTTGCGCACGGACCGAGGCTTGGGGAATTACAACGCAGTCGCGAAAGCTCTGAATCGCGCTTATTTGGATTTCACCTTCAAGGCCGAGTACGCGTACGATTACGGCATGCCGCAATGGGTCGCGAAAGTGGATCGCGCGTTTGCACCGCTCCATCTGGAGCGCCTGTGGATGGGCCGTCACAAACTGTTCCACTTCCGATGGTGGTATCGCACCGTTCTTGCAAAATATGTGCAGGAGATCCTGCTGGACCCGCGCGCGTTGGCGCGTCCTTACGTGGATCGACGCGGCGTCGAGGCAGTCGTCCGCGGCCATCTGCACGGAGATCGCAACTACACGACCGAAATCCACCGCCTCCTGTCGTTAGAACTGCTTCACCGGCTCTTTATCGATGGAAACAATTAGTGCGACTGGAACGAGTGCTCTAGTTTAATGTCAAACACATCGCCCAATGTAGAGTCTGCCGTGGATATCTCTCCCAAGGTGGGCCAGGAGGTGAGAATAATTCCGCAGCCCTCCAAAGCTCAGCGCAATCCTGCACTGGATTTCACCAAGGGCACGCTTGTCCTCCTTATGGTCCTCTATCATTGGATTAATTATTTCATCGGGCCGCAGTGGGAATATTACTTTTACATCCGGTTCTTGACGCCGTCCTTTATTTTTATTACTGGATTTATGATTTCCAACGTCTACCTCTCGAAGTACGTTGCCGCGGACCCTCGCCTTGCGAAGAGATTGTTCACGCGGGGAATCAAGCTCATGGTCGTATTCCTCGTTCTAAATGTTGCTCGAGCCTTTGTCATTCCGGTTTTGTCCACAGGCGTTCTCGTGGCTAATCCGCTTGCCCCTAGAAACCTCTTCATTATTTTTGCATCCGGGAATGTCCCGGTCGTGGGTGGCAAGCTCATCGCCTTCTCTATTCTGGTCCCCATCAGTTATCTACTCATGTTCTCGGGAGCACTGATGCTCCCATACAGATTCTACAAATACACGTTTCATGTCGTGTGCGTGGTCCTCTTGTCGTCCATCGTGGTATTGCGATTGATTGGCGAGATGAGCCCGTACCTGGAAGCCGTTACAATCGGGATGCTGGGCGTGCTGGCTGGATTCATCCCTATTGCTAAGATTAACGATCTCGTTCGGCACCCATACATGCTTGCGCTTGCCTACCTCTGTTATACCATTGCGATAACGATCTGGAATGTCCCCTTTCCGCTCTTAATCGTTGGGGTCGCGCTGAGCCTCATGGTCATTTATCTGGTCGGCATCAGCGGTGGTGAATCCGGCATCATAAGAAGTGAGGTGATTCTGCTCGGGAAGTACTCATTGTTTGGCTATATATCCCAAATTGCGATACTTCAAATCCTCGCGGCTAGCTTTCGGCACGTTGATTTTGAATTGTTGGTGTTGAGCACATCTTTCGTAGCCGCGTTCGCCCTCACCGTAATAAGCGTAGAAGTGGTGGATCGCGCTAGAGCGAAAGCTGTAAGCGTGGACAGGTTGTACAAGGCCGTCTTCGCTTGAAGCGTTGTAGGCAAACCCTCGGAACCGCGCGGCATTCCTCGACAGAGCTGCCCCATGGGCTTCGCTTGAGTGCCAATGGAACGGCGTGCTTCGTCGGCATGGTCCTGTGCAAGGAGTATTAAATGGGCGCTCCGCTCGCCCTCCTTATTTTTAGCGCTGGAATCGCAGGCCTGTTTTTCCTTAATCGGGATAACTCCGTTCGAACCTCCAAGGCTCTCTGGTTGCCCGTTGTCTGGCTTTGGATACTAGGGTCGAGGCCCGTGTCTGCCTGGTTGGGGATCGGAGGCGGATCCAGGGGCAGTCTCGCCTCAACGCTTGACGGGAGCCCCGCCGACGCAGCGGTTTTTGGGCTTCTCGTGCTTGCTGGGATCGGAGTCCTGTTGAGCCGCAAGAATAAAACAAGTACCGTTCTCGCGGTTAGCGCGCCAATCGTCATTTACTTCTTATACTGCCTAATTAGTGTTACGTGGTCGCCTATTCCCGGCCCTGCCTTCAAGCGATGGACCAAGGCTATCGGCGATCTGGTAATGGTGCTCGTTGTTCTAACAGACGGTCAACCGATTGCGGCGCTCCGTCGACTCTATTCTCGGGTCGGCTTCATTCTATTCCCACTTTCCATCCTATTGATTCGGTACACCGATCTGGGCCGCGGATTTACTCCCGATGGAGCGCCCGAGAACACTGGAGTAACGACTAATAAAAATAGCCTCGGACTCATTGTGTTCATTATTTCGCTTGGGGTGCTGTGGAACTTGCGCGCGCTGCTTGCGGACAAGGAAGCTTCACATCGTACGCGACGCTTGTTAGCCCAGGGTACCCTACTTACTTTTGGTGTCGTGCTCTTGCAAATGTCCCACTCCGCCACCGCGGGCGTCTGCTTCGCTCTCGGCGCAGGCCTTATGCTTACGACCAGCCTACCTTCCATTCGAAGGCGTCCCGGCAGAGTGGGCGCGCTCTGTTTGGTGGTCGTTCTTTCCGGGGGTCTCGGTTTGCTCTTCGGGGGTGGCTCAGTCCTCTCTCAGTCGCTTGGCAGAGGGGAAGGTTTGAGCGGACGCAAGGAAATTTGGGCAGCTTCGATTGCCGCAGCCGGCAACCCGATAATTGGCACCGGGTTCGAAAGTTTCTGGAACACTAACGTAGAGAAAGTCGCCCGAGGCCTGCAGGGCTATTGGGAGGTTCACAATCTCGTTTCCGCACACAATGGTTATATAGAAGTCTACTTGGATCTGGGATGGATAGGCGTGTGCCTGATCGTGCTCATCCTATTCAGCGGCTACCGACGCACCATTAAGGCGTTTCAGTACGATCCCGACCTTGCGAGCCTGATGGTAGCTTATGTAGCCACCGTTACCTTTTACTGTATGACCGAGGTGGGTTTTCGAATGATGACCCCGTCGTGGATTTTTCTGCTCTTTGCAGTCGTGAGTGCTGGAGGCGTAGCGTCGGGGCTTTTCCGCGGCGGAGCGCCTAACAATCCTAAGAATCTTGCTTCGCGCGGCGGCACAGCAACCAGAACGCCTGTCGTCGATGACCGCATTTCAGAGACGGTCTACGCCTCACGCCGGCTTTAGATAGGAGTGCCAGGAAACAGCCGCAGGTTCCGCGACGCAAGGGGAAACGATCCCACGATAGGGAGCCTGTATGGATTCCGAGCAGGCCACGCGCCTGCATCTAGAAATGCGATGATGAATACGAACATGAGCAAAACGACGCTCTTGCGGCTGCCCGTTGAAGAAATTCTTCAGAAGCGCAAGCGGTTGTGCCGTGAACTCGACTCAACTGAGGACCTTCAACCCGTTCGAGTCGCCGCCCTAGGTGGGACCACCACTAATGAAGCGGTCGACCTTCTCGAAGTACGGTTGCTTGCGGACGGCTTCAGGCCAACGTTCTATCAGTCCGAATATAACAAGTACTACGAAGATGCCGTCCATGAACCGGAGAAGCTGCGCGAGTTCCGGCCCGATATCGCCTAGATCCATACTCATTGGCTGAATATTTAGCAGTTTCCAACAGCCGGCTGCACGGAAACCGATTTTCAGATTCTGATTCGCAGCGAGACAACTCGGTTCCAGACAGTTTGGCACTCTATCAATGAGGCCGTTGGCTGCCAGGTGATCCAAAACAACTTTGAACATCCGGTATCGGGCGTTCTCGGGAATCTTGATGCGGTAGCCTATGGCGGACAGACCCAAATGAATCTCGCTCTTCCCGCCGGTCGTTGCGCTGTGCAAGGCGTTCGTCGTCGCTCCGGGAAGGACTGCTTGCCTCAACCATGAACCTGACAACCCCACTTTTTCTAGCATTTGCATTCGCGGCCGTAATCCTGCTGCGTTTGGCACCATCAGGAGTTCTGCGCCGTGCAGTCATCTTCGGGCTGAACGCCGCATTCCTTGCCAGCATGGTCAAAACGCCACTTCAACTGGCGCCGCTGGTTGGGTTCGTATTGCTCGGCTACGGAGCGATTTTGGTCGCCGGGCGCGCACGATCATCGCTTTCGCTCGGCATCCTGGTAACGGGTCTGGTCGCGATCTTTATCTGGCTGAAGCGATACCAAATTGTGTCAGCGATCCCAACCTTCAGCTTCGCCTTCACCGTTGTGGGACTGTCGTATATTCTGTTCAGAATCCTGCATATCGTAATCGATGTAGCCCAGAAAAGCCTCCCCAAGCCGTCATTCATTGCTTACCTCAATTACGTATTTTTCTTCCTGAGTCTTCTGTCCGGTCCAATCCAGCGTTACGAGGATTTTGCACCGCAAGCCGAGATGAAGCCGCCACCGATTAGCTGGGACACGGTGAACACCGCCTGCAAGCGGGTGGTGCTCGGCTACCTGATGGTTATAGTCATCGGCAACGCCACGACTAACTTTGTGGAGATGGTTAAGCCGCCGTTTTTCGATGCGCTCAGCCAGGGCAAGATGCTTTTCGGAATTTACGTGTTCGCGCTGCTTACGTTCGCGTATCTGGTCAATTTGTTCGTGAACTTTGCTGGTTATATGAACATCGTGATCGGCATCGGGGGCCTGGCGGGGATCGTATTGCCGGAGAACTTCGACCATCCGTTCAAGTCAGAAAGTTTCCTCGACCTTTGGAGTCGTTGGCACATCACTTTGTCGAATTGGTTTAAAATCTATCTCTTTAATCCTCTGCTGATAATGTTGAGCGGACGATGGGGCACAAAAAATTCGGAGCCTTACCTGGGGGCGATCGCGTTTTACGTCACTTTCTTTACGATGGCGCTGTGGCACGGTACCACGTCGATCTACTTCGTCTACGGCCTGTTCCTCGGGTCGGGCGTCACAATCAATCGGCTATGGCAAATACTGATACCGAAGGTCGTTGGTAAGAATAACTACAAGGCGCTCTCCGGACAGCGTTGGTACTTCCAGCTTTCGCGCGCCGCGACGCTCAGCTACCTTGCAATCGCACTCACATCCTTCTGGATCGACGGGGAGCAGGCTCGGAAACTGGCGCGGCCGACTGGTCTCGTGATTCTCTTCGGGAGTTTTGTATTGATGACTATCGTCGGAGCTTTGCTGGGGCACCTGTGGGAGGTTGCTGCTCCCTACGTGCGCGACATCCTGGGTTGGGGCTATCACCCCCAGGTCGACCAACCGACGACGCTAGCAGTGAGATCAGGCATGCTTCGGACGATCGCCATTCCGAGCTTGGTGCTGATACTGGCGAGCGCCGGAGCGGCGGCGGTGGCGCTCTTTGCCACCCGAAGTTTGGAAGGGCATTCATTGCCCTATGGTGCGGTAACTTTAGCGCTATTTACGGTGACAATGGCCGTGACGTGCGTCGCTGCCGGCGTGCTCGATCCCCCCATCTCGCGCTACCTCTCCTCGCTCACGCCTCAGCGGCACGCGGATGCGGCGGCGCTCTGGCTGGGTGTCCGCGGATTCATCGTTCTGAGTCTGGCGGCGGTCTTGAGCTCGGCACCGGCATTCATCTACCAGGCTTTTTGATTATGGCTCTTCCGCGCTTCCTTTTTATATCCGTACTTTCGATGCTGATCCTTTATGGGATGGGCGTCATGGTGAGTACAGCCGCTTACCGCGGGCTCGGCCTCGAGCAACAGCTGGACACAGGATCACGCGCCTCCGACCTTGTGTTCGGGTCACTTGGCGCAAGCGCAGTAGTCTATAATCGACGCCCCCTCATCCGAAACGGCCCCCAAGTCATCCTAATCGGGTCCTCCAACTTCCAGCACTATTCCGCCAAGGCGATCGCTTCCGAAATGCCTGGAATATCCGCGAGCAATATGGCGGTCGAGGGCAGCAACTTTGCGGACTTTGAACTCGTGGTGAACCTGGCTTACGAGGTTCTCCCGCCTTCGGATAAGCACACATTCGTGTTGGGCCTTTGGTACGGTGATTTTTTTGCAGAAGACGGAGTCGGCCACAAAGCCCTCAATAGCGAACTAACCCGTTACGGGTTGTACCGCAGAGTCGAGGATGATCGTGCAATACTCAAGATTCCCAAATCAACGCTGCCCGTTGCGGCTGCCACTCTAAGACCGCTAATAATTATGCAGCGAGCGTGGGAAACCATAACTACAGTCAGCGCCTCGGTGGTAGATGACATTCTTGGCCAATCCCCTCCGCCCGCGACTGATTTCGCCGCACTGGATCAGGCAGCAAGCCCTGGCGCGGAAGAAAAGCGGGAGCTTATCGAGCGGCGCTCAGCAGACGGGAATCGAGTTAGCGATGATGTTTTGGCTAAGCTGATGCCTATTGCCAAACGCATTTCTGACGCCGGGGATCGGCTCGTACTGGTAGACCTTCCGCTTCCTCGGTGGCACACAGAGGCGGTTCCCGCCGCCGCCGACTATTCGCGCCGAAAGCAGGCGTACTTTGCGCCAGTGCTTCGCCTGCCAGGTATCTATTACCTGGACATGGAGGGGAGCGCAACGGATGAGGATTTCTATGATTCAGTGCACCTCAGACCAAAGGCCTGCATAGAATTGGCGCATCGACTAGCTCGGACACTCGCCGGTTTGCCCGGCCCGAGCGAGACCGCCATGCGCCCGTTGAAACCAGATCCGTCGCATAACTAACCGGTGGAATCGCAAATCAAACTGGATGCGCTTTGGCGACGGACCGATGGTAGAGGCACCGTCAACTTTGTACCGTCTGCTAGTCTCTATTTCGTCGCGTGAGCCGCGAAACGAACAATAATTGAAACCCTTCGACTCCACCGGTAACTTCCACCCCATCGCCACAGGCGATGGACTTCGCCGCACGGCGGTTCGTGGCGTCGGGGCCAGCGTTGCCGGTCAGACGGCCAATTTCGCTGTGATGATCGGATCGGTCGTCATTCTGGGGCGCCTGCTTACCCCGGCGGATTTCGGAGTTGTGACTATGGTCACCACATTCGGCCTGCTCTTTCGAAGCTTCGGTCTCAATGGGTTCACCGAATTCATCATGCAACGCGAAGAGCTTACGCATTCTCTCGCCAGCAACCTCTTTTGGATTTGTCTCTCGATCGGCGCACTTCTGACACTGGTGTTCGCCGCCTCGGGTCCGTTGCTTGCGCGTTTCTATCACAACTCCGCCGTAGCACCCGTGACTGCGGGCATGTCGCTCATGATAGTGCTTGGCTGCCTTGGTTACATTCACTTAGGGCTGTTGCAGCGTGCGATGCAGTTCAGAAGTACGGCCCTTATCAGTTTCATCGGCCAGGTAGTCTTAGTGATCGTCTCCATAGCCTTAGC
>Ga0070733_10002466_pt1 | contig 13146 bp, 7 predicted proteins | sample Coa_R1_9_FD_66450 | JGI IMG/M metagenome (GOLD analysis project Ga0070733, IMG submission 66450) | Surface soil microbial communities from Centralia Pennsylvania, which are recovering from an underground coalmine fire - Coalmine... | ecosystem: Environmental > Terrestrial > Soil > Unclassified ... | reverse complement strand
TCATTCCGCTGGCGTACCAGCCGTCTCCAAGAATTGCCCCGATCGCGTTGGCGCCTTCCTTCAGTTGTGCGGTGACGTCGTGCACCTGATACACAATTCGTTTCCGGTAGTCCGTCCATCCTGGCGCAAGAATGTCGTCTCCTACTCGTTTTCCATCCAGATAGAGCTGATAGCTTCCCATCGCCGTCGCATAAATTCTCGCCGAGCGGATCGGCTTGCTGACCTGGAACGTCGTTCGAAACAGATTTGCCGTCTGCGCGGGCCACGGCCTCCCCAGTTTGACCTGCTCTTTTTCCGGAAGAATTGCCGCCGTCGGCCAGGCAGAATCGTCGAAATTTTCCGCAAACCAATTGTTCACGCCCTTCACCCGGGCCGCTTTCCATTTTTCGTTCGAAACAAACCGGACCGTCTGCCCGTCCGCCATCTCCACTCGCAGCACCGCAATCAATCCAGCGTCATTCGCATCGCCCGGATCTAAAATCGCTTCCGCCGCGATGACGTTTTTGCCTTTTCGCAGCTGCTTTTCGACGTCTACGACCCGCATTCGGCCCCACGGAATCCTTGTCCCATAAAGTGTGTACCCGGATTTATTGAGTACTGCTTGTCCGTTTACCCAGGTCTCGACATTTTCTTTGCCCGTAATTAACAACGTCGCCTGCTTCGGCGTATCGCCAAGTTCGAAACTGAATCGGAACCCGTGCTCGCGCACAATCGGTTTGGCTGGCTCGTTCGCCAGCCAGATCCATTTGGCGCCGGCCTCCTCATCCCCGCGCGCCACCGCGTCATTCCGCGAAATCCATTCCGCCTTCCAGTCCTCTTTTGCAAGCAAACCCATTTCCCACCACTGAATCGCACTGTACGGTGAAGGCTTGCCGTCTTGATCCCATACTCTCACTCGCCAAAAGTACCGCCGCCGCGATTTCAATTCCGCCCCGCCGTATGGCACATTCACGGACTCGCTGTTCTCAATTTTCTCGCTGTCCCAGACATCTGCTTCGCCCTTGCTCAGCCCTTCCTCCGAGCTCGCCACCTGAATTTGGTATGCACTCTGCTTTGCGCCGCGCGCTTCGTTTTGCATCCACCACGAAAACCGTGGATGGGCGACGTCGATTCCCAATGGATTGTCCATGGACTCGCACCGCGGATGTGTTGGCGAGCCAATCTTAGCCTGAAGGGCTGAGCTGTTCAGCAGAACGATCGCTGTAATTACTGAGGCAATTAGAAACGGGCGCATCGCTGATCTCTGTCGGGTCATCTGTTCCTCTTCAAACGCTTCCACTTATCCTGCGAATTCACGGCGGCCCATGCATCATCGCAGGCCTTTTTCCCCAATGCAAACCGCTTATTTGGCTTTTCGGTCTCCTGAAGGCAGCCGTTCTGGGCTCTCCGAACGCAGCGCCTTCAGGCAAATTTTCGTTTTCAATAAGTTGCGTAGAATCAACAAACCGAACTTGTCAATGAAGTCAGTTTTGGCAGTGAAAAAAGTTTTGCATCACAGTTATGGCACAGTCTTTCATCGGATCCGCTTTGCGTCACTGTTCTGCTTCAATGAGCCGGTCGATGGCGGGCCTCGGACGGAAGGGACTGGCAAAAAATGTTGCGGCTAAACCGCACGCGGCAGCGAACGATAGCCACAGTCCCGGAATCGCGCGATTTCCAGAAACGTGAATCAAATACGTGCAGAGGGCGGGTGTGAAGCCTCCGAAGATCGCCGTGGCCAAACTGTATGCAAGGGCGAAACCCGAAGTTCTTACTTCGACGGGCATGATTTCCGTAAGAAATACGACCATGGCTCCATTGTAGCTGCCGTAGATAAACGAGAGCCAAAGCTCAACCGCCAACAATCTGGTGAATGAGGGTTCGCGCACCAACCATAGCATTGCAGGGTATGCAGTTATAAGCATTAGAACAGTGCAGGAAAATAGCAGCGGACGACGCCCTACGCGGTCGGAAAGCGCGCCCATGATCGGCAGCCAGACAAGGTTGGAAGCCCCTACGCAGAGAGTCACGATCAAACTATTCATGCTCGTCAAGTGCAGTTCAGAACTTCCGAATGTCGGCGTGTATGCCGTGATCATATAAAAGGAAACAGTGGTCATGGTGACCATGAAGGTTCCGACCAGAACAATGCGCCAATTTTGCGCGAGGGAACGCAGGATTTCCGAGCTGGATGGATGATGTTTGCGAGCGACAAATTCATCGGTTTCCGCCAGTGATTGTCTAAGCCGAAAAAGAAAAGGAACGATAGCGCAGCCCAGCAGCAGCGGAACGCGCCAGCCCCACTCTTTCATCTTTTCCGGCGGGAGCCAGGAATTGAGCGCCACGCCGATCGACGCTGCAAACATCACCGCGACTTGTTGGCTGCCGGACTGCCAACTCACATAAAACCCCTTGTGACCTGGCGTCGCAATCTCGGACAGATACACAGAGACTCCGCCAAGTTCCATCCCAGCGGAGAAACCCTGTAGTAGTCTTCCAACAACGACCAACAGCGGAGCCAACAGACCAATAGAGGCGTAACCCGGCATGCAGGCGATCGAAAAGATTCCCACTGACATCAAGGAGAGCGTCAGCAACAACCCTGCTCGGCGACCATGTTTATCTGTGTAAGCGCCTAAGACCAGAGCGCCCACAGGGCGCATTAGAAAGCCAGCGCCAAATGTCATCAACGACAGCATCAAGGATGCAAACGCATTTCCGCTCGGGAAAAATGCCCGGCCAATAGCGGCAGCGTAATAGCCAAAGACCATGAAGTCGTACATCTCGAGAAAATTTCCGCTCGAGACGCGAATCACGGCCCAAATTTTTGAATTACGTTCCATTGGCGTGATCATCGGGCTCTATTGCTCGAGCTGATCGCGAATCTGCTTCGCATTCTTCTCGAGCCCGCCTTCTTTGCCTTTCTGGTAGTTGAACAAGCTGCTGACAGACCAATCGTGTTGGCGGCCTGATCTTGCAGCACTAACTCGCCTTCAAATTCCAAATTTGACTGAAATTCTGGACTCATTCTTCTTAGACACTTCCTAATCCTCCGCCTCAAACGTCCAGACCTGTGCAGGCTCGTTGCCTTTCGCCGGCACACCGACGTAAAACCGGTCGCGTTTGGCGAAGTAGTATCCAGTTCGAATGCCAATTCCAGACGGCACGTTGGCGATCAACTCGTAGTGGTCCGGGTCTTGCTGTTGGATCACGCTGATGATTCCTTCGCCCCCAATGACATAGATGCGTTTCCGCGAAGCGTCAAAGAAAACATCGTCGCATTCGCCCGCCGCCCGTAATCTTGCAACTTCCTTCCCCGTTTGTGTGTCCAGAACAACCAGCATCGGTGTTTTCCGGGTGACCGTAAACAGCCGGTGGTCTTCTTCATTCAAGGCCATCGCATAATTTCCGCGCAGCCCTTTCAGTGGCCACTTCGTTACCACGCCCGTCTTACGATCGATCGATTCCACTACATTCCCTGCGTCCGGCACGTTGATGAAGATGTGCTCTCCGGAGGCCTCCACCTGAAACGACTCGGGATGTCCCCCCGTCTTGTAAACCTTCCCTACCCGCTCGTCCGTGGCGGGGTCGACCATTGCGATCCCACCGTCTTCCTCGCCAAAACCCACAAAAATCTTTTTGGAGGTTGCGTCGTAGCGAACGTTGTCAGGGTCCGCCCCAAAATCAATCGTCTTTTTAAGAGTGAACGTGGCGCCATCGTAGACTCTGATTTTGCCGTCTTCCGCGTTCGCGACGTAGAGCTTGTCGAAGCCGGGAACGTATAGCGGCCCTTGCGGCTGGCTAAGTCCTTTAATGCTTCGAACCACTTTGCCAGCAAAAGCGTCGATGACTTCCACGGTGTTGTTCCCCAAAGCAGATACGAACAAACGCTTGCGCTTCGCGTCCGCAGTAAAGTGATCGAGGCGGCCCGCTACGTTCGGAACGGGAATCTGTTCCTCAAGCTGGAGAGGGAGGATGTCCCGGCTTGTCGATTGCGCCCGAGTGATTCTGGTGCTACGGAATGCGACGACGCCAATAGCAGCGAATGCGGCCGCGCTCACAGCTAACAGTTTCTTCATCGGTCCTCCCAAATTTGCACTAGCCTGACCTTCCAATCCGCAGTCAGCGTCCGAGATCTCACTCACCGGTCTATGGTTGCGGTTCGAATACAAGAACAGCTGCCTGTTCGTTGTCGTGAGCGGGGGCCGCCACGTAATAGCGATTCAGTTCCGGCGACCAGATCGACGTTCCGGCTCCTGGCTTCGTGGGAACCTTGCTCGCAATCTCATAGGTGTTTGCGTCCTTCTGCTGATATGCGTACACGTATCCGATATCAAATCCTCTGCCTCCTGAAATGTAAATTCGCTTGCGCGACGCGTCGAAATAGACGCCGTCCATCCCGTCAACGGTGGGTAGATTAACTACTTCTGCCCCGGTCTGTGTGTCCATTGCAATCATCTGCGGAGGCGTGCGTGTGCCCAAGAACAACCGCTGCGTAGATTCATCGTACGCGGCGTCTCCCGGCCGCTCGCTACTGACCGGCCATGTCGTCGTAACTTCGCGCGTTTTCGTATCGATTACTTGGATCCTGTTTGCAACGGGAACCAGCACGAATAATCTCCTACCCGGTTTGTCCAGCAACAGCTCGGCGGGATGAGCGGCAACTCGAATCTCGTAAAGTTTCTTGTCTTTCCGGGCATCGATAATTCCGACTTCGCCGTAATCCTTGCCGGCGTCTTTACCGCCGTATCCCACGTAAAGAAGTTCGTTGCGGGCATCATAGGTGACGCGGTTCGCACCGACGTCCAGCTTGATGGAATCGAGCAGTTCGAATGTGTTTCCTCGAAAAACGCGCAGCATTCCGTCGTCTCCGCTGGCGACAAACACTTTGTTCAGAGATGGCACGTAGGCGATCCCTTGCGGCTTTTGAAAGCCAGGGATACTCCGGGTCCATTTACCGGCCTTCAGGTCGACAACTTCGACTGACCCATTTTCAAGTCCGGAAATTAGAAGGCGTTTACCTTTCGCGTCTACATCCATGTGGTCGATGCGGCCTTTTATATTTGGCAAGGGAATCGTCTGAACGAGTTTCAGCGCTTCTTTGTGTTGCGCATTCATTGCTACTGCGGCCAAAAGGAGAGCCCCTGTTGCCGCCGCACTAACAAGAAGAGCTCGTATCAACCTAGGCTCGCGGCGGAATTCATGTGCACTGAAAGTAAGGCGGGGGAGGGCCGGTTGGTCGGCCTCCCTCGCCTTATGGCACGTCCGTTCGCTCACCAAGACAACTTGAGCCCAAGTTGAATCTGGCGAGACGAAGTAGAAGTGGAACCAATAACGCCAGCATTGGAAGTCAGGATGGAATTGTTGGCATCATTCAAGAAATTAGGAGCGGCGAAGTTCGGATGGTTCATGACGTTAAAGAACTCCGCACGGAACTGCACCTTATAACGCTCTCTGAAACTAAAATTCTTGAATGTGGAAAAGTCTACGGTTGTGAGTCCAGGACCGTAGAACCGGTTGCGTCCAGAGTTGCCTACAAGCACGCCTCCAGCAACTGCGGGAGCCGGGGTGAAACAGTTGGGATCGAATGCCAGTAAATGACCGGAGGAGTCGTTCTTAACTCCAGGCGTGGCGTTGCAGCCGGAAACCAACTGCGCGTAGTCCATCGAGAAATCGCCGTTATAACCAGTGTTGAGGGGGTCGCCTCCTCCGCCAAAAGTCACGGAAAAGGGTGAACCGCTTGTCGCTGTCACAATCGTGCCAACCTGCCATCCACCGGCAACGTACGAGGCAAATCCGGTTTTTGGTCCGGGAACGTCCCAGATAACCGTGCCGACAAGGGTGTGTCGTATATCGAAATCGCACGCACCGATTCGGTACGATTTGCTCAGGAGCAACGGTACAGCAACGGAATTTACATAGGTATCGCCCGTGACCGGAGCTGAGCTGGTGTCCTTGCAATTTCCATACGTGTAAGACAATTGTCCCTGCAGGCCATGGCTCATATCTCGCTTCAGTTGTGCTTGGAAGCCGTTATAAGTCGATTCTCCGTCGAACAACACCGGGCGAATACCTGCTCCACCTGGACCGCCTGGGGTGATGCCACCGTTCGCACCTCCCCAGTTGGGATCAAGTTGATAGGTATTGGATGGAATCACGATTCCCGCTGAAGTCGCAACCGGTGGGACCAGGTTGATGTCGTCCGCGGCAACGGAGAGGTGTACGGAGCGAGAACCGACATACCCGGCGATGAGCGTCCAGTTCGGTCCAAGTTGTCGTTGCACATTGACGTTCCAGTTCAGCACGTCTGCTCGCTTTGGGTTCTGGTCAACGTAGCGGTTTCGAATTTTGTTCGGATTGAAACTGATCTTGGGGTCGATGCCGCTTCCCAGTGTGGCGTTGGGATCGAAGCCGATAATTTGGAAAGGAGCCGTAGCGGCCGTATTCAGACCGAACTCATACGGCAAGGGCAGAACATCGAAAATTCCAAAGCCGCCACGCACTGCGGTTTTTCCATCCTTGTGGGGATCCCAGGAAAACCCAATGCGCGGCTCAAAGTTTTTGGTAGTTGGGTTGTCATGTATGAAGCTGCCCACATGCTGCGGGCCGCAGGGGCTGGTCAGACTAGGCGCTACTCCAGGAGTGGCGCAGTTTACTAGCGTTGTGATCTCCTGGATTCTATTGTTTGCATCTTTCGGAAGAGTCGTGAACTCATACCGGACACCCATATTGATGGTCAGATTGGGAAGGAGCCGCCAATCATCTTGAAGGTAGCCGGCAAACAGGCTCTCGCGAATGGCAACTTCATTCGAACCACCGGGGGCAAGGGCGTTGAGCCGGTCAGGAGCATTGTTAAGCAACGCGGCGAGGCTCGGGTAGTTGTTCAGTCTGCCGTTGGGACTTAATTTTTCGGTGATGTTGTAAAGCATGCGCTCGAAGGCGAATCCAAATTTGATCGAATGAGTACCGCGAGTAAGGAACGCGTCGTCATAGGCCTGTGCGGAAGTCCAACGGTGAAGAAATCGGTTGAGTCCGCCCAAACCAATTGCCGTAGTCAGAACCCCTGGGACACCTATTTGTGGCGGCCCGATCGCCCCGGGAGCGATGGCAAGGGTCGCATCTTTGGAAGTGGAGTCGCCGGAAACTGGATCATTGATGTCCCCACGAACGCGGCTCAGACCCACGCGAAGCGTGTTAGCCAAAGCAGGGCTGAATATATGCGTTTCTTCTGCACTAGCCATTTGGCGGCGCGAGAACACTTGATGAATAGCGTTAAGCAGCGGGTCCGGCTGCGATTGCGGCCCGGAATCATAGAAGTAGCTGGCGGAAAGGGTGTCTTTTTCGGAAAACCTTTGATCCACTCTGCCTGTGGCGTAATTTTCGTTGGAGATGGATGGAAGCGCAACATCAAAAGTCTGGGTCACCCCATTGCTGTCCACCGGCGTGCCTGCAGGAGCCTCCGGCCAGAGCTTCAAATATGGCGCCACTGCCGGAACCGCCAAGGCCCGTTCGGCGTCGGTGGGCACATGAATTGCTTGCGAACCCGGCCGGTTTTGGCGCACGCCCTCGTAAGTCCCGTAAACAAAGGTCTTGTCTTTTACCAGAGCGGTCCCTCCCGATCCACCGAATTGCACTCGACGAAACGGCGGAATCGCGCCCGCGGGATCGAAATAGTTTTTCGCGTCAAAAATCTTGTCTCTATCAAAAACGAAAGCCGTTCCATGGAATTCGTCAACACCGCTTTTGGTAATTGCGTTAATTATCGCTCCGGATGTGCGACCGTATTCCGCCGTGTAGTTGCTGGTGAGCACCGAAAATTCCTGAATACCATCCACTCCAAGATTCAACCCCGATGCGCCGCCAGGTGAACCGTTTGAATAGTCATTTATGCTGATCCCGTTGACACGATACGTGTTTTCATTTGCGCGGTGCCCGCCGTTGCTCAACTGATTCCCGAATCCCCGATTGCCTTTGTTCGCGCTGAATCCCGTGCCCACCTGATTCGGTATGCTGGAGACTCCCGGCTCGAGCGTTGCCAACGATGTCCAATCGCGCCCATTCAGCGGAAGCTCCCGCATCGTGGTCGAATCGACAGTCGCGCTGATCGTCGAAGTTGTAGTCTGCACCTCTGGAGGCGCAGCGTTTACTTGAACAGTTTGATTGATCGCACCGACTTTCAGACTGATATTCAAAGACTGCTGACCGCCGACCGTCAAGGTAACTGCGTGTTGCACGACGGTCTGAAATCCTTTTGCCGCGATCGTGACCTCGTAGCCACCCGGAATCAGGTTTGGCGCTGAGTACAATCCATCCGAATTTGTCTGGACTTCGCGGGTCACGCCGGTCCCCAAGTTCTTGATCCTGACCGTTGCGTCCGGCACTGGACCACTTTGTTCGTCAGTGACAAGTCCAGAGAGCGTGGCACCGCTGACTTGGGCCCTTGTAGGAGACGAATGAATCGTAACCAGCAACAAAACCATTGCAACGACCAGAACCATCTGTAACGTTGACTGACGAAGACGCGAAGCATCCATAATTCTCCCCTCCCCGGTCCGCTATCGGCGGTAATGCCGGGTCCCCTGTTTTCCAAGCTCTGCGCGCCAAAGTTCAAACTGGCGCAGACTTTGCACGCTAATGAGGCGACACTTTGCGCAGACCCGGGAACCAATGCAATACCTGATGCGTCCAATCGAAAACATTTCTGCATCTCAGTCTTAGTGCTTGAAAACACAAGGGTTAGTCTCTCAGATAACAAGATTGCTTTGACCGGTCTGCTTCGCGGCGCTATACTTCGGACCAGTTCTCAACGAAAATATGGATAAATTCTTGCATCCGGCGAAAACAATTCGTTGCGGCGCATTCGAGTTCGACCTAAAAGCTTTTGAACTGCGCAAGAATGGCTTACGCCTCAAGTTGTCCGAACAACCGTTTCAGATCCTGGCAATCCTTCTTGAAAAGCCCGGCGAAATAATTACCCGCGACGAATTGCGGGAGCGCCTGTGGCCGGGCGACACCTTCGTTGATTTCGATCATGGCCTGAACAATGCCGTCATGCGACTGCGCGAAGTCCTTGGGGACTCTTCAGATCACCCGCGCTTTATTGAGACTCTTCCGAGACGTGGCTACAGGTTTATCGCTGCAATCGAAGAAATACGTCCGGTCGCTGCGTTGCAAACCGGCGGAACTCGCCAGCTCGATGGGTCAAACAACTCGGAGGTCACACAAATAGTTGCATCAACTGTGCCGATCGTGCGGGAGGATCCTCAACCCAATACAATTGGTCGGCGCTGGCTGATCTTGCAGCGGATATCCTTTTTGGTGGCCGGTCTGCTCGTGTTTGCGGCGGCCTCCGGAATCGCCTTGCACTACGTGCGCGGGATGGAATCCGGGAAGATTAACCCGGCACATAACATGTCTCTGGTGGTACTGCCACTCGAGAATTTGACCGGCGACAAAGAGCAGGATTATTTTGCCGACGGCATGACCGATGACTTGACCGCAAACCTGGCAAAGATTCGCTCGTTACGGGTCATTTCACGCTCGACGGCGATGGCGTACAAAGGCACCCGCAAACCTTTGTCGGAAATCGCACGGGAGTTAAGAGTGGACGCCGTAGTGGAAGGGACGGTCCTTCGCGCGGGCGATCGTGTGCGCATCACTGCTGAACTTGTACAAGTTTCGACGGACCATCATCTATGGGCAGATACATACGAAAGTCCGATCGGCGATGTGCTCGCGTTGCAGAACCGTGTCTCCTCGGCAATTGTGGACGAAATCCGCATCAACCTGAGTCCCGAGGACAAACAGCGGTTGGCGAAAACTCCCTCGGTGAGCCCGGAAGCGTATGAGGATTATTTGAAAGGCCGATACTATTGGAACCGGCGGTCGGGCGAAGGCTTTACCAGAGCCATTGGGTATTTCGAAGACGCAACGCGCAAGGATCCGCAATACGCGCTGGCCTATGCTGGTCTCGCGGACTGTTACGGCATTATCGGAGCAACCATCTACGGGACCGTGCCCGCATCTGAAGCCGCACCCAAAGCGAAGGCTGCCGCAATTCGTGCGCTCGAAATCGATCCGTCGTTGGCAGAAGCGGAAACTTCCCTCGCCACCGCGAAGTTCAACTACGACTGGGACTGGGCCGGAGCCTCGGAAGGATTTAAGCGGGCCATCGAACTTGATCCGAAGTACGCCACCGCCTATCAGCGCTACTCTCTTTACTCAATAGCGATGGGTCGGTTCGATGAGAGTTTCGAACAAATCAAACACGCTCGCGATCTCGATCCGCTTTCGATTAGTATCAATTCCAGCTTTGGATGGCGCCTCTACCTGGCACGGCAATACGACCGATCCATAGCGCAGCTTCGCGGCACATTGGATATGGATCCGACCTATGAATGGGCTCACCTGATACTTGGCCAGGCCTTCGAGCAAAAGGGTCAGTACAATCTGGCGCTCGCTGAACTACAGAAGGCGGTCGAACTCTCTCACAACACTCCTCTGATGGTTTCCGCACTGGCACACGCCTACGCTCTCTCAGGAAACCAGGTCGAAGCTCAAAAACTATTAGCACAACTCATCACAGCGTCTCGCAAACAATACGTCTCGCCCTACTACATCGCGGTCGTTTATTTGGGGTTGCGACAAAACGATGTTGCGATGACGTGGCTCGACAAGGCGTTCGCTGACCGCTCCAATGGTTTGGTGTTTGCCAAAGTTGAACCGGAGCTTGATCCGTTGCGTTCGGATCCACGCTTTGTTGCATTGGAACACAAACTCAATTTTCCAACTAAGTAATGTAGGACTTGGATTTGAGCTTCCGAGTGAAAATCTCGCAGAAAAGCCCGTTGTTGCACGAAATGCACGAAAAAGCAGTAAGCCTGAAGCGCAGCCTGTTGCCGCCTAAGTCGTCGAGGATCAAGAAGAAGAGTGGTGCGCCCGGAGGGACTCGAACTCTCGACCTTCTGGTTCGTAGCCAGACGCTCTATCCAACTGAGCTACGGGCGCACTATCTTCAAATTCTACCACAAAAATCAGATGTGGCAGCTGGCCATGCCGCGCTTCTCGAGGTAGCGCTGGTGATATTCCTCGGCGGCGTAGAACTTGCCGGCCGGAGTGATTTCCGTGGCGATCGGGCCCGAGAATTGCTTACTGGCTTCGAGCGCCTCTTTGGCCTTCTTTGCGATTGTCTCCTGCTCCGCCGAATGGGTAAAAATCGCCGAGCGGTATTGCTTGCCGAAGTCCGGCCCCTGGCGGTTCACTTGAGTCGGATCGTGCATGTGCCAGAACGCATCCACCAGCGTTTCGTATTTGACCTTTTCCGGATCGAATCCAACTTGCACCACTTCGGCGTGGCCAGTTTGATCGGTGCAGACGTCCTTGTATGTCGGGTTTTCCGTGTGGCCGTTGCTGTAGCCAACCAGCGCGTCGACCACTCCGGGGATCATCCGAAATTTTACTTCGACTCCCCAAAAGCATCCTGCGGCAAAAGTTGCGAGTTCAGTCATGACGAGTGTCCCCCCTTTTTCACAGCATCATTATAACTGGTTGAGTGTCTGAAAATCAGATGCCCCGCAACCCAAAAGGTTTCCACTGCCAGCCGGCTGCAAATATCCAATCATAATGTTACCTTCAGCTCGAGTTGCTCATCCATTGAAGTGAGTAGCGCAGGAGGCGGAGATGTCGATACGACCGGTGAAGCGGCTGATCAAGGCCAAGCCAACGATGGAAGGCGCGGGAGTGCATCTGCGCCGGGCCTTTGGCTTTGGCAATACCACCGAATTTGATCCGTTCTTGCTGCTCGACGATTTTCGCAACGATGTGCCGGAAGACTATCTCGCCGGATTTCCGTGGCATCCGCACCGCGGAATCGAAACGATCACCTACGTGCTGGCCGGAACCGTCGAGCACGGCGACAGTCTCGGCAACAAGGGCGCGATTTCGCCCGGCGATATCCAGTGGATGACCGCGGGCAGCGGCATCATTCATCAGGAAATGCCAAAGGGCGACACGGCGGGACGCATGCACGGCTTTCAGTTGTGGGCGAATCTTCCGTCGGCGCTGAAGATGACGCCGCCGCGCTATCAGGAAGTGAAGTCACCCGATATTCCAGTGATTACCGACGATGACGGCACGCGCGTGCGAGTAATCTGCGGACATTTCTGGGGCAAGAGCGGGCCGGTGGATGGAATTGCCGCCGACCCGACGTATCTCGATATTTCGATTGCTCCGGGCCGCCGGAAAGCGTTGCCGGTCGGAACGACGCGGCATGCGTTCGCATACGTATTTGCCGGCAGCGGAAAATTCTGCAATGCCTCAGATCCTCTGGCGGTGCCGACCGAACCGGTCGGCTGGGCGGATACTAATCCTCCCTTATCGGCGGACAATCGTTCGCTAGTGCTGTTCGATCGCGGCGATGAAGTGGTGGTGCAGGCGGGCGATGAAGGCATTCGCTTTCTGCTGGTCTCCGGCAAACCGCTCGAAGAGCCGGTCGCCTGGTACGGCCCAATTGTGATGAATACTCAGGAGCAGTTGCAGCAGGCGTTTCGCGAATTGGACAAAGGCACATTCTTAAAAGGCGGGAAAACGTAACCAAAAAAAAGAAGTGAAGGTCCCGTTGTTTCTCTGAGCTTTCTCTGCGCCTTCTGCGCTCTTCCTCTGCTCTTCCTCTGAGCTTTCTTTGCGCTTTCTTTGCGCTTTCTCTGCTCTTCCTCGGCTCTTTCTCTCCTCTTTCTCTGCTCTTTCTGTGCTCTTCCTCTGCGCCTCTCCGTCTCCGCGCTATAGATTTTCCCTCGTGTCATCCTGAGCCCGCCGCAGGCGGGCGAAGGATCTCAACCTCAACCAAATCCCGGTTCCCGCTAGAGCTTCAGTGAGCGCAGCCGCAACGCGTTGGCAATCACCGAGACCGAGCTGAAGCTCATCGCCGCGCTGGCGATCATCGGACTGAGCAACAATCCGAAAAACGGATAAAGCACGCCCGCGGCAACAGGAATTCCCACCGCGTTGTAAAGAAACGCAAACAGCAAATTTTGCTTGATGTTGCCGATGGTGGCACGGCTAAGTTTGCGTGCGCGCAGAATTCCGCGCAAATCGCCTTTGAGTAAGGTGATTCCTGCGCTTTCGATGGCCACGTCGGTGCCGGTGCCCATGGCGATGCCGACATCGGCA